>Ga0247822_10000841_pt1 | contig 17631 bp, 16 predicted proteins | sample 13C_Cellulose_Da_FD_192423 | JGI IMG/M metagenome (GOLD analysis project Ga0247822, IMG submission 192423) | Soil microbial communities from agricultural site in Penn Yan, New York, United States - 13C_Cellulose_Day30 | ecosystem: Environmental > Terrestrial > Soil > Agricultural land | place...
ACGGAGCCGACGGAGCCGTCCTTCGACGTCGGGCTCGCTGGCGCTCGCCCTCGCTCAGGACGAACGGAATCTCATGCGATCCTGATCGGTTGCGCCTATCCGATCGGCATTGGGGCTAGGCCCGGCCGAGCCACTCGAGCAGGCGGGCGCCGCGCTGGTCGGGGAGGTCGACGCCGAGCTGGACGCCGGGCTCGCCGTGCCAGTCGGAGCCGCCGGTGGCGACCAGGCCGAGGCCGTCGGCCACCGCCAGCCACCGCCCGCGCTCGCCGGGATCGTAGCGGCCGTAGAACGCCTCGACGCCGCCGAGCCCGGCGGCGGCGAACTTCTTGAGCAGGCGCGGGCCGCGATCGCCGTGCTGGTGCGGGTGGGCGAGCGACGCCCGCGCGCCGACCGCGCGCACGACCTCGAGCGCGTCGCCGATGCCGAGGCGGGCGAGCGGCACGTCGGCCGGGCCGCCGTCGTGCAGCCAGCGCGAGAACGCCTCGTCGCGGGTGGCGACCGTGCCCTGGGCGACCAGCGCGGCCGCGATATCGGGCCGGCCGACCACCCGGCCGTGGTCGCGGGTGGCCGCGGCCAGGATCGGCTCGACGTCGAGCATGACGCCGAGGTGCCACAGCCGGGTCGCGATCTTCCGCAGCCGCTCGCGGCGGGCGGCGATCTGGGTGGCGAGCACCGCCTCGAGGTCGGCCCAGCGCGGATCGCCGGCGGCGTCGTAGACCAGCACGTGGACCGCGCGGCCGTCCTCGTGGCAGGTCAGCTCGACCGCGCGCATCGCCGCCGGCAGCGCGGCGGCGGCGGCGGCGTGACCGGCGCAGGTGTCGTGATCGGTGAGCGCGAACACCGCCGGCGCCCGCGCCGCCGCCCGCCGGCCGACCTCGTCGGGGGTCGCGGCGCCGTCAGAGCACGTGGAGTGGCAGTGCAGCTCGACCAGCACGCACCGAAGGTACCACCGCCGGCGCCGCCGGCCGGCCGTGCTCGCCGTCCCGGCCGGGGGTATGTTCTCGTGCCATGGCCGATGAAGCTCCGAAGGGCACGCTGCTCGCGCTCCGCGATCGCCGTGAGGAGGTCATCGGCCTGCTCACCGCCGAGTTCGCCCGCGACGCCTTCGACGTCGACGAGCTCGAGCGCCGCCTCGACCTCGCCCACCGCGCCGACAACGTCGCCGCGCTCGACGCCCTGATCACCGATCTGACCCCGGCGGCGTCGACCACGGCGCTGGCGCCGCGCCCGAGCACGACCGCCGAGCTCGCCTCCTGGCCGAAGAAGCGCCGCCTGCTGGCCATCTTCGGCGGCATCGAGAAGAAGGGCCCGTGGACGTGCCCGCGCACGCTCAGCGTGGTCGCGGTCATGGGCGGTGGCAGCCTCGACTTCCGCGAGGCCGAGCTGGCCCCCGGCGTCACCGAGCTCCACATCACCGCGATCATGGGCGGCTTCGAGGTCATCGTCCCGCCGACCCTGTCGGTCGAGTGCGACGCGTCGGCGATCATGGGCGGCTTCGAGCACCTCCACCGCGCGCCGCGCAGCCCCGATCCCGATCGCCCGATCCTGCGCATCACCGGCTTCGCCATGATGGGCGGCGTCTCGATCGAGACCCGCCTGCCCGGCGAGTCGAGCCGCGACGCCCGCCGCCGCGCCAAGCGCGAGGCCAAGGCGCTCCGCGGTCAGCGCGCCGAGCTGCCGGCGGCGACCGCGCGGCGGCGCGACGACTGACCGTCGCGTCGCGTCAGTAGCGCAGCCAGCGCGCCAGCTCGCGCAGGCTCGGCCGCTTGCCGTACATGAGGATGCCCACGCGATAGATCCGGGCGGCCAGGCGGGCGACGATCAGCGTCGACGCCGCCAGGATCGCCATCGAGATCAGCAGGCTGCCGGTGGTGGCGCCGCCGAGCAGCCAGCGCATCGGCATGAGGCCCCCCAGCGAGCGAAGCGAGCGGTCAACAATGACTCTGGGTGTCCGGGGTCTCTGGTAAGAGGCGAGGTCTGTCTTCAGTAGCGCAGCCAGCGCGCCAGCTCGCGCAGGCTCGGCCGCTTGCCGTACATGAGGATGCCCACGCGATAGATCCGGGCGGCCAGGCGGGCGACGATCAGCGTCGACGCCGCCAGGATCGCCATCGAGATCAGCAGGCTGCCGGTGGTGGCGCCGCCGAGCAGCCAGCGCATCGGCATGAGGACCGCCGACGAGAACGGGATCTGGGTGAGCACCTCGGCGACCGGGCCGCGCGGATCGTTGGCGACCAGCTGGACGCAGGCGACCGGGATGATCAGCAGCATCACCACCGGGGTCTGGGCCTGCTGGGCCTCCTGCTCGCTCGACACCATGGCGCCGATGGCGGCGTAGATCGACGAATAGAAGAAGTAGCCGAGCAGGAAGTAGGCGAGCACGACCGCGACGTCGATCGCGGTCAGCGGCGGCACGCTCCAGTCGCCGGCCTCGACGCCGAACGCGCCGAGCAGCGTGCCCCGGTAGGTCAGGGTCAGCACCGCCATGGTCGCCCAGATCGCGATCTGCACCAGGCCGACCGCGCCGACCCCGAGGATCTTGCCGAGCATCAGCGCCCGCGGCTTGGCGGCGGCGATCATGATCTCGACGATGCGGTTGGTCTTCTCCTGGACCACGCTGCGCAGCACGTTGGCGGCGTACAGCACGATCGCCATGTACAGCACGAACATCACCGCGTAGCCGACGATGAACGCCGCCGTGCCCGAGCTGCCGCCGGCGGCGCCGGTGGTGTGGCGCGGCTCGAACCCGACCGGGGCGAGGACCTTGCCCAGGGTCTCGGCCGGGACCTGGTGGTCGAGGCCGCGCAGCGCCTGCACGGTCTTGCTGGTGACCTGGTAGAGCAGCTGCATCGCCATCGCGTTGGTGGCGTTGTCGCCCTGGTACTGGATCGTCCCCGCGCCCGGCATCTCGGCCGGCACCACCAGGAAGCCGTCGATGCGATCGTCGGCGATCCGCCGCAGCAGCTCGGCCTCGCCGGTGTCGGCGGGCACGACCTCGGGCGTCCACCCGACCGCGCGCAGCCCCTCGGTCAGCGGCGCGCCGACCCGGCCGCTGTGATCGACGATCTGGACCCGCGCGCTCGAGTCGGCCGCGCGCGCCAGCACCGCCGGCACGACGATCACGCCGATCATCAGCAGCGGGCCGAGCACGGTGACCGCGATGAACCACGGGGTGCGCACGCGCTCGAGCAGCTCGCGGCGCGCGATCACCAGCCAGTCGGGCAGGCCGGCCCGGCGGCGCGGCGCGATCACGCCGCCTCCCCGGGGCGGCGCTCGGCCACCTCGGCGGCGCCGCGGCCGACGCGCTCGACGAAGATCTGGTGCAAGGTCGGGGTGACCACCTCGAAGCGGCGCACGCCGGCGCCGGCGCCGACCAGCGCGGCCAGCAGCGCCTGCGCGGTCGCGCCCGCGGCCAGCTCGACCTCGACGTCGGCGTGGTCGCCGGGGCGCGGCGCCCGCACTTGCGCGACCAGCGCGCGATCGGCGAGCACCGCGTCGGCGGCGGCGCGGCCGTCGGCGGCGAAGCCGAGCGCGATGCGGCCGTCGGCGGCCGCCGCCCGCTTGACGTCGGCGAGCCGGCCGTCGAGCACCTTGCGGCCGCGGGCGATGATGAAGATGTGCTCGCAGATCTGCTCGGCCTGCTCCATCAGGTGGGTCGAGAACAGCACCGTGTGCCCGGCCGCCTGCTGCTCGCGGACCACCTCGCGCAGCACGTCGGCGTTGATCGGATCCAGCCCGCTCCACGGCTCGTCGAGGATGACCAGCTCGGGCTCGTGGATCAGCGCGGCGGCGAACTGGACCTTCTGCTGCATGCCCTTCGACAGCTCCTGGATCCGGTTCTTGCGCCACTGGCCGAGGCCGAGCCGCTCGAGCCAGCGCTCGCCGCGCGCCCGCGCGTCGCGGCCGGTCAGCCCGCGCAGCTCGCCCATGAACGCCAGGGTGTCGAGCACGCGCATCTTGGGGTAGAGGCCGCGCTCCTCGGGCAGGAACCCGACGTGGGGCGCGGCCGCCGGCCCCGGGCGCAGGCCGCCGAGCAGCTCGACGTGGCCGGCGTCGGGCGCGATGATGTCGTTGATCATCCGCAGCGTCGTCGACTTGCCGGCGCCGTTGGGGCCGAGCACGCCGTAGATGACGCCGGCCGGGACCTCGAAGCTCACGTCCTCGACGGCGGCGTGGTCACCGAAACGCTTGGTGACCCCGACGACACGGACCGCGACAGTCATCGCGTCAGGCCTTGGAGGGCGTGCCCGGAACGGTCACGCCCTCGGATCGATCGATCGGCCTCGCCCGCAGCCGGCCTCGTCCGATCTCCTGTGAGGACTCGGCTCACTTCGTTCGCCTCAGGGGCGCGGCGCGCCGACCAGCTCCAGCACGGCCATGCGCACCGCGACGCCCCAGCTCACCTGGTCGAGGATCACCGCGCGCGGGCCGTCGGCGACGTCGGCCGACAGCTCGACGCCGCGGTTGACCGGGCCCGGGTGCATGACGATCGCGTCGGCCTTCGCGTAGGCCAGCGTGCGCGCCGACAGCCCGTAGGTGCGCGCGTACTCGCGCGGGTTGGGGAACCGCGGCGCCTCGCCGGCGGTGCGCTCGGTCTGCACCCGCAGCATCATCACCACGTCGGCGCCCTCGAGCGCCTCCTCGAGCCGGGTGGTGACCCGGGTGCGGCTGCGGGTGACCTCGCCGCCGATGTCCTCGATGCCGCGCGGGACCAGGGTGAGCGGCGCGCACAGCCGCACGCGGGCGCCCATGCGGGTCAGGAGCAGGACGTCGGACCGCGCCACCCGCGAGTGGGCGAGGTCGCCGACGATCGCGATCTCGAGCCCGTCGAGGCGGCCCTTGTGGCGGCGGATGGTGGCGGCGTCGAGCAGGGCCTGGGTCGGGTGCTCGTGCTGGCCGTCGCCGGCGTTGACCACCGCGCAGCGAAGGTGGCGGGCCAGCACGTGCGGCGCGCCGGCCATGGCGTGGCGGAGCACGACCACGTCGGGCGCCATCGCGTCGAGGTTGCGCGCGGTGTCGAGCAGCGTCTCACCCTTGGTGGTGGAGGAGGTCGACGGGCTCACGCTGACCGCGTCGGCGCCCAACCACTTGGCCGCCAGCTCGAACGACATCCGGGTCCGGGTCGAGCTCTCGAAGAACAGGTTGATGATGGTTCGCCCGCGCAGGGTGGCCAGCTTCTTGACCGGCGCGGCGGCGATCTCGTGGTGACGCTCCGCCGCATCGAGGATCTGCAGGACGTCGACGGGCTCGAGCTCGACGACGCCGAGCAGGTGGCGGTGAGGGAACGTCCGGGGAGCCGCTACCACGAGCCCCCAAGTAGCGCGGTGGGGGGTGGCGGTCAAGCCCCCGGCCGGAGCAGCCTCGGGACGATCCGGTGGTATCGTGCCCGGGCGGCATGACCACCCCGGATCGGTCCGGCGCCGTCATCGATGGGCGCTACCAGCTCGACAAGCTGATCGGCCGTGGCGCCATGGCCGACGTCTACCGCGCGCTCGACCGCGCCGAGCAGCGCGCCGTGGCGGTGAAGATCCTGCGCGGCCAGCAGGCCCGCGACACCGAGGCGGTCGCGCGCTTCCAGCGCGAGGCCCAGGTCCAGGGCCTGATCCGCCACCGCAACGTCGCCGCGCTGTACGGCGGCGGCATCACCGATCTGGCCGAGCCGTACCTCGTGGTCGAGCTGCTGCGCGGGACCTCGCTGCGCGCGGTGATCAAGGCGCAGGGCTCGGTCCATCCGTCGCGCGGGCTGAGCTACACCTGGCAGGCCTTGCAGGGCCTGGCCGCGGTCCACGCCGAGAACATCCTCCACCGCGATCTCAAGCCGGCCAACCTGATGCTCGAGCCGTCGCCCGGCCCGGTCGAGCGCGTCGTGTTGATCGACTTCGGCTTCGCCGCGTTCGAGGGCGGCGCCAAGCTGACCCAGCGCGGCCACGTGGTCGGCAGCCTGACCTACCTGGCGCCCGAGCGCCTGCGCGGCAAGCCGGCCGACCCGCGCAGCGATCTGTACGCGATGGGCATCATCCTCTACGAGCTGCTCGCCGGCCGCCCGCCGTTCTCGGGCGCCGACGACTTCGAGCTGATCAGCGCCCACCTCCACGACGATCCGCCGCCGCTCGACGTCGCGGCGGCGACGCCCATCCCGCCCGAGGTCGTCGACGTCGTCGAGCGCGCGCTGGCCAAGGATCCCGACCACCGCTACCCCGACGCCGGCGCCATGGCGCGCGCGATCGAGCAGGCGGCGACCGTCGTCGCGGCGCCATAGTCGGCATGTAGCGCGCGTAAGCGCTGTTGCGAATGGGTGTAGGCGCGCGTGCGAGCGGGCGCCGAAAATCCGTGTAGGCATGCGTGGGTTACGCGCAGCGGCGAACAGCTCGGCCGTAGTTTTTTTGGGGCTTGCCGACGAGCTTTTTCGTGTGCGCGCGATCGCATTCACCGATGATCGCTACGGAATCAAACTGCCAATCTGGTGCGTAACCGCAGACACATTTCTTACTAATTGCCGGATCAACGGAGGTTCATCGAATGTGAAAAACGATGAGCACAAGCAAACGAGTAGTGGCGCTGGCGCTCGTATTCACCTCGGCCGCGGCAACGGCCACCGGCTGCATCGTCGGTGATCCCGAGGAAGGTCTCGAGGAGGAGTCCGCCCTCATCCTCACCACCCAGCAGGTCTTCCTCGACCAAGGCTGGGACAGCGCGACCCGCGCGAAGTTCTACCAGACCTCGCAGGGCTCGCGGTTCATGCCCTACAAGTGGTTCATCAACCTCGAGCAGGCGAACAACAAGACCAAGTTCATCGCCGCCGACAACTTCGAGCGGATGGGCTTCCTGGTCGACCCGCCGAGCCCGACCAACCCCGACGGCCTGCCGATCGGCTTCGCCAAGGACACCACGCCGACCGGCGGCGACGCCGTCGGCATCACCTGCGCGGCGTGCCACACCGGCGAGCTCGAGTTCGGCCGCTACGCGGTGCGCATCGACGGCGGCCAGTCGTTCGCCGACATCGAGCAGTTCCAGGACGGCCTGCTCGCCGCGATGAACGCGACCCTGGCCGACAGCGGCAAGTTCAAGCGCTTCGGCGACAAGGTCCTCGGCTCGAACGCCAGCACGGCGAGCCGCAACGAGCTGCGCACCCAGCTGACCGCCAAGCGCGACTGGTGGAACGCCCGCATCACCCGCAGCCGCGGCGCGTCGCCGCACGGCCCGAGCCGCACCGACGCGTTCACGATCATCGGCAACGAGGTCGTGTGCGACCTGTTCCGCATCCCGGAGAACTGCGCGCAGCCCAACGCCCCGACCCAGTACCCGTTCCTGTGGAACACGCCCGACTTCGAGTGGGCGCAGTACAACTCGTCGGTCCACAGCCCGCTCGGCCGCAACGTCGGTGAGGTCACCGGCGTGTTCGCCGAGGCGACGATCGACGCCAACGGCGTGGCCTCGACCGCCCACATCCCCAACCTGCACCTGCTCGAGAACTGGCTGAAGACCCTGCGCGCGCCGGCGTGGCCCGAGAACATCTTCGGCCGGATCGACGAGAACCTCGCCCTCCAGGGCGCCCAGCTGTTCGCCGACAACTGCGCCAGCTGCCACACCGAGGACCCGCAGCCGCGCACCGCGCCCAACGCGTTCGGCAAGACCTTCGCCAAGACCAACTTCGACACGCCGCTCAGCGCGCTCGGCACCGATCCCAACGCGGCGCTCAGCTTCGCCACCCGCCGCGCCAATCCCGGCCCGTTCACCGCGATCGCCCAGGCCAACGGCCTGATCGGCCCCGACGGCAAGGCGCCGGTCGCGGCCCTGCTGAGCATCTCGGGCTCGATGATCATCCAGCGCTACTTCGCGGTGGCCGGCTTCACCGACGCCCAGAAGCTGGACTACCTCGACTTCCGCGAGTCGCGTAGCCCGAGCACCGCCCAGCTCACCACCTACCGCGCCCGCCCGCTCAACGGCGTCGCGTTCACCGCGCCGTACCTCCACAACGGCTCGGTCCAGTCGCTGTATCAGCTGCTGCTGCCGCCCGAGCTGCGCCTCAAGCTGTTCTTCGTCGGTAGCCGGCGCTTCGATCCGTTCTTCCTCGGCTACTCGCCGCTGCCGGCGCCCGGCGCGGTGCTCCTCGACACCACGAAGACCGGCAACTCGAACGCCGGCCACAACTACGGCACCAACTTCACCCACTTCCAGCGCATGGCGGTCATCGAGTACATCAAGACCCTGTAACGCTCATCATCCGTTCGTCCGACGCGAGGGCTCGCCGAGAGATCGGCGGGCCCTCGCCGCTTTCGGCGGCGGACGCGATCGCATAGGGCGATGGACGTCGGCCAGCGGCGCAGGCCGTGCCGGCACGGTGTGCAGCCGCGTGTGTCGAGGCCGCTCGCCGAGGCGCCCCGCCTGGCGCCGTCGCGCTGGCACGGCGAATGAAGGCCACGACACCGCACAGAGGACAAGGAAGGAGACCAAGCCAATGGCTCAGCTCGTCCGTGAGGTCATGACCAAGAACCCGGTCACGCTGTCGTCGACGGCGTCGATCCTCGACGCCGCGAAGAAGATGAAGGAGGGCGACATCGGCGGCGTGATCGTCACCAAGAACAACCAGATGTGCGGCATCGTGACCGATCGGGACATCGTGGTCCGGGCGGTCGCCGAGGAGAAGAACCCGCAGCAGATCACGCTCGAGGAGGTCTGCAGCCAGGACGTCACCTCGGTCTCGCCCGACGACGACGTCAGCAAGGCGGTGCAGCTCATGCGCGACAAGGCGGTCCGTCGCCTGCCGGTGACCGACAAGGGCAAGCCGGTCGGCATCGTCTCGCTCGGCGACCTGGCGCAGAACCTCGACCGCAAGTCGGCGCTCGGCGAGATCAGCGCCAAGCCGCCGAACAAGTAGCGCCGGCCCGCCGCTCAGGCGCCCGGCGCCGCGAACCGGCCACGACGCTCGGGTGGCAGGACGTCGACGAAGCCCTGCTGCTGGTCCGGATCGAGGCAGAGATGGAACCGGGCGAGCTGATCGTCGTCCAGGCGGCGCAGGGCGCCACGGATCGTCTCGCGCGCCGACGCGCTCCACGCGTGGGCCCAGACGTCGGCGACGTCGCCGTCGGACGTCGCGACGAAGATCGCCGCGAGCTGGGCCGGAGCCGCCGCGGTCAGGACCAGGCGACGCTGCGGCAGGGTCATCTTGCCGACCAGCTCGGCGATCGCCGCGGCGTCGTCGCCGTAGGTGACCAGCTCGAGGATCTCGTCCGGGCGCATCCGCTGGACGTCCGCCCGCGTTCGTGGCGCACGACCACGCTGGCGCGCCGACGGCGTGTCGGCCTCGAGCTCGCGGCGGGCCTCGACCCGATCTTCGTCACCCTCGGCGGTACCCGGCATCGCCTGCAGCCAGGCCTCGTGCACCGGCGGCGCGCACCGGCGCAGGCGATCGCGCACGTGCGGCGGCGCGTGCGCCAGGATCTCGCGGACCAGCCCCTCCTCCATCCGCGCCAGCATCGCGGTCAGCTCGTCGTCGGTCATCGCCGACATCAGGGTTCGGTGGGCGTCGGCGGTGTCGTACGGGTACAGCCGGGCGCGGCGCTCCGGGTCGAGGTTCGACAGCACCTCGAGCTGGGTCGCGCGCGGCAGCCCGCGGAACAGCTTGCGCTGCGACTCGTAGCGGCCGTGCGGCTGGTAGAACAGCTCCTGGATCTTGCCGGCGGGCATGCCACCGAGCAGGTGGGGTAGCGCCTCGAAGATGGCGTACGTCTCACCGGGGCTCAGCTCGAGCCGGTCGATCAGCGTGCGGGCGCTCTGCGAGCGGTCGATCGGGAGGCGCGCCAGCAGCCGGATCCGCTGGGCCCGGTCGGCCGCGCGCAGCATCTTCAAGCGCTCGCGCTCGTCGGCGACCTCGAACCTCACCTCGGGCGAGACGTTGTCGGTCATCCGCTCCATCCACCCCGACGCGTCGTCCTCCTTGCGCTGCACCGCCGCACCGCCACCGCCGCCGCCACCGCCGGCCATCTCGTCGAGGATGCCGGCCGCCGACTCGCCGCGCACGACCGCGTCGGCGACCCGATCGGCGTGGCGCTCGTAGGCGTCGCCGGCCTCGCCGACCGCGCTGGCCAGCTGGACGCCGGCGCGCTGCTGCACCACGTGGGCCGCTTCGTGCGCGGCCAGGTGCAGGTCGGGCGCGGCGGCGAACGCGACGTCGCCGCCGGTGGCGTAGCCGTCGGCGCCGAGCGCGTCGGCCGCCTCGGCGGCCGGGCCGCCGACGTGGGCGCGCACGCCGCGCACGTCGTGATGGCCGAACGCGCCCTGGATCTCGTCGAGGAACGGCAAGGTCCCCGACGGGCCGGCCACGCCAGCCGCGGCGATCTCGCCGGCATCGACCGGCGACGGTTCGGCCGCCGGCGGCGTCGGCGCCGGCGCGGCGCGGCGCTGGGTCCAGCGGGCGAGCTGCGCGGTCGTGCGCGGCAGCGTGCGGGCCATCGTCGGACCACCGCCGGCGCGGCCGGCGCCGGTGGGAGTGGGAGCGGGAGTCGAGATCGATGGATCGGATCCGGGACGGCGACGGTCGTTGCTCACGCGATCACCTCGGCTGGGCTGGTTCGCCCGCGGCTATCGGCGGTGGCGCGCCCCGGTTGCGTCCCCCCCTAACCGTCCGTCTCTCCAGGCATTTTTCTCGATCCCGGCCGGTGATCAGGTCGCGGCGGGCGGCTTGGCCGCGCCTTCGCGATCGACCGCCACGCCCATGCCCTGGTAGCCCTTGTCGACGTACACCGTCGACCCGGTGATGCCGCTGGCCAGCGGCGAGCACAGGAACGCCGCGGTGGCGCCGACCTCGGCCGCGGTCAGCGGCTCGGTCAGCGGCGCGTTGCGGGTGGTGAAGTCGATCATCTCGTCGATGAACCCGATCGCCGACGCCGCGCGCGACGCGTACGGCCCGGCCGAGATGACGTTGACCCGGTGGTGCCAGGCCCGGCCGGCCTCGTAGGCCAGCAGGCGGGTGTCGCTCTCGAGCGCGGCCTTGGCCGACGACATGCCGCCGCCGTAGCCGGGCACCGCGCGCTCGGCGGCCATGTACGACAGCGACACGAACGCGCCGCCGCGCCGCATGATCGGGCCGAACGCCTGCACCATCGACACCATCGAGTAGGCCGACGCCGACACCGCGCCGAGGTACCCCTTGCGGCTGACCTCGAGCAGCGGCTTCTTGACCTCGGGGCCGTTGGCCAGGCTGTGCACGACGATGTCGACCCCGCCCTCGCCGAAGTCGGCCACCATGCGCGCGGCCAGGCCGCGGATGGTGAAGTCGCCGAGGTCCTTGTAGCGGCGCGACTGCGCCAGCTCGGCCGGCACGTCCTCGAGGCGGTCGTACTCGGCGTCGAGCGGATAGATCTTCTCGAAGGCCAGCTTCGAGCCGTCGGCCATCACCATCGACTCGTCGAACTTGCCGCGCTGGAGCATGGTCTGGAAGATGCCCAGCGCCGGCGGCCACGTCCCCAGGCACACCGTGGCGCCGGCCTCGGCCAGCGCCTTCGCGATCGCCCACCCGAACCCGCCGTCGTCGGCCACGCCGGCGACGAGCGCGCGCTTGCCACGCAGATCGATGCTCAACATGCCGGCTTCATCGCGCGGTCCGCGCGCGCTGTCAACGCGCGGCGGCCGGTGGCGTCGGCGCGGCATGGGCAAGCAGCAGCACGCGGCGCGGGCCGCGCGGCGTCGCGATCGTGACGTCGACGTACTCGCGCGCGATCGCCAGCCGCCACCGGATCTCGAGCTCGTCCTCGCACGCGTCGCACGGCCGGTCGTCGATCGCGACGATCCGCTCGTGGGCACCGAGGCCGAGCAGCGCGGTGACACCGCCGACCCCGGCCAGCGCGTCGACGATGGTGTCGCGCGGCGCCGCCAGCTCGGGCGACGGCGCCGCCGCCGGCGCCGGCACGACCACCGGCTTCGAGGCGATCAGCATCGCGATCGCCCCGAGCAGTCCAACCACCAGGCCGCGATAGAGCATCATGCCCACCACCTCCGCAAGCCGCGGACCAGGCGAGGGGCCGAGCGGGGTCGCGGACTTGCGGCCGCGCGCCGGCCGGCGCGTGCCACCGGCGACCCGTCGCCGGCGCCAGCCGTGCCAACATGGCAGGGCAGGTGTCTGCGCCGGTGACGGATCCGGGCCGCTCCGCAAAATCCCTGGTGGCATGAGCGGCGCGCCGACCGAGTTCCGGGAGCTGTACGCGGCCGAGCTGGCCTACGTGGTACGCACCCTGCAGCGGCTCGGCGTCGCCGACGGCGACCTCGAGGACGTCGCCCAGGACGTGTTCGTCACCGTCTACCGCCTGCGCGACGAGCGCGATCACTCCCGGCCGGTGCGGCCGTGGCTGTTCGGGATCGCCTACCGCGTGGTCGGCAACTACCGGCAGAAGGCCCATCGCCGCCGCGAGGTGGCCCGCGACGACGTCGAGCCGGCCGAGCCGCGGCCGTCACCGGCCGACGCGCTCGACGAGCGGCGCAAGCGCGCCGCGCTGCTGGCCGCGCTCGCCACCCTCGATCTCGAGCACCGCGCCGTCGCCGTGCTCTACGAGCTCGACGGGCTGCCCGCCCCGGCGATCGCCGAGGTGCTCGGCATCCCGCTCAACACCGTCTACTCGCGCGCCCGCAGCGCGCGCCTGAAGCTGCTCGAGGCGACGCGCGCCTTGCGAGGAGGGACGTGATGTCGACGATCGACGACCTGCCCCCGCTCGATCCGGAGCTCGAGGCGCTGCTCGCCGCCGAGCGCGTCATCCCGCCGCCGCCGGCCGGGCTCGACGCCCGCGTGCTCGCCCGCATCGGCGCCGCGCTCGGCTGGAGCGGTGGCGGCGGTGCCGGTGGCGCCGGCCTGGCCGCCAAGCTGCTGCTCGGCGCGCTGGCCGCGCTGATCGTCGCCGGCGGCGGCTATCTGGCGGTGCGCGATCGCGATCACGACCGTGCGCGCGCCGCCTCGCCGGCCGCGACCGCCGCCGCGGTCCCCGGCGCGGCCGCGCGCCACCGCCCGCCGACCGGCGAGGACGCCCTGCCGGCCTGGTTCGGCGATCCCGCGCGCGCGGCCCAGCCGATCGCCGGCCGCGTGGTCCGCGCCGGCGCGCCGGTGGCGGGGGCGCGCGTGGTGTTGACCAGCAACGCCAGCCGCGGCGGCCTGCTCGCGCCGGTCGAGGTCGTCACCGGCGCCGACGGGCGCTTCGCGCTCGGGACCCACCGCGCCGCGGTCTACGACGTCTCCGCGTCGGCGCCGGGCGCCGGCGAGGGCCACGTGCGGGTCAACACGCTGATCCGCGAGCAGCCGCCGAGCACCGACCTCACCATCGCCCTGCCCGGCTGCGACCACGTCCTCCACGGCGTCGTCCGCGACGCGTCGGGCGGCGTCGTCGCCGGCGCCGAGGTCGTGCGCGCCCGCGGCAAGTGGCGCGACGTGTCGCCGCTCGGCCTCGGCGTCACCACCGACGATCACGGCACCTACGAGCTGTGCGTGCCGCCCGGCCCGGTGACCGCGATCGTGCGCGCCGACGGCTACGGCTCGCTCACCATCCTCGACACCGTGCTCGGTCGCCGCCGCGTCGACGTCGAGCTGATCCCGGGGGCGACGATCGTCGGCCGGGTCGTGCGCGCCGACACCGGCGCGCCGGTCGCCGGCGCCGCGGTGCGGCTGTCGCCGGCGGCGCTGCGCCCGCGCGTGCGCGCCACCGCCGAGGTCGCGGTCAGCGGCACCGACGGTCGCTTCCGCATCGCCGGGGTCGCGGCCGGCCGCCACCTGATGTGGGCCGACGCCACCGACGCCGCGCTGGCGATGGCCGCGACCGTGCTCGTCGATCCCGGCCAAGAGTCGGCCGAGATCGTGCTCGCGCTCGATCCGCTCGCCACGGTGGTGCGCGGCATGGTCCGCGTCGGAGGCCACCCCCTCGCCGGCGTCCAGGTGTTCGCCCGCGCCGACGGCAAGCGCACCGGCAGCTGGCCGCCGACCGACCCCGACGGGCGGTTCACGCTGCGCCTGGCGCGGCCCGGGTCGTTCGCGCTCGAGGTCGACGACTACACCGTGGTCACTCCGACCACGCTCGACGTACGTGGTTCGCTCGACGGCGTGACCGTCGAGGTCGCCGCCCGCGGCGAGATCCGCGGCCGGGTCGTCCGCGCCGGGCGCCCGATCGCCGGCGCCGAGGTGCTCGCGTTCAGCCCGGTGCGCGACGCCCCGGCCACGACCACCACCGACGCGACCGGCGGCTTCACCCTGCGCGGCCTGGCGCCCGGCGCCTACGCGATCGGCGCGACCAGCTACGACGTCGCGGCGTTCTCGAGCGAGTCGCGCACGGCGCGGGTCACGATCACCGGCGCCGAGATCGTCGACGGCGTCACCGTCGAGCTCGACGGCGGCGCGGCGATCGCCGGCACCGTCGTCGACCAGGACGGCGCGGCGGTCGCCGGCGCCGCGGTCCAGTTCGCCGATCCGGCCAGCGGCGATCTGTGCCAGGCGGTCACCGGACCTGACGGCGAGTTCGACTGCGCGATGCTCGCCGGCGGCCGCACCTACGCCCCGCGGGTGCGCCTCGATCCCGAGTCGGCGCTGTCGTTCGACGCCGCGACGGCCGACGGGCTGGCGCCGGTGGCGGTCGCCGACGGCGCGACCCGCGTCGCCGGCGTGGTGCTGCGGGTGCGGGTGGCGCGCGATCGCCTGCGCGGCCGCATCGTCACCACCGACGGCGCACCCTACCCCGACGTCACCGTGCGGGCGATCGAGGAGACCACCGGCTACACCGCGGCGACCGCGCCGTGGGTCGGCGTGCGCGCCGCGATCTCCGACGGTGACGGCCGCTTCGAGCTCGACGCGGTCGCCGGCGCTCGCTACACGCTGCACGCGCGCGCGCCCGGCGGCGCCGAGGCCACCGTGACCGGGGTGATCGCCGGTGCGGCCGCGGTCACCCTGCGCCTCGACGAGCCCGGCCGCGTGCGCGGCACGCTGGTCGGGTTCGCCGGCCAGCCACAGGTGCGGGTGCACCCGCTCGGCAACACCATCGAGGGCGCGTTGGCCCGCGTCGACGGCGATCACTTCGTCGTCGATGGCCTGGCGCCGGGACCGTACGCGCTGCTGGCCGCGGCCGGCAGCCAGGGCGCCGCCGAGGCCGTCACCGTGCGCGCCGGCGCCGACACCGTGGTCGCGCTCCGCCCCCGCCCCGGCGCCCACCTCGACGGCCGCGTGGTCGACTTCGTCACCGGCGCGCCCGTCGCCGGCGCGCGATGCAGCGTGGCGCCGTACGTCGACGGCGCCAACGTGCTCGCCTGGGGCACCGCGATCGCCGCACCGACCGACGCCGGCGGCCGCTTCGCGCTCGACGTGCCGTCGGGCGCGATCGAGGTGAGCTGCGTCGAGCGCCCCACCCAGCACGGCGGCGGCGCCGGCCGCCTGGCGCCGCGCGCCGGCGAGGCCGCGACGATCACCATCCCGGTGGTGACCTCGCCAACCAGCAGCGCCGCCAGCAACGGCATCGGCGCGCGCTGGCTGCTGGGCGCCGCCGGCGCCGGCTACACTCACACGATCGTCGAGCTTCGCCCCGGCGGCGCCGCCGAGCGCGCCGGCCTGCGCGTCGGCGATGCCGTGACCGCCGTCGACGGCCGCGACGTCGCGCCGCTGGCCGACGTCGAGCGCCTGCTGGGCCTCCACCCGGTCGGCGCCACGATCGCCCTCGACTACCGGCGTGGCGGAGCGACGCGGCGGACCACGGTCACCCTCGAGGGCCCGTGGTGGCGGTAGCGCGCGATCAGTCGCGCAGCTGCTGCGAGAGGTAGTTGGCCTCGCCGAGCGTGTTCACCAGCTGCAGCTGCGTCTCGAGCCAGTCGATGTGCTCCTCCTCGGAGATGAGGATGCTCTCGAGGAGCTCGCGGGTCGTGTTGTCGGCCAGGCGGACGGCGGTGGCGATCCACTCGTTGAGCGACTTGACCCCGGCCATCTCCATGGCGAGGTCGCTCTCGAACTGCTCCTTGACGGTCTCGCCGACGCGAAGCTTGTTGAGCCGCTGCAGGTTGGGCACGCCCTCGAGGAAGAGGATGCGCTCGATCACCTTGTCGGCGTGCTTCATCTCGTCGATGGACTCGTCCCAGATCTTCTTCGCGAGCCGGTTGAAGCCCCAGTTCTTGCACATCTTCGAATGCACGAAGTACTGGTTGATCGCGGTCAGCTCGTTGGTGAGCAGATCGTTGAGCAGCGTGATGATGTCCGCGTGGCCCTTCATGAGGGTCCACTATCGCATCAAGCCCCTGGTGCGGGAGACAGCGGGCTCGGGAAAGCTCGCGCGAACCCGGCTGATGTGATCACCCGGCCACCCGACCAGCTCGCTCGATCGTCACGCGCCACGAGGCGCGGTTCAGGCGGCGTCGCGCGGCTCGCGATCGTTCTGCGCGGAGCGGAGCGTGACCAGCCCGCGCGGACAGTCGCCGGCGCGGCTGCGGTCGCATCCTCGACCGGCGCGCTCGAGCTTGTCCTCGATGTCGGGGATGCAGGCACCGCATCCGGTGCCCGCGCCGCATTGCTCGCCGACGTCATCGATGCTCTCGGCGCCATCGCCGATGACTGCATCGATGTCGCGGTCGCGAACGCCGTGGCACAGACAGACGATCACAGCTGCACTCCGAGTTTGAAAATGCCTTTCAACCGCAGGTTCGTCAAGGGCGATCCGCAGCGACAGGCACAACTTGTCGACATCGCTAAGAGAATGCCGTTCCCTGTCGATCCCGTAGTACGGAATCGAAAACGACTTTCTTCCCCGAACCGCGACGGCATACCGCGCCGCCAACCCCGCGGATCAACGGGCACTCCCGCCCCACCGCGCCGCGTCACCCGACCAGTCGGGTCAGATCAGGGCGCGCACAAGGCGCCCCAGCGCGTGCACGCGCCGTCCGACCACGCCTCGCAGGTGTGGTGGAGGCCGTCGGCCGGGTTGAACGCGCACGCCGACGCCGGCTGGCAGGCCGCGCCGTGGCGCGGGCACGTGCCCTCGACCGGCTCGTCGCAGCGCCGGTACGCCTTCGCGGTCGGCTCGTACATGCAGGCGTCGACCGGCGCGCAGCGCGCGCCGAAGTGGAAGCAGGCACCGGCGCCGCTCGCCAGGCAGGTGAAGTACGCGCCGGCCCCGGCGTGGAACACGCAGCCCGAGGTCGGGCACGCCGCGCCGTCGACCGGCAGGCCGCCGCTGGTGACCTCGGCGGCGCTGCGGGTGCCGCCGCCGCTGCCGGTGCCGCCGGCAGGCTTGCCGCCGCCGGCGGGCTTGCCGGCGGTGCCGGGCCCGACCGCGCCGGCGCCGCCGGTACCGCCGCCCGGGCAGCCGGCCAGCGCGACCGCGAACAGGACGGTGAGCGCAGCGCGCGGCGAGACTCCCATCCCGTCGAAGCTACCGCGCCGGCCGACGCGGTGCCACGATGACGGGACAACGTGTTCGGCACCCGCCCGCCGCCGTTCGGCCTGCCCGCCGCCTGCGAAGCCGCGCTGCGCGCCGCCTACGCGCGGCCGCCGCGCGCCTACCACTCGGCCGCGCACGTCGACGAGGTGGTCGGCGAGTTCGAGCGCGTCGCCGACTGGGACCGGCCGGGCGAGGTGTTCTGGGCGATCCTCTGCCACGACGCGATCTACGAGGCCGGCCGGTCCCAGTC
>Ga0247822_10000843_pt1 | contig 17620 bp, 14 predicted proteins | sample 13C_Cellulose_Da_FD_192423 | JGI IMG/M metagenome (GOLD analysis project Ga0247822, IMG submission 192423) | Soil microbial communities from agricultural site in Penn Yan, New York, United States - 13C_Cellulose_Day30 | ecosystem: Environmental > Terrestrial > Soil > Agricultural land | place...
GCCGTAGGCCTCGGCGGCGCCGGCCCCGCGCTCGAGAAGCTGATCAAGGACGAGGCCTACGAGGTCCGCGCCGCCGCCGCCGAGGCCTACGGCTATCTCGGCCGCGCCGCCCAGGAGCCGCTGACCAAGATGGTCAAGGTCGAGCGGATCGAGGTCGCGGTCGGCGCCGCCCGCGGCCTGGCCAAGACCGCCGAGGTCGGCGCCAACGCCGACGTCGCGGTCGGCGGCATCGCCCAGCTGTGGAAGAAGAAGGGCCGCGCCCGCCGCGAGGCGGTGCAGGTGTTCGCCCAGATGGCCCGCAAGAAGCCGGGCCCGGTGATGAGCTACCTGATCAACGCGGCCCGCTCGACCGAGGACGACGGCCTGCACCCGCTCGGCGCCGAGGGCCTGTGCGCCGCCGCCGCCCAGGGCAACCCCGAGGCCCGGCGCCAGCTGCTCAAGGTCGCCGAGGATCCCGCGCTCGAGGTGCGCCGCCTGGTGATCGCCTGCGTCGCCGACGCGCCCGACCCGGGCAAGAACGGCGTCGCGGTCGCGACCAAGCTGATCAAGGACCCCGACGCCCAGATCCGCGGCGAGGCCGCGCGCGTGCTCGCGCTGGCCGCCGGCAAGGGCAAGCTGTCGAGCGGCGTCGGCGACGCGCTGATCGCGCTGCTCGAGGACGGCGATCGCGACGTCCGCATGGTCGCCATCCGCGCCACCGGCGGCCTCGGCGCCGACGCGCCCAAGGGCGCGGCCGAGGCGCTGAGCCGTGCGTTCGAGCGCGCCGACGAGGGCGAGAAGCTCGTGCTCCTGCGCGCCGGCCGCGCCGTCGGCGCCAGCGACCTGGTCGGCCTGGCCGTCGCCGATCCGTCGCCGCTGGTGCGGGTCGAGGCGGTCGACAGCGCGCTGGCCGGCGGCGTGCGCGCATCGCCGACCGTGGCGGCGGCGCTCGCCGACAGCGATCCGCAGGTCCGCCGCGCCGTCCTCGAGCGACTCGGCAAGGACAAGGACAAGCTCGAGCCGGCCGCGCTCGAGCGGGCGCTGGCCCTGGCCATCCGCGATCCCGATCCCGAGCTGCGCCAGCTCGCGCTGACCACGCTGGCGCGGGTGGCGCCCAAGGAAGCAGTGACCAGCCGGCTCGGTCGCGCCCTCGCCTCGCGCACCGAGCGCGAGCGCGCCCAGGCCGCGGCCGCGGCGATCGGGCTGGTCGATCGCGACGCCCCGCTCGCGGTGACCCTGCTCACCCCGCTGCTCGACGATCCGTCGCACGACGTGCGGGTCGCGATGCTGGCGTCGCTCGGCTCGGCCTACGCCAAGGTCAACTCGCCCGATCAGCTCGCCAACGTCATGGTCGGCGCCGAGCGCGACGCCATGCGCCGGCTCGCCGCCACCGCCGCGTTCGTGATGCTGGCCCAGACCGACGCCGGCCGCGACGCCGCCTCGCGCGCGCTGACCAAGATCGCCGAGCGGGGGCCGACCATGGCGCGGCGCACCGCCAAGCTCGCGCTCGGGCTCATCGGCAGCCGCGCCGATGGCATCGCGTTCCTCGAGCAGCTCGTGCCCTGACCGTTGACGTTGACGTTGACGTTGACGTTGACGGCAACGGAATGCGCCGAGCGGATCGGAGCTCGGTGAGGCCAGGCGCCTTGACTCGTCGCCGTCAACGACAACGTCAACGTCAACGATTCAGGTACGTCGACGCTGACTACTTGGCGTGCGTGACGGTGACGGTCGTCGTGATGCCGCCGCGCACCCAGAACTTGCCGGTGACGGTGACCTTGCGCGGCGCGATCGCGGCGACGATGTCGTCGCAGATCTGGTTGGTCACCGCCTCGTGGAACGCGCCCTGATCGCGGTAGCTCCACAGGTACAGCTTCAGCGACTTCAGCTCGACGCACAGCCGATCGGGGACGTACTCGATCAGGATGGTCGCGAAGTCGGGCTGCCCGGTGATCGGGCACAGGCAGGTGAACTCGGGGCAGTCGAAGTGGATGACGTAATCCCGCTCGGCCTTCGGGTTCGGGAACGTGTCCAGGGTACGGCTCGGGCGCGTCGTCATGGTTCGCCTCGCTGCGCTCGCCGTCCGCTACGCGGACGGACGTGCTTCGCACGGTGCGACCCCTGAGGCATGGAAAGCAACATGATGGCGCGTGCATCTACCACAGAACAAAGGCACAAAAAAACACGGGCCCGTTGCCGGGCCCGTGCGCTCTCAGTGCTTCGCGAGCCGTTACCAGCTCGCGCAGTGGGTAGGAGGCCTAGGGCCGCCCCTCCGCAGAGCGACGACTGTTACATGGCATGTTCTTGTCTTCCTCCCCTGGCATATGCCAGAGCCCGGCGGGCGGCCCGCAGGACACAGCGGCTCCCGCGGCCGGGCCTTCGTAGTGGGCACTTCGGCCCGTCTCGAAGCCCACCAACGCGACGCCATCATGGCGCTGGCGCGGTGCTCTCGGCGACATGGTCGCAAGGAGGATCGTAGGGCATCTCCGGGCGCCGCGCCACTCCGTTTCGCGTGTCGATCATCTTTGCCCGACCGACGAGGCCCGGCCGACGAGCCGACTCGCGCGCGCCCGGCGATCAGAACGTGAAGATCTGGTCGGCCTTGGGCATGCTCGGCGCCTTGGGCGCCGGCTGCTCGGCCTTCTTGATGATCGGCGGCGGCGGCTCGACGGCGTAGCGGGCGGCGGCCGAGGTCATCGGGGGCGCCGCGGGACGCACCGGCGCCGGCGCCGGCGCAGTGACCGGGCGCACGGGTGACGGGGCCACCGTCAGCGGCCGCGCCGGCAGCGCCGGCCGCGGGGTGCTCGGCACCATCGGGCGGGGCGTCACCGGCGTCGCGGTGACGGTCTGCTCACCGCTCGCGCCCTCGCCGAGGAAGTCCCCGACCCTCGTCTCGACGAACTGGCTCATCGAGATGCCGCTCGACTCGCAGAACGCCTTGAGACGCTCGTACGTCGTCCGGCTCACACTGATGCTCCGCCGAGTCTGCTTCTTCGCCATGGTGTTTCCTTACGCTACCGGTAGGGTACGGTCAAGGAGCAGATACTATCCCTGGTACCCCCGCTCCGCGCGTAGAGATAGCACTGCCCTCTGACACCTCGGCGGGTGCCACGGCGGGCAAAGTCTTTCGCCTCCTCGGTTTTCTTCGGTTCGGCGACGCTCAGCGACGACCGAGCCAGTCGACCGGCGCGCGCAGCACCTCGGTCAGCGCCACCTCGCGCTCGCCCGGCGGCCGCGCGTCGTACTCCCACCGCGCCAGCGGCGGCAGCGACATCAGGATCGACTCGATGCGGCCGCCGGTCTTCAGCCCGAACACCGTGCCGCGGTCGTAGACCAGGTTGAACTCGACGTAGCGGCCGCGCCGCAGCAGCTGCCACTGGCGCTCGGCCTCGCCGTACGGCTCGTCGCGCCGCCGCTCGACGATCGGCACGTAGGCCGGGGCGAACGCCGCGCCGGCGTCGCCCACGAAGGCGTACACCGCCTCGAGATCGGCCTCCTGCGCGCCGGCCATGCCGGGCGCGTGGCCGAGGTAGTCGAAGAAGATGCCGCCGACGCCGCGGGTCTCGCCGCGGTGGCGGATCATGAAGTAGTCGTCGCACCACGCCTTGAACCGCGGGTAGTCGCCGATCGGCGCGTGGCGGTCGCACGGCGCCGCCAGCGTCGCGTGGAAGTGCACCGCGTCCTCGCGCCACAGGTACGACGGCGTGAGGTCGGCACCGCCCCCGAACCACGCCGCGTCGCCCTTCTCGAGGAAGCGGAAGTTGGCGTGCACGGTCGGGATCATCGGCGACCGCGGGTGGATGACCAGCGACACCCCGGTGGCGCGGAACCGCCGGCCGCCTCCGGGGAGCTGGGCCGCGAAGTCCTCGGGTAGCTCGCCCTCGACGTCGGAGATGTTGACCCCGCCCTTCTCGAAGACGGCGCCGTCGGAGATGACGCGGGTCACACCACCGCCGCCGCCCGGGCGCTGCCACTCCTCGCGCGAGAACCGCGCCCGACCATCGGCCGCCTCGAGGGCGGCGCAGATCGACGCCTGCAGATCACGGAAGGTCGCAGCGGCGCGCTCGTAGAGGCCCATCGACGCGCATGCTACCATCGCCGGGCACCTACGCTGTCAGGGGAGGACGACGACCATGTGGGCCGCGATCAGACTCGTCCGCGCATCCCGCGTGTTCGGAACGATCTTCCTGTCGTATCTGTGGGCGCTGGCGTGGGCACGCCTGTTCCCGAAGCAGATGGACACGGTCGACCGCTGGCGCCGGATCCATCGCCGCAACGCGCGCCGCATGTACAAGGGCTTCGTGCGCCTGCGCGGCGTCTACATCAAGCTCGGCCAGATCCTGTCGATCATGGGGACGTTCCTGCCCCGGGCGTACACCGAGGAGCTCGAGGGCCTGCAGGACGAGGTGCCGGCGCATCCGTACCGCACCATGGCACGCGCGTTCCAGCGGGCGTTCGGCAAGCACCCGCGCGACGCGTTCGCGTCGTTCTCGGAGACGCCGATCGCCGCCGCGTCGCTCGGTCAGGTCCACGAGGCCCGCACCGCCGACGGCGACCGGCTCGCGGTCAAGATCCTCTACCCCAACGTCGCCGACATCATCCGCGTCGATCTGCGCGTGCTCGGCTGGGCGCTGCGGGTCTATCGCAGCTTCGTGCCGATCCAGCAGATCGAGCGCGTCCACGAGCAGCTGCGCGACATGCTCGAGCGCGAGACCGACCTCGCCAACGAGGCCCGCTGCATCGAGCGGATGGCCGCCAACTTCGCCGGCGACGCCGACACCCTGTTCCCCACGGTCCACCCGGCGTGGAGCTGCAAGACCGTCCTGACCATGAGCTTCATGGACGGCGTGAAGGTCAGCCGCAAGAACGCGCTGGCCGAGCTCGGCCTCGACCCGTACGCGGTCGCGACCAAGCTGATCCAGGTCTTCTACAAGCAGCTCTTCCTCGACCGCTTCTTCCACGCCGACCCTCACCCCGGGAACTTCTTCGTCCAGAAGGGGCCCGAGGGCCAGGCCCGCATCGTCGTGCTCGACCTCGGCTCGGCGACCACGGTCAGCGACAACCTCGCCGACGGCATGCTCGACATCCTGCAGGGCCTGATGACCAAGGACGACGACCTCGTGGTCAAGGGCATCGAGACGATGGGCTTCGTCGCCGAGGGCGGCGATCGCGAGCTGCTCGAGCGCACCGTGCGCAAGTACTTCGAGAAGCTGCTCAACCTCAACATCACCGACTTCTCGCGGATCAGCCCCGACGTCGCCAACAAGCTGGCCGACCCCGAGATGAAACGCGACGAGCTGCGCGAGCTGATGAAGTCGATCGCCTACCCCGACGGCTGGTTCTACGTCGAGCGCGCGGCGGTGATCATGTTCGGCCTGTCGTCGCAGCTCGCGCCCAAGCTCAACACCGTCCACATCGGCTTCCCGTACGTGATGCGGTTCCTGGCCGAGCGCACCGCCCGCCGCGCCGCCGCCGCGACCGCGGCCAAGCCGGCGGCGACGCCCGCGCCCGCGCCGCCGCCCGACGACGTGCTGGCGAACTGACCTGCACTGCGCACTGGCGCGCACCGCGCACTGGCGCGCACCGCGCGCTGGCGCACGCTAACGCTGCAGTGGATAGACCATGCGGATCGCTCGCTGGCCGCCGGCGTAGCTGCCGAACTCACCGGGTACGCGCTGGAAGCCGGTCGAGCCGTACAGCCGCTGCCCGACGTAGTTGTCGTCGGCGACGCACAGGCGCAGCTCGCACAGCCGGCCGGCGCGCGCCGTCGCCGACGCCACCGCGACCGCATGATCGAGCAGCGCCCGACCGAGCCCGCGCCGCTGCCAGGCCGGCTCGACGGCGAGCGCGAGCAGATCGGCGACCGCGCCGCGCAGCAGCTCGTCCTCGAAGAAGCCGATCACCGAGAAGCCGCGCCGCTGGCCGGCGTGCTCCTCGACCCAGGCGGTCACGTTCGGCTGCTCGAGCCAGGCCGGCAGCACCATGCGGTAGTCACCCAGCATGGCGAAGGCCCGACCGCCGAGATCGACGAGCCAAGATTCGTCGAGCGAGGTAGCGCGGCGGATCACTGGTCCAGCCTAGCGCAGCTCGGCGCACGTGGTGCGCGGCGTCTCGCGCGTCGGTCGCGACGCGCGCGTCTCGCGCGTCGGTCGCATCGCGCGCGCCGCGCGCTTCCGGTCAGCCGACCTGGCTGGCCGTGTCGTTCGCGCCGGCGCGCTTGGCCGGCAGCGGGGCCGCGCGCTCCTGCTTGAGCGCCGACGCCGCGAGCGGCGCAGGTGCCCCGGCCGCCGGCGGCGTGGCGGCAGCGGTGACGGTAACGGTCACGTCGGTCGTGCGTCCCGCGAGATCGCGCATCGTGTAGCGACCGGGAGACGTCCGGACGAACCGCGAGCCTTCCCCCTTGCGCTTGATGTCCATCGACAGGTCACGCGCCACCACCGTGTCCGGGGTCTTGGACTTGCTGGGCAGACGAGGGCCCGCGTGCTGCACGATCTCGCGCACTGACATGGGCACCGCCGTCTCCCGCAGAATCTCCTCAACCACGGCTAGCGTGCTCATCTTCGTTCCTCCCCCTGGAAGCATCTTCGACGTCGCGGCCCCGCGCCGCGAACCGCCGAGGGACCTCATCCTAGCCAAAGGCCTCCCGCGAACCAGTCTTGACATCACCGATTTTTCTCGACCCCCCCGTCGAAAAATTGTTCGAGCCACGTGGTTGCATTTTTCCAGCCATCACGGCAACTGCAGCGACCGCGGTGTTAGAGATCGAGGAGCGTCGGGCAGCGCGCTCGACGGGGAGGGATTCATGAACGTCGTCTGGGAACCCATCATCGCGGCGATCCTCGCCATCACGAACTTCTCGATCCAGGCCAACCCGAAGGCCCCGGACGCAGCGGCGGTGCTCGAGCATGTCGTCGATGATGCCGACGTCGTCGTCCACCTCGACTGGAAGACGACGGTCGCCGACAACTACGCGACCTTCAGCAAGCTCGCCGAGGATCCGGTCATCAAGCAGGTGCCCGAGCTGCGCGACGCCGTGCGCCAGGGCCTCACCCAGGCCGAGGGCGGCCGCGCGATGGCCAAGGCGATGATCGGCTTCGACCCGGTCGACGACCTCAGCTCGATCACCGCGTTCGCCAAGCTGCAGCCGGGCGGCCAGCCGCCCGAGTTCCTCGTCGTCGTGCGCGGCAAGCTCGCCGCCGACCTGCCGGCCAAGATCGCCAGGACCGCGGGCGGCAAGGAGACCAAGATCGACGGCCGCATCGCGGCGACCATGCCCGACGGGACCACGCTCGGGTTCGCCAAGAGCGGCGCGCTGCTGGCCGGCAAGGGCGAGTGGGTGACCGCGCGCCTCAAGGACGACTGGAAGGCACCGGCCCGCGCCAAGGGCTCGCCGTGGGCGCGCATCGCCACCGCGCTCGACAGCCGGCCGTTCTTCCTGGTCGCCTCGAAGCCGTCGGCCGCCGCCCTCCAGATGATGACCCAGACCATGGATCCGAGCTTCGGCAAGGACGTGGTCGCCGGCCACGACCTCCTGCTGGTGTCGGCGACCTCGACCGGGTTCGGCTGGGTGTACGCCGCCAAGGACGCCGCGCTGGCCCGGCGCATGAAGAGCGCGTCGGAGGGCGTCATCGATCTGCTGCGCGCCGCCCACCTCGCGCCGCGCGGCATGGCCCAGCTGGTGTCGGCCGCCCTGCCCAGCTACGCCCGGACCAGCAAGGGCATCGACGCGGTCCTCGCCTCCAAGGACCAGCTGATGACCGCGATGTGGAGCATGACCGGCGACGGCAAGTTCGCCGCGACCGTCAAGCTCGAGGGCAACGCCGTGGTCGTCACCACCAAGGCCAAGCGCATCTCCGAGATCGTGCCGGCCAGCGCGCTGGTCGGCTTCGGCGTGCTCGGCGCCATCACCGCGCGCGGCACGGTCGAGCACGACGCGCCCGCGCCGCCGCCGGTGCGCGCCGTCACGCCCCGCACCGGCGGTGGCATCACCGCTCCGGCCAAGCCGCCGGTGAAGAAGCCGGCGCCGGCCCCCGCGCCCGTGCGTCGCTGAGCCGAGCCGAGCCGCGTCTTACGGCGCGACGATCAGCTCGCGGATGCGGGTCATGTCGTCGAAGTCGAGCTCCGGCGCGTCGGCGCCGCCGGCGCCGACCACGGCGACCGGGACCACCGGGGTCGCGGCCAGCTCGCCGTCCTCGATCGTGATCTCGACGATCATGTCGTCATCGATCGCCGGGCAGTCGTCGCGGCTGGCGCGGCGCTGGCCGATCCGCCGCTCGTACTGGAAGACCCGGGTGTCGGGCTTGCCGACCCGGCGATCGACCTGCCGGCGCTCGCGGCTCAGCGCCTGCTTGAGCTCGGCGATCGTCGGCGGCAGCGGGTCGAGCGCCATGGCCTGCCCGGAGCATCCGAAACACATGGGGTGCCACGCGTTGTGCAGCTCGACCGAGCGCAGCATGCGCCGCCGGCGTTCGCTGCACACCACGCAGCGCGCGCCGACCCCGACCGGGCGGGCGTCGACCCAGCGGGCGTAGCAGCCCCAGCACCGGCCGCGGCGCAGCTCCTGGACCTTGGCTCCACAGACGTCGCACTCGTGGGCGTGGACAGCGAGAGCTGGCATCCTTCCGGTGGTACCGGCGGCCCATGGAGCGGGCAAGTTTCTGGCGCTGACGGCACGGCCGCGCTCGCACGCCGTTCCGTGCGCCTGCCCGATCTCTGCTACCCTGACCACCTTGCCGTCGACGCGCGCGCTGATCCACGTCCCGTGGTCGGCCTCGAAGGTCGCGACCGCGCTGCGCTGCCCGCGCCTGTTCCACTTCCGTTACGTGGAGCGCGTTCCCGAGCCCGAGGTCATGCCGGAGGCGCGCATCGGCAAGGCGATCCACGCCGCGCTCGAGCTGGCGCTGCAGGGCACCCCGGCCGGCGAGGCCGCGACCACCGCGCGCGCCAAGCTGACCGACGAGCACGAGCAGGCGCGCTTCGACGCGTTGACCCAGGGCATCGCGCCGTTCCAGGCCCGCATCGCCCAGTTCCGCGGCCGCCACCGCGTGCAGCGCCAGCTCGTCGAGTACTCGCTGGCCGTGCGCGAGGACCTGACCTCGACCCAGTTCTACGCCGGCGACGCGTTCTACCGCGGCATCCTCGACGCCGCCTACCTCTACGACGAGGACAACCTCGCCATCATCGATCACAAGACCGGCGTGCGCGTCCCCGGCACCACCATGCGCGACCAGATGGAGGGGTACCTGGTCCTCGCCGCCACCTGGTTCAAGCACGTCCGCCGGTTCTGGCTCGGCCTGCACTGGGTGGCCCAGCGCGCGGTCGAGTGGCAGACCCCGGTCGACGCCGGCGAGGTCGGCAACCGCCTCGCCCCGCTCCTGCTCGATAACATCGAGGCGGCCGCGCTCGCCGTCGACGACGGCCCCCGCACCAACCCGGGGCCGTGGTGCGACCGCTGCTCGTACCGGAACATGTGCCCGGCCAGCCACGAGCAGCGCTGGGAGCCGGTCTACTACGACGAAGACGACGACTGATCAGCCGCCGCGGCGGGAGACCGACCCCGTACCCCACCTGAGACCCCGCACACCCAGAGTCGCTTTCGACGCTCGCCTCCGGCTCGCGATATCGAGGCGGCCGCGCTCGCCGTCGACGACGGCCCCCGCACCAACCCGGGGCCGTGGTGCGACCGCTGCTCGGACCGGAACATGTGCCCGGCCAGCCACGAGCAGCGCTGGGAGCCGGTCTATTACGACGAGGACGACGACTGATCGATCTGGTCGTCCCCGCGGTAGTCGTCGTGGTCGAGTGAATGCGACGTGCCGGCCGTCGCGGCGCCTTCACTCGACCACGACCACGTCTACGACCACGTTGGGCGCGAGCCGCCTCGACCGACCGCGCCGCTACGGCGGCTCACCTCGACCGACCGCGTCGCTACGGCCGCTCACCACCCGATCACTGCGCCGAGCCCCCCGTCCCGTTCGCCCTGAGCGAATCGGAGGGAGCGCAGCGACCGACGATGACGTCGAAGGGCGGCGCATCCGGCGCACGCTTCACCGCCGGTGCCGCCGGCGGTCGACGCGCTCAGCCGCCGCGGCCGGCGCCGCGCCAGCGCAGGACCCGGTGCGGCCACGGCGGCAGGCCGTCTTCCTTCTTCTTGCTCGCGGAGCGCGCGGTCAGGCGCGCGATCATCTCGAGCGTCGCGACCAGCTCGGCCGGCGCGCCGCCGTCGACCGCGGTGACGGTGACGTCGCCGCCGTCGCCGAGCACCGCGCCGTAGGCGAACACGCCGTCGGGGGTGAGCACCCACGCGTGGTAGTGGGCGCGCGCGCCGCCGGCCTCGGATCGATCGAGCTCGAGCAGGAAGCGCGCACCCTCGGTCGGCCGCAGCCGCTCGAGCTCACCGGCGTTCATGGGCATGTTCAAACGCTCGCCTCGCTCCGCTCGGCTCGCTCATTCGCCGAGATCCTGGGCGAACCGCGACGTCACGTTGGCCGCGTTGCCCCACTGCGACTTCTTCCACTCGAGGTTGAAGGTACGCAGGATCCACAGCGGATCGAGGACGGCGCGACCGCCGATCGTCGCGGTGGCCTGGCCGGCGAGGTTCTTCATCTCCTCGGGATCGCTGGCGAGGTCGAACACCTTCACGCCGGCGCCGCCCTGGATGCGCACCTTCCAGTTGCCCAGGCGGGCGCCGTGGGCGTCCTCGTACATCGAGGTCAGCGACATCCGCGGGTAGCCGGCGCCGATGCCCTGGGTGAGCGGGATCAGCGACTGGCCCTGCCACTCGGCGTCGAGCTGGGTGCCGAGCGCGTCGGCGATGGTCGGCACGACGTCGATCAGCTCGGTGCCCTCGGTGTACTTGCCGGCCTTGATCAGCGGCGGGTAGCGGACCAGCAGCGGCACGTGGACGAGCATGTCGCGGCTCGACGCGCCGTGACCGACGCGGCCGTCCTCCCACTGCTCGTCGCCGTGGTCGGCGGTGATGATCAGCATGGTCTGATCCCAGATCCCGGCCGCCTCGAGCTTGGCGATCAGCTTGGCGAGGACCTGGTCCTGGTAGCTGACGTTGGAGTCGTACAGCGCGCGGACGTGCTTGATCTCGGCGTCGGTCAGCTTGGCGCCGCCGGCCGCCTTGGCCGCGTCACCGCCCGAGAACACGTCCTTGAACCGGCCGGTGTAGCCGGGGCTGTACTTCGAGATCCACGGCTCCTTGGCCCGCCACGACACGTGGGTGTCGACGGTGCCGAGATAGAGGAACCAGGGCTCCTTCTTGTCGCCGACGAACTTGAGGCCCTTGTCGACGATGTCGTCGGCCTTGAGCCCGAGCTCCTCCTTGATGTGGTTCGAGTAGGCGTCCCAGGCGGTGCCGAAGCCCCACCGCTCGGGCTGGACGTAGCCGTTGGCGCTGGCACCGGCGACGTACTTGCCGGCCGCCTTGACCACCTCGTCGACGGTGGTCCACTTGCGATCGAGCTTCTCCTCGCCGCCGATCATCGAGTGCTTGATGGGGTACAGCGAGGTCCACAGCGACGCGTGCGAGACCCGCGACTCGTTGCCCTGCACGTAGTGCTGCAGGAACACCGCCGAGGTCTCGGCCAGCTTGTCGAAGGTCGGCACCTCGGGACGCGCATCGGGGTTCCACGGCTTGACCCGGTCGGCGCGCAGCGAGTCCATCACGAACATCACCACGTACTTGGGCGGCTCGCCGCGCACCGGCTTGGGCTCCTCGCCGGGCACCACCATCGCCGCGCTGGCCAGCGCCGCCTCGGGGCAGCCGGCGGCGGTCAGCTCGAGCCGGATCGCCTTGCCGGCCACCGCCGCCAGATCGACCGCCGAGCCGAGCCCGACCAGCTTGCCGTCGACGCCGGCGCCGTCGGGGGTGGTCGCCTTGACCGCGACCTCGCACGCGCCGTCGGCGAGATCGCCGGTGATGCGCGCGCGCTCGGGCACCATCACGTACCAGGCCATGCCGCCGCCCTCGGGGAGGAGCAACGCCTTGGCCGCGGGATCGTAGAAGCGCGCCGCGCCGTCCTTGGGCGCCGCGCCGCCGACCTGGATCCACTCGACGGCGACGCCGTCCTTGCCGGCGAAGAACAGCAGCTCGTTCTCGCCCTCCTTGAGCTGGCCGGCCGGCGGCGTCAGCTCGACCGTGTTCCAGCCCTCCTCGAGCTGGCCGTTGACGTCCTTGTTGCCGTTGACCCGCACGCTGAACGCCTGCTTGGCGGCGGCGAACGCGCGCACGCGCACGACCGGGTTGCCGGCCAGCTGGTCGGCGGTGACCGGCACGTCGACCCGCGCCGACTTGCCGTTGACCCGCGCGACCTTGACGTTGCCCTCGGTCTTGCGGATGTCCCAGCTCTTGGACTTGATCTTCTCGGTGTTGCCGAACCGGGCGTACTTGGCGAACCCAGCCGAGCCGCCGGCGAGGACCAGGCCGCCGCCGCGCAGCAGGTGGCCCGACAGCCGGTTGTCGACCAGCGAGTAGACGACCCGCTCGGGGCCGCGCGACGGAGCCTTCACCGGTTCCTTCTTCTTGGGCTCGGTGCCGGTGGTGCCGGCGCTGGCGCTGCCGACCGAGGCGCCGGGGGCGCCCTTGTCCTTCTTGTCACCGCCGCACGCGGCGACGGCGATCGCGAGCGCCGTCGCGGCGATCGCAGGGTGCTTCGAGGTCATCGCAAAAACCTATGCATGGGGGTCTCGAGGAGCGCAAGTAATGCACCGGCGCCCTCGCGCGTGCCAGCTCCACGCGGAGCGCACGCTCGGGCAACGCATGAGGCCCGCGACGTATTGCCGCGCGCAGACTCCCGAGCCTGCTCAGGGCCCGCGGACCCGCCAACCATGCCCCAGCGAGTCGCAGGCGAGCGGTCGACAATGACTCTGGGTGTCCGGGGGCTCTGTTGAGGCGCGGGGTCGGTCACGTCTCTGGCTTCGGCCCACGCACCCGCCAGCCGTGCCCCAGCGAGCCGCAGGCGAGCGGTCAAACAATGACGCTGGGTGTCCGGGGTCTCTGTGGAGGCGCGGGGTCGGTCAGGTCTCTGGCTTCGGCCCGCGCACCCGCCAGCCGTGCCCCAGCGAGCCGCAGGCGAGCGGTCGACAATGACTCTCGGTGTCCGAGGGCTCTGTGGAGGTACGGGTCGGTCACGTCTCTGGCTTCGGCCCACGCACCCGCCAGCCATGGCTGTACACGTTCATGCGGGTGCCGCGAACGAACCCGCACACCGTGACGCCGAATCGCTCGGCGACGTCGATGGCCAGCCGGCTCGGCGCCGACACCGCGACCACGATCGGCGCGCCGGCCAGCACGACCTTCTCGGCGAGCTCGTAGCCGAGCCGGCCCGACACCGCGACGACGTGGTCGGTCAGCGGCAGCCGCCCCTCGGCGAGCGCGGCGCCGATCAGCTTGTCGACGGCGTTGTGGCGGCCGACGTCCTCGCGCACGGCGAGGCGGCGGCCGGCGCGATCGAACAGCCCGGCGCCGTGCAGCCCGCCGGTGGCGGCGAACTGGGTCTGGCCGGCGCGCAACCCGTCGGGCACCGCGGCCAGCACCGCGGCGTCGACGACCAGGTCCGAGGTCACGGTCGTCGCCCGCGCCTCGAGCGCGGCGATCGCGACCCGGCCGCACACGCCACACGCCGCGGTCGCCATGAACGAGCGCGCCGGCAGCTCGCCGGGCTCGGCGTCGACGTCGACCCGGTCGGAGGCGACCTGGACCAGCGCGCGCCCGGCCAGCGCCTCGCCGGCCTCGGCGTGGAGCAGGCCGCGCACCAGCTCGAGATCCTCGCCCGGCGTGCGCATCACCACGGCGACCTCGCGGCCGCGGGCGGTGATGGTCAGCGGCGCCTCGTCGACCACCGTGTCGCGTTCACCACGCCGCGTCCCGGCGGCCAGGTCGATCCGCTCGACGAGCTTCTCGCGCACGCCTTCCTTATATAACGGGCCTCTGGAGGGGGCGACCGACGTTGACATCGCCACCCGCGTGTCCGACGTTCGGACCGTGCGCGACCGGGTGTTCCGCGACCCCGTCCACGGGCTCATCGAGCTGCGCGGCGACGATCGACCGATCGCCGAGCTGCTCGAGACCCGCGCCATGCAGCGCCTGCGCCGGATCAAGCAGATGGGCCTGGCGTGGCTGGTCTACCCCGGCGCCGAGCACTCGCGCTTCTCCCACGCGCTCGGCGCGTTCCACGTCGCCCAGCGAGTGATCAAGCAGCTGCGCCTCGACGGCCGGGTCGCGCTCGACGTCAAGGTCGCCGCGCTGGTCCACGACATCGGCCACGGCCCGTTCTCGCACGCGTGGGAGCACGTCTTCCCCGGCTCGGATCACGAGCGCTGGGGGGCGCGCATCGTCGCCGAGGACGCCGAGCTGCGCGCCGCGCTCGAGACGCTCGCGCCCGGGCTGTCGGCGTCGATGACCGCGTTCTGGCACAAGACCTACAAGCCGGCGTTCGCCCGCAAGCTGGTGTCGTCGCAGCTCGACGTCGATCGCCTCGACTACCTGCTGCGCGACGGCCACTACTCGGGCGCCGGCTACGCGACCTACGACCTCGACTGGATCCTCCACGCCCTCGCCGTCGAGGAGGTCCGCACCTCCGACGACGATCCCCGCGACCTGGTCATCGACTACCGGCGCGGCATGTTCGCCGTCGAGCAGTACCTGTTCGCCCGCTCGTACATGTACGCGCAGGTCTATCACCACAAGACCGTGCGGGCGGCCGAGTGGATGTTGATCAAGCTGTTCGAGCGCTACGCCCAGCTCGCCCGCGCCGGCGCCGAGCCGCCCGGGCTGCCGGTCGCCGCCCAGCTCGCCCGCGGCGCCGTGCTGCCGGTCGAGGACTACCTGCGCCTGCACGACATCTCGGTGTTCCACGCCCTCGACGGCTGGGCCGGCCGCGGCGACGGCGAGCCGGCCGCCGATCCGGTCATGCGCGACCTGTCGCGCCGCCTCGTCGATCGCCGCCTGTTCAAGACCTTCGATCTCGGCGACGACCCGCGCGTCGCCGAGCGCGTCGCCGAGCCGGCGGCGGCCATCGCCGAGCAGCGCTTCGGCTCGGTCGCCCGCTACTACGTCACCGTCGACACCACCCGCCAGATCGGCTACCTGCCCAAGGACGACGAGGAGCTCCACGTCGTCGACCACCCGCGCTACGGCGCGGTCACCCTCGGCCGCCTCCTCGAGGACATGCCGCTCGGCCAGCCGACGGCCACCGTGCGCCTCGTGTGCGCGCCCGAGCTGGTCGACGACCTGCGCCCGGTCGTCGAGTCGGCCATGGGCCGGCCACGGGGCCGCCGTTAGGGGACACGTTCCTGGATCGCAACCGGCTGGAATCAGCCGCCTTTTCGGGCACACCGCGACGATCCGGCGACGCATGTGACCTTCTCACACTGCGCGCGATTCCGTCGCGGTACCGCCGAAAACGGAAGCAATCTCGGGGGAGTCCGATCCAGGAACGTGTCCCCCGAAAAGTAGTTCGGCGGCCGCAACCGGCCGCCGAGCGTGACGTGTCCCCTTCGAAGGTTCTCGAGTTGTCGTCGACACCGAGCCACCGCCGCGTCGCCGCGATGATGGCAGCCTCTCGTGGAGCTCACTGCCCTGCAGAGTGTTGTTTGTACCGTCGTAGCGGCGCTTGCGGGTTGCGCCGCTCCCATCGATGCCTCGCCATTTCGGGCGGACCGTGATGGTCTTCCGTGCGGTACCGGCCCCCGTCTTCCGTTGAAAGAAGCCGGGTTCATCCTCTCGTGGGCTTGGCTCTCCTCCAGAGTTCGTCGTGTCCACGTCGGCCCGCGTGTCGTGCCGCGCTCGCGCGCGACCCGGCTCCGGGCGCCTTCCTTGGGGTTTCCTTCCTCTTCGCGGCGTCAGTCCAGCGAGTCCACTCACGGCGGGCATCCCAGGCCCACCTTCGTTCCGCCCCCAGCGTTTCTCACGCTCTCGACGGCTTGCTCCTCGCTGATCCTTGCAGGCTTGTTTCATCCCGCTGCCACGTCCAGGATTCGCGCTCCAGGGGTTTCCTCCCCCGACTCAGCCGCACCACCTCGTCGGTGGCACGTCCCTCCTCGCCGTTGGCGCCGACCGCCTGTCGCCGGTTACCCGGCGACGCCAGCCTTCGTCGCGTCGACCTCGAGGTCCTGATCCGAGCCGGGATCCGCAGCGCCCGCGGGGAGGTTAGCCCCGTCGAACGTCCGTGTCCCCTCGTGCGATTTGCTCCTTCGGGCGTCGCTCTGCCAGCCTTGGAAGCGTTGTTATCGCTTCCTCCGCTCGGGCGTTGGCGGTCGGTGCTGCGTGTGCCCCGGCCGCTGGCCTCCAGCGTATCGATCGACTGACAGCGCACTGACGAGCTATCCCTAGTTCATCCTCCCGTTCGAGCTTCCTGGCCTGCCCTCGCCGCCGGGTCGCCCCGCCGACGAGCACGAGGCCCGTCATCGCTCAGCGGACCGTTGCGACCGCCGAACGATGAACCCCTATTGCGAGGCGTGTGCCACCAGCGCTCGCCGCGCAACCTCGCGCCATCCGGCGAGCGCCGGCGCCACACCGTGTCGTCGCTCCGGACACGCCTGTGAATAACCTGAGATCTCGCTGTGTTGCCAGCGGTCCTACCGGCGCGGACACCGCCACTTGGACCGCGATCGTCGTCGGCGACGACAGCTGTGCCGGGAGCGCGCACTCTCTTGGCGCGCCATCGGTTGTCCGCGCCATTGAGCCAGCGTTATCGTGCGCGCCGATGCGCTGGACCGCCTTGACCCCCGCGTTCGCTCTCCTCGTCACCGCCGCGTGCGGCAACGCCGCCGAGGAGGGCCGCAAAGCGGCGCGCGCCGAGGCCGCGATCGAGAAGCAGCGCGAGGCCGCAGCCATCAAGCCGGTCGACAAGATCAAGGCCCCGGTGCCCCAGGGTACCCGGGTGCCGTGCGAGCAGCTGATCGCCCCCGACGAGTACACCACCGCCCTCGGCGAGACCGAGCCGCTGACCGTCCGCGACTCGACCGGCACGATGATCGACTCGACCGCGTCGTGCACCCTGATCCGCGGCGGCGCCCGCCCCGACGCCAAGGCGCAGGAGAAGATCATCAAGAAGCAGGGCCGGCTCGGCACCATCCCCGGCGACCCGCTGTGCATCGTGACCCTCTACTGCTGGGTCGTCGAGGACGCCGAGAAGTTCAAGGAGCGCTGCCGCACCTCGCCCGACAAGCCGGGCACGCGGGTCGGCGACGATGGCGCCACCGGCGGCTGGGCGTGCAAGGAGACCCTGCCCCAGGGCGAGTTCGACGTCGACAGCTACCGGTTCCTCGACGAGGACAGCAAGTGCCTCATCCAGGTCGGCGGCGGCGCCAGCGTCACCGACAACGACCTGATCGCGACCTGCGCCCGCACCGCGCGCGCCACCATCAACGGCGATCACATCAAGCCCGGCGCCCCGGCGCGCTACTCGACCACGCCGCCCGCCGGCGACGACACCGCCGCCACGCCCTGACCACCGCAGCGCCCGCCGGCGACGACACCGCCGCCACGCCCTGACCACCGCAGCGTCGCCACCGCCCGCGGGGCACCAGAGTTCATACCGGCGCTGACGAACCGATCGAATGACGCGGGGTTGCACGGCGGCGAGCGGATCTCTGGCACGTGGGAATCCGGAGGCACTGGTGGCGGTTGCCG
>Ga0247822_10000844_pt1 | contig 17616 bp, 17 predicted proteins | sample 13C_Cellulose_Da_FD_192423 | JGI IMG/M metagenome (GOLD analysis project Ga0247822, IMG submission 192423) | Soil microbial communities from agricultural site in Penn Yan, New York, United States - 13C_Cellulose_Day30 | ecosystem: Environmental > Terrestrial > Soil > Agricultural land | place...
ATCTATTCCCTATTTTAGTTATAGATTTAATCTGCTCATCCAGTGGCCGGAACCATTCCACCATAACAACGGCAACCCGGACGGAGATTATTAATGTTCCCTGAATAAAAACATTATCACATGAAATATCTGCTCTCGATTTTAATGTTAGTATCCGCGACTGCCTGGGCAATTGATGATCCTCAAACGCTTCCCATTGGATCTCCGGCACCTGATTTCAGCTTGCCTGGAACTGACGGCAAGACCTATTCATTGAAGGACTTTGCCTCCAGCAAGATTCTATTGATCATTTTTACCTGTAACCATTGCCCTACAGCTCAGGCGTACGAAGCACGCATGAAACAACTGGTTACCGATTACAAGAACAAGGGAGTTGCCGTCGTCGCTATTTCTCCAAACGATCCGCTGTCAGTACGGCTCGATGAACTGGGATACACTGATCTCAGCGACTCGTTCGAGGAAATGAAGATCAGGGCGAAAGACATTCAGATTAACTATCCCTATCTCTATGATGGCGAGAACTCACAACTCTCGATGAAGTATGGACCGCAGGCAACACCCCATGCATTTATATTTGATCAGAAACGTATACTCCGCTATACTGGCCGTATCGACGATGGTGAAAAGCCCGGCACTGCAAAAACGCACGACGTACGCAATGCACTTGATGCAATGATCGCCGGTAAGCCTGTTCCTGTTGAAAAAACCAAGACGTTCGGGTGCTCTGTCAAATGGCCGGACAAGCGCGACTATGCAGCCAAGGCCCCCGATGAATGGGCGAAAGAAAAAGTCACGATCGATGAACTTGACCTGGATGCGCTTAAAACCCTTATCAAAAACGATGGGATGAACTACAAGCTCATTAACGTGTGGGCTACGTGGTGTGGCCCTTGTGTTACCGAGTTCCCCGAGTTCGTTAACATGAACAGGATGTATCGCAACCGTGAGTTCGAGCTCATTACCATCAGCATGGATGAGATGGACAGGAAACCGAATGCATTGAATTTCCTCACCAAAAAGCAGGCTTCTATGAAAAACTATATCTTCAAGGGAGACAAATATGCTTTCATCGAAGGACTCGACAAGAAGTGGGAAGGTTCACTCCCCTATACACTGTTCATTGCTCCCGGAGGAAAGATCATTTACGGAAAGCAAGGTTTGATTGAACCATTGGCGCTGAAGAAGATCATTGCAGAGAATATCGGAAGAATCTATTGACGCTGACTTGCATTCAGATGCTGCAGGCAATCTTCTGTATGTAACAGAAGATTGCGATGTGCGAAGCGTGTCGCGACGAATGATTTAATACAAACACATGCTATTCGACACGCAATCCGATTAAGAATATCGATGTGTGTTACGTGCAGCTAACACCTCTTTTCTCATCGTACATGCGGGCGTCGCACACTTGCTTTATCCAATTGCGCTTCTGCGAAATCGACGATGGCTGTTGGAAATCGAAATGCAATCCTGCAATTCGGATCTGACTATCTCGTCGCATTCTTATTGAATGCAGCACGCCCAGGATGTGAATGCAACCTATTCAAAAAGATTGCCCTGATCCTCTGCCTTCTTGAGCAGCGACTGATCTATCCTCTTATTAGTTTTCGCCCCTAACTTGCGCAGGTCTTCCACCCGCTGAACCAGGTTGCCATTGCCCAGCGACAACTTCTTCATCGATTCTTCATAGAACTTTCTCGACGACTCCATCTTGCGACCGAGCGTAATAAGGTCATCTGTGAAACCGACAAACTTATCGTATAAATCGCCAGCCTTTGAGGCGATCTCAAGCACGTGACGCGTTTGGTATTCCTGTTTCCACGTGTTCTTGATCAGCTGCAACGAAGGTATCAGCAACGTAGGACTCACAAAAACAATACGCTTCTCAAGGGCCTCTTCATATAATGTTTTTTCACTTTGGATAGCGAGGATGTAAGCAGGCTCAATGGGAATGAACATGATCACAAAGTCCGGAGTGCTTTCTGAAATATTCTGATAGTTCTTCTCACCCAGCGACTTCATATGCAGCCGTATAGACGTAAGGTGATTCTTCAGGTACATCGCCTTGTCCGCGTCATTCTCGGCATTGACAAAGTTGTTGTAAGCACGCAGACTCATCTTCGAGTCAATGATAACCTGTTTGTTTTCAGGAAGGCGTATGATTACATCCGGCCTGAGTCGTCCTTCTTCCGTACTGAATGTTTCCTGAATGAAGTATTCGCGATCCTTTTCGAGACCGGACTTTTCAAGGATGCTTTCCAATATAAACTCGCCCCATGCTCCCTGAGTCTTGCTATCACCCCGCAATGCCCGCGTGAGGTTCTCCGCTTCACGGGTCATCTGTACGTTGAGGCGCTGAAGATTTTCGAGCTGTTCCCGTAAGGCTGAGTTACGACTGATAGTGTCCTTGTGCGTGTCTTCCACGCGGCGTTCAAACTCAACGATCTTTTCGCCAAGGGGCTTCAGCAGTTCAAAGATGTTGGTCTTATTCTGGTCTGTAAATTTGCGGCTCTTCTCCTCGAAAAGTTCATTGGCCAGCTGCTTGAACTGAAGCGTAAACTTCTCGGACATGTTTTCAAACGAAGCATTTTGTTCCGCCAGTTTTTCCTGGAGGTTGCGATAGTCGGCATCAGTAGAGGCAAGCTCACTGTTGACATCCAGCACCTTTTTGCGTTCGAGTTCAAGCTCTCGCTTTAGATCGTTAAGCTGATCGAGGATGAGTTTGTTTTTCTCACGTTCAGCGACCAGCATGGAATCGTCTGCGGTCCGCACTTGTTGTCGAAGGAAAAGCCAGGCGGCCACACCACCAATAATCACTCCGCCCAATAAGAAAAATGTATCCATCGCCCTAAAGATAACACGAGTGGCAATTTATATCGCAAAGTCGGTTATACCGCATAACGCTTCAGTGCAGCTGATTCATTTCGATACCGGTGAGACTTTACCATTTGTGGTGAATGGGATCAGCTCACGGCCCGACTTATCTGCCAGATTAAGAAGACTGGCAATTCAGTGATCGTCAAGTTAAAGTTTGTTCATCAGAGGCGTCGGTGGCATGGGAAACTTGAAGCATCCGATAGCGATTACGAGGGCAATTCGGTAAATTTGTTGTTCAAGAAGTAAGGATTATGATCGGCACACGCAACGCAAGTCACGACGCCATTTCACTGGAAGACAGGTACGGTGCTCATAATTATCACCCGCTTCCTGTCGTCCTTAACAAAGGCGAGGGAGTCTTTCTTTGGGGTGTAGACGGAAAGCGATACTTTGATTTTCTATCTGCATACAGTGCAGTGAATCAAGGTCACTGTCATCCGCGCATCGTCAATGCGTTGATCGAGCAGGCAAAGCAACTGACGTTAACGTCACGCGCATTCTACAATGACAAACTTGGTGTCGCCGAAAAGTACGTGTGTGAAACGTTCGGCTATGACAAAGCGCTGTTCATGAACAGTGGAGCCGAAGCGAATGAAACGGCTATCAAGCTTGCACGGAAATGGGGCTATCAGGTAAAGGGCATTCCCGAAAATGAAGCGGTGATTGTTGCCGTAAGTCAGAACTTTCATGGACGCACAACCACCATCATCTCGGCATCCACTGATCCATCGGCACGAACCGGATTCGGTCCTTATATGCCGGGCTTCAGGGTTATTCCATTTGACGATCGGGCGGCACTTGAGTCCGTTTTAAGCGATCCTCACGTATGTGCACTCTGGATAGAACCCATTCAGGGCGAAGCGGGCGTCTACATTCCGCAGTCAGGATATCTGAAGGCAGCCGCAGAGCTCTGTTCCCGTTACAATGTGTTATTGATGGCCGACGAGATCCAGACAGGCATTGCACGAACCGGAAAGATGCTGGCTTGTGATCATGAAAATGTGCGGCCGGATCTCCTTATTCTGGGCAAGGCGTTATCCGGTGGAATGCTGCCGGTGTCGCTGGTGTTGGCAGACGATGAAGTGATGCTCGTGATCAAGCCTGGTGAACATGGGTCAACATTCGGGGGTAATCCGCTGGCGGCTGTCGTGTGTATCGAGGCACTGGAAGTAGTGAAGGATGAGAACCTGGCAGCAAATGCCGCGCGCCTCGGGATAATTTTCCGTCAACGCATTACGGAATTGATGTCAAGAACCAGGTTGATATCAGCTGTAAGAGGAAAAGGGCTGCTGAATGCTATCGTCGTGAACGATTCAGAAGAAAGCAGCACGGCCTGGGATATATGCGTGTTGCTTATGCATGAAGGGCTTCTTGCAAAGCCTACGCATGGAAACATTATTCGTCTGGCACCTCCGTTGGTGATCACTGAAGAGCAGCTTCACGAGTGTTGTGATATTATCGAGCGGGTATTTTTGTCTTTTAGGAAAGCGTAGATGTTTGAGATCTCCCGGCCACGGCGCTCTCCATATGTTGGTCTGTATTGAAACTCGTCCATGAAACAGTCTAAATCGTTTTTTGTTTTTTTGTTTACAGCGATCGGTCTCCTGAACCTGCAATGTTCGGAGGATGACGGTGTCGTACTGGACGACAGTGAACTTCTTTCAGGTGAATGGAAGATCAACAATGTCACCTACGATGGCATGATCCAGGCAGAGTGGGCGGGCACCACCCTAACTTTTACGCGTCTTGCACAGGATAGCGGGTCTTACAAACTTTCACATTCACCAGCGGATTCGATATGGAATTCCATCGGAAGTTGGAAAGATATTGATTCAAAGAGATTCGTCAGGGAAGATCAGATTGAGGTTATGTATTGGCGTGAGCAGGACACTCGAATGTTGATATTGGATTTCTATCTCCCCTGGACGCGGCAGTCGACTTGTGACGACGGAATCTGTTTACCGGTAGTAACGGGTCAATGGAATTTCGCACTGGAGCGATGAATTTTACGTTGAGCCCTCGTTACCAGGTCTCTGGTTATGCTGGGCGATGTGCCAACGACCAGCCTCCACAACGACTCCATTCAATGGCATGACCTTTGCCCTTTTGAGGCTATGCATCCCGTCGTTGTGTTTTATAAGCCGCATGCAAGTGTTGCCAACGCGTTCTCACTTTACACCTGCTACCTGTTGCTGAGTTGGGGATCAACCTACTATGTACTCACGCTTCTTTGGATCAAAATCTGTAGCACTGCCCTGTTAGGCATTGTGTTTCACCTGAGCCGCCGCGATCAACTCTACTTCTATAACAATCTGGGATATTCTACCGTAAGGCTATACGCCCATGCTGCAGTTCTCGATCTGTTGCTCTGGATAGGTTTCGTTATTATCACTGCGCAGTTCATATGATGGATGTTCTCGAGTTTGACGGCATTGAGTTCAGCTACGGAACATCCAGAATCCTGACCGGCGTTTATGTCCAGTGCAGGGTGGGAGAGGTCGTCGGCATCCTGGGGCGCAACGGTTCTGGCAAGTCGACGCTGTTCAAAGTAGTATTTGGTAGTCTACAGACAGAACATCGATCCATACGCATCAATGGTCAACCATTACCAAACGATTTTATCCGTCGCCGCCTGATCGGTTATCTTCCTCAAGGCAATCTGATACCGCCTCATGTCACCATTGATAAAGCACTATCATTGTTTGGAATCGAACGCGCGACGTTGTTGAACTACTTTCCTGAATTTGATGAGCAACTTGAACTCAGGCCCGACGAGCTGTCTGGTGGTGCGCGTCGTGTGATCGAATTGATGCTGGTACTGAATTCAAACTCGCGCTTTGTATTGCTTGATGAACCCTTCTCGGGTGTTATGCCTGTACATGTTGAATCCATCCGGAAAATGATTCAGCACGCGAAGGCGGAAAAAGGAATCATCCTCACCGATCATCTTTATCGGAACGTGCTCGCTATTGCCGATCGGTTATACCTCATTTCCAACGGAAACACGTACGCGATCAGGGATCACGACGAGTTGTTTTCCCGCGGATATTTAAGCGAAGATAAATAAAGTCCTCGCCGTGCGGGCAACGGAAGCGAGTACCTGCAATGGCACGGATGGAAGCATCAATGTGAGATGCAATGATAAATTTGGCTAGCTGATGAGGCCAGCCTGCTGGAGTTCTGTTCTCAGCTGAGCCGGACTCTGAAAATGAATAGTGGTTAATCCCAGTGCCTTGCCTCCTTCGATGTTTTTGATGTTATCATCAATGAACAACGCTTTGTTCGGATCAATATAGTAGCGATCGAACAGGATCTTATAAAACTCTGGGTAAGGCTTCCGTGTTTTCTCCACACCGGAAACAACTATTCCCTCGAACCAATGTAGGAAATCAAAAGTGTTGAGCGCCCATGGGAACGTCTCTTCCGACCAGTTGGTCAATGCAAATAGCCTGTGCGTGGGGTTGTCGCGGAAGTGCTTCAGGATCTCTACGGTTTCATGAACGGGTCCGGGTATGGTCTCCTGCCAACGATCATACCATGCACGTATAGCGACCTCGTGGTCTGGAAATTTTGCAACCAGTTCATCGGTAGCTTCCTGAAATGTTCGTCCGGCATCCTGCTGATCGTTCCACTCGCTCGTGCAAATGTTGTCCAGAAACCACGTCACTTCCTCTTCTGTCTTGAAGATCTTTCTATATAGATAGCGTGGATTCCAGTCGATCAATACGCCGCCGAGATCAAAAATAATGGTGTCTATTTCGTTAGTCATCGATGTGAATTTTTTGAGAACATTAGGCGAGCGCTTCAGACATCCGCTTTACCACGTCTTCGGGTTTGATGAACGTGAGGCATGCAAAGTCGCCGCGATAACATTTTTCTGTTCCGTAAACTGAGCACGGGCGACAAGGAAGCACTTCGCGACTGATCTGCAAAATACTTTGGTCATCGCAGTTGTAGGGCCCGAATCCGACGTCGGGATGCGTCCCTCCCCAAATCGAAAGCAATTTCGTTCCGGATAACGCCGCCAGGTGCATATTAGACGAATCGACGCACAACATCAGATCCAGCATTTGCATGAGCGCCAGTTCCTGTTTGATCTTCAGTTCGCCGGCCACGATCACAACATGCTCGGGAAATCTTTCCTTTAATGTCTCAAAGAATTTGATATCCTTCTCACCGCCTCCGAACAGGAAGAACTTAGAGTTGTGATTCGAAAGCCATTCTTCGATTACCTTGAAGTAATTCCCTTCAGGCCAAACCTTCGACACGTGAGCAGCAAACGGGGCAATGCCAATCCACTGCCTATCCTTCGATAGTGATTTCTCTCCGAGCCAGGTCTCGAGCTGCTCCTGCGACTGACTCTTTACACTGAAATAGGGCGCTGGTTCTGTAAGCGTGATCCTGTCAAAGCCGGCATTTACAAACGCCTGCCTGTACCTTTCCACCGTGTGGGGTAACCGTTGCGTGTTTTTGTCTTCCTTTCGCGTGAACTGCTTTTTCTCGGGTCTCCCTTTTGTAAACACGACTACCTTCACACCAAACAATTTGAAAAGACTTCGAAGGATGATCGTTCGCATGTGATCATGCATATCAATGACCACGTCGTAGCCCGCTCGTCGCATGAGTTTGCCGAACAAGTCGCGCATTCCCAGTATACCGGTATAGGTATAATCAACATCCGCAGGGTAGGGTATCACGCGATCGATGTCGGTAAAGAAGGATGCAAACTTTGGACGGGTTACAACGGTGACTTCCACATCATCGTAGGCGGCTACAAGTGCCCGGATAACTGGCACCAGCAACACTACGTCTCCCATTGCCGAAAAGCGAATGACAAGAATTTTTCTCAATGCCACAGCGACTGCTTATTGTCGTAAGCTACAAAAAAAGCCCGTGGGGTAAAGCTAGCTCCATGTTAGCGTTTACGCTGCTTTTATAGATTCTTATTTCGATTGTTTGTACAACACTGGATTCAGGGAGGGGTCGTTGTACATCTTCACCTGGCGATATACCTTAAATCGGCGGGAACCATTGCCGATATCCTCCATAAGTTCATCGAATGCCGCACGCATGTCGTTCCTTTGCTCCATCAACAACGCTAGCTTGCTTTGGCATCGCGCAATATGATCAGGGGTAGCATCAGTCCTCTTTGTCTGCTCCTCCATGTGCCAAATCTTTAACATGAGGATACTCATACGGTCGAGAAGCCACGCAGGTGTTTCGGAATTGATCCTTGCATCCGGTTTCGGCACTGCGTTCTTGAAGACCTCCAGAAAATAATCATCCACACGCTCTACCACGTCAGTTCGTTCCTGATTCGACTTATCGATTCTGCGTTTTAGCTTTAGGCCTTCAACAGGATCAATATCCGGGTTTCTCACGATGTCTTCCAGGTGCCATTGAACCGTGTCGATCCAGTTCTTCCCGTAGAGCAACGCTTCGAAGCTGCCCGTGGGATACGGATTATTGATCGCCTTATCCACGTCATCGTATTGGTGGTAGTCGGCAACACTTCGGTTGAAGGCGTCGTAGCACTGATTTGCGTTCAGCATATTGGTATGATTTCGCTGCAAATGTATGAAACTGCAGTGAGTTGGGCTTACAAGACTGATAATTGAGCATTGAAAGTGGTCAATAAGAACAGGGCTGCCCATCCGGGAGCGTATCTTTGCACGCTGATCCTGTTTTGATTTCAGATAAGAAATGTCATCTCATCATTTTGTAAGGGAAGGGCAGGAGCCCGCCTTGTTCGTGGTCGATCCCATCACCGACGATCACCTGATGTCGATACTTGAATGGTCGCCTCTGGTGATTGTAGCCGGCGACGCTATGCTCAAGGTCGCCTCCTGGGGAATTCGGGTGGATGCCATCGTACTTGATTCCCTTGCGCATAATGAAACCGTTGTGAATGATACGGCTGCCCACGTTGGGCTGGCCCATATTATTGATGGCTCAAACAGCATGACTGATGCCGTCCTGTCTTACCTGAGACATAAGAATCAATACGCTTTGCAGGTATTGGTTCATTCGCCGGAGCAAACTTTTAAGGCATGGGAGCATGCTGTTGATTTTCAGATCGCGCTGATCGATGGGAATATGAAATGGTCCAGGATCAGAGAGGGTCGTTTTGAGAAGTGGATACCAGAGGGAGCATCATTATTAACGCATGGAAGTCAGCTGTCGGTGAAGCACGCAACGCTGGTGGATAATCGGATTGTTGCAGGAACGCCTGGAATTGTAGAGATAGAATCCGCTCTTCCCTTTTGGGTGGGTGAACAGCATTATTAAAGTTATGGGATTGATGAGAAGAGGCAGATGTAACCGTTGTGACCTCCCAGGCTACCTTTGATAGTCAAACCTTAATGAAACGCATTATCTCCGGGAAGGTTGTCCCTTATTTGGGGAGGACGTTGGTAGGAATTTAATTGATTTAGGTGCTATTATATTTGTTATCAGGATGTTAGCGATAGATTTCTTTTTTCTGAGGTGATCGTAGGGGGAAATCTTTTCTGAATTGTCATACCACTAGACTGTAATACCGTAAATTTCGCTGATAACACAACTAAAAGGCAGTGGAATTGCAGGTAGATCAGCTCATTACAACGCTGAGGGCAGGCGATATTGCTGCTTTTGAGATGCTTTTTCGGACCTACTATCAATCACTTTGTAACTACGCCTGCACTTTTGTCCGCGACCCGGAGGAGGCTGAAGAGGTTGTTCAGAATACATTCACGAACATCTGGGAAAAGCGCGACACGCTTTCGATCCATACGGGGGTTAAACCCTATCTGTATGCAATGGTCAGAAATGCATGTCTGAACCAACTTAAGCACGCAAAAATCAAACAGCAGCATGCGGCCATGGAGATCGCTGTGGGTGAGCGGAGCGTTGAATCAGTTTCGCGAACTGTAGAAGCTTCGGAGCTTGAAGTTCGCATTCAGGAGGCCATGTCGAAACTTCCCGAACAATGCAGACTGGTATTCAAGCTCAGCCGCTTCGAAGATCTGAAATATGCTGAGATAGCTGAACAGTTGAACATCTCAATCAAGACGGTTGAGAATCAAATGGGAAAAGCCTTGCGCGTGATGCGCGAGCAACTTAAGGACTATTTATTGTTTCTTGTGATATTCATTAACGGGCTATTTGGCTAAAGACGTGGAAAGGGATCAGGACCAGATGGATGAGCTAATTGCCAAATACCTCGCTGGAGAAGCGAGCCAGGAAGAGACTGGCCGCGTTTTGCAGTGGCAGGAGCAGAGCGAACACAATAGACAGTACGTCGAGCAGCTCAGCACGATCTTCTCGCGCGCGGCATCCGTTAAGAACCTGCAGAGTTTTGACACGGATGCAGCCTGGACGCGTGTAAAGAAATCACTTGACACCAAAGCGCATGTTGTGCAGTTTCCGCCTCCGACACGTAACTACAACCTCTACTGGAAGGTGGCAGCAGGACTGTTATTAACCGTGTTGGCGGGAGTTTATATACTGAGACAACCGCTGAGGTCGGCCGATCCTGTTGTTGTTGCGTCGTATACCGAGACCGTTAGTGATACACTCCCTGATGGCAGCAACGTGTTCCTTAACAAAGAATCAAGGCTTAAGTATGTTTATAATAAGAAGTCTGACGAGCGACGGGTTGAGCTAAAAGGAGAGGCTTTCTTTAACATAAAGCACGACGAGGTGAGCAAGTTTGTGATCGACATCGACGGCATTATGATCCGGGATATAGGTACAGCATTTAACGTGAAGGCTCCCGAAAATTCCAACACAATTGAAGTTGTTGTGAGCGAAGGCGAAGTAATGTTTTATACAGAGAACGATTCAGGCGTCTACCTGCGCGCAGGTGCGAAAGGTGTTTATGATAAGCAGCTCAAAAAGTTTACCATCGAACAGCCGGAGGCGAATGTACTGGCCTATAAGACGCGCGTATTCAATTTCACCAATGTGGAACTTGCCCAGGTTGTACGACAGCTCAACGCAGTTTATCACAAGCCGATCGAGTTATCACCAGCGGTCAGGTATTGCCGCCTTACCGTCGGATTTAACAACGAGCCCCTCGAGGAAGTTATAGCAATCATCACAGAAACATTGGGCCTCAAGGCCAGCGAATCGAATGGGAAAATCCTTTTGGATGGTGCGGGTTGTGCGCCGTGATATCGCCTTCGTGTTCGCCGTATTTGCGCTGCTTGCTTCTGCATACGTGGCCAGGTCGGAGACGCCGTTACTGGAGCGAACGGTTACGATATCCCTCGTTCAGGAACGACTCGACATAGCGCTAAACAAGATCTCACAACAGGCAGGTTTTACCTTCTCTTACAGTCCTTCAATTGTTGACGTTTCCCGTGTTGTTACCTTCAACTTTGCCGGAAACACCGTCCGGGAAGTGCTGCAAACCCTCTTTGAAGGTTCGGTTCAATATAAGGTTCGGGGGAATTATGTCATTCTCACACGGGCGGCCAAACAGCCAAGCGAGCAGACCTACAGCGGTTACGTTGTGGATGAGGCAACAGGCAAGCGCCTACAGAATGTGAGCGTGTACGATCCGCTCACCATGGCGTCGGCTGTCACGGACGAATATGGATTTTTCGAGATCAAGATCAATAAGCCTACAGCTGATGAAGTCCGTTTGGCAGTAGCGCGTCGTGAGTATGGCGATACCGTTGTGGCTGTCAGCCCCGCGAAGGCAGGTCTTCTCAAGATACCCATGAACTTTAATGAAGAGCGGATGAATACACTGGCCGACAGTGTGGCTGAAAAACTTCGAAGGTTCTGGCATACGAAAGTGCTTGCCCCCGAGAATGTCAACATTCACAATATTCAGGATACCCTGTACAGAACCACACAGGTTTCCATTTGGCCATTTGTAGGCACTAATCATACGCTTAGCGGTAACGTTATTAATGAATACTCCTTCAACATTTTTGGGGGATATGAACTTGGAGTAACCAAACTTGAAATCGGCGGTCTCTTTAACATCGATCGCGGCGATGTTTATGGAACTCAGCTCGCCACCGTGTTTAATGCTACTGGTGGAAAGGCGCACGGCTTCCAGGCTGCCGGTATGGTAAATCTTAATCTTGATACTGTGCGGGGGGCTCAGTTTGCAGGTATATCCAACGTCAGCTGGGCCGGTACCGAGAAGTTCTCCGCTGCCGGCATGATCAACCTCACTCATGGAAGGTCGCGCGGGGCTCACATTGCCGGGATAGGAAACTTCAATCTTGGTGAACAATCCGGAACCCAATTAGCGGGTATCTTCAACTTTGCAACAGGAGAGACCGGCCCGGCTCAGATGGCCGGGATCATGAACTTTACAACGCGCGATCACGTCGGGGGACAAGGCGCCGGGATCATGAACTTTTCAGCAGCGAATGTGAAGGGTGCCCAGGTGGGAGGACTTCTGAACTTTGCCGCACGGAAGGTCACTGGCGCGCAAGTCTCCGGCGGTCTGAATTACGCAACTAAAGTTGCCGGCGTGCAGGTTGGATTGGTCAATATCTCCGATAGCATCAAAGGTGTGCCGATAGGCTTTTTTAGTTTCGTCATGAAAGGATATCATCAGCTGGAGGTTTCTGCTGATGAAGTGTTTTATACCAATGTGGCATTCCGCACAGGCCTCCATTACTTCTATAACATCTTTACTGCCGGAGCAAAACCATCGACATTCAACGACGAACACACGTACTGGACTGCAGGCTACGGAGTAGGAACGGCACCGAATTTATCACGCCATCTGCGACTCAATGCTGACCTCACTGCCAATCAGATATTTTCCGGCTACACTCTGGATGCGTTGAACATCGTCTCAAAGCTGTATGCAGGTATTGAATATCATCCTGCACCGAAGTTCGGTTTTATCGCGGGCATCACGTTAAACGCGCACTATACAGACAGCAACTTCACGGAATATCCTGAACTGTTTACAGATTACAAGCCAAGGATCGTTCACGAGACCACGCTCGAGGATAATATCAATGTGAAACTCTGGCTGGGTGCTAAGGTTGGACTGCGTTTCTTTTGACTTTCAAACAATCTTCTCTGCGACATGTCAGCTCACGTCGGCCTGCGATTTAACCGGAGCGGAATTGTAACGCATACAATTCAACCCCACGATGAAACCCGTGCAATAGAGCTTGATGGGGAACCAGTCCCGAAACGTTTAACTGAGTTCGGCGATAACAGTACGCCCGCCTTTGGTAATATCGCCAATCTTGACGACGATCTTTGCGTCAAGTGGAAGGAACAGATCAACCCGGGATCCAAACTTGATGAATCCAAACTCATCGCCCTGCTGGTATACCTGGTTCTCGTTCACATAACATTTAATGCGTCGCGCCAACGCCCCCGCTATTTGCCGAAACAGGATTTCTACTCCGTTTTTCATTTTCACAACAACGGTCGTGCGTTCATTCTCCGTGCTTGACTTCGGATGCCAGGCCACCAGGTATTTGCCAATGTGGTATTTGTAATAGCTGACAGTTCCCGCCACAGGCATCCTGTTAACGTGAACATTGACAGGTGACATGAAAATAGACACCTGACGACGCTTCTCATTAAGGTATTCGGTTTCAACGGTTTCCTCAATCACAACAACTTTTCCATCCGCCGGAGCGAGGACCTGCTTTTCGTTTTTCTGAATCTGAAATATGGGATTCCGAAAGAACTGAAGGATGATCAGATAAAAAATTATGCTGGCGATGAGCAGCAGATTCTGAATGAACGTGTGGCCAGGAAAAAAATACGCCACCACCCAGTTTACTGCGAAAAGAACTACGAGCAGCACAAAAAGAAGCACACGGCCTTCTCTATGAATTGTCATCGAAACGTTTAATTAGTGAATGCAAATGTTGTCGATCAGCAAATGCGCTCAAAGGTAGGTCTTAATTATGAATTTACCTTGACAGCAAAAGAAAAGGGGCCGACCATTCCGATCTGCCCCTTCGTTCGCCCGCCAGCGAATTTTTATGATGCGTCCAAAGTCGCCATCGGCGTCGTTGGGCGATAGTGCGATATCGTAAGCGCATCAACGATCTGCGCGATGTATTCCTTTCGCGAACTCACCACGACATTTCTTTCACCTTCAGCAGTGGCAATGCGCACGGCATAGCGATCGCGCATAAGCCCTATTGTGATTACTCCGATCAATGCAATGAGTCCTCCGATTCCAAGTGCCAGGGTGTTTGGACTAATTGCCGTTCCTGCAATGTATATATCCTGAAACCTGCCAGTGGGAATCCATCCTGCAAAGCCAGCGGCCATCATCACAAGTCCAATGAGGACAAGAAAAATTGCCGGTAGCCTGCTGGGTCTCATCACATACATGCCATGCTTGATGATACCATCAAGTTTGTAATCCTGCTTACGAACATGAAAAATTGAATCGGTTACAGTGACCTTGTCACCATCCGTATATATGACTTTATCTTCTCGTGTCATTGCGATCTTAAATCGATTTGTTTCGTGCCATCACCGGTACAAAAAGACGGCCGTATATTCTTAATGCCATTTCTTAATGCAACTACGTTTGCACAATTGTTTCGTCGCGCGGTTTTTTACACGTTGGGGAATGATGAGAAAGCAATTCCTCATTGTTTGAGTTTGCCTGATCGAACGGGAAGGCAAGAAAAAAGCCCCCGGGTGGGGGCTTCCGAATTGGACCTTGCTCAGTTTAGGAAAGATTAGGTCTTCTTCAATATTAAGATTACAGTACAGACGATTAATAACCACCTCTAAACTTATACGTCTTGGCTACTTTATCAATAGCCACCATATAAGCAGCAATACGCATGGGAACATTGTATTGCTGTGAAGTTTTATAAACGTTCGAAAACGCGTCTTTCATGATACGGTCAGAACGGCGATTGACGCGATCGGCTGTCCATTTGTACCCGAGGCGATTCTGCACCCATTCGAAGTACGAAACAGTTACACCTCCGGCATTGGCGAGAATGTCAGGAACAACCATGATGCCTTTATCATTGATAATGTTATCAGCTTTCGATGATGTAGGGCCGTTTGCACCTTCGACGATCAATTTTGCTTTGATGTCAGATGCATTCGAACTTTTGATAACATCTTCAGTTGCCGCAGGAACGAGGAGGTCCACGGGAAGGGTCAACAGTTCGTCCGCTTTAATCTTCTCGGCGCCATCAAAACCTTCGAGCGAACCTTTCTTGTTGTCGCGGTATTGAATGGCTTTGTCAACGTCGATACCTTTTTCATTATAATACGCACCTGACAGATCGCTCACCGCCTGAACGGTGAGACCGCGTTCGGCCAGTAGCCTTGCTGCCCATGAGCCTACATTGCCGAAGCCCTGAACAGCGGTAGTTGCCTTGTATGGATTGATCTTTAGCTTCTCCATCGCGGCCATTGCAGAAACCATTACACCACGTCCTGTCGCTTCTGTACGGCCCAGTGAACCGCCCATTACAAGAGGCTTTCCAGTCACCACGGCATGCGTAGTCATACCCTTATTTCTTGAATACTGGTCCATGAGCCAAGCCATTTCGCGGGGCCCAGTGCCCATGTCCGGTGCCGGGATATCCTGATCAGGGCCAAACACATCCGCCATGGCCTGAGTGTACGCACGCATCAGTCGCTCGATCTCGCCCGAAGACATTTCACGCGGATTACAGGCCACGCCTCCTTTAGCGCCTCCATAAGGAATGTCGACCACCGCGCACTTCCAGGTCATCCACGCAGCGAGAGCCTTCACTTCATCGAGGTTCACATGCGGGTCGAAACGAATACCACCCTTGGATGGCCCAAGGATCGTGGAATGGATGACACGATAGCCCTCAAATACACGGATCGCACCGTCATCCATAGTAACGGGCAGCGATACAATTACCTGTCGCGCCGGGTTCTTGAGTACGTTGTATATTTCTTCTTCAAGTCCAAGTATCTGTGAGGCCTTCTGAAACCTCGTCATCATTGCTTCAAAAGGGTTCTCCTTGTCCTTAAGGGGAGCCGGTTCTAAGTATGCCATAATGTTCTTCTCGTCCAGTTAAATTGTTGTGTTTCGGATGGAGTTTTAGGAACCAATCGGCCTGTGGTGGGCCGGGCAAAAAATCATTACCGAAAACGGTTGCAAAGTTACCTGAATTTCCTTCCGGTAGATGCATTTTCCTTTAAAAAAGCGACTTATGGCGCTGAGCCTAAGAACATTCCGGCCAAATGACGGCGACTAAATTTTGTTTGGTAACGGGCCTCGCCGGTCAAAGGATATTTGGGTCTAAAATATCTCCAGGTAGGCCACAATGAAGGGGGCAGAGATCAGAAGGCCGTCAAAGCGGTCGAGAAATCCTCCGTGTCCCGGAATGCTGGTACCGGAATCCTTGATTTCGATACTCCTCTTAAGCAGCGATTCCACGAGGTCACCAAACGTTCCGCCTATGATAATGATCAATGCAACAACCATCCACTGCACAAAAGAAAGCGTGTGCAGATACTGCGACATGCCATAGGCGAAGATCAGGGCCAGCACCGCGCCGCCAAAAAATCCCTCCCACGATTTCTTAGGAGAGATCCGTTCAAACAGTTTGCGCTTTCCTAAGAACGTGCCTGCAAAATATGCCCCTGTATCACTTGCCCAAAGAATGAACAAACATCCAAAGATGATCTCAAAGTTATAGCCGCCATTGTCGTCGAATACAGCAACGTTCAATAGTGAGAACGGAACAGCAACATACACGATCCCGAGAAAGGTGAACGCGATATTCGTGAATGGTTTGCGTTCAAACTTCTTGTACAGCTTGATCATGTACACGCACGATACGATCGGAAAAATGAGAAAATAAAACCGGTAGGATACGTCACGCTTCTCAATAAAAAACGATAACAGAAAGATGGCAACGCCACACAAGGTGCCAAACCATTTTTGAGGCACCAACCCATCAAGTCCGGCAAGCTTATAGAATTCAAGCAGCGAGAATAAAACGATGATGAAGAATACAATGCAATAACTCCATTCGCCAAGGGAAACGCCTGCAATGATGCCCGCGGAGCCTAGCACCCCCGTTATAATTCGTTGTGTGAGGTTGTTATACTTTTGAAGCGGCGTGTTCAAAGGAAAAAAATTAGGATGAGCAAGTTAAAAGGACTTGTGTGAAGCTTCCGCCGGAGGATTCAGATTAAACCTGCGTAACTGATAGATCAACAACACGGCTACTATCGTACACACGATCACAACGCTCCACGGCGCAGCGTCAACTTCTTCTACGTCGGTTGAAATTACTTTAATATTGTACAGATATCTCATGATCACGCCAAAAGCATTGTTTACAAAATGAGCCACCATGGGTACAATAAGATTGCCGGACCAGTAATATAAATATCCGAACAGCGCGCCCAGCAAGAGCCTTGGGATAAAACCAAAAAACTGAATATGAATGGCACTGAAAACAAACGCTGATACCCAGATGGCTAAATGAATGTTATTGGATCCACGCCATAATTCGTTCTGAATCATTCCCCGGAAGACAAGTTCTTCACCAATGCCGGCTATTACAGCCATGACTAATAGCGCGATCAGCAATTCTCCTATAGTATCAAAATTCGTGACAAGCTCTGTCATGCTATTAGCCAGGTCTTCCTGCTGTCGTGCCCAGTGTTCAAAGCCCGCCATGAAATCGGGAAACTGAAGATGAGCATTCCATTCTTGTATCGGAGAAATGGCGAGCGGAAATGCAAGTCCAAGAATAGTCACGAGCAATAATGTTTGACCCAGGTGAGTAC
>Ga0247822_10000845_pt1 | contig 17611 bp, 15 predicted proteins | sample 13C_Cellulose_Da_FD_192423 | JGI IMG/M metagenome (GOLD analysis project Ga0247822, IMG submission 192423) | Soil microbial communities from agricultural site in Penn Yan, New York, United States - 13C_Cellulose_Day30 | ecosystem: Environmental > Terrestrial > Soil > Agricultural land | place...
GCTGGAACCTATTCGTCGGCGGAGGCAGCGGGCGCGAATCGGTCTTTGTTGAGGCGGGCAGCGCCAGGAGCTGGCGGCCTTTGCCTACCTGTCAATCTCAGGGCGATGAGCAGCAACGCCTCCACGATCTTGGAAAAGTGAGAAAGCGCTTGGGAGGTCGCCAAGGCGATGGCCGGCTTCGACAGCCGAGGGACGCCGAGTACAGGAAAAATGACAAGGCGAGCGCAAGAAACGGACGGCCCGCTCCTACCGTCCAATTACCCAACCCCCAATTGATATAGAGGAAGAGAGGGCGCTTGTGTGTAGGCTGCCAACAGCCATTAAGGGTAAAGCGGAGCGCCGACCTCAATATACCTCGCGGCTTCGCTTAGCGTCCAGCTCTCTTCCTAGATTGAACTTATCACCCCATGCGGTGAACCAGTAGTCGTTAGCGGACTCAATAGATGAAAGGCCAGCGGCATCCAGACCGAAGTTCTGCGCCATGGCATCTTTGGTGGCGACACTCACATACGGACATACGATGAAGTCCAGGAAAATCATCAATGCTTCGGCGTCGTTGGGGCACTGCGCCTTCATGTAGTCAAGTTTCGCAACCATATGCGATTCAACGAAGGTTCTCAGCTTGGTATATCTGACCTTGTTGCTCATGTAAGACAGAAGGACTGTAGCTGAAAAGTGATTCATGAACCCGGAAGGGCGGCTATAGCTTCCGGTAGACTCATCTTCCTCGATCAAGAAGTGCCTTAGAAGAATAGGAACAGGAAGCCAGTACTCTCGGCCAATCTGCGACAAAGAAATAAGTAAGTACAGGCTCTCAACTTCGCGATGAGCGCTCATCGTGTTCTTCTCGATTTGCTGCATCACATTGTCGTGAACGTACTTGAAAAGGAGATGCTTAAGTTCGTATGGAAAGCTCTTGTCGTTAAGGAAGTCAACCGAGGTCACAATCATTCGACATATGCGGATTGTGTGATTTACTTTTGGGCTAGCCGAATACGCAAAGAAAGCGAACTCCATGATGGCCAAAAGTGCACTGGATAAGCGCTTTCGGTCGCGATCTGACTTGTCGCTATCCAGGTACGCCTTAAGGAGCTTCTCGACCTTGTTCTCCGTAATGGCGAACGTATAGTTAAGAAGGTCGCCATAGCTAACGCTAGCCTGCTTAATGGCAGCCTTGTACCGGACAATCAGTCTATTCGCGTTGACGAAGCATGCGAGCTTTCGCTTCGGAGGATCTGAAGGGTCAGTTGCAGCCTCTTCAGCGCTCAGTGGATCAATCTCCTCATTGAGGAGAGCGGAGATTCGTTCCTTCGCAATCGTAATCTCTGTGATGATTGGCTTCTCGTAGCGCCTTATCTTCGACGTGTTGATGCTCAGCTTTTTACTTTTCAGTATTTCCTGGAGCGTCTGAAAAATAGTTACCTGCGTCGACTCCTTGTTGTAGAAGACGAAAAAGTCATCGACGTAGCGAAATATTTCATAGTCAATTCTATGGATTAGCTTAGGCCCACTGGCAAGCTGATCAACAAGATCCTTATCGATGGACTGAAGAATTATCTCGGCAAAAATCCGGGAGAACTCGGGACCAATAACAATTCCATTCGTCTCCTTCTGGTTCAGATTCTGCATGAGTGCATCGAAGCGACCGGCAAACGTTGCCTTAGACTCATCCAAACTGAACTTTGTTTGATCTTTTCCGAGGATCGCCCAAGGGAGCGAATGCGTATAGATACTGTCGAAGCATTTGCTAATGTCTATCTGCACCATCAGATCGTATTTCTTCTCGCTACGATGATACTCATTAGACTCAAAGAATCGATGGATGTTCCTATACTTTCGGTAGACGAAATAAGAGCCGAGCTGCTCGTACTCTCGCCCCTCTTCTTCGAGTCCCGCTGCGGGGTCCATCCGCTCTTCGTGAAGCTTATCTTTGAAGTAGGCATGACGCGCAACTGAAACAGGATGACGGATCGAGAATTCGCTGATAGATGTGTGATAGATAATTAGCGCACTGTGCTTCGCATAGAAGCTCGAAACATCCACCTGATTGCGAGGATGAACAACGCTCAGCGTGCGGCCATCAAGATGGTGAGCAACGCGAAAGTTGAACGGGATAGTGGCCATTTCGCATTTTTTTATCTGGACAGAACGGCGCGTCTTTTCCTTCCCCCACTCTGTTACGGATTCGCTGGTTATGGCAGCGCTACTATCTATTCCGAACAACAGCCTAATCAGCCCATCAAGGGCGTCCGACTCGCAGATCCAGATCAGCCTTCCGTTGTCTATCTCGATGCTTCTATTTCGCAGGAATCGATAGAATCCTCGATTCGAGAATGTTGGCGGAACTTCGAAAGGAAGCATGTCTGTGAGGACAGATCGTTGCTTCCGATGTGTCAGCGAGAGGCGTCGCTTAGCCATTTTTCCATGCCCCCACAATCATTCGAAGTTCTTTCGTGCTGAAGTTGTGATACCTACGTTTTTCAAAGCCGGTCGTAAACTTCAACTTCTTCAGCTTCTTTTGGAGACTTGTCCGCTGCAACTGTTCAATTCTGGTTCTGAGCCGCTTATCCAAGAGATTGAAGGCAGAAAGATCAGTGACAATGGAGTTGTTGAAGTACACCCCCGTGGCCGCGCGCGACTTGCTGTTGGAGAGGCGCGTGTTGCCCGTAAGAAACTTTATTCGTCCGACTAGGTGCCTGAACGCTCGCTTCGAACTGATGGGGTTCTCCTTCCAATAGGCAGAGAAGGAGCTGTCAATTCGGGCACGATACTTTGCAATCTTGGCGGCGCTAGGGCTTATTTCAAGCTGAGTAGGGCTCAGGCGGAATCGGTATCCCAAGTACTCGAACTTTTTCGTGGTGGCATCAGAGAGGATTAGCTCCGATGTCTTGCTGGCGTTGTGAGCCAGCCCATTGGCGGCGAAAGATGAGATAAGCAAGTCTTTGAAAGATCCAAGACTTTCGCCTACAGGTGGCCTGGCAAAGACAGTCACGATGTCATCGACAAACCTGCAGTAGAGAACCAGCCCAGGAATCGCTTGGATTTCCTTGTCAATGGGCTGCAAGTAGAGCTCAGCAAGGTACGCGCTGATGCCGACGCCTCTGGGAATTCCTGACGTTGTGCCAGATATCTCGCCATAGGAGTCCAGCACCTGCTTTATGTACTTCTTGGAGGCGGCACTTAGAAGCTGATCGCGATCGAGTTTCTCCACCAAGCGCTTACGGTCGACACTTTCATAGAATGAAGATATGTCGGTGCGAACCAGCTCAAATGGGAACTTGCTCCCTAGCATGTCACGGAGCTGACAAACTAGGTCGTGACGATCTGACTGTTTTACCCCATAGATGTGATGTATGTTCCGCTGAAGTTGTTTGCTGACAAAAAAAGTCTCAGGCTCCGCGTCGATGCAGTAGACAGGTTTTCCTTTCGGTCCGATCTTCTGAGACAGGCCAACTTTGAAGCTCGGCTTTAGAACTTTCTCGCTCACATCATCCAGCAGAGCGTCAATCGCGGATGATTTATCTGCTTTTAGACTCAGAAGTTCGCTTTTCAACTGAGCCAACTGCATTTCGAAATCAGCTGGCTTAAGTAAAGCCTCTATCTTCCGAAGCTTGCGTATGTCCTGAACCTTCTCACGCACTGCCATTGTGAACGGCTCTAGTGTCGGAAAATAGCGTGCGGCCAGATCGACGCCTCGACGATTCTCGGAATCGAAGATGCGGCGGAAGTTCTCCGTGGTGAACATTTGATCGATCATCGCTGCCGACTCATTCCATTGGACAAGCTTAGCGTTCGGGGAGGCCGCCTCCATGTGGAGTAGGCCCTGAAGTTACGCTCGGTGAAGTGTGTGAAAATGCCTAGCAGTAGCCCTATGTCCCACCACAGGGATAGAGAATACTAGCCGTAAAGACGTGGCTTCTATAGGTACATCGCGCCCTGGGAGACGGCATGGGGCGGATCGAGCGGGCTGCCATATTCATGAGGGTCGTGTCAGGTCCTTGCGGTGCTGTCCAATGCAATGCCAGATTCGCAGCGGATAGTGGCCTATAGCTAGAGCGGGCTTTGGTGGGACGGCTGTTGGCTCACAACTTGAACGTCCGCTCTTTGCTGATCAGCATACGCATCAGCAGAAAGTCGTCTGGGCCTACACCGTGCACACTGCCGTCGGCATCTACTTCGAAGCGTGCTAGACGCGGATGATCGAAGACACTGGGAGGTAGTGGTCGCTCTGCGAACGGATTGTGGAACACGTAAAGACCGTCGAGCAGGTGTTCGACGTAGTCAGCCTTCATTGCCGTGCGAACTTCAGGCATCAACCCCGAGTCACCCGAAGGGTGCAACGTAGTGAACTCGATATTTCGCTGCGGCGCATCAGCCAACGCGCGTACCTTCCCCCAGGTGGCAAGTGGACCGAACACCACGGCCGACACGTCCTTGTATGCATCATCCACAAACATCCCCACCGGCACGTTTGCGGTTGCGTGCTTATAGACGGCATCTATCTCGTGACTGATCACGTTTTCTGATTGGTTCGCAATTGTCTCGTCTTCGTCGTAATAGATTCCGTACAGGGCGGCCAAGATCGGGCGATTCGCCGCCAGGTGCGCCTGCGGACGATCGAACGGCGCGATTGCAATCACGTAGGGAAGGTCACGCACATGGTCTAGGGTCGCGTAATGTTGTCGATAGCGGCGCACCTTGCTGGTAAAGCTGCTGCATAGGCGAAGGATGGCTTGACGATTGAACTCGCCGAACTCTTGAGGAATTTCCGGCGCACGCACCCCGTGGGCGGGGGCGCCGCCGTGTGGCGGCGCCGCGATTGTCGCTTCCATCGTGAATGGCGTGGGCGCCGTCACCACCAGATCGGGCGCGTGGAATGAGTAGTCTAGGCTCATGCCAAGATGCTTGAGCATGGCGTGTAAGTAGAGCTCCCAGAAGCTTGATTCGAAGGTAGTCTGAAACTCTTTGACGAACTTGCCATCGCGATCGACGAAGCCCGTTGCCCAAGACGCAATGACCGCGCGCTCCGGCGCGTGGGCCGGGTGCATGAGCAAGCGAAAAATGTCGTGTTGCTTGTCTGGTGACACCTGCGGCTGGAACAGATCCATCAAGGACTCGGGAGGCGACTACGGGCTAGGCCGTCGGGCTACCTATAGTCTTCCACATCTTGTCCTTGAACAGACGCCAGAAGCTGGCCAAACTGCGGCCTGCTTGGCGATGTAATATGGACGTCCGTTCTGACCGATAGTAGATACATGAGTCGGACTGGGCGACTATCTCCCGCCCCGAATCCGGCTGATAGGATGCGCCCCCTCAGCCACTAGCTCCCGAGTCTGCTTGAGCGGTCGACAGGATCGCGGCCTTGAATCCCTTTTCGTTACCCACCCACACTAGGGCGGCCTTCTTTCGGTCTGTTGGGTGCCTTACTGCACAGGAACAACGTTAGCGGCCAGACTCCAGTCGCCTGTCAGTTTTCTCAGCGTCGGTGAACAGGCCTTTTGGACCTGCTGTTGTACTGAAGCAGGTTGAGCTCGATGGATATCTTATTTACCCCCTGCAAGGGCACGCGTTCAGTGAGTTTGGACGACATCCAATCCACCCCGCCTTTTCGTGTCTCTAAGGCATCGATCCACTGAAGACTTGCAGGCCGGGTCGCGGTCGCACGGCCCCATAGTTGACCGAACCGTCGTGGCGAGGACACCGGCTGGACATCAACAGGAGTCGATGCTCGAAGTTCGCCATCGCGGAAGACGACTTCGTCGAACACAAGGCTAGCTGAAGCCATACCGTCGTAGAGAGACTGGGACATAGATCCAGTCCCACTTACAAAGGCGTGGCCAAACCGGTGCTGAAGCAGGCGGTTCACTAAGAGTTCGAGCTTGTCGAATCGGTGCTGCATAGACTGACGCTCTGCTCCGTGCGGCGCATAGAAGGTTGAGCCAACTTTTGCATGAAAGGTTGGGAGTCTTCCGCCTCTATAGATGTCTTCGATAGTGTCGTGCTCGATCACGCCAGGAGGGATACCAGGCGACAGGGGACCGGACATGGCGCGCTTCAGCCATGAAAGTTCACTCTCTCTATCACCTTTCGGCGTGGCCTCGCTAACCAAACACTCCAACGCCAAGTAGGCATTGCGATACGCGTCGTAAAGCTCGTTTGAAGTAAGCGCTAGGCGGTAGAACCGTAGAGCGGCGTGGCGCGGAAGCGGGGCGGGAGCAGGCGAGATCAGAGCGGGTGCAGCCCCTACAACGCTGGCACTTGCGCTCACAGACCATGGTATATCCGCTGTGTCGACAAGCACGAGTTCGTAGCCGTCTCCGTCCTCTATCCACACCAGATACGTGCAGTCACCTTCGGCTGTCTGAAGCGTCGCTTGCCTCTTAGCTGCTAGTACGTCCAAGGCGTCTTGCAACAAACGCCACGCCTCCTTCTTGGCATCTTCCTGGTTGAGCGACGCGCTGAGCGCTACCGATGCAAATGGCGCGTTCTTCCGAATTACTACGCAGCCCTCGGGAAAGATTAGCGTCGAAGAGATGCTCGAAGGCGAATCGAGCAAAAAGGCGGCGCCGCTGCCGCCGGAGAGAACCGGAAATTCGTCGTTCACGCAAAGATCACTAAGGATGTCTTCCGCCAAAGTAGCTGCCAGGCCGCACAGTAGTAAAGGGATACTTTGTCCAAATGCTTCCCCGCAGTTTTGAACTGCAGACTGTTCGGCTCTAAGATCGCACCGCATCAAGAGGGGGGTATCCCACCACACCGCGTGCTGTGGTTAGATCGTACAATCAGACTCAGGGATCCGCTTATCAGGTAGTTGGCATGGTGAAACAACTCGCTAAAGCACACGTGATAAATCAGGCCGGAGACTCTAGGTTCGACCTACTGAAGCGATGGACCTACACAATGATCCATTGCTACGAGGCGAAAGAGTTCATCAGACTCGCCGAAGAAACTCATAAAGTTCACCTCAAGTCATCGCTTGATGAGGTTCTTACGCAGCAAGCCCTGTTCCGTGGGTTCTTGCTCTCTTACGCTAAATGCTTCGGCGGCAATGGCTCTGGCAAAGCCAGCCTAGACCCACGCGGGGTATTTGCATCCGGCAGCAGTGAGATGACTACCCACAATCGCATCATCGAACTTCGCAACAAGTTCGCTGCCCATAATGACGACTCTGGACTTGATGACGTTGTCATCGACATCCAGGAATCTGACAAAGAAATTGTATATTCCCATCACTATGGTCTCGCTAATCCGCTCAATGAGTATCCGGAGTACAAGAAGAACATCTCCGCTATAGATGCTTTCATCGTGAATAGACTCAATCAAGTAGCAGACAGAATTCAAGCAGAGACTGGGAAGCCACTCATCATGGCTGGCGGCTAGCAATTCATTCGAGCCAAACCCGCTTCGTTGCTCGGCTTAGTTCAGACGGTGGTAGATGTTGGCTGCTGGCCGAGAGCAGCCACTGCGTTAGCTAGTCGTCATTCAGTCTGGCTTTGATGGCCTCCAGGTGCTTAGTGAGCTTCTCCATGACGATCTCGTGAGGGATGGACGTCCGGGGATCAGATCTCGCCGCCTTTACCTTTGTCAGTAACCATTCGCCATAGTGGGGGTCGCATGAGGCGGCGCTGCCCACATCACCATCGAAGCTGTAGTTCTCCACGATCCAAGCCCATCGAAGTGCCATGGCGTCTACGAGAGCGTGGTGTCGAAGCGCCCTCTGGGCGGGGTTGAGCTCAAAATAGCGCTCAACATTCGGCATCAGGCTCCCTTCGCGAGCAAGCCTAGTACGGAATGGCGGTTCGGGCGGTGTCCGGTCACGTCCGTTCCATACTCGGCTCAGCATAGAGAAGTCGAGTGGCGCGTCTGCGAAGATCTCGCAGTTACCCAGAGGTTCCAAGAAGCTCCGCAACGCGTGCGTCATGACGCTATCCGTCATTACCGCTTGCCCGCGGCTGAGGAGCGGATAAACACTGTCGCGTACGAAGCTGGACGGCATGCCAGGTAGCGGATCTCGCTCCGCGTAGAAGACATGCTCGCCGTCCTCACTGACTAGAGCCAGGCTGACGAGCTCACGCAGCGCGTCGTTGGCCCATTCGGAGTCGAGAAAGAGTCGGATCATCTAAGGCTGGGCCTTATGGCGGAGCATGGTCGTCGCCCAAGGCGGCGTAGAAACACGCGCCGTAACGACCAGCCAGGCCATGCGCAGGGCCTCTGCATCAATGAGTGCATGATGGCGCCGAGCCGCAGCATCGGGGTGACCTGCGAAGTAGTCCTCAATCAACATGCCCATGGCCCCTTCCTTGAGCATTCTCGTCATCACGGGCTTAGGGATCGGTCCACATGCTGCAGCCTGATCGTCTGGGAGATCGAAGCCCGCTACTACGTACTGCAGAAGTGCCAGGTCGTTGGGGTAGTCAGCCACCACAATGGGGTCGGCCACAGCCGCCAAGAAGGCTCGCAGCCCCGTTGTCATCCCTTGGTCGGGCATGCACCACTGACCCCGTTCCAGCAGAGGATAGACCACCGACCGCACAAAGTCGGTTGCCACATCCGGCAGGGGATCACGCTCGGCGTAGAACCTATGGATTCCGTCCTCGCTGACGAGCGCCAAGCTCACTAGCTCGGAACCGGTCGGGTCCGCCCATTCGGTGTCTAGGAAGAGGTAGGTCATGACGTCAGCTTGACTCGTACTTCTTGGCCAATCACCTGTTCTCCCCGAGCTGCGAGCACAGGAATGACAGATATGGTGCCCCTGGCCGGACTCGAACCGGCACAAGCCGCTTATCTGGCGCTGACGGGTTATAAAACCGCTGCTCTAACCATTGAGCTACAGGGGCTGATCAGTCCACTGATCAGCCAGGTATTCGGAGCGGGCGGAAGAAGAGGTCCATGGCAGCGAATCTAGCAAGTCTGGACGGCAAAGCAATAGGTCGGCCGAATGTCGCTCCCAAATTCGGGGGCACTTCGGGTAACAGGACGGGGTATCAAACAAGAAGTCGTGCCGCTCGCCCGACGAACCTTTGGGCCTTGGAGACCGTGGTCAATGCACTGACCCAGACTGGGAGCGGACATGGTGCATCCAATCCGCAAGCAGCAGAAACGCACTAAAGACTGGACCAATCGATACTGAATCGGGCGCTGCTGCCATCCTTGTGGGCAAAGTTAACCCAGTCTGGTCTATACGTCATGCTCGCGGATCTCAGATGCTCAGAAAAGCTCGCATGGGGTGCCATAGCAGCCAGGTTCGTCACTTGAGCGCCCGGATTTAGCGAAAGAAAAAGGTACACGCCGCCGATTCCGAACAGTGCACCACCTATTCGGTGATCTCGAGCCAGCGGTATGCAGAGGATCTCACCCTGTCGATACTTATACGGCTCTTCACAGTTAAGTATGTAAAGACCCATCCTGTGCGTAAGGGACAGCGAACCGAACGTCACTTGCGCCAAGTACGGCGGAGGCCAACCTCTTACGGAGCCGGCCATGCCTTCTCCAATGTGATCATTTGTTCCGATTGATATGTTCACCAGGGTCTTGATGAACCATCGCTCTAACCAACGCCCTGAAACAACAACATCTGTCAGAGGTTCATTGGCGATAGATACGAAGCTCGCTATGGCGCGGTCAGCGGGCTCGAGCAGGCTGTTGTGCGTTCTGCACAAGACCTTGCTTACGAGTCGATCTCTGCCGATGGACACTGGTTGCCGACACCAGTCGAAGCCCTCCACAAGCACAGTGGTTTTGGGTAACAGCGACTTTGAGATCAGGTGCTCGCGAGAAATTTCAGTACAGCAACCTCCAACATGCTCCGCCCAGCATTTCCGCCTCTTTCGCGACTCCGCCAATTCTCTTTCAGAATCGTCTCTGTGCATGAACGATCAACAACGCCTCGGCTAATCAACCGGAAGATCACAGTAGTCCCTAAGAAACTCGAACGGCACATAGGGCGGCGGCGGCTGATGTCGCTCGCTACTCGGAAGCGCGTCAAAGCCTCCAAACTTCTCGCGACACTGCTCCGCCAGCCTCACAGCGCGCACCATCTGAGCTTGCTCGACCGTTCCATCAAAGAAGTCAACCAAGTGCGCATGTGGCCTATAGGCAGACCAAATTTGAGATTCAAACGCTTTCAGCAGCCACATCCATCCCACTAGCAGCTGAGGTGTAACGGCCACGGCATGGACGAAGTTCTCGCGTGTCCAGCGACAAGTCCGCCGCCATACGTCAGGGTTGCCTCGCCATTGCGATAACTTAGCCAGAGCGGCGATCAACGTTAGCTTCAAGGCCCAGTCGAGCTCCCTGAATGCCAAAGACGACTGCAATTCCTGAAGGTTCTTCTCGGAGATATCCAGTATATCGGTGCCTGTGCCCCTTTCTAGCTTCACCGGCGGCCGCCAAACATAGTCGCGGATCTCTCCTTCCAACATATCCAAGGCGTGGTAAACCTTGGCGAAATCCTCTACATCAGAGCCTCTGTCGCCGACTCGAACATTCTTCACTGCAGGATTAAGAAGCTTGAAGAGAGGGTGGTAGATCCATTGACGTAGATCGACGCCCAAGGCTGGGCCGATGAACTCCCAGCCACCTACAGTGGGTGCGTGCTTGCCGTCACGGAGACCGCGAATCTTTGGCTTAAGAATCTCCTCATCTATTGTGCAGTGAGGATTGTTGGCAAGTAGACGAACGAGTTTGGAGTAACTCCACGTCCCCGCGGACATTGCAATTTCGGCATAGGCCGCCCGAGCGACGCATGCCCGTATTGGGTCCCGATACGTCACCACGCTTTGCGCATTTCCTCCATCCATGGCTCGTAATCCTTGATGCCATACACGATATGTCACGACTTGTCATGGTAGCGGTTTTCGAGAACCGTCATCCTTTTTACCGCGCGCGGCGAACCACTACCATCGGGATCGTGACGGAGCGTGACAGTGACTGAATCAACTAGAGAAGCCAGAGTCGCGCAACTCGAAAGGGAGTTGCGCCAAAAGTTTGGCGCCGAGATCAAAGGCGCACCTCTACGGCAGATCTTGGGCTACAGCAGTGGCGATGCATTCCGCCAAGCCGTACGCCGGGGCCTCATTCCTGTTCACACGTACGTGTACGAAGGGCGTCGCGCCAGGTACGCAACTGCGCTGGCGCTAGCGACGTGGATTGAATCGCTGGAACACGCCGGCAAGGATCAGGAGACGTGAAATGACCTAGGCAAACGGAACACTTTCCGGGAGCCAAATGCACAAAGACCTAGGGGCCCTTGCCGGGGCGACCTAGGTCTTTGTGGGATGCAGATCTGCGAGGGCCTGCACCCCCATTATGCATTTCCGCTCGATGAGTGCAACTACCCCGCCACAGGAAAAGTGGGGTGGCGCGGCATCGTGCGCCCGGCCGCTGGCTTAGCCAGTTCGGCCCGCCGTGGACACCCGCGCGGCGGCCTATGGGCGCGCAGGTGACCTATGCATGGCACAACACTTTCTGCACTCCAAGGAGTCTCGCAATTTCGCGAAGGCTCTAAACCGTGTGACAGAGGACGAGTCAGAGAGCTATCTCGCCCTCTGTCGATGGGGGCCTGACAACAAGCAGGCTTGTCCCGGCTGTGGCGTCTTCCGTAAGCATTACCGGCGAAAGAAGCGCCGGCGGTGGCGCTGCGCAGAGATAGCGTGCAGGCACGAATTCAGTGTCACTAGTGGAACTCCTTTTCACGGCCACAAGCTGACCTTTAAGGAGATCTTGCTTCTGATATTCGCTTTCACCACAAACGCGAACGGTGCGTCCCTCCTTCAGGTTTCAAGACGACTCGGTCTAACACCGAAATCGGTTCAGGCGAACTTCGGAAAGATTCGCGAGGTCCTGATCCATGGTTTGGATCTCACGCCGATGACCGGAACTGTCCACGTCGACGGTGGGCACTTCTGCGGAAAGCCGCGGAAGCCGAATCATAAGATCCGAATGCCGAAAGACGCGATCGCTAAGCGCTATGGAAAGAAGAAGCCAGCCAGCACGACTAAGCCATGGGTAGAAATGGGAATGACTAAGCAGAACTACCTTAGACTTGCCCACAAACGCGTAGTCATCGTTTTCACGCAGGCAGGAAAGCTTGGCGAAGGTTCTCGGCGATCCATTCCTATTGTATGCAGGCGTGAATGCGATGAGTACGCCTTCCCACTAATGAAGGCGTTCGTCAGGCGAGATGCAATTGTCATGACCGACGAGAGCGGCGCCTATACCGGCTTCACCGCCCTCGGCATCGAGCATCATCAAGTCAAGCACTCTGAGATGTTCTCAACCTCCGAAGGTGTCAACGACAACATGTGTGAAACCTTCTTCAGTCGCATGCGAAGGGCCGAGTACGGCACCTATCATGGCTACCGCCCAAAGTATTTGCAGGACTACGCCATAGAACATGGTTGGCGAGACGACAACCGGCGTGCATCCCAGGACGAGCTCGTGAACAAGCTGACGGGGCAGATATTCGGCTCTGGGAAGTCGAATTGGTGGAGAGGTTACTGGCAGGGGAATCATCGACAAGGCGAGCTAACGGCCGACTGGTTCTTGGCCAAGGCTGCGGCTTAGATTCCCTTTCCTGGAGTGAGGCGCCAGAAGGATTGGGTCTCACTCTGATCTCTTCCTATGCGTGATCCGCCAGCTTTTCGCTCGACTTTTCCGTTCCGGAGCAGTCCGAAGAGTCTGCTCCTGACCTGATGCCTGACGTAGCGGAAATACTTCGGCTGAGTGTCGTTTTGGTACAGCCCCGAGACTGCTGCGATGAGCTCGTCAGTTCTGACCCATTGCCCGTTTGACATGGCTTTGTAGAGGCTGCGCGTAATCTCGCCTCGTTTGAAGAGTGGCTCGTAGAGACGAGGCGCAACGGGGGCAATGATGTCCGGATCTACACTCATCTCGTGAAGCCGCATGACGGCCTCAATAGATTTGATTGCCTCTTGCACTTTGTTGATGGGCCCTGAGTAGGTCTGGTCCAACTGTTCCTTCTTTTCGGCGAGCTCTTTCTCCAGCCGAGCGAGTTCGCCTTGCTGCCTGGCGTGCTTGCAGATCAACCACTTAAGCGATGAGGGGGTTTTCCAAGTCATGCCCCAGCTTAGGCAATGGCAGCGCCCCGATCTCGGGGCGCTTGCTACCAATTAGCGCCTCCACCCGTCTCAGCGTGAGGCGGGGTTTTCCTGCTCCAGCAGGTACTCCTTCGAGGGCTCGTCCATCTTGTCGCCCAGCATGCGCCGCACCGCGATGAAGAACACCGGGATCAGCAGCAGGCCCAGGAACGTGGCGAAGAACATGCCACCGATGACACCGGTGCCGATCGCATGGCGCGCGTTGGCGCCGGCGCCGGTCGAGATCGCCATCGGTACCACGCCCATGATGAAGGCGAACGAGGTCATCAGGATCGGCCGGAAGCGCAGGTGCGAGGCCGAGATCACCGCTTCGCGCAGCGTCTTGCCCTGCTTGCGCTCCATCACCGCGAACTCGACGATCAGGATCGCGTTCTTCGCCGCCAGCCCGATGATGGTGATCAGGCCGATCTTGAAGAACAGATCGTTGGACAGGCCGCGCAGCAGCGTGAACGCAAGCGCGCCCAGGGCGCCCAGCGGGACCACCAGCAGCACCGCCACCGGGATGGACCAGCTCTCATACAGCGCCGCCAGGCACAGGAATACCACAACCAGCGACAGCACCATCAGCAGGGTGGCGCTGTTGCCGGCCAGGATCTCCTGATAGGACATGCCGCTCCAGTCGTAACCGAAGCCCTGCGGCAACTGGTCGGTGACGATGTTCTCCATCGTGGTCATCGCCTGCCCGGACGAACCGCCCGGCGCCGCGGAACCGTTGATGTTCACCGCCGAATACCCGTTGTAGCGCGACAGCGAAGGAGGCACGGAAGCCCACTGCGACTGCACCACGTTGGACAGCGGGATCATCGCGCGACCGCCGCTGGCGTCGGTCTGCTGGCTGCTCGGCGTGTAGATGCGCGAAAGCGAATCGGCGCCGGTGCGGTAGGCGGCGTCGGCGCGCATGTTCACGCGCTTGATGCGGCCTTCGTAGAAGAAGTCGTTGACGTACACCGGCGCCAGCATCAGCTGGATGCCGTTGTAGATGTCGCTGACCGACAGCCCCATTGCCTGCGCCTGCACGCGGTCCACATGCAGCTGCAGCTGCGGCGCGTTCTCCAGCGTGTTGGGACGCACCGCCATCAAACTCGAGTCCTGCGCTGCCGCGCCCAGCAGCTGGTTGCGGGCGGCCATCAGCGCCTCCTCGCCCAGGCCCGCGCGGTCCTGCAGCCACATGTCGAAGCCGCCGAACTGGCCCAGGCCCTGGATGGTCGGCAGGTTCACCACGAAGATCTGCGCACCCTTGATCCCGTACAGGCGCTGGTTGGCCTGCTGGATGAACTCCGGCACGGTCACGTCGCGGTCGTCCCAGGCCTTGAGCCGGATGAAGGCCATGCCGACGTTCTCGCCGCGGCCGACGAAACTGAAACCCGCGATCTCCATCACGCCTTCGAACCCGTCCATCTGCTGCAGCGTGCCACGCACCTGGTTGAACACCTGCTTGGTGTTCTGCAGGGTGTTGCCCGGCGGCAACTGCACGATAGCCAGGGCATAGCCCTGGTCTTCCTCGGGCACGAAGCTGCTCGGCAGGCGCGTGAACAGGAAGCCGCACAGCACGGTCAGCAGGGCGAACACCACCATCCAGCGCGGCGCATGCTTGATGGCCGAGCCGATGTGGCCCACGTAGGTCTTCTCGACCTTGCCGTAGTACTTCTCGAAGACGCGGAAGACGATGTTCTTCTTCTCGTGGCTGTCGTGTTCGTGCTGCTTCAGGAAGGTGGCGCAGAGCGCCGGCGTGAAGCCCAGCGCCAGGAAGGCCGAGAAGGCCATCGAGATGGCGATGGTCAGGGCGAACTGCTTGTAGATCTCGCCCGAGGCGCCACCCTGCAGCGCGGACGGGATGAACACCGCCGCCAGCACCACGGTGATCGCGATCACCGCGCCGGTGATCTGGTCCATGGCCTTGATCGTGGCTTCCCGCGGCGGCAGTTTTTCCTCCGCCATGATGCGTTCGACGTTCTCGATCACCACGATGGCGTCGTCCACCACGATGCCGATGGCGAGCACCATCGCGAACATCGTCAGCTGGTTGATCGTGAAGCCGATCAGGCTCAGGCCCCAGAACGTGCCGAGCAGCGCGACCGGGATGACCAGGGTGGGGATGATGGTGGCGCGGAAGTTCTGCAGGAACACCAGCATCACCAGGAACACCAGGATGATGGCTTCGATCAGCGTCTTGACCACTTCCTCGATGGAAATCTTCACGAAGGTGGTGGTGTCGTACGGCGAGAACCAGCTGACGCCCGACGGGAAGCTGGGCTGGAGCTCATCCAGCTTGGCGCGCACGGCCTCGGCCACGTTCAGCGCGTTGGCACCGGGCAGCAGCTGCACCGCGAAGGCACCGACCGGTTTGCCGTTGTACTGCGTGTCGAAGCCATAGCCCTGTGCGCCGAACTCCACGCGCGCGACGTCCTTCAGGCGCACGGTGGAGCCGTCGCTGTTGGCGCGCAGGATGATCTGCTCGAACTGCTCCGGCGAGTTGAAGCGGCCCTCCGCCGACACCGTGGCGGTGAAGGCCTGGCCCTCGGGAGCCGGGTCCGCACCGATGGAGCCCGCGGCGAACTGCACGTTCTGGCCGCGCACGGCGGCCAGGACTTCGGTGGCCGACAGGTTGTAGCCCTGCAGCTTGCCCGGGTCCAGCCACAGGTTCATGGCGTACTCGGAGCCGAAGTGCTGTGTGCTGCCGACGCCGGGCACGCGCGAGATCTGGTCCAGCACGCGCGAGGCGATGATGTCGTTCAGGCGATTGCGGTCGATGCTGGGGTTGTCGGACTGCAGGCCCACCACCATCAGGAAGCCGGCGTTGGCCTTGGCCACCACCACACCCTGGGCCGTGACTTCGCTGGGCAGTCGCGGCGTGGCCAGCGACACCTTGTTCTGCACCTGCACCTGGGCGATGTCCGCGTCGGTGCCGGTTTCGAAGGTCAGCGTGATCGAGGCCTGGCCGGAGGAACTGGAACTCGAACTGAAGTACAGCAGGTTGTCGATGCCGGTCAGCTGCTGCTCGATCACCTGGGTGACCGACCGTTCGGTGGTCTGGGCACTGGCGCCGGGGTAGGTCGCGCTGACCGTTACCTGTGGCGGCGCGATGGAAGGATAGGATTCGACGCCGAGGTTGAGGATCGCGATCACGCCGGCGAGCGAGATCAGGATCGACACGACCCAGGCGAAGATCGGGTGGTTGATGAAGAACTTGGGCATGGGGGAGGGTCCTTCTTACTCGGCCTTGCCTTGCGCCGGGGCGGCCTTGGCCTGCGCAGCCTTGGCGGCAGCGGCCTGCTCGGCGGTGATGCCCTTGGCGGGCGCGCCTTCCTTGACCTTCTGCAGTCCCTCGACGATCACCTGGTCGCCGGCGGCCAGGCCGTCGGTGATGAGCCAGTCATTGCCGACGGCCTGCTGCGTGGTCACGTTCTTGCGCACGACGTTGCCATCCTTGCCGACGATCATCGCGTAAGCGCTGACGGTGTCGCGCTGGATCGCGCTCTGCGGGATCAGGAAGGCGCCCTTCTGTTCGCCCAGCGTGGCACGCAGCGTGACGAAGGTGCCCGGCAGCAGGGTGCGGTCCGGGTTGGGGACGGTGGCGCGCAGGGAGACGCTGCCGGTGGCGGGGTCGACGACGGTGTCGGAGAAGTCCAGCGTACCGGTCTGGTCGATGGCCTGCCCGTTAGGCAGGAGGACCTGCACCGTGCGCTGGCCTTCGGCGGCCAGTTGCACCTGGCCTGCGCCCTGCGCCTGGCGCAATGTCTGCAACTCGCTCGAGCTCATCGAGAAGTTCGCATACAGCGGATCGATCTGGTCGATGGTGGTCAGCAGCGTGGCATCGCCCTGGCCGACCAGGGCGCCCTCGGTGACCTGCTGCTTGCCCGCGCGGCCGGAGATCGGCGCGGTGACGCTGGCGTAGCCCAGGTTGATGCGCGCGGTCTGCACGTTGGCACGGGCCTGCTGCACGGCAGCGGCGGCGCTGCGTTCGGCGGCTTCCGCGTTGTCCAGGTCGGACCTGGAGACGAACTTCTGCGGCGCCAGCTGGCGCGCACGATCAGCGGCCGCCTTCGAATTCGCGTAGGTGGCCTGGGCCGACGCGAGATTGGCCTGCGCGGCGCTCAACGAGGCCTGCAGCGGGGCGGGATCGATCAGGAAGAGGGTCTGGCCTTCCTTCACGTCGCTGCCTTCCTGGTACACGCGCTTCTGCACCACGCCCGCCACGCGGGCGCGGACATCGGAGCTGCGGAACGGCGACAGGCGACCCACCAGCTCGCGCTCCAGCGGCACGTCCTTTGGCGTCGCACTCATCACCACCACTTCGGGTGGGGGCATCTGCTGCTGTTCGGGCTTGCTGCACGCGGCCAGGGCCGCGAGCAGGGCGCTGGCCAGTACCAGGGAACGGATGGGGGCGGTCATGGGGAAGCTCCGTTTCTTTTTCTTGATGTCGGGGAAGGGGTAGGCAGGGATCGCAGGCGCCGGCCGGGCACGGCAGGCGCGGGACTTTCGTGGTCTGGCGT
>Ga0247822_10000846_pt1 | contig 17610 bp, 15 predicted proteins | sample 13C_Cellulose_Da_FD_192423 | JGI IMG/M metagenome (GOLD analysis project Ga0247822, IMG submission 192423) | Soil microbial communities from agricultural site in Penn Yan, New York, United States - 13C_Cellulose_Day30 | ecosystem: Environmental > Terrestrial > Soil > Agricultural land | place...
GCGACGGCCCGCCGGCGCCGGCACCGGCGGGCCGTCGCCGCGCGGCCGCGATCGCGCGGTGCCGGTGTCGCGCTTCGCCGCCGGCTTCTCCGACGAGGTGCTGGCCGAGACCACCCGCCGCGTCGGCGAGTGGATCCAGGAGGCCGGCGCCGCGCCGCCGACCTACCAGCCGTCCGACTTCGGCCTCGATCCCGAGGCGTGGGTCGAGGGCTCCGACGAGCTGCTGTACCGGACCGCGGTGGCGGCCGCGCTGGTGTTCCGCCTCGAGACCGATCGCGACGGCGTGCTGCGGGCCTACCGCGCGCTCGACGAGGCCGGCGTGCTCGCCGACCTCTATCACGGCACCGTGCCCGAGAACCTGCCGGCCCGGGTCGACGCCCGCGCGCTGATGCTGGCGTCGCTGGCCGCGCGCCGCTGCGCCGAGGCGCCCGAGCTGGCCGCCACGCTCGAGCAGCAGAAGTCGGCGGCCGAGGCGTTCGCCGTGCTCGAGGGCGCGCTCGGCCGCGGCCTGTTCCGCATCGAGCTGTTCTGGATCCTCGGCCTGCTCGGCCGGCTGGGCGTGCTGCGGTGGGACGACCTCGGCGAGCTGTCGGCGCTGCCGCACCGCCTGGTCCGCGACACCCTGTTCCGGCTCGGCTTCCTCGCCACGCCCTACGCGTCGGACCCGGCCGCGCTGGTCACCGCCGCCCGCGCCGCGCGGCGCGCCGCCGGCGCCGATCCGGCCGACGAGGTGCTGGCGCGGTTCGCCCTCGCTGCCGGCTGCGCCTACGACTGTCCGCACCGCAAGGCCTGCGAGTTTCCCTGTCGCGAGCGCCTGGAATAGCGCGGCGGCCCGCTCGTTCGGGCAGTTAGCGCGACTGCATCGGCCGCGGTAGGATCGAAGCGTGCTGCTGCTCGCGCTGGTCGTCTTCGGGGTCACCGCCTGGTTCCTCGGCATGCGCGTGGGGGCGATCGCCGCCGGCGTGAGCTTCGCCAGCCTGATCGCGGCCGACATCGTCCCGAGCACGTCGCTGGCGCTGGCGATCTACGCGCTGCACGTGGTCTGGCTCGCCGGCATGGTCTACCTCGGGCCGCGCATCTCGCGGATGTTGACCAAGCCCGAGGACCGGACGCTCGGCGCGCAGGCCAAGCGGTGGATGCAGCGCGGCAAGGCCCTCGGCGAGGCCTTCTGGAAGTCGCGGAAGTAGTCCCCACCGGGGACTGGCGCGCCAGGGTGTTCGCACCCAACCGGGGCCTCTGGCCCCAGGGTTTCCGTAGGTAACGCGACCTTCGGCCAGTGTGGTCGCGCGGTTAGGTCACGGCATGCGGTTCGCACTGAGGGCGCGCCATGACCGTTCGTCCCCACCTGCGCCTGGCTCTCCTCCTGACCCTGTCCACCCTCGCGGCCTGTGAGGTCGGCGCGGTCGGGCCGGGCGGCGGCGATGGCAGCGGCGACGACGATCCGATCGACGATCCGGCCGCCGACGTCGACGCCGCCCCGGCGCCGGTGCAGAGCTACACGCTGACCGTGTCGCCGCCGACGGCGACGACCGTGCTGGGCACCAAGACGACGTTCAACGTCTCGATGTCGGCCACCAACTTCAGCGGCCCGGTGACCGTGGCCGCCGGCGGCGTGCCGGCGTCGTGGCAGATCGCGATCACCCCGACCACGGTCGACCTGATCGATGGCGGCACCGCGATGGCGTCGGTCGAGATCACCATCCCGCCCAACGGCGAGGCCGCGCCGGACGGCGCGACCCTGACCATCGAGGCGACCGGCGCGCCCGGCAACCGCTCGGGCACCGCGATGATGACGGTCGCCAACGAGTACGTGTTCAGCGTCGCCGCCGGCACCGCCAACGGCGTGCACTGGGGCGCGATGAACGGCGGCCTGGTCCGCCTCAAGTCGGGCACCAAGCTCGTCATCAAGAATGACGACACCACCGGCCACCGCATCCACACCAACGGCGGCATCAGCGGCTTCGGCCACCAGGGCGCGACCATGGCGCCGGGCGCGTCGTACGCGGTCACGGTGGGCGACGGCTCCGACAACTTCTACTGCCACGATCACGGCCAGAACACCGGCACCGTCAACGTCACCGTCGAATGAGCCGACGCGAGTCGTTGCGCCGCACGCAGCACGACGCGCAGCGACGTGAGCCGGCGCACGCGTGACGCGCGCTCGTGGCACGTAACCACGGTTGGCGGGCGGACCGTCGCGGCTCGACGCGCACTCAGTGATTCCGCCGCTCGCGCGCCGTGGGTAAGGTACCTCCCATGGAACCGGCGGAACCGACGACGTTCGAGGAGTTCTGGCCCTACTACGTCTCGCAGCACCGCGACCCGACCTGTCGCCGCCTGCACTTCGTCGGCACCACCCTCGCCGGCGCGTGCGTGCTGGTCGCGCCGGTGGTGCCGCCCGCGCTGCTGGCGGCGCCGATGGTCGGCTACGGCCTGGCGTGGGTCGGTCACTTCGCGTTCGAGAAGAACCGGCCGGCGTCGTGGCACTCGCCCAGGCACTTCGTCTGGTCGCTCCGCGGCGATCTCCGCATGTGGCGCTACATCGCGACCGGCGTCATGGACGCCGAGGTCGAGCGCGTCGAGGACGTCTACGAGCTGGAGCCACGCGCCGCGTAGCGATCGTCCTCGAAGATCGCCCGGCAAACTGCCGCAACGTCGAGCGCTCCGGAGCGTCTGTCCGGGTACCGGACTTTCTTGCGGCATGCCCCTCCCACCCGGGCGGGGCTTCTGGTATGACGCCGACTCTCTCCACTGTTGCGCCATGGCCAAGCAATCCCGTCGTGACATCCGGGCCCTGCTCCTCGCCCCCTCGGCCGATCTGGCCGTCCAGGTGGACCAGCGCCTCCGCCGGCTCGGCTTCCCGATGCTCCGCCCGGCGCAGACTCAGCTCCTCACGCTCGTCGAGGAGGGCGGCAAGCGCCTGACCGACCTGGTCGAGGCGATGCACCTGCCCAAGCAGACGCTCGGCGACATGGTCGACGACCTCGAGAGCCAGAAGCTGGTCGAGCGGTACCCCGACCCCGAGCACGGCGTGATCAAGCGCGTCCGCCTCGCCGCCCGCGGTCGCGCGTGGGCGGCCGAGGTGCGCAAGGTCGCCGAGTCGACCGAGGCGCGCTGGGCGGCCCGCCTGGGCAAGGCCAAGCTCAAGACCCTGCGCGGCCTGCTCGAGGAGCTGGGCAGCGAGATCGGCGCCGTCGGCGAGGCCGAGCCCGCCGTCGAAGCGCGCCCCAACGGCAAGCGCGTCCGCGCCTAGCGCGTCGCGGAGGAACGAAGTTCCTCTGCGACGTGCCCGTGCCCGTGCCCGTGCCCGGTTGTCGGGCGCCGAGGGCGAGCACCAGGCGCCACGTCGCGTGCTCGATCACGTCCGCGTCGGCGCGTGCGGCGCTTCTTGGCAGCTTCGCGATGGCCGCGCGCCGCGCCGGCGAGATCGGGCACGGGCAGGGGCACGGGAGCAGGCGTCGACGATCGCCGCTGCGCGGCGTTCGCCGGTCGCCCGCTACAGCAGCGTCACGATCAGCGACGCCTTGGTCGTGGTGTCGAGCTCCTCGGCCAGCGGCGGATTGGCGGCGTCCGCGGTGAGCCCGGCGGGCAGCGCGGCCGGCGCCGGCGCGTGGTCGTACTTGGCGAGGAACGAGATCGACAGCGCGATGTCCTTGGTGATCTTGGTCGACAGCTCGAGCTTGGCGGTGGCGCGGATGTCGTCGAACCGCTTCGCGACCGTGGTGTCGTTGAGGTTGGCCAGCGCCTCGCCCGACGCGGTCAGCTTGGTGGTCTCGGTGAGCACGCCCTCGTAGCCGAGAAAGCCGCGCGCCGAGTGGATCGAGACCGACGGGTTGGTGTCGGCGACGTAGTCCTCGTAGCTGAAGTCGTAGCCGCCCTCGAGCGTGACGGTGTGCTTGTCGCTCTTGTACATCGTGCGCGCGTAGCCGAGCTGGCCGCCGCCGGCGAAGTCCTTGCCGGCGATCGGGTCGACCCCGCCCAGGGCGGCGATGAACAGCGCGTCCCAGCTGGTCAGGAAGCGGTCGTAGCGCAGCTTGCCGGCCAGGTTCTTGGCCGACGTGGTCGACACCCGATCGAGCTCGTCGGCGCTGATCATGCCGTTGGCGTCGGTGTCGACCGCGGCCAGGTTGGACGCGCGCGCGAAGGTGCCGGTCGCCTCGAGCGACAGCATGTTGCGCTTCTCCTTGCGCTGCGCCTTGACCGTGCCGCTCAGCGTGGTCGTGCGCGAGTTGCCGGTGGTGAAGACCAGGCCGGCCTCGGCGGTCGCGTTCCACTCGGTCTCGTCGACGTCCTTGAGGTCGTCGGCCTTCTTGTACTCGAACTTGGGGTCGGTCTGGGCGACTGCGGCGCTGGCGCCGCCGGTCAGGACAATCAGGAGGATCAAGAACCTTGCCAGGTGCATGACCTCAATGAATACGAGGGATGACCTTCAAGCGATAGCCGAAGCGGTGCCTTGATTCGATCAGGTCACCGATTTCGGCCTTCACCAGCACCCGGCGGACCCGACGGACCAGCTGCTTGACGTGGTTGTCGCCGGGGTCGCGGGTGTCCCACGACAGATCGCCGATCAGCTCCGACGTGCGCACGAACCCGCGCACGATGTCGGGCTGGTCGGTCTCGACCGCCATGCGCCGCACCAGCAGGGCGAAGAACTCGAACTGGGTGGCGGTGAGCTGGACCTGCTTGCCGTCGATCTCGACCAGGCCGCCGCCGCCGCCCGACGGCTCGTGCAGGCGCACGTCGTAGACCGGCAGGCCGACGTCGGTGTGGTCGTCGTCCGCGAAATCCTCGGAGGGCGCGGCGCCGCTGGCGGCGGCGACCACCGGTGCGCGCAGCCGCTCGGTCGGCTTGAGGGTGATCGCGGCGGCCGGATCGAGCGCGACCGGGGCCAGCGCCTTGCCGTCGGGCAGGAAGTAGAACCCGACCTGGCCGACCAGGATGCGGTCGCCGTGGCGCAGCGTGGTCGACTCGTGGACCTCGTGGTCGTTGACCAGGGTGCCGTTGGCCGAGCCGAGGTCGCGCAGCGCCCAGGTCTTGCGGGTCGGCTCGAACGACAGGTGGGCGTGGTGGCGCGACACCGAGCCCTCGAGGACGCTGACCCCGGCACCCTCGAGCTGGCGGCCGATCAGCGTGCGCGCGTCGAGCGGGTGAGGTCGGCCCCACGGATCGATGATGACCGCGCCGGTCGGCTTGGTCGCGGTCGCCAGGATCTGTTCGGGAACCAGGCCGAGCGGGCTGGTGATCTCCTCGCGGCAGTCCTCACACAGGTGTCCCATCTCGGCCGGGCGCAGATCGCAGACCGCGCATTGCATGGCGGCAGTGTAACTTGAAGTGCCGGCCGGCGTGGGCCGTGGGCGGCGCGGTCGATCACCCTCGCGGGCGCGAGCGTCATCGGTGATACGGGCGCTCGTAGGCGCGGTATTGCCGACCCTCGACCGGCGACGCCGCCACGCCGGGCGCGACCTCGAACTCGATCGGGAACGAGATCGCGTCGACCCCGTTGGCGTCCGCGGTCATGACCTGGAAGTGGAGGTGCGGGCGGGTCGAGTACCCGGTGTTGCCCGACAGGCCGATGTAGTCGAGGCGGCGGACGCGCTGACCGGCGCGGGCGCGGACGCCGGCCGGCGCCAGGTGCAGGTACTCGCCGATGGTGCCGTCGTCGTGGCGGACGAGGATGAAGTTCATCCGGGTGTAGTCGAGGAACTCGACGGTGCCGCCGTGGCCGCGCGCGCCGTCGTGGGTGGCGACGACCAGGCCGTCGCGGGCGGCCAGGATCGGCGTGCCCTCGGGAGCGTCGAAGTCGACCGCGTACTGCATCGAGCCGCGGTGCGAGAACGCGCCGCCGAAGCCCTGGATCACCCGCCGCTCCTGGCCGACCCCGAACGGCAGCGCGTAGGCGTAGCGGGCCGGGCGCGCCGCGGGGTTGCCGAAGCGGGCGCGGAAGTCGAGCACCCGCCAGAACGCCAGCGCCGGGCGGATCACCGTGAAATGGGTGAGCACGACGGTCGGGCCGGGCGCGCCGGCCTCGAGCGCGGCCGGCAGGGTGATCGCGCCGACCTGGGGCGCGTCGGCGATCAGGTTGTCGAGGTCGCGCACCGACCAGGCCAGGGTGATCTCGACCGCGTAGTCGTTGCGCACGGTCTGGATCACGCGGCCGCCGGCCTGGCGCAGCTCGAAATGCAGGCGGCCGCCGTCGAAGACCAGGTCGTCGCGGGCGTCGATCAGCGTGCCCCAGGTGGCGGCATCGGCGGGCGCGGCCGCGGCCGCGGCCACGACCGGGCGCGGCTGCGGCGAGGCATACAGCGGTGGCTGCTGCACCGGCGGCTCGCACGCCGCCAGCACCGCCGCGGCGGCGATCACGATCCGCGCGGTGGTCACGACGTCGCGCCCGCCTGCCGGCCGCGGTAGCGCACCTGGGTGCCGGCCGCGCGGTCCCACAGGGTCCGCTTGTCGATGGTGCGCAGCGCGACCCGGGCCAGCTCGAGCAGGGCGAGCCCGACGCCGGCCACGATCAGCCCGCCGGCGGCGGTCTCGAGCCAGCCGACGTCGCGCAGGTCGGCGACCTCGTCGAGCCCGATCCCGGCGAAGACGAGCCCGCCTTCGACCAGCGTGCGGACCATGGCCCGCCGCCATCGCGGCCGGCGGAGGCTGGCGTGATCGACGATCTCGAGGTCGAGCAGCGCGTGCCCGGGCGTCGTCCCGAAGCGCGTGATGATCGCCGGGTAGAGCACCAGGACCATGGCGGCCATGAACCCGCCCTGCTCCTCGGAGGAGACCACCAGCTCGTAGGGGACGAGCAGGAGGCACAGCACGAGGAAGTCGACGAAGGCGGCGACGGTGCGGACGAAGAACCCGGCCGGGCGGGTCCGCGCCGCGCTGGCGCGATCGAGCGCGTCGATCAGCGCGTCGTAGCTGGCGAAGCGGTCCTCGGGCCGCTTGGCCATCATCGTCGCGATCACCCGGTCGACCAGGCTGACCTGACGGCGCAGACGAGGCGCGGTGGCCAGCGGCGGCCGGGCCGCGGTCTCGTGGCGCGACAGCAGCTCGGCGGCGCTCTCGCCGGCGAACGGCGGCGCGCCGGCGATCATGTGGTGGAGGGTGGCGCCGAGCGCGTAGACGTCGGCGCGCAGATCGACCGCCTCGCCGCGACCCTGCTCGGGCGCCATGTACAGCGGCGTGCCGACCACCGACGTCGCCGTGGTCGGCCCGGCGTCGCCGCCGGCGGCCGGGCCGTCGGGGCTCGAGCCGACCAGGCCGAAGTCCATGACCTTGAGCATGCCGTTGCCGTCGATCATCAGGTTCGACGGCTTGACGTCGCGGTGGGTGAAGCCGGCCTTGTGGGCTTCGCGCAGCCCGAGCGCGGCCATGCGGACCAGCTCGATGGCCTGATCGGCGGGCAAGGGGCCGCGCTCGAGGCGCTGGGCCAGGGTCTCGCCGGCGACGTACTCCATGGCGAAGAACAGCTGGCCGGCGTCCTCGCCGATGAAGTAGATGTGGCAGACGTTGGGGTGGTTGAGGCGGGCCTGGGCGCGGGCCTCGCGCAGCAGGCGCTCGCGCCGCGACGGATCGCCGGCGAGGTCGGCGGGCAGCAGCTTGATCGCGACCGGGCGGTCGAGCGCGAGGTCGGTCGCCAGCCACACCTCGCCCATGCCGCCCTTGCCGAGCGCGCGCTCGATGCGGAAGTGGGCGAGCCGCGATCCCGGGCCGATCCCGGCGGCGGCGGCGAGCCGGGCTCGGCTGGTGCCGGGCGACGTCGCCGTGGCGTCGACCACGCGTGGCCGTTCGGCCTGCACGGTCGCATCGAGCTCGATCGCCACATCCGGGATGGTAGCAGGGGGCTTGCGCCTCCGGCGGGTCCCTGGTACGGAAGCCGCGCGACGCGGATCACTCGTCGCCGGAGACGCTTCCATGATCGACCGCTACAGCCGTCCCGAGCTCACCGCGATGTGGTCGGACGGCGCCCGGTTCGCCCTCTGGCTCGAGATCGAGCTGGCGGTGTGCGAGGCAATGGAGGGGCCGGCCGGTGGCCACCGGGTCCCGGCCGGGACCGCGGCGGCGGTGCGCGCCAAGGCCGAGGGCCGCCTCGACCCGGCGCGGATCCTCACCATCGAGCAGACCACCCGCCACGACGTCATCGCCTTCCTGACCCACGTCGAGGAGCTGGCCGGCGAGCCGGCGCGCTGGCTGCACCTGGGCATGACCTCGTCGGACGTGCTCGACACCGCGCTGGCGCTGCAGACGGTGCGCGCGCTCGACGCCATCCTGGCCGGGGTCGACGGCCTCCAGGCCGCGCTGGCCGCCAAGGCCCGCGCCCACGCCCGGACCCCGGTGATGGGCCGGTCGCACGGCATCCACGCCGAGCCCATCACGGCGGGGTTGACCTTCGCCCGCTGGTACGCCGAGGTCGGCCGCGCCCGCACCCGGCTGGCGACCGCGCGCGCGACCATGGCGGTCGGGAAGATCGCCGGCGCGGTCGGCGTCTACGGCAACCTCGACCCGGCGATCGAGGCGGCCGCGCTCGGCCGGCTCGGCCTCCAGCCCGAGACCGTGGCGACGCAGATCGTCGCCCGCGACCGCCACGCCGAGGCGCTGTGGGCGCTGGCGATGCTGGGCACCGCGATCGAGCAGATCGCGCTCGGCGTCCGCCACTGGCAGCGCACCGAGGTCGGCGAGGCCGAGGAGGGCTTCGGCAAGGGCCAGAAGGGCTCGAGCGCGATGCCCCACAAGAAGAACCCGATCCTGTCCGAGAACCTGACCGGCCTGGCTCGCCTGCTGCGCGCCTACGCCGGCGCCGGGCTCGAGGACGTCGCGCTGTGGCACGAGCGCGACATCTCGCACTCGTCGGTCGAGCGGGTCAGCTTCCCCGACGCCACCATCCTGGCCGACTTCATGCTCGCCCGCGCGACCCGCCTGGTCGCCGACCTCGTCGTCCACGAGGAGCGCATGCGCGCCAACCTCGAGGCGTCGGGCGGGCTGTGCTTCTCCGAGGCGATCCTGCTGGCGCTGGTCGGCAAGGGCCTGCCGCGCCAGGAGGCCTATGTCTTCGTCCAGCGCTGCGCCCACGCCGCGCTGCGCGAGGGCGCCGCCGCCGGCGGCGGCCCGCCGCCCGGTCGGTTCCGCGCGCTGCTCGGCGCCGATCCCGACGTCACCCGGCACCTGTCGCCGGCCGAGCTCGACGGCGCGTTCGACCTCGAGCACCACCTGCGCCACGCCCCGTTCATCCTGGCCCGCGCCCTCGGCGACCCGTCGCCGCCCTCACCTGAGCCGAACCGAAGGTGAGGGTCAGGTGCTTCTGGGAGTGTGTCGGTTGAGCGGACCTCCGTCCTCCGTACCCTGAAAGAAGCCCTTCATGCGCCCCGATCTCGACGCCATCCTCCACGCCCAGCTCGGTCGCACCCTCGAGCGCACGAGCTTCGAGAAGCTGGCCGGGCGCGGGGTGCTGACCCGCTACGACGGCAAGGTCCGCGACTGCTACATCGATCCCGTCCACGGCGAGCGCATCATCGTCGTCACCGACCGCCTGTCGGCGTTCGACGTGGTGATCGGGACCATCCCGTTCAAGGGCCAGGTGCTCAACCAGCTGGCCCAGTTCTGGTTCGACGCCACCGCGGCGATCGCGCCCAACCACGTGGTGCGCTCGCCGGATCCCAACGTGATGATCGCCCGCGAGTGCCGGCCGCTCGCGGTCGAGCTGGTGATGCGCGCATACCTGACCGGCGTGACCTCGACGTCGGTGTGGAAGGCCTACGAGCAGGGCGCGCGGACGTTCTGCGGCCACCCGCTGCCCGACGGCATGCGCAAGAACCAGCGGCTGCCCCGGCCGATCCTGACCCCGTCGACCAAGGCGGCCAAGGGCGGCCACGACGTCAGCGTCAGCCGCGACGAGCTCCTGGCCATGGGCGAGGTCACCGCCCGCGAGCTCGATCAGGCGGCGACGATCGCCGAGCAGCTGTTCGCGTTCGGCCAGCGACTGGCCGCCGAGCGCGGCCTGATCCTCGCCGACACCAAGTACGAGATGGGCGTCCTGCCCGACGGCACGGTGTGCGTGATCGACGAGATCCACACCCCCGACTCGTCGCGCTACTGGTACGCCGACGACTACGAGGCGCGGCTGGCGCGCGGTGAGGAGCCGCGCAGCCTCGACAAGGAGTACGTGCGGCGCTGGCTGGCCGAGCAGGCCAGGTACACCGGCGACGGCCCGCCGCCGCAGCTGCCCGACGACGTGCGGGTCGAGGCGGCGAAGCGCTACATCCAGAGCTACGAGCTCATCACCGGCAAGGAGTTCGAGCCGGTGACCGGCGACCCGGTCAAGCGGATCGGCCTCGCGGTGGGGGCGATCTGATGCGGCTGACCGCGCCGGCGTTCTCGGCGGCCCGGCTGGCCCGGCAGCTGGCGCGGGTGCGGCGGGCCAACCCGGGCGTGACCGCGCTCGCCGCCGAGTGGGTCCACTTCCTGTCGGTCAGCCGCGACCTGACCGCGGCCGAGGCCGCGCTGGTCGAGCGGCTGCTCCGCTACGGGCCGACCCTGCCCGAGGTCACCCTCGACGGCCGGACCCTGGTCGTGGTGCCGCGGCTGGGCACGATCTCGCCGTGGTCGTCGAAGGCGACCGACATCGCCCACACCTCCGGCCTCGACGCGATCCGCCGCATCGAGCGCGGCGTGCGGTGGACGATCGCCGGCGAGGTCACCGACGAGCGCGGCCTGCGCGAGGCGCTGGCTGACCGCATGACCGAGAGCGTGCTGGCGTCGGCCGGCGAGGCCGGGGCGCTGCTGTTCGCCGCCGGCGAGCCGCGGCCGCTCGGCACGATCGCGCTCGGCGCCGACGCCCGGGCGGCGCTCGAGCTGGCCGACCGCGAGCTCGGCCTGGCCCTGGCGCCCGACGAGATCGACTACCTGGTCGCGGCCTATCGCGACCTCGGCCGCGATCCGACCGACGTCGAGCTGATGATGTTCGCGCAGGCCAACAGCGAGCACTGCCGGCACAAGATCTTCAACGCCCGCTTCGTGATCGACGGCGTCGCCCAGGAGCGGTCGCTGTTCCAGCTGATCAAGGCGTCGACCGCGGCCGCGCCCGACGGCGTGCTGTCGGCGTACAGCGACAACGCCGCGGTGTTCGCCGGCCCGACCGGCGATCGCTTCTTCGCCGACGGCGACCGGGTCTACCGGGCCCATCGCGAGCCGGTCCACGTCCTGCTCAAGGTCGAGACCCACAACCACCCGACCGCGATCGCCCCGTACCCGGGCGCGGCCACCGGCTCGGGCGGCGAGATCCGCGACGAGGGCGCGACCGGGCGCGGCGCCCGGCCCAAGGCCGGCGTGGTCGGGTTCGCGGTGTCGAACCTGCGCCTGCCCGGCGCGGTCCAGCCGTGGGAGCAGGGCGGGCCGGGCAAGCCGGCGCGCATCGCGTCGGCGCTCGACATCATGATCGACGGCCCGCTCGGCGGCGCCGCGTTCAACAACGAGTTCGGCCGGCCGGCGATCGGCGGCTACTTCCGCACCTTCGAGCTGACCGTGCCCGGCCCGCGCGGCCCCGAGGTGCGCGGCTACCACAAGCCGGTGATGATCGCCGGCGGCATCGGCAACGTCCGCACCGAGCACGTCCACAAGCAGGAGCTGCCGGCCGGGGCGCCGCTGATCGTGCTGGGCGGGCCGGCCCTGCTGATCGGCCTCGGCGGCGGCGCGGCGTCGTCGATGGCCCAGGGCGCGTCGCACGAGGACCTCGACTTCGCGTCGGTCCAGCGCGACAACGCCGAGATCCAGCGCCGCTGCCAGGAGGTGATCGACGCCTGCTGGGCGATGGGCGAGGCCAACCCGATCCTGTCGATCCACGACGTCGGCGCCGGCGGCCTGTCGAACGCGCTGCCCGAGCTCGCCCATGCGTCGGGCCGGGGCGCGACCTTCGATCTGCGGGCGATCCCGTCGGGCGATCCGGCGATGTCGCCGGCCGAGATCTGGTGCAACGAGGCCCAGGAGCGCTACGTGCTCGGCCTGGCCCCCGGCCGCGAGGCCGAGTTCGCCGCCCTGTGCGCGCGCGAGCGGGCGCCGTGGGCCATCCTCGGCCGGGTCGAGGCCACGCCCCACCTGCGGGTCGACGATCCGCTGCTCGGCGCGCCGGCGGTCGACGTGCCGATGGACGTGATCCTCGGCAAGGCGCCGCGCATGGTCCGCGACGTGCGCACCGAGCCGGTGCCGCACCGGCCGCTCGATCTGCGCGGCGTCACCGTCGACGCTGCGCTCGAGCGGGTGCTGCGCCTGCCGACGGTGGCCGACAAGACCTTCCTGGTCACCATCGGCGACCGCTCGGTCGGCGGCCTGGTGGTGCAGGAGCCGATGGTCGGCCGCTGGCAGGTGCCGGTCGCCGACGTCGCGGTCACCGCGACCGACTTCACCGGCTCGACCGGCGAGGCGATGGCGATGGGCGAGCGGCCGCCGGTGGCGCTGCTGGCGCCGGGCGCGGCGTCGCGTCTGGCCATCGGCGAGGCGGTCACCAACCTGGCGGCGGCGCCGATCGCGTCGCTGGCCGACGTCCGCCTGTCGTGCAACTGGATGGCGGCGGCCGGCTGGCCGGGCGAGGACGCCCGCCTGTACGAGGCGGTCCAGGCCGCCGGCGCCGAGCTGGCCACCGCGCTCGGCGTGGCCATCCCGGTCGGCAAGGACTCGATGTCGATGCGCACGGTGTGGCGCGACGAGCACGGCGAGCACGCGGTGGTCGCGCCGATCACCCTGGTGGTGACCGCGGCGGCGCCGGTGACCGACATCGACCGCGTGCTCACCCCCGACGTCGGCCTGAGCGACGCCCGCCCGGCGGTGACCCTGATCGCGGTCGACCTCGGCCGCGGCAAGGATCGCCTGGGCGGATCGTGCCTGGCCCAGGTCTACGGTCAGCTCGGCGACGTCGCCCCCGACCTCGACGAGCCCGGCCTGCTGCGCGGGCTGTTCCACGCCGTCCAGCAGGCCCGGCCGCTGCTGGTCGGCTATCACGATCGGTCCGACGGCGGGCTGATCGTCAGCCTGGTCGAGCTGGCGTTCGCGTCGGGGGCCGCCCTCGATGTCCGGGTTCCGGACGGTCGCGATCCGCTGGCGACCCTGTTCAGCGAGGAGCTGGGCGCGGTCCTGGCCGTCGCCCCCGCCGACGTCGACGCCGTGCTCGAGCAGCTGGCCCACGTCGGCCTCGGCGACGCCGCGTGGATCCTGGGCACCGCGACCCGCGGCGACCGCATCCACGTCCGCGCCGGCGGCGAGGTCGTCGTCGATCGCGATCGCCACGATCTGCGTGCGATCTGGTCGGAGACCACCTGGCGCCTGCAGGCCCTGCGCGACGATCCGACCTGCGCCGACGAGGAGCACGCGCTGCGCCGTGACCGCGACGACCTCGGCCTGGTCGAGCACCTGACCTTCGATCCGGCGGTGCGGGTGGCGGCGCCGTACCTCAACCTCGGCGCGCGGCCGGCGGTCGCGATCCTGCGCGAGCAGGGCTCGAACTCGCAGGTCGAGACCGCGGCGGTGTTCGCCGCCGCCGGCTTCGACGCCGTCGACGTCCACATGACCGACCTCCACGGCGGCCTGGCGCTCGACCGCTTCCGCGGCCTGGTCGCCGTCGGCGGCTTCTCGTACGGCGACGTCCTCGGCGCCGGCGAGGGCTGGGCCAAGAGCGCCCTTTACGGCAAGGCGGCGCGGGCCAGCCTCGAGCGCTACTTCGCCCGCCCCGACACCTTCGCCCTCGGCGTGTGCAACGGCTGCCAGATGATGGCGGCCCTGCACGAGATCATCCCGGGCGCCGAGCGGTGGCCGCGCTTCGTGCGCAACCGCTCGGAGCAGTTCGAGGCCCGGCGCTCGCTGGTCGAGATCGTCGCCTCGCCGTCGATCTTCCTGCGCGGCATGGAGGGCTCGCGCCTGCCCATCGTCGTCTCGCACGGCGAAGGCCGCGCCGAGCCGCGCCCGGGCGGCGACCTCGCCGCCCTCGAGCGCGACGGCCTCGTCGCGCTCCGCTTCGTCGACGGCCACGGCCGGGTCGCGACCCGCTACCCGCAGAACCCGAACGGCTCGCCGGGCGGCATCACCGGCCTGACCGTCCCCTCCGGCCGCGTGATGATCCTCATGCCGCACGCCGAGCGCACCCCACGGTCCGCGTGGCGCCGCATGTTCGAGAACGCGCGCGCCTGGGTCGGCTAGGGGGACACGTTCCTGGATCGCAAGCTGCTGGGATCGCTACGCTTTCGAGGCGTACCGCGACGAAATTTCGCAGGCGAGCACGGGAGCAGACGTCGAGCGCCTGACCGACCGCGCCGCCTGTGGCCACCGCCCGCTCCAGAAATTCTGTCGCGGTACCCGTCGAAAACACAGTTATCCCAGAGTCTTACGATCCAGGAACGTGTCCCCTGATCAGAGCAGCGGCAGGGCCCAGACGATGACGCTGGTGGCGGCGAGGGCGAGCTTGGCGATGGTGGTCGCGCGGCGGGTGCGGCGCAGGCCGCACAGGCCGAGTACTTCGGCGGCGCCGCGGCGGAGGGAGAGCAGGCCGGGGACCGCGCCGAGCACGCTGATCGCGACGGCGATCTGGGCGGCGACGCTCGGCGGCCGGGCCAGGAACGCCAGCGGGTAGACCGCGCCGATCAGGAAGATCTCGGCGACGATCAGGATGGCCAGGCCCCAGCGGTGGCCGGCGAGCAGGGCGAGCGCGCCCATCGCCAGGGTCGCCGCCAGCTCGGGGCTGTGGGCGTTTCCCGGGAGTGGCATCGCGGCCAGGGCCGCCGCGAGGCCGGTGATTGCCAGCATCCGCTCCCGGCGGATCCGAACCGCAACGCCCGCAGAAGTTGCCGAAATCTCACGCGACTTTGAGTCCGCGGAGGCCGGTGCGACGTGCATGGATACGAATGTAAACGAACTCGTACAAGAGTCCAATCAATTGTCATCGAAGTGCGACGATTGTCGCGTCTCTCGGGGAAACTCTCGGAATCCGTGGCATGACGGGGGCCTACGTGCCATGCTCGGGCTCATGGCGTGGCTGCTGATCAAGCTCGGTGTCCGGCTCCTCGGCTTCATCGCGGTCTTCTGGCTGGCGACCCGCAAGAACCCGAAGGTCACCATCCAGCCGCGCTGGGCCATCCCGCTGGTGGCCGGGCTGTTCGCCGCCATGAACACCGGCATGTACTGGCTGCTCAAGCCGGTGCTGAACCTCGCCACCTTCGGGACGTTCTGGTTCGTCATGCCGCTGGTGATCAACCTCGGCTTCCTCATGGCGACGGTGCGCATCGTCGAGTCGAAGCGCTGGCTGGCGATCGACGGCGTGCGCGCGACGCTGTGGCTCGCGGTGCTCCTCACCGCCGCCCACGGCGTGTTCTGGTTCGGGCTCGACTTCCTGCCGACCAAGCTGGCCTGATCTCGGCCGAGGGCGTCGAGGCGCGCCGCCGCTACCAGGGCAGGGCGCGGCCGTCGTAGTGGAAGAACTGGCCGGTCACCGCCGGCGTGACGATCCAGGTAGCCATGTCGGCAGCTTAGCGGGAGCCGGCGATTCTCATGGACACACTTCGATAAGTATCGTAGTAAGTCGGCCTCGTGGCCGCCCCCGATCCCAAGCGCCTGGCCCGCGTGTTCAAGGCGCTCTCGAACCCCAACCGGCTCGAGCTGTTCCTCAGCCTGCTCGAGGAGAGCCGGCTCGACCTCGCCAAGGGCCGGGTCCACGACTGCTTCCTGGCCCCCATCCTCCAGAAGCTCGACCTCGCCATCGGCGCGCCGACGGTGTCGCACCACGTCAAGGAGCTGGCCGACGCCGGCCTGATCGACACCGAGCGCGACGGCAAGCAGCTGGTGTGTACGGTCCGCCCCGAGGTCATGCGCGAGCTGCGCGAGCTGTTCGGCGCGGGCTGAGCCCCGACACCGCCCTTTTTTTGCCCTAACACTTCGATAGTTCTCGAACCATCAACGACCGACCCCGGAGACTTGCTCATGCCCCACGCGATCACGATCGAGAAGTTCGGCCCCGCCAGCACGCTCACCCTCCGCGAGCAGCCCGCCCCGCCGCCCGGCCCCGGCGAGATCGCGATCGACGTGACCTACTCGGGGGTCAACTTCGCCGACATCCAGATGCGGCTCGGCTTCTACCCCGACGCGCCCAAGCGGCCGTTCGTGCCGGGCTATGAGGTGTCGGGCACGGTCGCCGAGGTCGGCAGCGGCGTCACCGGCTTCAAGCGCGGCGATCAGGTGGTGGCCGGGACCTACTTCGGCGGCTACGCGTCGCGGGTGACCATCCCGGCCCGCCAGGTGTTCCAGCTGCCGAAGAACGCCGATCTCGCCGCCGGCGCCGCGCTGCCGGTCAACTACTTCACCGCCCAGCTCGCGCTGCACGAGATGGCGCGGGTCCGCGCCGGCGACAAGGTGCTCGTCGAGTGCGCGACCGGCGGCGTCGGCGTGCTGGCCATCCAGATGGCGAAGAAGGCGGGCGCCGAGGTCGTCGGCCTGACGACCAGCCCGCACAAGAAGGGGTTCATCGAGGAGCTCGGCGCCCGCGCCTACACCCGCGACGAATTCGCCGCCGACCCGTCGATCGCCGGCTTCGACGTCATCATCAACGCCTCGGGCGGCGCCGAGGTCCAGCCCCAGCGCAAGCGCCTCGCCATCACCGGCCGCATCGTCTGCCTCGGCATCAGCTCGGGCGTGAAGGACGGCAAGCGCAACTTCGCCCGCATCGCCCTGGCCGCGCTGCGCATGCCGCGCATCTCCTTGCTCAAGCTGTTCGACGACAACACCGGCGTGTACGCGCTCAACGCGCTCCACGTCCTCCGCGATCCGGTGTGGATCGAGCGGCTGACCGCGTCGCTGGCCACCGTCGACCAGCTCGATCTCAAGCCGCACGTCGGCAAGGTCTTCCCGGCCACCGACGCCGCCGCGGCCCACGCCTTCCTCGAGACCAAGCAGGCGACCGGCAAGGTCCTGCTGGCCTGGAACTGAGCCCGCCCGCGCGACGCGGTGGCGAGCGCCTCAGAGCGTCTTGAGGTACTCGAGCACCGCCCGCCGCTGGTCGGCGGTCAAGCGGTCGCCGAACGTGTGCCCCTGGTTCGAGTAGCCGGGCACGGTGGCGTCGAGCAGGTAACGCGGGTCGACGTCGGACGCGTCGGCGGGATGATCGGCGACCGGCAGGGACTCCCAGCCGACCGCGTCGAGGTCGTAGCCGTCGCGGCGCCGCACGATCACCGTGCGCTGGTGCCGCTGCGAGCTGTCGAGCAGGGCGGCCAGGGTCGGCACGGTACCGTTGTGCAGGTACGGCGCGGTCGCCCACACGCCGTCGAGCGGCGGCGCCACGTAGCCGTCGCCGGGCTCGAGCCGGGCCCGGGTCCCGTACCACGAGCGGTTGAACCAGCTCGTGAACGGGGCGGCGAACTGGCCGGCGTGGCGGGCCAGCTCGGGATCGGTGCCGACCACCGCGAGCGGGATGATCCGGGTCTCGTAGCGCCCGTCGGGGCCGTACGTGCCGTGGCAGCGCGCGCAGCGCGCGCCGAACACGTCGCGGCCGCGCGCGGCCAGCGCGGCGTCGATCGGCTCCGGGAAGCGCGGCGGCTCGAGCGACAGGATGAACGCGCGCACGTCGGGGAAGTAGGCGTCGATCGCCTCGGC
>Ga0247822_10000847_pt1 | contig 17606 bp, 23 predicted proteins | sample 13C_Cellulose_Da_FD_192423 | JGI IMG/M metagenome (GOLD analysis project Ga0247822, IMG submission 192423) | Soil microbial communities from agricultural site in Penn Yan, New York, United States - 13C_Cellulose_Day30 | ecosystem: Environmental > Terrestrial > Soil > Agricultural land | place...
GGTGAGCTTGAGCACGCCCTGCTTGTTGTCTTCCTGCGACGTGACGCCCCCGAGGAAGCCCTCATCGCGCAGGATCTCGGCGATGCGGAGCTTGAGGTTCGAGCGCGGCGCCTCGATGTTGAGCTTGCGCGCGCGAATCCCGTTACGAATACGGGCGAGGAAATCTGCGATTGGATCGGTCATCGACATGGTTTTGTCCTCACCAGCTCGACTTGATGACGCCGGGGATGTCGCCGCGCAGCGCGAGCTCGCGGAAGCAGCAGCGACACATCTCGAACTTGCGGAGGTAGGCCTTCGAACGGCCGCAACGCTTGCAGCGGCTCTTGATGCGAACCTTGAACTTCTGCTTCTTGGGAAGCGTATCGATCAGCTTGGCCATGACTAGGCGGCTCCTGCAGTGCCCGTAGCGGTCGGGGTGGCCGGGGTAGCGAGTCGCCACGGCATCCCGAGGTGAGTGAGCAGCGCGCGACCCTCGGCGTCGGTCGCCGCGGTCGTCACGATGCTGATGTTCATGCCCTTGATCGAGTCGATCTTGTCGTACTCGATCTCGGGGAAGATGATCTGCTCCTTCACGCCCATGGTGAAGTTGCCGCGGCCGTCGAACCCGCGCGGAGACACGCCGCGGAAGTCGCGGACGCGCGGCAGCGCGATGTTGACCAGGCGGTCGAGGAACTCCCACATGCGCTCGCGGCGCAGCGTGACCATCACGCCGATCTTCTGCCCCTTGCGGAGCTTGAACACGGCGATGTCCTTCTTCGCGCGCGAGACGACGGGCGACTGACCCGTGATCGCCTTGAGCTCCTCGATCGCGTTGTCGATCATCTTGGGCTCGTCCTTGGCTTTGCCGAGGCCCATGTTGACCGTGACCTTCACGATGCGCGGGACCTGCATGACGGTGGAGTAGTTGAACTCCTTCACCATCTGCTGCTTGATCTGCGTGTCGTAGACGCCCTTGAGCTTGGGCGCCTTCTCGCGCTTGTACTTCGGCGCCGGACCCGTGGGCTCGGCCGCCTTCTTCTTGCCACCACCCTGGGCCTTCGCCGCCTTCTCCTTCTTGGGAGCGGCGTCGCCCGCGGGCTTCTTATCTTCTTCGTTCGCCATGTTCCGTCTCGATGTGTTGAGCGACTCAGCCCGCGGTGGACGCCTGGAACTTCGTTCCAGACTTCACGCCGACGCGGACCTTCTGGTCGCCGTCCTTGAGATTCTTCGTACGCGTGCCCTTGTTCGACTTGTCGTCGAACAGCTGCACGTTGGAGATGTGGATGGAGCCTTCCTTGTCGACGATGCCACCCTGGGGGTTGGCCTGCGTCGCCTTGGTGTGGCGCTTGATCATCGCGACCTTCTCGATCACCACGCGGTCGCCAACGACGCGAAGGATCTTGCCCTTCTTGCCCTTGTTCGAACCGGCGATGACGATGACGAGGTCGCCCTTGCGGACGTGTGCTTGGCGCGCCATGACTACAGGACCTCCGGCGCCAGCGAGATGATCTTCATGAAGCGCTTGGCGCGCAGCTCGCGAGCGACGGGCCCGAAGATACGGGTGCCGATCGGCTCGTTCTCTTTGTTGATGAGGACGGCCGAGTTGCCGTCGAACTTGATGTAGCTGCCGTCGTTGCGCGCGAGCTCGCGCTTGGTGCGGACGATGACCGCGCGCGCGACCTCGCCCTTCTTCACCTTCGCGCCCGGAATCGCCTCGCGGACGGACACGATGATCACGTCACCGATGCCGGCGTAGCGCCGGCGCGAGCCGCCGAGCACCTTGATGCAGTACACCTTCTTGGCGCCGCTGTTGTCCGCGACATCGAGGACCGAGGTCATCTGGATCACGACGCACCCTCCACGGCCTTGGTGATGGTGCGGAGCAGCCGCCAGCGCTTGGTGCGCGACAGCGGACGCGACTCGACGATCTCGACGAGGTCGCCGACCTTCGCCGTGTCGTGCTCGTCGTGCACGTGGTACTTCACGCGGCGGGTCAGGAACTTGTGGAAGCGGCGGTCGCGGACACGGCGAACCACCGTGACGACGATCGTCTTCTCCATGTTCGCGGAGGTGACGCTGCCGACGATCACGCGGCGCGAGCCGCGGCCATCGGTCTTCTCTTGGGTGCTCTCGGGGCTCATGGTTACTTGCTCTTCTGGGCCTGAGACTCGGTGCCGTGCGTGCGACCGTTCAGGATCGTGAGGATCTGGGCGATCTCGCGGCGCTTCGTGCGGAGCAGCGCGCTCGAGGTCACCTGGTTGGTGTGCTGGCCGAGCTTCAAGCGGAACAGCTCGTCACGCTTGTCCGCCAGGGCCTGGCGGAGCTCGTCTTCGGGCTGGTCGCGGAACGCGGCGAGGGTAGTGGACGTCTTGCTCATAGGACGGGCTCACGCGAGATCAGGTGGGTCTTGACCGACAGCTTGTGGTGGGCGCGATCGAACGCGGCCTTGGCGACCTCGTACGGCACGCCTTCGACCTCGAACAGGACCTTGCCGGGCTTGACCACGGCAACCCAGCCCTCGACGCCGCCCTTACCGGTACCCATGCGGGTCTCGGCGGGCTTCTTCGTGAACGGGTGGTCGGGGAAGACGCGGACGTAGAGCTTGCCCATCTTCTTGACGTGGCGAGAGATCGCGACGCGAGCCGCCTCGATCTGGCGAGCCGTGAGCCAGCCCGGCGACAGGACCTGCAGGCCGTAGTCACCGAACGAGACCTCGTTGCCGCCCTTCGACTTGCCCGCGAGGTGCCCCTTGTGGGACTTGCGGAACTTGGTGCGCTTGGGTGAGAGCATCGACATGAGAAAACTCCGGGATTCCTAGGTGCGCGGGGCGCGCGGGTCCTTGCGCGGCGCGGGCAGCACCTCGCCGTGGAAGACCCACGCCTTGACGCCGATCGATCCGTAGGTGGTGTGGGCCTCGGTGAAGCCGTACTCGATGTCCGCACGCAGCGTGTGCAGCGGAACGCGGCCCTCCTTGTACCACTCGCGGCGGCACATCTCGGCGCCGCCGAGGCGACCCGCCGAGGCGACCTTGATGCCCTTGGCGCCGAACTTCATCGCGGTCTGCGTCGCCTTCTTCATGGCGCGGCGGAACGCGATGCGGCGCTCGAGCTGCGTCGCGATGTTCTCGGCGACGAGCTGCGCGTTGGTCTCGGCCTTACGGACCTCGATGATGTTGAGGAACACCTCGTTCTCGGTCAGCGCCTGGACGTCCTTCTTCAGGGTCTCGACGCCGGCGCCGCGCTTGCCGATCACGATCCCCGGACGCGCCGTGTGGATGTTGATCTTGGCCTTGTTCGCCGCGCGCTCGATCTCGATGAACGACACGCCCGCGTGGTGCAGCTTCTTCTTGATGAAGCCCTTGAGCTTCAGGTCTTCATGCAGCCACTTGGCGTAGTTCTTGTCCTCGTACCAGCGAGACGACCACGTCTTGATGATGCCGAGGCGGAAGCCGGTGGGATGCGTTTTCTGGCCCATTGGTCTGGTCCTACTTCTCGTCGGTCACGACCACCGTGAGGTGGCTCGACTTGTGGTTGATGCGGTTCGCGCGGCCCATGGAGCGGGGCATCCAGCGCTTGGCGATGGTGCCGCCGTCGACGGCGATGGTGTGGATGCGGAGCTCCTCGACCGAGACGTCCTCGCGATCCTCGGCGTTGGCCGCGGCGCTCTTGATCGCCTTGGAGATGATCGCCGCTGCCTTCTTGGGCATGAGGTCGAGGAGGCCGACGGCCTGCTCGACGGACTTGCCGCGAACGAGGTTGGCGACGACGCGCATCTTGCGCGGCGACATCGAGATTCCACGAACGAGTGCACGTGCCTGCATGGTGGTGCCTACTTCTTCCGCTCGCCGGTGTGGCCGTGGAACGTGCGGGTGAGTGCGAACTCCCCGAGCTTGTGGCCGACCATCTGCTCGTTGACGAACACGGGGATGAACTTGCGGCCGTTGTGGACCGCCATCGTGAGGCCGACCATGTCCGGGATGACCATCGAGCGGCGCGAGTACGTGGTGATCACGCGCTTGTTCGGGTTGGTCTCCTTCTGAGCGGCGGCGATCTTCTTCGCGAGGTACTTCTCGACGAAGGGGCCCTTCTTGAGTGAACGCGGCATCTCTACTTGCTCCGGCGGCGGATGATGAACTGTTCGGTCCGCTTGTTGTGACGGGTCTTGAGGCCCTTGGTCTTCTGGCCCCACGGGGTGCACGGGTGACGGCCACCTGAGGAGCGACCCTCGCCACCACCCATCGGGTGGTCGACGGGGTTCATCGACACGCCGCGGTTGTGCGGGCGGATGCCCTTCCACCGCATGCGGCCGGCCTTGCCCCACTGGATGTTGGCGTGCTCGGAGTTGCCGATGCTGCCGACCGTGGCGCGGCAGTCGATGTGCACGCGGCGCATCTCGCCCGAGGGCATGCGCAGCGTCGCCCAGGTGCCTTCCTTGGCCATCAGGGTGACCTTGGTGCCGGCCGAGCGGCCGATCTGCGCGCCGCGGCCCACCTTGAGCTCGACGGCGTGGATCTCGGTACCGACCGGGATGTAGCGCAGCGGCAACGAGTTACCGGGCTTGATGTCGGCGGTGTTCGCCGAGACCACCTGGTCGCCGACGCCGAGCTTCTGCGGCGCGAGGATGTAGGCCTTCTCGCCGTCCGCGTACTGCAGGAGCGCGATGCGCGCCGAGCGGTTCGGATCGTACTCGATGCCGACCACCGTCGCGGGCACGCCCGTCTTCTTGCGCTTGAAGTCGACGACGCGATAGCGCTGCTTGTGGCCGCCGCCGCGAAAACGCGACGTGACGCGGCCGTGGTTGTTGCGGCCGGCCGTCGCGGTCTTGTGCGCGAGGAGGCTCTTCTCCGGCTCGCTCTTGGTGACCTCGCTGAACTCCTGCGAGGTCATGCCACGACGACCCGGCGAGGTCGGCTTGTACTTCTTGATCGCCATCTCAGACTCCCTCGAAGAATTCGATGTTGTCGCCGGGCTTCAGCGTCACGAACGCCTTCTTCCAGCTGGGACGCTGACCGGCGAACCGGCCGACGCGCTTGACCTTGCCGCGCACGACGAGCGTGCGGACGTCGGTCACCGTCACCTTGAACAGGCTCTGGATCGCGTTCTTGATCTCGATCTTGTTCGCGTCGCGAGCGACCTCGAACACGGCCTGCTGGGCGTAGGTCTCGCCTTCGGCCGCGGCGCCGGCGGCGCCACCGGTCTCGCGGAGGCGCGCGCTCTTCTCGGTGAGGAGCGGGCGCTTGATAACGGATTGTGGTGCGCGCATGACTACTCGGCTCCCTTGAGCGCGGTGGTGATCTGCTCGACCGCCGCCTTGGTCAACACCACCGTCTCGTGACGGAGGATGTCGTAGACGTTGAGCCCCTCGGGCGCGAGCCACTGCGAGGTCGCGAGGTTCTTCGCGCCGCGGACGAGGTTCGTGTTGTTCTTGGCGTCGACGATCAGCGCCTTGTTGCCCGTGGCGAGCGCCGCGAGCGCCGTCGCGACCGACTTGGTCTTGCCATCGGTGTCGAAGTTATCGACGACGACGAGCTTGCTCTCGGACGCGCGGAGCGAGAGCGCCGAGCGGAGGGCGAGCTTCTTCGCCTTGCGCGGCATGTTGTACTCGTAGCTGCGCGGCTTGGGGCCGAACACCGAGCCACCACCGACCCAGTGCGGGGCGCGCTTGGAGCCCTGGCGCGCCTGGCCGGTGCCCTTCTGCTTCCACATCTTCTTCGCGGAACCGCGGATCTCGCCGAGGCGCTTGGTCGAGGCGGTGCCGGCGCGGCGCTTCGCGAGCTGCCACTTCACGACCTCCCACAGGAGGTGCTCGTGGACCTCGGCGCCGAACACGGCGTCGTCGAGCTCGATCGAGCCGACGCTCTTACCGGAAGTATTCTTGACGTCTAGCTTGGCCATGGTCGTCTCTCGTTAACTCAGGTCTTGATCTCGACGTCGACGCCGGCCGAGAGGTCGAGCTTCATCAGCGCGTCGAGCGTCTGCTGGGTCGGCTCGAGGATGTCGAGGAGCCGCTTGTGCGTGCGGATCTCGAACTGCTCGCGCGACTTCTTGTCGGTGTGCGGCGACCGCAGCACGCAGTACTTGTTGATCTTGGTGGGCAGCGGAATCGGGCCCGCGATCTTGGCGCCCGTGCGCTTGGCCGTCTCCACGATCTCGCCAGCGGACTGGTCGAGGAGCTTGTGGTCGTAGGCCTTGAGGCGGATGCGAATGCGTGGGGTCGTCATGGTTCGTTCTCTCGTTACTTCTTGGCCGGAACAGCTTCGGCGAGGATCTTGGTCACGACGCCGGCGCCGACGGTCTTGCCACCCTCGCGGATCGCGAAGCGCAGACCTTCCTCGCAGGCGATCGGCGACACGAGCTCGACGTCGATCTTGATGTTGTCGCCAGGCATCACCATCTCGGTGCCGGCCGGCAGCGTGCAGGTGCCCGTCACGTCCGTCGTGCGGAAGTAGAACTGCGGGCGGTAGTTGTTGAAGAACGGCGTGTGGCGACCGCCCTCCTCCTTCTTGAGGACGTACACCTCGCACGTGAAGTGGTTGTGCGGCATGACCGAGCCCTTCTTGCAGAGCACCATGCCGCGCTCGATCTCCTCGCGCTTCGTGCCGCGGAGCAGCACGCCGACGTTGTCGCCTGCCTGGCCCTGATCGAGCAGCTTGCGGAACATCTCGACGCCCGTGCACGTCGTCTGCTGCGTCGGACCGAGACCCACGATGTCGAGCTCGTCGCCGACCTTCACGACGCCTCGCTCGACGCGGCCCGTGACGACCGTGCCACGACCGGTGATCGTGAACACGTCCTCGACCGGCATCAGGAACGGCTTGTCGAGCTCGCGCACCGGCTCGGGGATGAACGTGTCGCACGCCTCCATCAGCCGAGCGATCGACGGCACGCCGTAGTCCGACGCGTCGCCCTCGAGCGCCTTGAGCGCCGAGCCGCGGATGATCGGGGTGTCATCACCCTTGTAGCCGTTCTTCGTGAGCAGCTCGCGCAGCTCCATCTCGACCAGGTCGAGGAGCTCCTCGTCGCCCTTGCCGATCATGTCGCACTTGTTCAGGTAGACGACGATCGACGGGATGTTCACCTGGCGGCCGAGCAGCACGTGCTCGCGCGTCTGCGGCATCGGGCCGTCCGGCGCCGACACCACGAGGATCGCGCCGTCCATCTGCGCCGCGCCCGTGATCATGTTCTTGATGTAGTCGGCGTGGCCCGGGCAGTCGACGTGCGCGTAGTGGCGCTTGTCGCTCTCGTACTCGACGTGCGCCGTCGAGATCGTGATGCCGCGCGCCTTCTCTTCCGGCGCCTTGTCGATCTGATCGAACGCCGTGAACTTCGCGAAGCCCTTCGTCGACTGGACCTTCGTGATCGCAGCGGTCAGCGTGGTCTTGCCGTGGTCGACGTGACCGATCGTGCCGATGTTCACGTGAGGCTTGTTGCGGACGAATTTCTCTTTGGACACGGACGTTCTCCTCGGGGGTGCAGCGCGTTCAGATGAGGCGAGCTCGCGACATCAAGTCGTCGCGGATTTGTTGGGGAAGCTCGGTGTAGTGATCAAATTCCATTGCGTAGGTCGCGCGGCCTTTAGTTCTCGACCGGAGGTCGGTCGCGTAACCGAACATCGAGGCCATCGGGACAAAACAGGCGACGGTCTGTACACCAGGTCGTGCGGTAATTCCAGCGACTTTTCCCCGTCTGGCATGCAAATCGCCGAGGACGTCCCCGACGTGATCGTCTGGGGTGGTGACCTCTAGAGACATCACTGGCTCGAGGACCGTGGGGGAGGCCTTGTTCGCAGCCGCCACGAACGCCTTCGAGCCGGCAACCTTGAAGGCGTAATTGTTCGAATCCACGGGGTGATAGCTGCCGCCGACCACCTGAACGCGGACATCTGTCATCGGGTGGCCAGCCAAGACGCCACGCTCGACGGCCTCGGTCACTCCCGCCTCGACCGCCGGGGCGTGCTCCTGCGGGATGTCCGTGGCCGGGGCGCGATTTTCGTAGACGTAGCCCCCGCCGCGATCGGTCGGCTCGACGACCAGCTTGACGTGGCCGTACTCGCCGCGCGGGCCACCGGGGCCGCCGGCGACGCGCACGAACTTGTTCTCGCCCTCGGCCCGCCGCGTGACGGTCTCGCGGTAGGCGACCTGCGGCTGCCCGACGCGGGCGTTGACGCCGAACTCGCGCTTCAGACGATCGACGACGATCTCGAGGTGGAGCTCGCCCATCCCCGAGATCACGATCTGCCCGGTGTCCGCATCCGTGCGGACGCGGAACGAGGGATCCTCGATCGCGAGCCGCTCGAGCGCGTGCGCGAGCTTCGCGGAGTCCTCGTCGGTCGCGGGCTCGAGCGCGACGCCCATCACCGGGCTCGGGACGGCCATCGCATCGAGGAGGAGCGGCGCGCGCGGATCGCACAGCGTGTCGCCGGTCGCGAGCTTGCCGCCGGGCGCCGAGGACACGACGGCGCCGATCATCCCGGCTTCGACCTGACGGATGTCTTCGCGGTGGTTCGCGAACATCCGCACGAGGCGGCCGATCTGCTCGAGGTTTCCCTTGGTGGCGTTGAGCACGGCGTCGCCGACCTTGAGGCTGCCCGCGTAGACGCGGACGAACGTGAGCTGGCCGCCCTGCTCGTCGTACTGGACCTTGAATGCGAGCGCCGCGAGCGGCTGCGCGTCCCCGATCGCGCGCACGATCGTCGGCGCGCCGTCCGGATCATGGACGTCGCGGCCGCGCACCTCGACGAAGTCGTCGGGCGCCGGCAGGTAGTCGCACACCGCGTCGAGGAGGTTGTGGATGCCCTGGTTCTTGAACGCCGAGCCGACGAGCGTGGGCACGCCGCGCCGAGCGTCCGCATGCCCGAGCGTGACGCGGCGAAGCGCGGCCTTGATCGCCTCGGCGGTGAGCTCGCGCCCCGCGACCCACGCGGCCATCAGCTCGTCGTCGAGCTCGGCGATCGCCTCGATCATCGTCTCGCGTGCCCGGCTCGCCTCGGGGACCAGCGCGTGCGGGATCGGACCGTCTTCGAACTTCGCGCCGAACGTCGCCTCGTCCCAGCGGCGCGCGCGCATCGAGATCAGGTCGACGACGCCCTCGAAGCCTCCGGCTGGGCCGAGCCCGAGCGCGAGCTGCACCACGATCGGGTGCGCGCCGAGCCGGCGCTTCATCTCTTCGACGACGCGCTCGGGATCCGCGCCCTCGCGGTCGCACTTGTTGATGAAGGCGAGGCGCGGGACCTTGTAGCGATCCGCCTGGCGCCACACGGTCTCGCTCTGCGGCTCGACACCGGCGACGGCATCGAACACGGCGATCGCGCCGTCGAGCACGCGCAGCGAGCGCTCGACTTCCATCGTGAAGTCGACGTGTCCCGGCGTGTCGATCAGGTTGATCGTGTAACCACGCCAGCCGAGCGTCGTGGCGGCGGCGGTGATCGAGATCCCGCGCTCCTGCTCCTGCGCCATCCAGTCGGTGACGGTGGAGCCGTCGTCGACCTCGCCGATCCGCGACGTCGCACCGCTGTAGTAGAGGATGCGCTCCGTCGTCGTCGTCTTGCCGGCGTCGACGTGCGCCATGATCCCGATGTTCCGGGTCATGGCGATCGGCGTCTTGCGCGCCGTATGTGACGAGAGGCGGGTCGTCATGAGGAGCCTGGTGGTTTGGGGCGGTGCCCCACCTTCCGGACTTGAAGGTCGTTACTTCGCGGTGCTTACCAGCACCGGGTTACCAACGGTAGTGCGCGAACGCCTTGTTGGCGTCGGCCATCTTGTGGACGTCCTCGCGCTTCTTGACCGCGTTGCCACGGTTCTGCGCGGCGTCGACGATCTCGTTCGCGAGGCGATCCATCATCGTCTTCTCGTTGCGCTCGCGGGCGTACTCGACCAGCCAGCGCATACCGAGCGCCAGCGAGCGGTCCGGGCGAACATCGACCGGCACCTGGTACGTGGAGCCACCGACGCGGCGGCTCTTGACCTCGACGCGGGGACGCACGTTGGAGAGCGCGCGGTCCCACACCTTCAGCGGATCATCCTTCGCGCGCTCGGCGACCATGTCGAACGCCTTGTAGACGATGCCCTCGGCGACCGCCTTCTTGCCGTCGCGCATGACGACGTTGACGAACTTGGTCAGGCGACGACGAACGTCGGGCGGCGCATCCGTGTACTTCGGATCCGGCAGGACCTTGCGCTTGGGAACTTCACCTTTACGCGGCATCGTCGTTCTTCCTTACTTGGGACGCTTCGCGCCGTACTTGGACCGGCTCTGCTTGCGGTTCTGGACGCCCGTGGTGTCCAGCGTGCCGCGGATGATGTGGTAGCGAACGCCCGGGAGGTCCTTCACACGACCGCCGCGGATGAGCACGACCGAGTGCTCCTGCAGGTTGTGGCCCTCGCCCGGGATGTACGACGTCACTTCCATCGCGTTCGTGAGGCGAACGCGGGCGACCTTGCGAAGCGCCGAGTTCGGCTTCTTCGGGGTCGTGGTGTAGACGCGAGTGCAGACACCGCGCTTTTGCGGGCACTGCTTCAGGGCCGGAGACGCGCTCTTGGTGCGCAGTTTCTCACGGCCTTTGCGGACGAGCTGGTTAATCGTGGGCATCTAGATGGATCCTGGGCGTACGTAGCGGAGGCGCGAGACTTTACGGATTCATCCCCGGCTGTCAAGCGCTTAGCGCCCCTGCAAATCCGACGAGGTCGGTCGAAGCACCGGGAGATGACCACGCTGCAGAAAGCCCTGATCGCGTGTGCCGTCGCGCTCTCAGCGCCGGCGGCCGCCCAACCCCGTGCGAAACCGACGGTTTCCAAGGACCGCGTCCACGTCCTCAACGATCGCATCGTGGTCGACGAGGGCCTCTTGTTCGACACCAACCGCGCGAGAATCCGCAGCGCCGGCCGGGAGCTGATCGAGACGATCGCGACGATGTGGCTCGTTCACCCCGAGTGGAAGCGGATGCGCATCGAAGGCCACACCGATGACCGCGGCTCGACCGAGTTCAACCAGCGCCTCAGCGAGCGGCGCGCCCACTTCGCGCGCCGCATCCTCCTGCGCCACGGCTACGCGCCGGATCGGATCGAGGCGGTCGGCCTGGGCGCCTCGATCCCCCGCGTCGAAGCCGACGACGAGGCGGAGCATCACGCGAACCGCCGCGTCGAGTTCGTGTTCGTCCGCGATTAGCGGATCGTCTTGGCGAGGCGCGCGGCCTGCTTGCGTACGGCAGCCTGCTTGGCGTTCTTCGCGGCCCACTTGAGGTACGGCAGCGCGTAGCGGCGGCTGATGTTGCCGCGCAGGAACAGCTCGGCCTTGCGCGCGGTCTTGGGGCTGCCGAGCATCTTGATCACGTTCTTGTTGAGCACGGCGTTGCCCCGATACGCCCCGTTCTTCTTGATCGCGATCTTGTAGTGGTCCATCGCGACCGACCACCACAGGCGATCGTTATAGAGGTTGCCGAGGAGGAACGGGATGTAGGCGCTGTTGGGCGACTTCTTCCACAGCGCGCGCAGGCTCGATAGCGCGAGGTCGCGCTTGCCGTCCTTGATCATCTGCACGGCCTGCGCGACCGTCGTCGCAAGCACCGGCGCCGCGGGGACGCGCCTCTCGACGTCCTCGTCGGTCTCGGGTGCGTCGGCAGCCTCGTCGGAGCCCTCGTCGTGATCGGCGTTCGGATCCGGGTTGGTCGCCGACATCGGATCCATCTCGATCTCGCCCTCGCCCGGGCCTTCGAAGACGAAGGGGGCGTCGATCACGACGGAGGCATCGATCGGCGGCGGCGTCTCGGCGATCGCGGCGTCGATCACGACGGGCGACGCGGCGCTGCCTTGTTCGGCGGCGCTGCCGTGCGCGACCGCGACCTTCGGCGCATCCGTCGTCGCGCTGCCGGCGGCCGCGCTGGCGGTGCTCGACGGCGCGGCCTGCTTGTCACCGCGCTTCGTGTACCAGACCGCGGCCCCCGCGCCGCCCGCGAGCACGAGCAGCATGAACAGCGTCGGGAACGACGACGTCTTGCGCTTCACGGGCGCCGTGCGCTCTGCCCTGCCCGCCGTGTCGATGGCCGTGGGGGCCACGGCCGTCGTCTGCTCCGTCGGCGACGTCGAGGCGCGCGTCGACGCGATGACCACCGCTTCGTGCGACCCGCTCGTGCGCGGACCGAGCACCTTGTCGATCGAAGCCGACAGCTCGATGGCCGACTGGAACCGGTCGTCGGGCAGCTTGGCCATCGCCTTCTCGATCAGCTCCTGCAGCCCTGCGGGCAGCGCGATGCTCTCGCCGATCCGATCGAGCAGCTTGGGCACCGGCGCGCCGCGGTGCATGCCGAGCAGCTGCAGCGTGTCCTCGGCCGCGAACGGCCGCACGCCGGCGATCATCTCGAACAGCACGACGCCGACGGCATAGACGTCGGTGCGCGCGTCGATCGCGGCGCCGCCGATCGTCTGCTCGGGCGCCATGTAATTCGGCGTGCCGACGACGACGTTGGTCTGCGTCGCGTCACGGCCGACGTTGCCGCGCAGGCGCGCGAGCCCGAAATCGAGGATGCGGACGTGATCGCCCTGCCCGATCTCGTCGGTGATCATGATGTTCGCGGGCTTCACGTCGCGGTGGGTGACGCCCTGTGCGTGCGCGTGCGCGAGCCCCGCGGCGATCTGCTTCGCGAGGAGCAGCGCGCGCTGCGGCGGCAGCCGGCCGTCATCGATGATCTCGCGAAGCGTGCGCCCGGCGACGTACTCCATCGCCAGGTACGGCGCGCCTTCCCACACCCCGAAGTCGACGACGGAGACGCAGTTGGGATGGGCGAGCTTGCTCATCACCCGCGTCTCGCGCTCGAACCGGGTCAGGAACTCCTTGTCCTTGGCGAACGAGCTATGCAGAAATTTGATCGCGACGAGCTTGCCGACGGGCTCGCGCTCTGCCTTGTAGACAGCCCCCATCGCCCCCGACGCCATCGCCTCGAGGATCTTGTAGCGCCCGTCGACGACCTTACCGATGCGTGCGTCGACTTCGTCTCTCTGCTGCTCGTCTAGTGCGTCCACTTCTCTTCGCGCCGATGTTCGCCGTCCTCGTACTCGTGCGCCATGACGAAATGGTACGCGACCTCGCGCGCCTTTTCGCTCTCCACGATGCACTCGAACAGCCACTCGCCATCGGTCTCGGAAGGCTCGACCTGGACGTAGGCGATCTCGGCGGGAAACACGAGCAGCTCGCCGACGAGATCCTTGGCTCGCGCGAGCTGGACGACGAGCGTGTGCTCGTCCTCCGTGATCAGCGTCCAGTGGAAGTCGTCGTGATCGAGCAGGACCACTTCGGGCGTACCGGCGCGCAGGATGCAGTTCGCGTGACCTGCGAGCCAGGTCCAGAACTTGTCGAAGCTGAGCGTGGTGGCGACCGCAGCCAGTCTCTTACCCGACGTGCTCATAGTTCGCCGCGGAGCATAGCCAGGGGCCGCCTTTCTGCAAGACCTCAGAAGGTTCCGGACACCACCGCACCTCCGCTCGCGGTGCCGACGACCGGAGCGATCCGCGCGCCTTCGGCAGAGGGAGAGTCGAACACGAGCAGCAGCACGCCCACGGTGCCGGCGGCGATCGCGGCGCTGCCGAGCACCCACGTCGACGTCACGTAGCGATCGCGCTGCCTCACCTCTTCGTCGTACCGATCGGCGTCGCTCGGGGGGCGATTGCCGGTTTCGAGCTCGTCCTGGATGTCCGCGGCGCGACCGTCGTGCGTGTTGGCGGCGATGCCGGTGGCGACCGCGCCGACCGCGAGTAAGCCTGCACTTCCGAGCACCCACGGCACCGCCCGGCGCTGTGCGGTCTTCTCGAGCGGCGCGGAGAACGCGAGCGATTCGCCACGCGCGACGCTGATCTCGCGGCCGAAGGCGTGGCGGCCGGAGCGCAGCACGGTGATGAGGTGCTTGCCCGCCGGCAGCTGGAGCGCTGCGGTCGGTGGGGTGGCGACCGCGCGGCCATCGACGGAGATCCGCGCGCCCGACTCGGTCTTCACCGTCACCGCGGCGGGCTTTGGCTGCAGCACGACCTCGACGAGTGACGACGCGCCATCGACGGCGATCGTCTTCTTCTCGACGGGGAGATAGCCCTCGGCGGAGACGCCGATGACGTGCTCCTTGGGCTCGACCTCGACGAGCGCGAACGGCTCGGCCGGCTTGCCGTCGATCGTGACCGCGAGGCCGCGCGTGATCTCGCCGGTGGCATCGCCGACCTCGCGCAGCGCGTCGGTCTCGCTCGCGGTCTGATCGGCGAGTGCGACGCTGACGCCGATGCGCGTGCGCGCGATCACGGCGCTCGAGCCCGCGCCGGCGGCGGCGCCGAGCCCGCGAAGCACGGTCTCCATCTCGGCGAGGTTGTCGGCAGCATCACCGACGCGGCCGCCGGTCTTCACGTCGGCGAGGTACGCCTTGTACAGCTCGATCGCGCGCCGCACGTGCGCCGCATTCGGATCGATGCGGTACAGCCGCCGGTAGGCCTGCGCCGCGGAGAACGCGATCTCTGGCATCGGCGACGCCTTGTACGCCTCGTCGAAGTTGGCGGCGGCCGCCGCGAAGCTCTGCGCGGCGTACGCCTTCGCGCCGGCACGAAAGTACTTCTCGGCCGCCTTGCGGTCGTCGGCGTGCGCGACGGTCGTGAGCGCGGCGAGCACGAGGAGCGGCAGCGTCTTCACTGGTCACCTCCCGGCGCGGACGCCGATCGCTGACACGTCGCACGATCGCGCGAGTCGCACTGCGGGAACACGATCAGCGACTGCGCCCCGCTCTCGCCCTCGATGGCGAGCACGTCGTCGACACCATCGCCGGTGACATCGCCCGCGCGGATCGCTTCGAGCTTGCTGGACGTGCGTGCGAGCACCGAAACGTCGAGCGCGTCCACGGTGCCACGCACGCGGTACAGCACGGAGGTGGTCCCGACGCGACACAGCGCGATCAGATCGCTGCCCGTCGGTGGTGGCGCGAGCGCGCCCGCCTCCGTGACCCGCGCGGCCGCGGCGTCGACGCAGCCCGCGAGGTCGTCGGTGCTGCTCACCGCCATGCGGATCGCCGGCACCAGGTCCTCGCACGCCGACGGCGTCGCGCCGCTCATCTGGCACACGAGCAGTGCGCTCGTCCCCGCACCGCCCGGGCGCGGGGCAGCGGCAATGACGAGCTCGCGCGTGCCGTCGCCGTCGAGGTCGGCGCCTGTCATCGAGCGCACGACCGACATCGCCGGCAGCTTGCCTGCGATGGCCGCGAGCTCGGTCGCCTCGATCGTCGCCGCGCTCGGATCGAACGTCACCGCGTGCGGGGTATCGCTGCGATCGACCGCGATCACCACGTCCTGGTCGGCGGACGTGGGCCACGCGAGGTAGATCGCGTCGCGCACGCACAGCCCGGACTCGCCCTCGCCGCAGGCGGAGAACCCGCTCGTCGGGAGGCCCATCGTCTCCGCCGCGTCCGGGCCGAACGGCGTCCCCGTCATGCGCCATGCGAGCGGCGGCTGGGCCATGGCGTCGGCGGGTTCGGCGTCGACCGCGAGCGCGAAGGTATCGGGGAGGGCGTCGCCCGCGAAGCGGCCGATCACCGTCGAGCGCAGGCGCGTCGCGTCACGCTGCGACGGGCGCTGGTCGCCCATCTCGGGGGCAAACCGCGGATCGAAGTACGAGAACATGGTGCGCAGCGCGCTGCCCGACATCAGCGTCAGCGACGCGATCGGTTGGCCGGGCAGCGGCGGCTGCACCACGAACACGTCCTCGGTGAAGCCGCCCGCGTCCTCGCTCGTCGGCAGCGCGGCGCTCGACAGCGACGACACCGACGAGAATGCACCGACCGCGACCGGCGGCAAGAGCGCATCCTGCGTCGAGTACGCGGCCATCATGCGCTGGTAGGCGGTGAGCTGCTCGACGTACGCGATATCCGGAAGCTCGTTGCCGTCGAAGTCGCCGATCTCGGTGTCGACCACGCGGCTCGCGGTGTCGATGCGCGAGAGCAGATAGCCCGGCAGCACGGGGAAGAACGAATTGGGCCGCCGGTAGAGCACGTCGAGGTCGTCCTCGGTCGCCGCGATCAGCACCGCGTCGGTCTGGCCGTCGGCGTCGAGGTCCGCGGAGTCCGCGCCGGCGAGACGGCGCTGTGAGGTGTAGAGGCGCCCGAAGGTGCCCGCGCCCGAAGGATCGTACGCGTAGAGGCCATCGCTCATCACGAGCAGATCCGGCGCGACGGCGCCGACCGCGGGCTCGACGGGCACGTGCCCGACGGCGACGTTGCCGGTGCCGGGCCCCGCGGGCGCCAGCGGTGCGCCCATCGGCGAGGCGACCGCCTGCAGCGCGCAGCCGTTCGCGGTCATCGAGCCATTCCAGTGGCGGAGCGCGGGCGCGCCATCGTCGGTGTTGATGAGGTCCGGGCAGCGGTCGCCATCGTTGTCGAGGTCGGCGAGGATCGGCCGTCGCGAGGGCGCCACCGCATTCGCGGGCGTGATCGTGCTGACCGTCCACGCGAGCAGCGGGCGATGGATCGCGACCGCACACAGCTTCGCCTGCGGGCCGGTGCTCACCATCGATACGACGAAGCTGTTGTCGGCGACCTTGTAGAAATCGACCATCGCCGGCGAGAACGCCTCCTTCGAGAAGCCCGAGCACACCGAGGTGCCGCCCTGCCCCAACAGGAAGTCGAGCGTATAGATGTACGTGTTGCCGGCCTGGTCGAACATCACGGCGGCGAGGGCGAGCCGCCCGAGCTTGAACAAGTAGCGGATGTCGACCTCGCCCATGCTGCCGTCGACGACCGGGCTGCCGACGGCGAGCGGCGCGAGGCCGTACTTCGACGTGTAGGCGATGAAGCCGTCCTCGGTCGGCGCCACGAGATCGAGCGCACCGTCGTCGTCGATGTCGCCGAACGCGGGCGCGCCGTTGTGCGACGGCGTGACCAGCGACTCGCTGCGCGTCAGCTTCGCGCCTTGATCGCCGTAGCGCACGCTGAGCGACGTGCGCGCCACGCCGAACACATCGCCGATGCCATCCTTGTCGAGATCGGTGATCGCGATGTCGTCGACCTGGAACGGGCCCGCGGGCTGGGCGGCGCCGAGAGCCCCACCCGGAGCGTGACACATGCCGTCGACGCCACACGCGTACGCCTCGTTCGGGCAATCGGCCGGCTCGTCACACGTGACCGCGCAGCGGACGCAATTCGGATCGCTCGAGTCGCAGTCCTCTCCGGCCTCGATGAGGCCGTTGCCACACACGTCGCGATCGATGGCGTCGAAGCTCGTGCAGGCGCTCGTGACGAGCGCGACGAGCGTTGCGAACCGGATCATGGACGGCCTTTCTTCGGAGCGAACGGATCGAGGATGTCGTCCTTGCGCGGCGGGCGCGGGCCGCCGCCGCTCGACTTCTGCTTCTTCAGGGTCACGTTCATGGTCTGGTCGCGATCGGGGACGACCTGACTCGACGCGGCGAGGTAGCCAGGCGCCTTGAACGTCAACACGAGCACCGCCGCGTCGCGCGGCAGCTGCACGGGGCCGGGCGCGGCGCCCACCATCATGCCGCCCGCGTGCACTTCCGTCCCGTCGGGAACGCCGGTGATCGTGACGATCACCGTCTGTGGCTCGGGTGGTGGATCCGCGACCTTCACTTCTTCGATCGGCGCGGCCGTGGTGCTCGTGGTGC
>Ga0247822_10000848_pt1 | contig 17604 bp, 15 predicted proteins | sample 13C_Cellulose_Da_FD_192423 | JGI IMG/M metagenome (GOLD analysis project Ga0247822, IMG submission 192423) | Soil microbial communities from agricultural site in Penn Yan, New York, United States - 13C_Cellulose_Day30 | ecosystem: Environmental > Terrestrial > Soil > Agricultural land | place...
GCAGCACAATTGGCGCGCTTGGGTTTGACGGTGACTGATCAAGGGATTACCTCAAACAGTAACGCCAAAGTGACGATCAAAGGTGGCAGTGGCGCATTGGATGGTGTAACTGGATTTGCTACCCAAAGTGCTGGGAGCTCTTCAACCCGTGGTGTTTTGGTTCAGCCTGGCGATAGTTTTTTTGTCGACTCAAGTGATAAGCAATCATTACTCGCAACGCTTTCTCGCTTCAGTGATGCAATGAAAAATGTGGAGAATACACCTGAGAGTAAAGCTGAGTTGGGTAAGATGGTGGCGAAAACCCTGACGAATTTAACGAATGTGATTACTAATCTTGTATCTGCACAAAGTGAGGTTGGTTCGCGACTGAATACGTTAGATAGCTCTACAGAGTTAAATCTCGATATAACCTTAACCACCAAGACCACATTGTCCAGTCTGCAAGATATCAATATTGCAGATGCAACCATTCAATTATCGATGCAAAAGTTTGTGCTGAGTGCTGCCCAACAAAGTTTTGCTCAAGTTAGCCAGCTGACATTATTCAATTACCTATAATTGAGTGTGTTAAATCCGTTGAATCCAAATCGCTTGGGCCGGGATTCGACGGATAGTCTCATGGCGGTCAATTCTTTATTCCTCATCTTCATTATCTTTTGCTAATCTCTACTTATAGCGGTAGTCTGCTATTGACCCACAAAGAAGAGCTGTTATATGGATAATCGGTTATTAGATCCACTTGCGCGCGCGCTCAGTCAGTCTCAGGCATTGTTATCCTTGGCCGAGGCGGGTGATTGGGAATCCTTTGAAACTCTGGTTCAACAACGTCAGCAAGGTTTACTGTCGCTTGGTGATCAGGAATACCTTGAATCCTTGGCTCAAGCTAACTTGGAAGCAGAAGCGGCCACGCTTATTAAAGAGATGCAGGACATTAATAAGACGCTCTCTGGCCTTGCAGAGGCAAATCGCGAAAAAAACGCGTCAGAATTACGTCAAAATAGTTTGGCGGGTAAGGCCATGGATGCCTATGGTCGGTAGTTTGACAAAATTTAGCTTTATATAACTCTTTGTAATGTTTTTTGTTATTTTTCAGTGTAAATAGTTGGTTCCTGCCAAAAAAAAATTCTAAAGCTCCTCCCGGATGTGTCGATAACCTTGTTAGAAGTGCTGAATTAGTCCGTTGTTCTCAGACTTCATCAACCGACTTGTTAAAGCAGCCAGACTGCAAACAGACATTAATCCTGGAGATTCATCATGGCTTTAGTAATTAACACCAACGTCGCCTCTCTGAATGCTCAACGCCAGTTGATGAATTCAGGCGCCGCGCTTGATCGCTCAACTGAGCGTTTGTCATCAGGCCAACGTATTAACTCAGCAAAAGATGACGCTGCCGGCTTGGCGATTGCCAACCGCATGACTTCACAAGTGCGTGGTCTTGACCAAGCAATCCGTAACGCAAACGACGGTGTATCTCTGATTCAAACCGCTGAAGGTGCGTTGTCAGAATCAACTAACATCCTGCAACGTATGCGTGAACTGTCTGTACAGTCTGCGAACGGTATCTACTCTCAAAGCGACCGTAAAACTCTGGATGCGGAAGTTAAACAACTCGTATCTGAATTGGATCGTATCGCTAAAACCACTTCTTTCAACGGTCAAAACCTGTTGGACGGCAAGTTAGGTAAAGTTGAACTGCAAGTAGGTTCAAGCGCTAATCAAACCATCTCTTTGAAAGTTCCTGCGATGGATGCAAAAACCTTGGGTATGGGTTCTACCAGCGTGGATTTGATGGGCGGTGCCAGCACAATCAATACATTAACTGGCGCATTAACCTTACGTGAAGGCAGTGTTTTAATTAACGGCCAATCTGTCATTAAAGGTACAGATACATTTGATGGTGCTACTGATTCTGATCAAGAATTGCTAGATCACATTAATGCCAACGTTAATGGTGTAACTGCATCTACATACGCTGTTGCGGAAGCTACAGATGCGGGTGATGGTGTTTTATTGTCCACTCAAAGCGTGAGTGTTGCTCTGGCGAACCTCGATGGTACTACTACTACCGTTACTATCGGCGGTGGAGCAAATGGTACTAGCAGCTTGAAAGAGCTCGTTGAAAAGATGAACAACGAAAGTGGTGGTAAATTCAACGCCTCTATCGGTGAAGATGGCAAACTCTCAATTTCGGCAGAGAATGTGTCATCAATTACTGTGACTGACGCATCAACCGCTTTGGGGACAGGCATTACCACTCCTGCAACCGCGCGTATTTCTATCAAAGCGGATAATGGTGATCCTGTTACTATAACTCGCGGATCGATTGGTACCTTGTCTCAACTGGATGCTTTAGGTTTCCGCGAGAACGACAAGGCTGGAACAGTTGAGGGCTACGCAGTAGGTGCTGGCGCTCTGGTTTCTGGCGACCTTAAAATCAATGGTGTCGCTGTAGGTTCAAGCACAACAGCTGGTTTGGCAGATAAAGTTAAAGCAATCAATGCTGTATCAGATCAAACCGGTGTTGCAGCTACTTCTTTCACATCGATGGTTTTGGATTTTTCTAACACCCAAATCACCTCGATTGTTGGTGGGGCGATAGGCTTAAACGGTGTAGACGTTACCTTAGATGCTAACCCTACAAGTTTGGCTGCCCTTGCTAAAAACTTTAATGATTCAACTGACAAAACCGGTATTACTGCAACAGTGTCAGGCACCCGCTTGATTCTGGAAGGTAATGTGTCACAAATAGCTTTCGGCGCTGATACCGGGGCTACAAATACCGTAGAGGCGGCGTTAGTTGATGGTAATGGCGAGTTTGTGCAATTTGGCTCGGGCAATACTGCATTAGCTGATGTGACAGATACTGGCACCGTTGCTGATGGTGGTATTCGTTTAACCAGTAACAACGGTAATCCTATCAGTGTTGAACTGGCTGCTGGTGCTGCGGTAAAAACGGGTCTGGTTGAATCAAATGCTGGTGCTGGTGGTTCATTCGGTGCTGCAATCTCTTCAATCAGTATTGATACCGCTGCTAACGCTCAAAAGGCGATTAAAGTGATCGACAACGCATTGACTACCATCAACGATGTGCGTTCAGATCTCGGTGCGATCAACAACCGTTTGGACTTTACCGTATCAAACCTGGCGAACATCTCTGAGAAGACTTCTACCGCACGTTCACGTATCACCGATGCGGACTTCGCGGCAGAAACTGCAAACTTGAGCCGTTCACAAGTGTTGCAACAAGCAGCATCAGCGATGTTGGCTCAGTCAAATGCGCGTCCACAACAGGTACTGTCTCTTCTGAGATAAGTGACTAATCCCGCTGGATAACCTGAAATGGTTAATCCAGCGGCGGTTTCAGTGAGGGCTAAGGTATGAATGACATCACTAAAGTCGCTGCGAGTTCGGTACAGGCCAAGCCTGTGCCGGTTTCGTCATTACCGGACAGCAGCAAAGGTCAAAAAACCGGCAATGATTTGCCGGTTGCCGCCCAAGCGGCAAAGACTGAACCACAAAATATTGGCGCTATCGAGGTAACGCAAGAGAAAGTTCAGGCTGCGGTGGCGCAAATGAATGAGTATATTCAGTCCACCCAGCGCGATTTAAATTTCACTTACGACCCCAATTCAGGTGAGACCGTAGTGAAAGTATTGGATCGTGCAACGCAAGAAGTTATTCGTCAGATTCCCGATGAAATATTTCTGCGTTTGGCTCAGCAGTTGGATATTGAACTGCCTCCAAATTTGATTATCGCGCAAGCGTAATATGCTTTAAAACAAGTTGTTTTTGCGATTTTTAAGTGTTTGGATTGAGTGTGGTTGTATTGAAAAGAGAGCGGCGAAAACCGCTCTCTTTTTTTATGTTTTAAACAAAAATGTTTCGACAAAATCAATCGTGTTTTTGGTTTCTGTTCGTGTTTTTTTAGAGAAACTCAATGCGGCTTTTGCGCGCATAAAAATCCTCTTTCTGTCTTTTCCATCTCCTGCGAAAAATCTCCCAAATTTGTATTGGCACGGTCTGTGCAAAAACCGGTTTAGGCGACCCGTATAGAAATCCTGTTGGTAATAAATTTCTTACAAGTCTTGCCACGAAGTTCTCACAGACCGCGCAATTTCGATTGTCGATGTCGCTGGGCTTCATCAGTCGACTTGTCACAGCAAACGCAACTGTGAACAGGAACAATCATTAGGAGATTCATTATGCCTTTAGTCATTAACACGAATGTCGCTTCCTTGAATTCACAGCGTCAATTATTGAATTCAGGCAGTGCATTAGATCGGGCGACCGAGCGTTTGTCTTCGGGTCAACGTATTAACTCGGCCAAAGACGATGCTGCTGGTCTGGCGATTTCCAACCGCATGACCTCCCAAATTCGTGGTCTGGACCAAGCCATCCGTAATGCCAACGACGGCGTGTCTCTTATTCAGACAGCGGAAGGTGCATTGCAGGAAACCACAAATATTCTGCAGCGTATGCGCGAACTTTCTATCCAATCTGCGAACGGTATTTATTCTGACGCAGACCGCAAAACGCTAGATGCTGAAGTTCAGCAGTTGATTATGGAATTGGACCGTATTGCATCGTCCACCTCATTCAACGGCCAAAACCTTCTTGATGGTTCACTTGGTAAAGTTGATTTGCAAGTCGGCGCTGATGCCGGCCAAACCATCACTATGAAAATTCCGGCGATGGATGCAAAAACCCTCGGCATGGGCTTTGTTGGTGTTGACATGCTGGGCGGTCAAATTGATCTATCGACCTTGCTGATCAATGAAAACGACATATTGATTAATGGTCAGTCCATCGCGAAATCGCTGGAGAGCTTTAACGGCTATCCATTAGTTGGACCACCAGCTGTTCCTGCCCAAACACTGGATAAGTTAGTCGATCTGATTAACAAAAACGTGTTGGGGATTGATGCTTCTACCTATGCCCAAGCGACAGCGACAGGCGCTGGTACCGGTGTGTTGGAGAATGGTCAAACCTTCCAGGTTGCCATTACCAAACTGGATGGAACCACGACAACCATCCAGGTGACCAATACCCAAAACCTGAAAGAATTGGCTGACAAAATTAATACCGAAAGCGGTGGTTTGTTAAATGCCACTGTTGGTGAAAACAGTAAGCTGAGTATTGCTGGTATTAACGTCGCAGGCTTCACCATTACCGATGGCAGTCTCCCTGCGAACTCTGCTGGCGGTGGTATTGCGGGAACTTACGCGGGTCGTTTGGTTCTGGAATCAGAACATGGTGATCCTATTACCATCACCCGTGGCTCAACGGGCACGCTTGCGCAATTGGATGCTCTGGGCTTCCGCGAGAATACTGTTCCTGGCCAAATTGAAGGTGTGGGTATTGAGACGCCTAACGTGGCGTGGAATGTTGGTGATCTTACGATCAACGGAACCATCATCTCCAACAAAAACACCGATTCCTTAGCAGGTAAAGTCGCTGCAATTAATGCTGCACAAGAGGATACCGGTGTAACAGCACAAGCATTTGTCTCCGCTACCTTGGATTTTGCTACTGCTGACTTAACGACCATAACTGGTCCATTCGAATTGAATGGTGTTCTGATTGACTTGGGTGCTGCATCCGCGACCAGAACTATTTCGTCGGTTGTTTCGTTATTCAACGCGAACACCAACGCAACCGGTGTTTCAGCGACCCTGTTGGGTACTCGTATAGTGCTTGAAGGTACTGCGTCATCTATGACCTTCAGAGATGGTGCTACTGGTTCGGTAGCCACAGCACTGGGCGGTGCGTTACTGGCTCATTCGGACTTTGATAACCACGGTACACCAGCAGCAGTTGCTGATGGTGATTCTGTTAACGGTGGTATCAAACTGAGCAGCACTAATGGTTCGCCGATTAGCGTTCAGTTAGGCCCAAATGCTGACCCGGATACACTTGGTTTGCTTGAATCTAATGTCACAGCAGACGGTGCATTTGGTACTGCGATTGCCTCAATCAGTATTGACTCAGTTGCCGGAGCCCAAAAAGCACTTGGCGTAATCGACAATGCATTGGCGACGATTAACGATGCGCGCTCGCAACTTGGTGCGATCAACAACCGTCTCGACTTTACCATGTCGAACTTGGCGAACGTTTCGGAAAAAACCTCAGCTTCACGTTCACGTATTGTGGATGCTGACTTTGCCGCTGAAACAGCAGCTTTGAGCCGTGCCCAAGTGCTGCAACAAGCAGCTCAAGCAATGTTGGCGCAGTCGAATGCGCGACCAGAGCAGGTGTTGCAGTTGCTCAGATAAGTAACAGCACTTAACCGTTTGGAAAAACCGCGGCTTGCTGCGGTTTTTTTTCGGCTTTTTTCAGTGAATTTGTGTTGCCTGGACTAGGCTTTAGGAAATCAAAATCAGGTTTCTGCTGCATGCTTAATATCCCGCGACCATCACCAGCTCTGCTTGTGCTGCGCATTTTCTTGTTGGCTCTTGCTTATGTCATCGCAGGACGGCTGTCTTTACTTCTGGCAATACCGCCCGGGTTTGTCTCCGGTATATTGATTGCGACACCACTGGTTTGTGTTTTATTTGCTGAGCCGCGTCATTTTTGGCTAGGGCGGCGCGTTACTGTTGGTGTGCCCTTAGTAGTGAGTAGTTTGATTGTTATTGCTGTGTTTATTATGTCGAGCAACAACTAGCAAAAAAAACTCGATGACCAGTTTCAGCAGTAAGCGCGTTTGGTGAGCGGAGAGGTTGATTCCGGGTTGTCATCGGTGGTTTACACCTTGGCGACGTTGCGCGGTTTATTTGCTGCGTCTGAACATGTCAGTCGCGAAGAGTTTTCTGCATACGTTCAGTTCGTGATTGTAGAAAAGCAGGGCGTTTCAGGATTTTCCTGGAACCAGAGAGTTGCACACGATGAGCGTGCCAATTATGAAGAAATGATGCGTGCAGAAGGTTTGGAGAATTTCCGCATAAAAGAAAAAAATCCGGATGGTGCTTTTACTCCCGCGCCTGAGCACCCTGAATATATCAGCATCACTTACATTGAACCTTGGCAAGAAAATGCGATGATTTTAGGCTTTAATGTTGCCTCTGACCCGGTAAGGCGGGACGCGCTAATTCGTGCCCGCGATACTGGTCTTTTTGCTATCACAGAGCCGCTGCAGTTATTGCGTGATGATAAACGCTTGCCAGGAGTAATTGTTTTTTACCCAGTTTATCGCAATATGACCACTGCGCAGAATCCGACGGCAAGACAGGAATCATTACTCGGGTATGCAACAGCAATAGTGCGCACCCGCGACTTAATTGGCTCGGTGTTAGAGCCTTTTTCATCGGGTGATTATGATCTCAATATTACTGACATTACTGAGCCTGCTCGGCCACAAACTTTTTATCACGCTAACGAATTTCAGGTCCCTGAATACGCGCAGAGCCTTATCTGCTGAAAAGTGAATTTATCTCAACGGTAAGTCACGAACTTCGCACACCGCTTACATCGATTAAAGGTGCCCTTAGTATTGTCAGCAGCGGTAGTTTGGGTGAGATCCCGCAGAAGATGAAAGATTTGTTGGTGATTGCAAGCAACAATGCCGACCGCCTTAATAAATTAGTAAACGATATTTTGGATGTTGATAAACTGGAGTTCGGCAATGTCGTGTTATCGATGAAACCAACGGCTGTCTATCCTTTGCTGCAGACTTCTATCGAACAAAATCTCGGCTATGCCGCTCGCTACGGCGTAAACCTGCAGCTTGAGCCAGTGACCGACGAATTGGCTGGCGCTGTGGCGAACATAGATGTCGATCGGTTTCTGCAGGTAATGGCCAATCTCCTCTCGAATGCCATTAAGTTTTCTTTTCTGGATGGTATCGTCAGAGTGAAATTTGAGCGTGAAGGGGAGTTCATAAAAGTATCCGTCAGTGACGAAGGCGAGGGGATGGCAGACGATTTTCGCCAGCGTATTTTCCAGAAGTTTGCCCAGGTCGATTCATCTGATACTCGTCGTCGCGATGGTACCGGTTTGGGGCTCAACATCACTAAAGTAATTATTGAGCGAATGGGAGGGAAAATTGACTATTATTCAGTTTTGGGTAAGGGCACAACCTTCTATTTTGAATTGCCGCTAACGGGTTAAAAGCTCCCCTGTTTATTTGATTTATTGATAACAAAATCAATAGATTGGCGTGGTTTATGCTCAAGCTGTACTAGAGGCAATTATTTCCATAGAAAGCGGCAAAACCGGCTAAAGTTTGCCCGCTGCTTGCCGCTAACCTTGGCAAGCAGTAATTTTTTTGGCGTGGAGGTACTCATGGTGGCCAGTACAACGAGCACTACGAATAGCAATGCATCGACAGGTTCCAGCATTATCAGTTCTTTGGGGACAGGGTCAGGTATTGATATCAATAAGCTCGCGGATCAATTGACTGATGCGAGTAAATCAGTTCAAGCCGCTAAACTCGCCGATAAAAAGACCTTATTGGAAACCCAGATTTCCGATTACGGATTGTTGCGTAGCTCCTTATCCAAGTTAGAGACGGCTGCTGCCGCTTTGGGAAGTGCAGATACATTTAACGCCAAGTCGTTGTCCGTTCCCGATACTACCCTTATCGATATTACCAAGCTCGATGCTAAAGCCGCTGCTGGTAGTTATCAGTTGAAAGTAGAACAGGTTGCCCAAGCGCAATCCCTGAGTTCTGGCACTTTTGCATCAACCAGTGCACCGATTGGTAAAGGTACTTTGGTTATTCGTTTGGGCGATTGGAATTCAGCGTTGGATGACTTCACTGTCGATTCCACCAAGAAAGGTGCGACTATCACTATTGACGATAGTAATAATTCCCTGACTGGCTTACGCGATACAATTAATAAAGCGGGCATCGGCGTTACTGCCAGTATTGTCAGTGATGGCGGGTCTTATAAGCTGCTGCTGACTTCCAAGTCAGGTGCGCAAAATGAAATCGAAATTACCGCAACAGAAGATTCAGGGGCGCCAGGTTTGGCGAGCATGAATTTCAACGAAACTTCTCGCAATCTTGTTCAACAGCAGGAAGGCTTGGATGCAAAAATACGCATCAACGGTTTATTGGTTAATCGTGAGTCCAATCATGTGACGGATGTGATTGACGGGATGGAGTTTGACATTTTTGGTGCCTCGTTGACTGAAACAATTAACGTTACTATCAGTGAAGATAAGGCAACGGCTGAAACAGTTATTCGCGATTTTGTTACTGCCTACAACACCTTCAAAAGCGAAGTTGAGAAATTAGTTGGCTTTAATACCGAGACAAAAGAATACGGCAGTTTGCACAACGATTCGCTTGCGAAAGGTTTAACCCAAGGTGTGCGCAATATTTTATCTGCTGCAGTTCCTGGATTGAAAAGTGACTTTAGCAGCCTAGCCAGCGTTGGTATCCGTACCAAGTTGGATGGCTCGCTTGAGATTATTACCAATCAGGAGAACGTCGATTTCCGTGCGGCGATTGATAAAAACTTCGATTTAGTGCGCGATGTATTTGTTCCCAAAACATCATCGACTGCACCGAATATTGAAGTGACCAAATTCACTGCCAAGAGCCAGCCTGGTACCTACGATGTCGTTATTACGCAGCAACCAAGCAAAGGTAAGCTGACAGGCGCTGATGTTGCGTCGACATTCCCTATTGATACGACGGGTAAAGACTACAGCTTTACCTTCTCGCTTGATGGTGTTACTTCATCATCAATTACGTTGCCTGCCGGAAAAACTTATTCAACAGGTCAAGAGTTAGCGGCTGAGTTTCAAAGCTTGATTAATTTGGATGCTAATTTTAAAGAAGTTAGAACCAGCGTTGCTGTATCGTTTACTGGCGGTAAATTAGTGTTTCAATCAGACGCCTACGGTAGCTCAAGTAAGGTTGCGTTTACCGCAGTGGGTGATGACATGGCTGACTTGGGGCTTGCTATTGCTGCAGGTACTAACGGTACTGACGTTGGCGGGACAGTTGGCGGTGTAGCTGCGTTTGGATACGGCAATGTGCTTTTGCCTGGTATTGGCAGTAAAGCTGAAGGTTTGAGCATGACGGTGCAGCCGGGTGCAACAACTGGTTCAATTACATTCTCGCGCGGGTTTGCTGGAAGCATAACCACACTGGTTGATGATTACTTAAAGAGCTCTGGTGTAATCAAAGAACGCGAAACCAGTATCAACAAAGACATTAAAAAAGTAGGCACAGACGAGGAAGCACTGACTCGTCGTAGTGACGCTTATCGCGCACGCTTAATGGCGCAATTCCAGGCAATGGAAACGATCGTACGTAGCCTTAATTCTACCGGTGACTTCCTTGACGGTTTGGTTGATCGCCTACCATTCACTTCTGGCAACTAGTCCATCCACTTCCACTACTGGCGCTCGCTGGTAGTGGAATTACTCCTTCACATTATTCTCGTATATTTATCTGCTGGTCATAAAGTGACCTTTTGGCAAGATTTTGCTATACCCTATAGACCGACATGGTAGACCAGTACATTCGTCAAGATGATTGGAGGGGATTATGCCAAACGTATTCGCGCTTATACCTGCCCGTGGTGGTTCCAAGGGGATTTTGCAAAAAAATATTGCCCCGCTCAATAACTTACCGCTGATTGCCTACACTATAAAATCGGCGTTGGCCTCTGGAGCCATAGACGCTATTTACGTCTCATCCGATGATGATCAAGTGTTATCTGTCGCCGAATATTACGGCGCCGAGAGGCTGAAGCGTGATCCACATTTGGCGCGTGACGAGTCGCCAATTGACCCAGTTGTTGCTGAGTTTATTCATCGCCAAAAGCTTGGCGGGAAAGATATTATCGTCTTGCTGCTCCCGACATCACCCTTGCGAACAGCGATTCATATCACCGAAGCTTTGGCTGAATTCCGCGATTTCCCAACTTGTCACAGTTTGATTAGTGTCTACGAAATTAATAATCAGTTGATGAAAGCCTATGTGGGTGGAGGCGAATTCTTGATACCACTTGGCGGGGCGCATTCATCCTATATGCGACGTCAGGATTTACCGTCGCTTTATATGCCTAATAACGCGATTACGATCTTCAAAGTGGATGAATTTTTGCGCGAAGAAAAAATCCCACGAACTCATGAAGTGCCTTATCTGATGTCATTTCACGATAGTTTGGATGTTGATACGCAAGAGGATCTGGATTTGGCGGAAAAACGTTTGAAAAGCAGGGCAGAATAATAATTCTGCCCTGCTATTAATGATTAGTTAGATTTCAATTCTTCTGCTTCTTTCTTTAAGGCTTCATCAAGATCCTGCTGATCTTGTTCAACCAAATTGTTTAATTCCGATGCTGCCTGCTTCACTTTATCAGTTGTGGTTTTTTTAGCTTTTTCGACAGAGTTGGTGGCAGCCTCTTCAGCTTTTTTGTTGAGGTTTTCGGAGACTGCTTCAACCGGGTTGTCGATGATCTTTTTCACATCCAACAATTTTTGCTGTTGCTCATCCAAGGCTTTTTTAGCGGCTTGGGCTTGGTCATAAGCGTCTTGCAACTGCTTGGGCAGCACAGGTGTAATTGCTTCTTTAGCGCCTTCAACTTGCTCTGAAAAAATTTCCGGTGTGCCATCTTTAATAAGCATTACTGCCATTTGGTTGGTGTCAGCGTTCCAGACCATCGCGGCTTTATCGGTAATAGCATGAACCTGCGGCGGCGCATAGCGAGAGGCGACGTAAAACAGGGCGCCTTCCTGTTGGATCTCTTGTGCGGTGCGCAGCAACTTCATAGTGGGCTCGTACTTATCACCCAGGATCGCTGTCATGCGGTCTTTAACCATCGGGGTTTCAAAAAGATTCACTTCGTTCGGGTCGAATCCAACCAGTGGTTTAAGAAATGACCACATCAATTTGCTTTGCAATTGGTTGCCAATCAGGAGTGATGAAACACAGGCAGTCAAGAAAATACAGGTGAAAGCGATAGCGGCAAGTTTAGTAATTCGCATAAACAATCCGTTCAACAATGGGGCTAATGTGACAGGTCGGCAGTTTACGCAATGCTGGCGGTGTCGTACATAAGAGGGTATTGGCGCAAAAAGAATATTTGCGCGCCATCTTGGTTAATTGCTAATGAAATACGCATAAGCCATCTGGAGGCCATCCAGCTTATGTGTTTGAATGACAAACTCAGTAGTTCAATGGCAAATTTTTTCATCTCTAAAATAAAAAGCACAAGGAAAGCGTCTTGAAAATTGTTGTAGCGATCAAACGTGTCGTGGACCACAGCGTCCGCGTACACCCCTTACCAGATGGCAGTGGCATGGATACCGCCAATGCCAAAATGGCCATGAATCCCTTTTGCGAAATTGCCGTTGAAGAAGCCGTGCGCCTGAAAGAGCAGGGGCATGCGAGCGAAATAGTAGTTGTCAGCATCGGAGCTCCAGCTGTGCAGGAGCAGTTGCGCAGCGCATTGGCATTGGGTGCGGATCGCGCTATTCATATTCAGACTGAAGATTCACTAGAGCCGCTTGCACTGGCTAAAGTGCTTCATGCATTGGTCAAGCAAGAGCAGCCCCAGCTTGTCCTTCTGGGTAAACAATCGATTGACGGCGACCACAACCAAACTGGCCAGATGTTGGCAGCGTTGAGCGGTTTCTCCCAAGGTACTTTCGCATCAAAAATCGAATATAAAAATAATGAGCTGTGGGTGACCCGCGAGCTGGATAGCGGTTTACAAACCTTGGCACTCAAGCTTCCTGCAGTTATCACTACTGATCTGCGCCTTAATCAACCGCGCTTTCCTACCATGCCGAATATCATGAAAGCGCGACAAAAGCCTTTAGCGGTAATTCCCGTAGAGGATTTTGGCTTAGCCCTGCAATCCCGCCTGCGAATCCTGTCGGTTGAGTCACCCAAGGTGCGGAAATCGGGGGTAAGGGTTCAAAGTATTGCGGAACTGGTTGAGAAATTACGGCAGGAGGCCAAGGTGCTATGAATCAGCAGCAAAACGAACGCGCATTGGTGTTGGTGGAACAGGACAGCAAAGGATGTGCTGATATCAATCTAAAAGTCATGGGCGCAATTACGCGGTTGCGCGAATTTGTTGCCGTGGATGTGGATCTTCTGGTCGTCGGTAAGGATTGTACGGATATAGCAGTCGCGGCTGCACGTGTACCAAACGTTCGGCAAGTATTGGTGGCTGATGCCGACAGCTGCGAACATCAGCTACCTGAAAGCATTGTCTCTTGGCTCGCCGATCTCGCCCAGGGCTACACCTATGTATTTGTTGGCGCGACTACTTACGGCAAGAATTTATTGCCGGGAATTGCTGCGTTGCTGGATATTCAGCCCGTTACCGATGTGGTTTCAATAGAATCTGCCTCCATCTTCAAACGCCCGATTTATGCGGGTAGCGCTTTAGTGAGTGTGGCGACCGACCAGCCAATTAAAATACTGAGTATCCAAGGCAGCGCATTTGATGCTGTAGCATTGAGCGACGTATCTGCTATAGCTCCTTTAATCAAGATAAATCCTCCTGTTGCCCAATCTATCAGTCGCTTTATAAGCCAGGACGCCGCTCCAACTGATGATCTCCCCGAACTAACTACGGCGCGCATTGTGGTATCGGGTGGGCGCGGTATGCAAAATGGTGAGAACTTCAAGCTGCTTTACCAACTTGCGAACAAGCTGGGAGCCGCAGTCGGTGCATCGCGCGCGGCGGTTGATGCAGGGTTTGTCGCCAATGATTTGCAGGTCGGTCAAACCGGCAAGATAGTGGCGCCTGAGCTGTATATTGCGGTGGGACTTTCCGGTGCTGTGCAGCATATCGCCGGGATGCGAGAGTCGCGCGTGGTGGTGGCGATTAATAAAGATCCAGACGCACCAATTTTTCAGGTGGCAGACTACGGGCTGGTCGCCGATTTATTTGAGGCTGTCCCCCAGCTGCTGGAACAGCTGTAACGCTCGGCATTGAATCATCACACAGGCCGCGGTTGAGTGGCCTTTTCTTTGCCGCTTTCACTCGTTAACTCCGCGTTTCATTCCTGTCGCAGACAGTTTTTCCCTGCATTTTTCGATACAATGCCGCCCCATTCATCTCTATCCCTTTTTACTTACAGGCTTTACCGACGATGACTTTTGAACAATTTGAAAGCTGGGCGATGTATCTCTGTGGCGGCGGTTTGATTATTTTTATGTTCTTCATCGTGTGGGATCTGGCAAAAAAATCCAAAGCTGGCAAATTCGGCACTTTTATTCTGTTTGGCGTGTTGGGTTTTGCGATCATGGTTTTTGTGATTAAAGAGGTTTTTGTGCATTTGCTCGGCTAGGCTATTTAATTATCGCCACTCCACCTGAACCACTTTGGAACCACTATGTTTCATTTTTTTGTCCCCGCCACCAAGGTTCAAAAAGATCGCGCGATTATGCGTGAAACTGATGCGCGCGTTGCCAAATACAGCCGCCGCGGCCTGATCCTGAATTTTATCGTTTTTATCCTGTGCCTTGCGTTTGGTAAATTTCAGGAGAAAGAGCACGATCTCGCCATCGTATTGGTGACGGGTTTATTGTTGGTGACCTTGGTTCGCAGTTACTATCTTTTCCGTTTCGATAGTCTTTATGCGCGCGCTCCTGCGCGTTGGCGCAACCAATATTTTTTCGCTTCCTGTCTCGGTGCCGCTTGGTGGAGTGTCATTCTCGTAACCTTGACTTGGGTGCAGGGAATGCGCGGTGAAACTTTGGTGATGTGGCTTTACTCGGTGGTGTTTTATTCCAGCGTTTCCAACGTGTTTGCGCCTTACCGACACTTCCTCAGTTTATATCTCGCGATTGGCCAAATACCGGCGGCACTCACCGCTATTTTGCTCGGAACTCCTGAAGGCGTTTTATACGGCAGCATCATGCTGGTGTTCTACGTCATGCTCAGCCATCAGGGCAAGGTGACGTCGTTTGCTTACTGGGAGCGATTGGAAGCGCATTATTCTTTGCGTGAGCGCGCGCAGGGTTTGGAAAATGAAAAGCGTTCGTCGCAAGCGCAAATTGAATTGAAAAATGAATTTCTGGTTAACCTCGGGCAAGAAATTCGCTCATCGATTAGCGATGTGATGAGTACCTTGTCGCTGATTGATGACAGCCAATTATCCGAGCATCACCGCGAATTACTTGCGACTGCAAACAAGGCTACTGGCCGACAAATCGATTTGGTGAACAATGTCGTCGACTTCTCCAAGATCACCACCAAGACGCTGGTGTTGGATGAAGTTGAATTTGATGTGCGCCGGGTATTAGAAAAATTTGTTCAGGATTTTACGCTCGACGCGCACCAGCAGGGCATTGAGCTTTATTACATGTTTGATCCCAATATGCCGCTGCGGGTAAAAGGCGATGTGGCGCGATTGAATCAAATTCTCGCGACGCTGCTTAACCACACATTGAAAGCCAGCCGCATTGAACATGTTTATATTGAAGCGCGTTTTCATCAGGAGCAGGATGATTTTGGTGAACTGCAAGTCATCATTAGCGATAGCGAAAAAAATGTCGCTGGCGAAAATGATCCGGAAGCGCGTGAAAGTAATTTGAGCGGTATCGGTTTATCGATTTGCAAAGGCCTGGCCGAATGCATGGGCGGCAGTATTCATCTGCGCGAAAATAGAAATCGCGGCAACCGCATTTTTATTAATGTCGCTCTGCAAGTGGTTTCACATGAAGAGCGTCGTTTTGGCTCTGAACATAAATTGCGCGGTAAGCGTGCGCTCTTGGTTGATTTGCCGGATAGCAATGCCAATGCACTTGCCGATGAAATTTCTGCTTGGGGTATGAGTACCGTGGTTGCGACCGGGCAGCAGGCCGTGGGCAAACTGCAAGAGCAAGTCAAAGCAGGCGAGCCATTTGATTTGGTATTGATTTTTACCAAGCTCAATAACATGAATGGCTTGGCACTCTCACGCGAAATTGCTGCGCATCCGGATATTGCCGATGTGAAGCAAATTATTGCGATGAGTATTTTGCAGAGCGACAGCCCGGAAATGAAATTGCATTTACGCAGCCATCCGCGAATATGTGTGATTGAAAAACCGATTATGCGCAAACGGTTGCATGATGTGGCGGTGCAAAAATTATTGAATTTGAATCTGGATGAAGAGCGTAAACCGCTGGAGCGCGACGGGCTTGGTACTCCGGCAGTTCCCCGTGTGCTATTGGTTGAGGATCATCGGGTCGACCAAATGGTAATCAGCGCAATGCTGAAGAAACTCGGTTGTTATGTGCAAATAGCGCAAGACGGTTCGGAAGCAGTTGAAATTGTAGAAAAAGAACGCTTTGATCTGGTGCTCATGGACTACGATATGAAAGAGGAAGAGAGCATAGTTGCGGCCCAAAAAATACGTGTTTATGAGCGCGCAACCCACAGCCTCCGACACTTGCCGATTGTGGCTGTTACCGCGACTGCGACTGAAACCGATCATGACAACTATCTGGCGGCGGGCATGGATGACTACATTAGCAAGCCTATTCGTTACGATGATCTTGAAAGCCGTCTGCAACGCTGGCTGGAAAAATCCCGCGGTTAAGTAGATTCCTCTTAATGCTGCTTATTCGTTGTGATTCTGAATAGGCGCGAAAAGAAGCGTTTATAAGCGTAAACCCGCAGGCGCAAGCAAAATGCCGCTGATATTATCAGCGGCATTTTCATTTTCTGGGATGTGCGTTTTCACCGGACCGGTTCTATAGTTTTAATAAGTTATGGTCTGTTCATCACCTCTATTTAAAATCACTACAAAAACATCCAAAAAGACACTCATAAATACAGCGAAAAGGTTTGGTAATGGGCAAATTTCGTCAGCAATTAATCTTTAAGGCGCAATGGCTTCCGCTATTGGCTTCTATCCTGCTAGTTACCGCATGCGGGCAGGGCACGTCTGAAACGGCTCCGGCAAAATCGGCGGACAGTGCAATGTCTGCGAGCCAGCAGCAGAACATCACCGGTGCAAAAATATTGGTGTTCAGCAAAACGGCCGGATGGCGTCACGACTCTATTCCAGCAGGTATTGCCGCCTTTGAGAAAATGGCTAAAGAAAACCAGTTTACGGTCACCGCATCAGAAGATGCGGCACTCTTTACCGACTCGGAACTAAGCCAATACAACGCTATCGTCTTTTTAAATACCACGCTCAATGTGCTTGATGAAAATCAGGAACTGGCAATGGAGCGTTACATCCAAGCCGGTGGTGGTTTCGTTGGGATTCACGCCGCAGCTGATACTGAGTGGGAAGGTGATTGGTTTTGGTATCGCAATTTGGTCGGTGCCGTATTTAAGGATCACCCCAATACACCAAGTAATGTGCAGCAGGCGACAGTGAATTTTGTCGACAAAAAACACCTGTCGACTGAAGCTTTGCCTGACTCAATCAGTGTGGCAGATGAGTGGTACAACTATCGCGATATGTATGAGTTTATCAACGTAGTTGCGAAGGTTGATGAGTCCACTTATCAAGGTGGCGGGCATGGCCATGACCATCCTATTTCGTGGTATCACGACTACGATGGTGGCCGCGCGTTTTACACCGGCATGGGGCACACAAGTGAATCTTTTTCTGATCCAATTTTGTTAAAGCATTTACTTGGTGGTATGACTTACGCGGTTGGCTTGAATCATCGCACAGGTTTCAAAC
>Ga0247822_10000849_pt1 | contig 17600 bp, 12 predicted proteins | sample 13C_Cellulose_Da_FD_192423 | JGI IMG/M metagenome (GOLD analysis project Ga0247822, IMG submission 192423) | Soil microbial communities from agricultural site in Penn Yan, New York, United States - 13C_Cellulose_Day30 | ecosystem: Environmental > Terrestrial > Soil > Agricultural land | place...
CGACGGCCCCCTTCCGCCGTCAGAACGAGTTCAGCCCGGTCTGCTCGTCCTTGACGATGGTCAGCATCTTGTCGAGCTTGGTGATCTCGAAGATCTCCAAGATGCTCCGGGAGATGCCGCACAGGACCAGCTTCCCGCCGATCGAGTGCAGCCGCTGGTGCAGCCGGATCAACTTGCCCAGGGCGGCGCTGGACATGAACTCGACGTTGGAGAAGTTCAACAAGACCTTCCGCCGGCCGAGTTCATCGACCAGACGGAACAGGTCGTCCCCGATCATCTGGATGTTCTGCTCGTCGAGAATTTTCTTATCGACGAAGTTCACCACGGACACGTCACCGACGTCATCGACGACGAGCCGTTGCCGGCGGGGTTGGGACGTCATGCCAGCACCTCAGCGGGGGAGCCGCAGCGGACGGGGCCTATGGGACTGCTGCGTTTGATTTTCTAGGCAAGACCAGGACTGTCAAGCTCTCACGCGACGGAATCCCCGGAAGTCACCCGCTCGACGTACTCGATCTCCGGGGTTAGAGACTCCACCGCCTTGTGGACCGAGTTCGCTGGGTTCAGGCAGAACAGGTCCCACTCCTCGTCCTCGAAGCCGTGTTGGCGGACGTACCACCGCCCGTCCGGCAGCGGCTCCAGCGGGAAGACCACGCACTGGTACGGCTTGTACTTGGCGAAGTCCCCTTCCTCCAACCCGACCTTGTGGAACACGCATCCGCCGTTGAAGAACACGCACCAGCCGCCGATCACCCGCATCATCGGCTGGCCGACCTTCGTCCGCCGGCTCAGGAACCCGTCGTCCTCGATCAGTCGGCGTGCCTCCGGCCGCAGGTGGGGCAGGAACCTGGCGAGATTCTTCTCGATTGTCTGCTGCTCGTCGGGCGAGAGGCTGGGTCGGCCGTTCTGGCAGCACAGCCCCTCACACCCCCGGCCGAAGGTGCATTCGAACGTGGCGGTGGCGGCGTTGACGATCTCCAGCGGCCGTCGGGACGACATGGGGTCTTTACCTCGGGTAATCGTCTCGGGCCGCCACGGAGGGCGGCCCCTACGGGCTGGTAGGGGCCGCCCTCCGTGGCGGCCCGGTTCGGCTCACGCGCTGGCCGCCCGCGCGGCCTGACCGTACGGGTTGACCCCGACCGACCCGCCGCGGGCGTGGGCGTTGCGGGCCATCGTGGCCATGAACCAGTCGTAGTTCTTGCCGACCAGGTCCAGCCCCGTCTCCAGCGTCAGGCTGGTGATCGACGGGTTCGGGTTCCCCTCCAGGACGAACACCTCACCGTCCGGGGCGACCCGCAGGTCCACCCGGGCGTAGTCCCGGCAGCCGAGCACCCGGTGTGTCAGCACGGCGGCCTTGCGGACCCGTTCGACGATGTCGTCGGGAAGCTTGGCCGGGATGTCCACCGGCCGCATCTGGTACTCCCGGCTCTGCTCCTTCCACTTGGCGTCGTAGGAGTAGATCGGCCAGAGGCTCTCGTCCGGCTCGAACCGGATCTCGGCCGGCGGCAAGACGGTCGGCTGGCCGGTCGGGTCGAACTCACACAGGCTGGCATGGATCTCCCGTCCGGTGATGAACCGCTCGACCAGAACGGGGCCGCCGTACTGCGCGATCAGGTAGTCCACCCGGTCACGGAGCTTGCGGTCGGAGGTGACGACCGCGTTCTGGTCGATGCCGACGCTGCCGTCCTCCCGGCCGGGCTTGGCGATGACCGGCCAGCCGAGCGGGTTCTTCGGGCAGCGGGCGCCGTCCTCGACCACGAAGTACTCGGGGGTGCGGACCCCGGCGGCAGTCAGCAGTAACTTGGCCAGCGGCTTGTTGCGGCACAGGACCATCGACTCGGACGGGCAGCCGGTGAACGGCACCCGCATCCACTCCATCACGCCGGCGACGGCCGCCTCGCTACCACCCTGATCCGCGGTCCCCTCATACAGGTTGAACACCACGTCCGGGGAGGTCGCCCGTAGCCCCTCGAAGAGTGTCGCCGGGTCCGCTCCGACGCCGAGTCGGGCGACCGGCAGCCCCTCGCCGGCCAGGCAGTCCCCCACCACCTGGGCGCTGTAAAGAACTTCCTGTTCGGACTCGGAGTCCGGGTGGTCCAGCGGCAGGACGGGCTGGTTGTAGATCAACAGGACGCGCGGTTCGGACATCGACACGGTCTCTCACTCGGCGGGCACTCGTCGAACATCGGCTGCGGCCAGCCTTGACACTGACCCGAAGACAAAGGAGTAACGCTGCGCACGGTGGGCGCACAAGGCGAAAACCGCGCGACAGTCATAACCTGTCCACCCCCGACCGTGCGGCCGCCGCCTCAAAGATCATGCGGATCAACTCAGGGTACGTCAGGTTCACCCGGTAAGCCAGGTAGCACAGGTCGCTCGACTCGGGGTTCAACCCGGGCAGCGGGTTGATCTCCAGGAAGTACGGCACCCCGTCGCGGACCCGGAAGTCCACCCGGGCCACGTCCCGGCAGCCCAGCGCGTCGAACGCGGTCAGGGCCGCAGCCTCGGCCTCGCGAACGACCTCGGCCGGAAGCCGCGGCGGGCTGACGTACTCGACGTGCCGATCCCAGTCGCGCTTCACTTCCAGACTGTAGACGAACTTTTCCGACTTCAACCGGGGGACCATCTGCATGGTGCCGATCACCTGCGGCGGGTTGTTGCCGACGATTCCGACCGTGATCTCCTCGCCCTCGACGAACTCCTCGACCAGGACCGTTTGCCCGTAGTCGGTCCACAGGGCGGCGACCGTCGGCCCCAGGTCTTCCGGCTGTTCGACCAGGCAGCGGTTGCGGATGCCCTTGCTCGACCCCTCGAAGACTGGCTTGGCGATCACCGGCAGGGCCAGTTCCGCCGCGGCGAGGACCGCCGGGAACTCCGCGAAGTCGCCGTCATACGGGGCCGGCGGCGGCTGGAGAGTGACACCCTTCGGCACGGTGACGCCGGCGTCGGCGACGAGCCTGCGGGCCAGGTCCTTTTCGAGCGCGACGGCCAGGGCGAGCGGGTCGGAGCCGGAGTAGGGGATGCCGAGCAACTCACAAACTGCCGGAACCCGGGCCTCGCGGGAGCGGCTGACCCCGGTTCCCTCGGCGAAGTTGAACACGAAATCCGGCGGGTCGCGGAGCAGCGCTTCGAGCAGTGGTTTGCCGTCGCCCAACTCGACGACCTCGTGGCCGAGGCCGCGAAGCACGTCGCCGACCGCGCGGACGGTGACAGGGGAGTCGAACTCCTCGTGCAGGTCGTCCGGGGCGCCAGCCGGCAGCGGCCCGTCGGGCTTCAGGGTGTAGGCGATTCCGATCCTCATCCGTGAACCTTTGGGGGTGTCCGATAACGCGAGCGGGGGGCGTAAGCCCCCCGAGGGTGTTCATTCTCGGGGGGCTTACGCCCTCCCGCTCGCCGAGTTGAACAGACTCAGTGCGCCGCGGCGTGGCCGTTGTTCGCGTTGAGCATCGGCAGCGGGATGATCGGCCGCAGGGTTGCCCCGTCGGAGTTGGCCGGCTTGGCCCCGCAGCCGCCCTGCTCGGACGCCTCGTCCACCAGTTGCAGCTTCCGCCGGCGGGCCATCCGCTCGGTCCCCTCAGGAATGAGCGCCGACTTCGAGCCTTGCAGCAGCCCGCTGACGCCGCGCGTCTGGGTCGGCTGCGCGGTGTTCGGCTTGTCCTCGGCCTGGTAGCGGATCAGCATCCCCTCGTAGTTCCGCAGCACCACCGCGTCGTCGGACATGCTGACCAGGTAGTTCGGCATCATCGGGATCTTGCCGCCGCCGTGTGGGCTGTCCACGACGTACGTCGGGATGCCGATGCCGGACATGTGCCCGCGCAATCCTTCCATGATCTCCAGCCCCTTCCACACTGATGTGCGGAAGTGGCCGGCCCCGGTTACCGGGTCGCAGTGGAAGATGTAATACGGGCGGACCTTGATCCGCAGCAGGGCGCGGAGTAGATCCCGCATCGTCTCCAGGCTGTCGTTGACGCCCTTGAGCAGGACCGAGTGGTTGTTGATCGGCATCCCGGCCCGCAACAGGGCCTTGCACACACGGGCCGCCTCCGGTGTCACCTCCCGGGGGTGGTTGAAGTGTGTCTGGATGTAGACCTTCTCGGTCGAGGCCAGCAGGTCGATCAGTTCCGGGTCGTAGAGCCGTTGTGGCAGGGTCACGGGGACCCGGGTGCCGACACGGATCACGTCCACGTGGTCGATCGCCTTGAGGTTCTCCAGGTAGTACCGGAGCTTCCCCATCGGCAGGGTGAGCGGGTCGCCCCCGGAGACGATCACGTCGCGGATGGACTCCGTCCGGCGGACGTACTCGATCATCCGCTCGTCGTCCTTGCTTACCCCCTCCCACCCGCCGCGGGTCAGCGTTGCCCGCTTGCGGGTGCAGTACCGGCAGTACATGGAGCAGTTGGGCGTGGTGATGAGCAGCGCCCGGTCCGGATACCGGTGGGTCAGGCCCGGGACCGGGGAGTCCTTGTCCTCTTCGAGCGGATCCTCCAGCTCGTACCCGGACGGGTTCTCGGCCTCCAGCGGCGACGGGATCGACTGGAGGCGGATCGGGTCGTGCGGGTTGGACGGGTCGATCAGCGAGAAGTAGTACGGCGGGACGGCGAGCTTGTAGTCGGCCTCCAGCCGACCGAGCGCTTCCAGTTCGTCTGACGCGAACGGGAGGAGCGTGCGGAGCTGGCGGACGGAGCGGACCGAGTTCTGGGTCTGCCACCGCCAGTCGTCCCACAAGTCGTCGGGCACGTCTGTCCAGGCCGCGTGGCGGCCGGGCCGACTCGGGGGCTCATCGTCCTCGAACCCGCCTGTGGTCGGAAGGACCGGATCAGCGGGCAACGGTTCGGGCACGTCGGGCTCGAACATAAAGGAGGGACCTCCGGGGGCCCAGGCCCGGAGTCGGCGGCACCGCCGACCCGATCCGGGCAATCATCCGCACACGCTTATGCGACGGCGCGAATGTGTCTCATCGACGAATCCTAACGCCCGGATTGTGAAAAACAAGTTGCGCGTTCACCGATGCGCGAGGAAAGTCGCGCATTTCCCGCGCCAACCTCGCTATTACCCGAACGTGCGCGGCCGAATCGACGGTCCGAGTCGTCTTCGTGAAGCCTCATCGACTGAGCTAGACCACGCACTGATCCCCCTTCGCGTGGTCCGAAGCGGGGCGATACCTGCGTCGCGCGACACGGTCAAGAGCAGCGCGCGAGCGCCACGCATCGTCATCGAGTAGTATCGGCCGACACCTCGGTCATAGCCCACTGCGCGATGAAGAAAGTCAGCCGACGTGGGTCGTCGTAGACGTGGCCGCCCGGCAGGCGGCAACGGAACCGCACCGTGTGGCGCCCGGGAGGCACGACGATCACATGTGATGTCACGGGGTTTTTGTCGTTGATCGGGAACCGCTCGGTCCAGACGGGACCGCCGTCGATCTGCAGGTCCGCATACTCGGGGTTCTTGGTACGGACAACCGCATCGACCCGGAACGTGCGCGTCCGGTCGGTCGGGTTGACGATCACCGCGACCCCGCGCGGTCCGCACCAGCGGTGCTTCCACTCCCGGCCGGATGGCTCGAATGAGTAGAACCCATCGAGCCACAGGATCGAGACCGCTTCCAACTCGCGTCGCTTCGACTGCTCGTAAGCAATCGGGTCCGCGGTCCGCAGGCGATCGCGGTAGTTGCGGAGGTCGTAGACGACTTCCTGACCATTCGGGTGTGTGACATGGTGGACACTTGGGCCGAGCAACGCCATCACGCCACCATGCAGGGCGTCGGCTTCTGTCGGTGAGTAACCGCGGCGGTCGATGAGTAACGCATCGAATCCCCGCGCGACGATCCGTGGCAGCATCCGGTCGGGCGACTCCGCGGCCACCTCGCGCTGCCACAGGTCCACTTCCCGCCCCTCCATAGCGCCGAAGCTCCACCGCATGGTGTCGGTGTGGAGATACCCGCGGGCGTGGTCGTAGCCGGACAGCTTGCCTACGGACAACGTCTCCGGGTATGGGATGAACGGCAAGTTGAACACCGATCCGCCGGGCATCGTCCGTTCGACCTCGGCATAAAACGCGGCGTCGGCCCGGAACTGGGTTGCCACTTCCGCCCGGTTGGCGGCGAACGCCGGGGTGAACCACCGGTTGTCCGTCTGGTCCCAGACGCCGAACGCGGCCAGCGCGAGGAACGTCGGCCATCGCAGCCACGCGGCCCGGCCGGTGAAGGCCCAGTCCATCAGCCCACAGACCGCGGCAAGGCACAGGAACGCAATGTAGACACTGACGCGGTTGTAGCATCGCACCTGCGGGGTCACGAGCAGGTTGAACAGGGCGCCCAGGCCGCCGATCGTCCCGAGGAGGACAGCGAAGATAGCCAGGCCGGACAGCGGGCCGAGGAGCCACACCCGTCGAACGGGCAGGACCGCGGCGGCAAGCAGCACGGCCAGCCCCGCCGACCCGAGCAGCCCCAGGGTCGCGTCGGCGTTCTCGGTCTGGAGCGGGCGGACGTCGGAGTCGTAGACGGACCGCACCTCCGCCAGTGCCCGGCTGTGGTGACCGGCGACCGGCAAGAACAGGTGCGTGAGTTTCAGCCCGTACTCCTCCGCCTCTTCCGGGTATCGGGTGGTCGGGGCAGAGTTTCGGCCGAAGTGGTACTGGTAGGCGAAGGTCGGTGCGTGGTTGGCCACCCCGACCGCGACGATCACGGCGACCACCAATCCGGCCGCAGCGAAGGCCCGCCAGGTCCCGGCGACTGCCCATCCGTAACACCCGGCGAACAGGAGTAGCGCACAGGCGAAGAACGCATAGTACGCCCCGCCGGACGCGGTCGCGGCCGCGATCAGTACCGCGGCCAGGGTGTCCGCCGACCACGGCCGGAACCGGTAACGCCCGTCCGGCTCGCGGCGGAAGAACGGCAGCCGCCCGCCGCAGATCCACACCATGACCAGCACCGCGAGCGGGACGACGTAGTACGCCGCCAGGAAGTAGTGCCCCTGACCTCGCAGGTAGTGGTACGGCAGGAAGGCGAACAGCAGCCCGCCGACACCGGCCGCGGGGACCGACAGCCCGAGCCGCCGCAGGACGAACATCGCACTCAGCGTGGTGAGCGGGTACGTCAGCAGGTAGAACAGGTTGAAGACCGCGAAGGGGTCGGGGACGGCCAGGCCGATGAGCCACATGATCCCGAAGTGCAGGTGATCGACGATCGGGAAGTCGTGCAACTCCTGGATGCCGGGGGCACCGAACCGCTCGTTGGCCCAGTGGCTGCCGCGCTCGATGGTCGCCTTGACCAGCGGCAGAATCAGCAGCGCGTCGCCGTGGTAGGCGAACGGAACGCGGATGTCCGCCGACTCCAGCCGCAGTCCGGCTACGAGCACAGCAACGGTCGCCAGCGCGAACAGGAGGTGCCAGACGACCTCGCGGAATAACCTGGTGCGGGTGGGCGGGGTCGGTTGGACGTCCATCGGCTCGGTCTCGCAGAGACGCACCCCACTTAGCTATCCGAACCGACACCCTATGGAAACGGCAGCGGCGGGAACCTGGCCCGCATCCGCGACTCGAACTCGGGGTCGTCCCCGCTGCCGACTGGCTCCCCGATCACGACCAGCCCGGTGCGCTGGTCCTCGGTCAGCCAGCGGAACAGGCTTCCGTAATCCGCGAACATCTCCCAGCCCGGCGGCCAGTACCCCGACCAGCCGTTGACCGTCGGCAGCCCGAGTTCCTGCGATGCCCGCATGGCATCGACTTGGCGGACGAGCGACGCGATCGTGTCGCCCTCGGGGTCCGGGAAGACGTACACCAGACGTGGGTTCGGGTGCCGGCGGATCAACTCGGCCAGACATTCTCTACGGGTGACCGCCTCGACCTTCGGATATCGGAACGCCGCCCAGTCTTCGCCGCGCGGACCACCCTGAGTTAAGAGTGACTGGTCCGCAATCAGCAGCCCCAGAACCGTCAGCGCAGCAAGCCACCCGTACCGCCGGAGTTCGTCGATCAGCGCCGCGACGAGCACCGCGAGCGGGAAGAGCAGCACGAGCACCACCCGGCCCACCGACCGAATCCCCGCCACGCCCGGCAGGTGCAGCAGCGGGTCGTAAAGCGCGTGGTCTCCCACCCGCGTTGTCAGTGCCACGGCCAGCAGGACCACGACGGCCGACACCCCCGCGACCGGCCGACGATGAAACAGAAACAGCCCGATCACCAGTGCAACGACCGGCACCAGCCCCGGGAAGAGTTGTTTCTCACATGTGTATTCCGAGTCCGACGGGACCGGGAACAGCGTGTTGGTCCAGTCCCGGTGACACGCGAGGTCGGCGGGAGTGAGCCAGGATTGGACGGTCGGGCAGAACGCCCGGAGCGTCTCCAGGGGGTAGTGGCCATGCTCGCGCCCGGCCAGCAGGTGCGGCACGAACAGCGGGAGGAGCATGACGACCGCGATCACGGCGACGGCCAGCCGCCCGGCCCACTGCCGCCGGCCCGGTCGGAGGAGTTCACCCCACGGCAGTGCCCGCCGGAACGCGACAGCAACCACCGCCGACTGGATGAACAGCACCAGCCCGAGAAAGTAGCCGACATAGAGCGTCAGGTACGTCTGACCCACGGCGCAGACGGCCAGCCATCCGAGCCGCCGGGTGGCGGGCGACCACGCCCACTCCCAGGCGAGCACCAGCGCCGGCGGCACAAGGAACCGTGGCCCGAGTTGCGCGTGCAGGGTGACGGAGGTGGCGAGCGGCAGCCCGAAGGCGAACAGGTACGCCCCCGCCGCCGCGGCTGCCGGTCCCCACCCGAGCCGCCGCACCGCCCACGCACAGGACGCGAAGTTGAGCGCGAACGGGACGAGGAACCAGCCCTGGTACGCCGACTCCGACGAGAGACCCATTGCCCGAAGCCCGGCGTAGACCGGCAGCATGCCGATGTGGGCGTCGGAGTACGCAGTGATGCCCCGGGCCGGGTAGAACATCGGCGCGTCCCAGAAGCCCGGCACCAGGCCGGTCAGCCACCGGTAGCCGTGCTCCAGGACATAGTTGTTGAGACGCGAATCGACGAGGTCACCGGGCAGGTGGTCAAGGCCGGGGCCGACTACCCGCAGCGGGAAGAGGGCGAACCCGGCAGCGAAGGCGAGGGCCACTACCGCCCAGCCGGCGGGGCCCCACGGTCGGACGGGCGGAGTCATGGGGGTCAGTTTATGGGAACAGCCCGCGCTTCTGCTTCTCCCGGGCGACCTTGAGGACCCCGAGGCTCAACGCCGCCAGGCGGTTCGAGATCTTCCGGTCACGGGCGAGCTTACGGACCCGCGCGAACGACGCCCGCATCAACTCTTTGAGCTTGTCGTTGACCTGCCGCTCGCTCCACATGAGCTGTTGCAGGTCCTGCACCCATTCGAAGTACGACACGGTCACGCCGCCGGCGTTGCACAGCACGTCCGGGATCACGTAGACGTCTCCGGAGGCCAGGATCGCGTCGGCGTCTGGCGTGGTCGGGCCGTTGGCCCCCTCGGCCAGGACCCGGCAGCGCAGCTTGCCCGCGTTCTCGCCGGTGATGACCCGCTCCAGCGCGGCGGGCACCAGCACGGTGCAGGGGATGGTGAGGAGTTCGTCCGGGTCGATCGGCTCGCCCCCCTCGAACCCCTCGACCGACTTCATCGGGTGGGCGGCGGCATACTGGATCAGGGCGTTAACATCCAGCCCACGAGGATTGCGGACGGCCCCGTACCGGTCGCCGACGGCGATGATCCGCACCCCGAGCTTCGCCAGCTCCTGGCAAGTCACGGACCCGACGTTGCCGAACCCCTGTACGACGGCCGTCGCCTGGGACGTCGGGATGTTCAACTCGTCGAGCGCCTCCTGGACGCAGTACACGACGCCCCGGCCGGTGGCCTCGCGGCGGCCGACGCAGCCGCCCAACTCGACCGGCTTGCCGGTGACGATCTCCGGGCAGGCGTAGCCGATCTTCATCGAGTAGGTGTCGTAGATCCAGGCCATCGTCTGCTCGTCGGTCCCCATGTCCGGGGCCATCACGTCGATCCGCGGGCCGATGATCGGCAGTACCTCCTCGGTGAACCGGCGAGTCAGCCGCTCCTTCTCCCCGATCGACAGGACGGCCGGGTCACAGGCGATCCCGCCCTTGGCGCCGGCGAACGGAAGGTTCATGATGCCGCACTTCCAGCTCATCCACATGGCCAGCGCCGCCACCTCTCCAAGGTCCACGTGTGGGGCGTACCGCAGCCCGCCCTTGCTGGCGCCGCTGGTGAGCGAGTGCTGCACCCGGTAGCCGATGAACGTGTGCGTCGTACCGTCGTCCATTCGGATTGGAATGGCCGCGACCAGCGACCGCTTGGGCACGGTTAGCCGCTCGATGATGCCGGCGTCGATGTCCGGCATCAGCTCGGCGACCTTGCGAAGCTGGTCGCAGGCCATCTGGTAGGTCGGGCTCGACGAGAACAGGGTGACGGGCGGCTGGGCCTCGACGGCCCGGGTGGGGACGCGGACGGCGGCGGACGCCATGGGCGGCTCCTGACCGGGAGAGGGGTCGGGGCGCGGCCGTCCGCGATCGTCGCCCGGCAGGGACGGTGATCGTGGGAGGCTGCGCCCCGGTTTACCACATTATAGGACGGGATGGGAGGGCACTCACCCCGGCTCACGGGTCGGCCGGGATCTCGATCAGCTTGAAGTTGTTGACCGTGAACAGTTCGTTGCGGGAGTCGGTCGGCAGGACGCTGACCGCCGGTGTGCAGCGAATGCGGACCGCGTGCCGACCCGGCGGGATGACCAGCCGGACCGCGTACTCCGGTGGCCGCTCGTCCGGGCCAATCTCCACCTCGTCCGCCCAGACTCCTCCGCTGATCCGCAGCCGAGCGGTGTTCTTGAATATGGTGCGGAACTGCATCTTCGCCACGGCCGTGATCGTGCGGTCCGAACGGTTGACGAAGACCATCTGGCCGGACTTGCCGCACCAGTGGGACCGCCACTCGTACCCGACCGGCTCGTAACAGTTGAACCCCCGCAGCCACAACACCAGTAGCGATTCGTACTCGGCCCGGGCCATGGCGTCGAACTGCGCCGGGCCGAAGTTCCGCCGCAGGTACTCCCGGTGCCCGCGCAGGTCGAAGAAGTACAGCCGGCCGTCCGGGTGGACCTCCCGCAGGGCGCCGCCGGGCCGCTCAATCGCCTCCTTGAGCTTGGCGAAGTTGCCCGGGTTCATCCCCCGGGTGTCTACCAGCAGCCCCTCGAACCCGGCCGACACCAGCCGGGCCAGGAACCGCTCGCGGTTGGCCCACGACCCGGCCACGTCCCGCATCCAGGTGTCCCACTCGCGGCCCTTCATCGCCCCGAAGCTCCACCGCAGGGAGTGGGTGTGCAGGTAGCCGCGGGCCATCTCGTAGCTCTCGATCGTCCCCGGGCTGCCGTGCTCCTGGTATGGCTGCCCCTCGGGGTACTCGACGTACGGGTACGTGAACACCATCCCCTCGCCGAGGATCGCCTCGACCCGCTCGAAGAACGCCCGGTCCTTCCAGTACCGCTCGGCGGTCTTCTCCCGGGCCAGGTCCGCGCCGACGTAGCCCGGCTTGGCCACCCGCAGGTCCGGGAACCACGTCTCGTTGGTCTGATCCCACAGGCCGAACACCCCCACCGCCAGGAACGCCGGCCACCGCAGCCGCCGGGCCCACCCGCGTCGCGAGTCGAAGAACCGGTCGATCAACCAGCAGACAAGGATCAGCGCGAAGAAGGCGATGTAGATGCTGACGCGGTTGTAGCACCGCACCTGCGCGGAGACGAGCAGGTTGAACACCGCCCCGAACCCGCCGAGGGTGCTGAGCAGGGTAGCGAAGACGGTCAACGCCACCAGCGGCCCGACCGGCCACTGCCGGCGGAGCGGGACCACCGTCAGCACCAGCAGCATCACGTACCCGATCGCCGCGATCAGTCCGACCGGGTCCCACTCCGACTCGTTGAGTTCCTTGAAAGACGGGGCCTGGTACATGGACCGGACCGCGGCCGGGTCGAACCACACGTCGTCGCCGATCCCGACCGGGTTGTGTTGGGCGACCGGCAGGACAAGTTGCGCGATCTTCAACCCATACCGTTCGGCGTCCTCGGCCATGCGGGCGTGCGGCCGGGAGTTGTGGCCATAGCGGTACTCGTACGGGAAGGTCGGGGCGTGGTTGACCAGACCGGCGACGAAGACGACCAGCACCACCAGCCCCGCCGAGGCGATGCCTTTCCAGGTCTTCAGCGCCACCCAGGCGTACACCCCGGCGCAGGCCAGCAGCGCGCAGCCGAAGAATGCGTAGTACGCCCCGGCCGACGCGGTCGCGACTGCGATCAGCACCGCGGCGAGGGTGTCCGCCGTTCGCACACGAAACTTGTAGCTGCCGTCCGGCGTCGCTTCGAAGAAGGGCAACCGCCCGCGGCAGATCCAGAGCATCACCAACACGGTCAGCGGCAGGACGTAGTACGCGGCCAGGAAGTAGTGCATCTGGCCGCGCAGGTAGTGGTACGGCTGGAACGCGAACAGCAGGCCGCCGGTCGCCGCGGCCGGCACGGACAGCCCGAGCCGCCGCAGGACGAACATCGCACTCAGCGTGGTGAGCGGGTACGTCAGCAGGTAGAACAGGTTGAAGACCACCACCGGGTCGGGGAAGAACCGGCCCAGTACCCAGATGACCGCGAAATGAAGGTGGTCCACGATCGGGAAGTCGTGCAACTCTTGAACGCCGGGCGCGCCGAGCCGCTCGTTGGTCCAGTGGCTGCCGCGCTCGATGGTCGCCTTGACCAGCGGCAGAATCAGCAGCGCGTCGTATTCGTAAGTAAATGGCGCCCGGAAGTCGGCCATGTCGAGCCGCCATCCGGCGACCAGGACGCCGACCGTGACCAGCGCGGCGAGCAGGTGCCAGGCGGCCTCGGCAGCCCACCGCCGGGTCGGGTGCGGGGTCGCGGCGGTCGCGTGGTCGTGGCCCTGTGCCGGCTCGGCTGACAAGACGGAGTGGTCCATCGGACGGGTCGGGCCTCGCAGCCTCCGGGGCGGTCGGAGGCGTATACCCCAGGTTAGCCGAAGGGAGCGGTCATGGCACCCCCGCCCGACGTTCTGGTGATCGGTTGTGGCTATCTTGGCCGGCGCGTCGCGTTGCGGTGGATCGCCGCCGGTCGGCGGGTGGCCGCCCTGACCCGCGGCCGCACGGCCGAGTTGGCCGCACTGGGGCTGGAGCCCATCGTCAGCGACGTGCTCGACCCGGACAGCCTCCGGCGCCTGCCGGAAGTCTCAACGGTCCTCTACGCCGTGGCGTTGGACCGGTCTTCGGGCCGGTCGATGAGAGAAGTGTACGTCACCGGGTTGGGAAATGTGCTGGCGGCAATGCCTCCGTGCGGACGATTCCTGTACGTCAGCAGCACGAGCGTCTACGGTCAGGCCGACGGGTCGGAGGTGGACGAGTCGTCGGCGACTGTGCCGGTCGAGGAGTCCGGCCGGGTGGTACTCGACGCCGAGAAACTCCTTCGGGAGAAAATGCCGTCCGCGATCGTCCTGCGGTTCGCGGGCATTTACGGCCCCGACCGTCTGCTGCGGCGACAGGCCCTCCTGAACGGCGAGCCACTGGTCGGCGACGCGGACAAATGGCTGAACCTGATCCACGTCGAGGACGGGGCCGGGGCGGTACTCGCGGTCGAGGGGCACGGCCGCCCAGGTGAGACGTATATCGTGGCGGATGACACGCCCGTTCGTCGGAGAGAGTTTTACACACAACTGGCGCGGTTGCTCGGCGCTCCGGGAGCACGGTTCGAGCCGTACCCGTCGGGGAAGGTCGCACAGCCGGAGGCAAACCGCCGGGTGAGCAACCGCAAGCTGCGGGCGCTGGGGTGGGTGCCGCGGTATCCGAGCTACGCCGAGGGGCTGGCGGCGTCCTTGTAGGGTGGGCACCGCCCACCGTGGCGCTCCCACGGTGGGCGGTGCCCACCCTACTCAAGAATGATCGGTTCATCGCCCCCGTCCTTCTTGCGGACCGGCCGCGCGATCGCCCGCGCGGGGCCCGGTTCCTCGTCCGGGTCGTCATCCAGTTCCGGGTCGTAGCGCCGCGGCAGGGTCGCCGCCAGGGTGTCGCGGGCGCGGTTGGTCGCGTTGCGGAATGCGTGCCAGGACATCAGCCCGAACGCCCAGTTCAGCCCGAACCACACGAAGAACCCGATCACCGGGGCGAGCGGCCCAAGTGTGTGCTGTTCCTCCCAGGAGAACGGGCCCATGTCGCCCCGGTCGTACTCCTTCAACGGCAGCCACCCCATCACGAACGGCGGGGTGCAGCCGAGTAGCAGACTCGCCAGGTATTCGAGGAGGTTCCCCAGGTCCCTGTCGGCGCCGATGATGTTCAGCGGCAGCCCGCAGCAGAGCCCGACGAACGCCCAGAACCCGCCGACCAGGAGCAGGGCCGTCATGATCGCCCACACGGTGGCGATCAGGGTCGTCCGACAGGTGATCGAGTACCACACCCCGACCCAGGCGAACGCCGACACGAAAACCGTCGTGTACAGGATCGTTGCCAGGATCATCGGCGGGTCCACCGCCCCGACGGCCAGGGTCAGTGCCCAGACCATGAGCAGCATGACGTACCCGCGGCGCAACCCGAACACACAGCCGAGCCACTTCGCCCGCAGCATTTCCCAGGCGGTGAGCGGGGTGGACATGAGGCTCACCCAGGTGTCGCGGTCGCGTTCGCCGCTGACCACCCCGGCTCCGCGGACGGCGGCGGCCATCATCAGCAGGAACCCGAGTCCGCCGGTGGCGAACCGGCACCAGATGTTCATCGCCTCGGTGAACTCCTCCCACCGCCGCGCGCCGGTCATGTGGACCGGCGGGCCGATAAAGATCATGTACACGAAGATGAGCGGGAACATGAACACCAGTCCGATTATCGCCAGCGACAGGAACCAGCCCAGGCACCCGCCCTTGATCCCGCCCTCGACGAACACCTCTTTCCAGAGCATTGGGTCGTCGCCGACCGCCGGCCGCGCCTTGGCCGCACGCGCCGCCCGGCCGCGGGCCGCCTGCTTCGGCGCGCCGTAACTCTGGTACAGCGCCACCGCCCGCAGCCGCCAGACGGAGTAGCCCAGAAACAGCGCGGTCGCCAGCCCCCAGAAGACGGCGTACCGGAACAGGGCGGTGCCGACTGCCGCGGCCGTTGCCCCGCCGGAGAACGGGCCGACCAGCGACGGGACGGCGTACAGGGCGTTGCCGGCCGCCAGCCAGTCGGTGACCACCTTGACCGCGTCCAGCGCCTCCAGGGCGTCGATCTGGAACCCGAGGAACTGGATCGGAGCCGCCCCAATCCGGGACAGATACATTTGAGTGGCCAGGACGTAGAAGGCCAGGAACGCCGACCCCGCGACGTAGACGATGATCGCCAGGTACGTCAGGGCGATGGCGTCCCGCGGCCGCCGCATCGCCACTGAGAAGGCGATGCTCAGGGCGGACAGCCCGACCACGGTGAGGACGGTGGCGGCGGTGGCGGCGAGGAGTTGGTCCGGGTCGATCCCGCCGAAGAGTTGCATGAACGCGATCACCGGCAGCCCGGCCAGGACGTACATGAGCAGGTTCGTGACCCGGGCGGCGACCTTGCCGAAGATGATCTCCCGGTTTCGGAGGTCCGTGGCGAGCAGGAACTCCAGGGTCTTGCGCTCCTTCTCGTCGGCCACGGTGCCGGCGACGTAGGCCGGGGTGAGCAGGACAATCACCGCGTACTGGACGCCGACGAACGTGTAGAAGAACGTGGTGGCGAAGTTCGACAGCCGCTCCGACGGGATGCGGTCCGGCCCGCCGCGACGGAAGTAGCCGACGCTCTCCAGCCAGGAGAAGTACATCAGGGCGAGCAGGGCCAGCACGCCGAGGACGTACAGCAGCCGCAGGATGAAGGTCATCCGTCGGCGGCCGAGGCGGGTGATTTCGTAGGTGAAGACCGGACCGAACATGCCGCGAACAGTGTCCCGGGCGGCGATGGCCCCGACCCCGAGCCAGACGCACCCGGCCAGAACCTGTTCGCCGATCGACCAGCCGTAGCGCTGGCCGGCCCACCACACCCCGACGGCCCCGGCCGCCCAGACCAGGAGGCCGACCACAGGAAGTGCCGACCTGATCCGCCCGACGAGACGGGAGGGGTCGCCGGTCCGCTTACCCGGTGCCGCGGTCGCCATGTGCACCCCGTGGAGTGTGGGCCCTATGACGGTCACGAGCGTTTCCGACCCCGGTTTGGCGGTCTGACACACCCAGAGCGCCAGAGCGCCACTTTTTATGTGTGCCGATGTGGCGCTCTGGGTGGTCAAAAGCTGACCACCCAGGGTATCGATTCGGCTCCCACCTGAACCGTCAATCGGCAGGCCGAATCTGAGCAAATATACACTATTCAAGTCGTCTCGCGTCCGCTGGCCCAGTGCGCGGTTTATCGATGGCCCTGTGGACGCGGAATCCGGCCTAGTGTAAGTCCGTCGGCACCTCCGAGCAACGAACGAGGATATGATGGCCGGGTCGGGCGCGACCCCCACAGGAGAACACGATGCCGAAGGTGATTCGTTTCGCCGGCCTGCTCCTTGCGGCCGGAATGGCGTGCGGGACGGCCGCGGCCGACGAGAAGATACCTCTGGTTGGGGCAAGCGAGAAGGAAGCTGCCGAGGGGTGGCTGACCCTCTTCGACGGGAAGACGACGTTCGGGTGGAAAGTCGAGGGCGACGTGAAGGTGGAGAAGGGCGCGTTGGTCATCGGTGGCACCAAGCCGAGTCGGGCCGAGACGACTTCGCGGTTCTCATCCGGCAATGTTGGCGGGGAGTGTTCGTTGGCGCCCTCAACCCCAGAGGGTAAATCGGCGACTTTCACCGGCCTCCTCACGGAAGGGTTAGGCCCGAGCATATCAAAGGACCGTAACGAGATCGTTCCCGGCATGAGGGGATTTGTTGGGACCAGGGATACGGGCGGCGAACCGAAGCCACTCGGGTTCGAAGTTCCGGCCGGTGTGGTTCTCCGGGTGACGGGCGTCCGCATCCAACCCGTTCCGCGACGGTTCCTTCCTTTACTCAATGGCAAGGATCTGTCCGGCTGGAAGGTATTCCAGGATCCGAAGCGTTCCAAGTCGAAGTTCGCGGTGACGAAGGACGGCGAGTTGCACGTCACCGACGGCCCCGGCGACCTCCAGACCGAGGGGAAGTACGCCGACTTCGTCCTGCAACTGGAGTGCAAGACCAACGGCAAGCACCTCAATAGCGGCGTCTTCTTCCGCTGTGTCCCGGACCAGTACCAGAACGGCTACGAGGCCCAGATCCACAACGGCTTCAAGGGCGACGACCGCACCAAGCCGACCGACTTCGGCACGGGTGCGATCTATCGCCGGGTGCCGGCCCGGAAGGTGGTGGCGAACGACAACGAGTGGTTCACGTTGACCGTCGTGGCAAACGGCCCGCGCATCGCGACGTGGGTGAACGGCTACCAGACCGCGGACTGGACCGACGACCGCAAGCCGGCCGACAACCCGCGGCAGGGGCTGCGCACCGCGGCCGGGCACCTCTCCATCCAGGGCCACGACCCGACGACGGACATTCTGTTCCGCAACATCCGCATCGCGGAGTTGAAGTAGGCGAACGGCCGGCGTGAGC
>Ga0247822_10000850_pt1 | contig 17597 bp, 16 predicted proteins | sample 13C_Cellulose_Da_FD_192423 | JGI IMG/M metagenome (GOLD analysis project Ga0247822, IMG submission 192423) | Soil microbial communities from agricultural site in Penn Yan, New York, United States - 13C_Cellulose_Day30 | ecosystem: Environmental > Terrestrial > Soil > Agricultural land | place...
GTCCCCGGTCGGGCCGCGGCCCTGCGAGCGGTGTGGTACTACCGGCACGGGCTGGACCGGCTGGCCGGAAAGTGGGTCGGCCGCGGCCCGACCGGGGACCGCTTCGTCAACCCGGACCACCTGTACGCCGCCGACCTCGACCTGTTCGGCGACGGGTCGCTGTTCCAGCGGGTGTCGGCCGCGCGGACGGCCGGCGGGGAGGCTGTGCTGGCCGGCTGGTTGCTCGCCCCGGCATCCGCTCCAGAGGTCCGTGCGCGCCAGGAAGCCGTGGCCGACCTGCGCGACCGGCTCGACCTGCGCGAGTACCTCGCCGTGATCGGCGGCACGGTCACGGAAGCCGCCGATGTGACGCCGCTGGTGGAGTGGGGGGCGAAGCCGCCCGCCGGGTGGCCGCAGTGGCGGCACGTCGTCGTGGTCGCGCTGGGCTGGTTCAACCTCGCGGCGGTCCTCGGCTGGCTGTTCGTCGGGACGGGTTCGCTGCCGGTGCTGGTCGGCGGGCTGCTATCGGCACTGGTCGTGTCGCCGCTGGTCCGCTGGGCGCGAGAGGTGGTCCGGCCGGTCGAGGAAGCCGCCAACGACTTGCCGCTGCTCGCGGCGATCCTCGCCCGGCTGGAGCAGGAACACTTCCGCTCGGCGCGGCTGTCGGCGTTACAGGCGTCGCTGACGGCCGGCGGGCTGCCGCCGTCGGCGCAGGTTCACGCGCTGCGCGATCTTGCGGAGTGGGCCGCCGCGCGTCGCAACCCGATGTTCCTGCCGGTCGCCATCATCATGCTCTGGGACGTGTGGATGGCGTTCCGGCTGGAGGGGTGGCGGGTGCGGTCCGGGCCGCTCGTCGGCCGCTGGCTCGCGGCGGTGGCGGAACTCGAAGCGCTCGGCAGCCTCGCCGGGTACGCCTTCGAGAACCCCACGGACCCGTTCCCGGAGGTGCTACCTGACGGCCCGCCGCGCTTCGAGGCGACGGGGCTGGGGCACCCCCTCACGTCGGCCGAGAAGTTCGTCCGCAACGACGTGCGGGTCGGCGGCGATGTGCGGCTGTTGATGGTCAGCGGGTCGAACATGTCCGGCAAGAGCACGCTCCTGCGGTCGGTCGGGGCGAACGCGGTCCTCGCTTTGGCCGGCGCACCGGTTCGCGCCAGATCCCTGGCGCTGACCCCGGTGGCGCTCGGCGCGACGATGCGGGTGCAAGACTCGTTGCGGGACGGCCGGTCGCGGTTCTACGCCGAGGTGACGCGGGTCCGGGCGGTCCTCGACAAGGCGAAGGGCTCACCGCCCGTCTTGTTCCTGTTCGACGAGTTGTTCGCCGGCACCAACTCGTCGGACCGGCTAGTCGGCGCCGAGGGGGTGCTACGAACGCTGACCGACCTGGGCGCGGTCGGACTGGTGACGACGCACGACCTGGCGCTGACCGAGGCGACCGCCCGGCTCGGCGGTCGGGCGATGAACGTCCACTTCGCGGACCAACTGGTGAACGGCGAGATGACCTTCGACCACACGATGCGCCCCGGCGTGGTGCCCCACGGCAACGGCGTGGCGCTCATGCGGGCCGTGGGGCTGGACATCTGAGGCGAACGGCCGGCGTAAGCCGGCTGGTGGGACGCGATCTGTCAGCCGGTTGGTTCGTGTCCCACCAGCCGGCTTACGCCGGCTGTTCGCCGGCCAGCACCCCCAGCAGTTCCCGGTGGACGCGGCCGTTGCTGGCGCAGACGTCCGCCCGGAACGGGTCGAACGCATCGCCGCCGACGGTGGTCAGCGCGCCGCCGGCCTCGGCGATCAGCACCACCCCGGCCAGCACGTCCCAGGCCCAGTTGTCGTACCCCCAGTAGGCGTCGAACCGGCCGGCCGCGACGTATGCCAGGTTCAGCGCCGTCGAGCCGCCCCGCCGCAGTGCCTGAGCGTGATACGCCACCCGCTTCCACGCCTCCAGGTTGCGCAGCTGCGCCTCCCAGTTCGCCGGGAACCCGGTCGAGATCAGCGAGTCCCGCAGTGTCTCGGTGGCGCTCACCCGGATCGGCTCGCCGTTGAGCTTCGCCCCGAGGCCGGTCGCGGCGGTGAACAGCTCGCCGACCCGCGGATCGTAGATCGCCCCGACCGCCGGCTTGCCCTCGACCATCAGTCCCACCGACACGCAGTACGCCGGCACGTCGTGGACGTAGTTGACCGTGCCGTCGAGCGGGTCCACCACCCACGTCGGCGGGGCGTCCGCCGGTGGCCGGGTCGCCTCGATCGGTTTGCCGAAGCAGTCCTCCTCGCCGACGAACAGGTGGTCGGGGAACCGGCCGAGGAGGTAGTCCTTGATCGCCTCCTGGGAGGCGTGGTCGGCGTCGGTGACGAGGTCGGCGCGGGCCTTCTCGCGGACGACGAACCTTTTGCGCCACCGCTCCAGTTCCGCCGCCCCCCGCCGGGCGGCCTCGGTGGCGGCGTCGAGGTATTCGCTAAATTGATCGGTACTCATGGGGTCATCTTAGTGGTCCGGCCGCAGGCCGGACCACTACACGGTTCCTGCTCGGGGTTATCGATTGACCACCGCACCGGACTGGTCTGCCGCCCGCGCGGCAATGCATCTCGACCCGACTGTTGTCATGCTCAACACCGGGTCGTTCGGCCCGCTGCCGCGGCCGGTGTTCGACCGGGTGACGGACCTGCGGCTCCAACTCGCCGCCGGGCCGACCGACTTCTTCGTCCGCAAGTTGCCCCCCTTGCTGTGGCACGCGCGTGAACGGCTGGCGAACTTCCTGGACACCGCGCCGCACCGGCTGGTGTTCACGGCGAACGTCTCCGCCGCGATCAACCTCGTCGCCTCGGGGCTGCGGCTCAACTCGCCCGGCGAGGTGCTGCTGACCGACCACGAGTACACGGCGATGCGCTGGTGCTGGGAGCGGGCCTGTCAGCGCCAGGGTCTCACCCTGCGGACGTTCCCGCTGCCGACGATGCCGCGCGACCCCGGCGAGATCATCGACGCGGCGGTGAAGGCGATGTCGCCGCGGACGCGGCTGTTCTTCTTCAGCCACGTGCTATCGCCGACTGGGTTAGTGCTGCCGGCGAAAGAGCTGTGCGCCGAGGCGAAGCGGCGCGGCATTCTCACGGTCGTGGACGGCGCGCACGCGGTCGCCATGACGCCACTAAACGTCACCGCGGTCGGGGCGGACTTCTACACCGGCAACTGCCACAAATGGCTGCTGGCGCCGACCGGGGCCGGGTTCCTGGTGGTCGGCCCCGGCAGCGAGGACCGGCTCCAGCCGTTGCACGTGAGCTGGGGTTACTACCCCGACAAGTATCCACTCGGCGAACTCACCTCGGCGACCGGACCGGACGACCCCGACGCCTATGGCTCGACGCCGCGGGTGCGGTTTTTGGAGTTCGAAGGGACGCGGGACGTCTGCCCGTGGCTGGCGGTGCCCGCGGCGATCGACTTCCAGGCCGCGCTGGGATGGGAGAACGTCCGCGGCCGGATGGCCGAACTGTCGGCGTACGTCCGCAAGACGATTGACCTGAAGCCGGCGACGCCGGAGGGGCTGTGCGGCGCGATGACCGCGTTCGAGTTACCCGCGGGAACCGAGGCGGTGCCGCTTCGCAAGAAGCTCTGGGACGCGCGGGTGGAGATTCCGGTCGTGGAGCGACCGGACCGACTCCTGCTACGGGTCAGCCACCACTTCTACACGACCGAGGCCGAGATCGACCGGCTGGCGGCGTTGCTCGCCCAGAGTGCCGCGCAACTTTAGCTAAACCGCGCATTCGGGTATCGTGAGGGTCGGCCGGACCAGCGGAACCGGATCGGCCCCCGCGCACGAAAGGGTCCCCACTATGAACTCGCTTCTGCTCGGCCTGGCCCTGTCCACGTCTCCGTCGGCCGCGGCCCAGCCGCCGTTGCCGCCCGCGCTGCCGCCGGGCACCCCGCTCACCGGGCCGTACCAGCCCGGATACCCGAGCCCGTACAAGCCCGGACACCCGGGCCGACCGACCTACTACCCGCCGCAGGCCCCGCCGCCGTTCGCTCCCGGCGAGCCGACCCCCGGCTTTCCGGTCCCCGGCGGGCACCACGGCCCGATGACCCTGGCGCAGTTCGCCCGGTGCTTCCAGCCGACCCCCGGCCACCACACCGTCTGCCTGATCCACCCGGTCACCTGCCGGCCGGTCCACGTCTGCTTCAACCTGCCGCATGGCTGCGGCTGCCCGAAGATCGACGTCAACCGGCGGTCGATCGAGTTCGACTACGGCAAGCGCGAGATCGAGATCGAGTTCCGCCGCAACGGCTCCTACGAGGTGGACTACGACTGAGCCGGGACCGCCTGGTGGGGTCGGTGGTTCTGTGCTAGTCCCGGTTTTGATTGCTTTTGGCGAGCCGCCGACGCCAGTCGGCGGGTGATGGCCGCATCACCCGCCGACTGGCGTCGGCGGCTTGCGACCGAGTATCGAACACGGGACTAGCATCTTGGCTGGCAAGTGACGCACGGCTGCTCGTGGGAAGAGCTGGCGAACCCACTTCCAGGCGGAGTCAGCCTTGCGTCACTTGCCAGCCCGGAGCCACTGGCCCTACAGCCACCCCTGGCCCTCCTCGCGGATAATTAGCGTCATCGCCTCGATCCACTTCGGGTGGTCGTTCAGGCACGGGACCGCGCGCAGGTGCTCGCCGCCGGCGCGCTCGAAGACTTCGCGGCTCTCGTTGCCGATCTCGTCGAGCGTTTCCAGACAGTCCGCCGTGAACCCCGGCAACACCACGGCTACCCGCTTCACGCCTCGTTTCGCCAGCGCGGTTAGCACGTCGTCGGTGTATGGCTTGAGCCACTTGGCCCGGCCGAAGCGCGACTGGTACGACTGCGTCCACTTCTCCCGCGGCAGGCCGAGCCGCTGGACCAACTCCTTCGTCGTTCGCACGCACTGGGTCGCATACGGGTCGCCACGCTGGGCGTACTTCCGCGGCAGCCCGTGGAAGCTAATCACAATGTGTTCCGGCTCCCACGACAGCCGGGCCAGGTCCTCGCGGACCACCGTTGTCATCGCGTCGAGGTACGCCGGATGGTCGTAGTACGGCGGCACCACTCGCAGCGCCGGCACCCGTCGCTCCTTCATGAGCGCCTTGAAGAGCGCATCGGTCGCGCTGGCGGTCGTCGCGGCCGAGTATTGCGGGAACATCGGCAACACCACGAGCCGATCCACCCCGGCGGCGATCATTTCCGTGACCGCTTTCTCGACCGGCGGGTTGCCGACCATCATGCCGAACCGCACAGGCAGCTCCGGGAAGTGTGCCTGCAATAGCTCGACCTGTCGGCGGGTGAAGTGCATCAGCGGCGAGCCGGTGCGTTGGTCCCAGATGCGGGCGTACTTGGCCGCTGACTCGGTCGGCCGCGTCCGCAGGATGTAGCCGTTGAGGATCAGCTTCCACTTCCAGCCCTGGTCCTCGATCACGCGCGGGTCGGACAGGAATTGCCGTAAATAGGGCTTCAACGCCGCGGCGGTGGGCGCGTCCGGCGTGCCGAGCTGGATGAGGAGAATCCCGGTCATGGGGTAGCGGTGAGCGTTGAGCGGTGAGCATTGAGCCAGAACGAGCCACGGTGGCTACCAGCCATGGTAGGCGAACCTCGACGCGCAAAGCCCATGGGAACACCACGGGCTTCGCTCCGGCTCACCGCTCATAGCTCGCCGCTACTTCTTCCCCGAGCAGCCCGGTCCTTCCTTGGGGTCGTGCTTCTCAGTGATGTGGGCGTCGCCGCCCTGGGCCTTGAGGGCCTCGGCCTTGTCCTTGTTGAGCTGGATGTAGCTGGTCCACTGGCTCGGGGTGTTCGCCTCGGCGAAGATCGCCTCGACCGGGCACTCGGGGACGCACGCCTCGCAGTCGATGCAGTCGTTCGGGTCGATGTAGAGCATCAGGTCGTCCTGGTAGAAGCACTCCACCGGGCAGACGACACAGCAGTCGGTGTACTTGCAGTCGTTGCAGTTGGCGGTAACGATGTGCGCCATCGGGCATCCCCTGAATAACGGGTGGTCAAAGCCCGGCCGGCGGTTCGCCGGTCCGTCTCACACGAATTACCAAACCCTGCGGACTTGTCAAGTTGTGACTGGGCATCGGATTCGGGCGGTTCCGGGCGAACGGCCGGCGTAAGCCGGCTGGTGGGGAGTGCAAGCCGACCCACCAGCTTACGCCGGACGTTCGCCGGGATCGATTTTCCCCGAAACTTCCGGCCCGGTTGGGTGTTCGCGCCGCGGTCGGATAGAATTCCCGTCAGATGATTCCGAACGTTGCCCCACTCGTCTGGCCGCCGCCCACCTGATCCGGCCGCCGTCCGCCCGCCCGTCTAACGCTGCCCGCTTCCCCCGTTCCCTGCGGCCCCGGAGGTGCCCATGTGGACCCGGCAAGCGCTCCGAGATTTGATCACCGAGCGGATGAAGGACTACCGGTTCATCGTGGTGGCCAACCGCGAGCCGTTCATCCACCGCTACAACGGCGAGCACATCGAGGCGATCCGCCCGGCCAGCGGGATGGCCACGGCCATCGACCCGATTATGGACGCCAGCGGCGGCACCTGGATCGCCCACGGGGGCGGCGACGCCGACCGGGACGTGGTGGACGAACACGACCGCGTCCGCGTCCCGCCGGACAACCCGAGCTACACCCTCCGCCGGGTCTGGCTGAACAAGGAGCAGGAGGAGGGCTTCTACTACGGGATGGCCAACGAGGGGCTGTGGCCGCTGTGCCACGTCACCTTCACGCCGCCGGTCTTCCGCCCGTCGGACTGGGAGCGGTACAAGGAGGTCAACCGCATCTACGCCGACGCGGTGCTGCAGGAGGCGGGCGACAAGCCGACGTTCGTGTTCATCCAGGACTACCACTTCTGCCTGCTGCCGCGGATGCTCAAGGAGGCCAACGCCAACCTGGTGGTGGCGATGTTCTGGCACATCCCCTGGCCCAACCGGGAGGTGTTCCGGGTCTTCCCGTGGGCGGAGGAGTTGCTCGACGGGATGCTCGGCAACGACCTGCTCGGGTTCCACATCCGCTACCACTGCCAGAACTTCATGGACACGGTGGACCGGTTGGTCGAGGCGCGGGTGGACATGGAGCGGTTCGAGATCACCCGGCACGGCAAGACGACGCTGGTCCGTCCGTTCCCGATCTCGATCGACTACGCCGAGCACGCGGCCGCGGCCCAGTCGCCCGAGGTGGCCGCGGCGATGCAGCGGTGGAAGAAGCGGCTGGGCCGGTCGGTGGAGTTGGTCGGGGTGGGGATCGAGCGGCTCGACTACACCAAGGGAATCCCGCAGCGGCTGCGGGCGGTGGACGCGCTGCTGGAGGCGCACCCGGAGATGCGGCGGCGGTTCGTGTTCGTGCAACTGGCCGCCCCGAGCCGGACGCACATCCCGTCCTACCAGCGGATCGAGGACGAGGTCGAGAACCTGGTCGAGGAGATCAACTTCAAGTGGAAGGAGCGGGGCTGGCACCCGGTCCTGTTCCTCAAGGAGCACACCGGGCCGACGGACATGATGGCCCTGCACCGCCTGGCGCGGTTCTGCGTGGTCAGCTCGCTGCACGACGGGATGAACCTGGTGGCCAAGGAGTTCGTCGCCAGCCGCGCGGACGACGACGGGGTGCTGATCCTCAGCCAGTTCACCGGCAGCGCCTGGGAGTTGACCGAGGCGCTTCAGGTCAACCCGTTCGCCGTCCATGAGATTGCCGCCGCGATGCACCAGGCGCTGACCATGCCCGACGAGGACCGCGTCCGGCGGATGCACAAGATGCGCGAACACCTGGAGCGGCACAACGTCTACCGCTGGGGCGGCAAGGTGCTCAGCGAGTTGCTGAAGTTCGACTTCCCGGAGAACGTATGAAGACCGGAGAATGGCCACAAAGAGGCACGAAAAGACACAAAAAGTAGGACAGAAGACAACCCAATTTCCTCTGTCTTAACTTTTCGTGCTTTTTTGTGCCTCTTTGTGGCCATCTGCTTTGGTTCGGAGTTCTTGGATGCCGCTGCACCTGTTCGACCCGTTGAAGGACCTGGAGAGTCGCATCCGCGGCGGCCGGCGAGTGCTGTTGTTCGTGGACTTCGACGGCACGCTGGTCCCGATCCGCGACGACCCGATGGCCTGCCGGCTCTCCGATGAGGGGCGCGATCTGCTCGGGCGGATCGCGGCGCACCCGAACGCCGCCGCGGCGATCGTCAGCGGCCGCGACCTGCCGGACCTGCGGCCCCGGGTCGGGGTGGACGGGCTGGCCTACGCCGGCAACCACGGGCTGGAGATCCAGGGCGTCGGGTTCGAGTACCGCGAGCCGGGGGCGGCGGCGCTGGCCGGGGAGCTGGCGAAGATCACATCCGAACTGACCGCCGAGCTGGCCGGGGTGCCCGGGGCGTGGGTGCAGAACAAGGTCCTCTCGGCCAGCGTCCACTTCCGGCAGACACCGCCGGCCCTGGTCCCGGTGGTCAAGAAGGCGGTCGAGCAGGCGCTGAGGCACCACCGCGACCACTTCGTCCTGCGTGGCGGCAAGATGGTGCTGGAGGTCCGCCCGGCGGTGGACTGGCACAAGGGCCGGGCGGTGCGGTGGCTGTGGGAGAAGCTGGCCGCCGGCGACCCCAACCCGGTGGCCCTTTACCTCGGCGACGACGCGACCGACGAGGACGCGTTCGCCGCGGTGCCGGACGGCGTGACGGTGATGGTCGGCCCGTCCCGGCAGACGGCGGCGCGATACCGGCTCGACGGCCCGCAGGACGTGGCGCGGTTCCTCAGGTGGCTGGCCGACGTGCTGTAGTCTTGTAGGTCGGGTCTTCGAGGGCCGACCTACAAGTCATCGAGCCGCCTCGTTCACCGCCTTCGTCCACACCGCGTACCCCTTCGCCGAGAGGTGCAGGCCGTCCTTGACGAACAGGTCCGGGTCGAGCTTGCCATCCGAGCCGAGCATCGGCGTCACCACGTCCACATACGCCAGCCGCTCGTCGCCGGCGCAGACCGCCTTCACCAGGGCGTTCGCTTCCGCCTGCCGGCCGAACTGCTTCCACCGGGCGATGCTGGGCTTGATCGCCACGAACAGGATGTGGGTCTTCGGCAACTCCGCGTGGACCCTGGCGGCGAACTCCGCGAAGTCGTCGCGGACGGCCTTCGGGTCGCGGCCGGCGGCGATGTCGTTGTCCCCCGCGTAGAAGACGATCGCCCGCGGCTCCAGCGGCAGCACCAGCCGCGGGACGAAGTGGGTCTGGTCCGGGATCTGCGACCCGCCGAACCCGACGTTGGTCGCGGTGCAGTCCGGGAAGGACTTCCCCACGTCCCACAGCCGGATGCTGGAGCTGCCGACGAACGCGACCCCGCCCGCGTCCGGCGGATCCTTCTTGAGTCGCTTTTCGATGGCGGCGACGTCCTTCTCCCACCGGGCGGCCCGGTCGGGGCCGGCCGTCTGGGCCGGCGCGCAGCCGAATACGGCGAGTGCGGCCAAAAGGCCGGTCAGCAGCGAGCGGATCATCGGGGCCCCCCTGAGGCCGGCCGCCATACCACACCCTGAACCGCGATACCAGCGGAACCGCCGGGCCGACCGTCGGAGCGTGTTCTATGGTTGCGCGAGGATTCTCGCCCTACCCTTTCAGACCGAGCGAGCGTACTCCCGTGAGCGAACCGAAGAAGCCGCCCCAACTGTTCCGGCGAGACTTCCTGGTTGGGGTGGTCGGCGGGCTGACCGCGGGCGGCGCGGCCTCGCTCGCCGCCCCGGACGGCTGGCACGAGGGCCGGCTGTCGCCCGGCACGCACCTCTCCTACGCCCAGAACGGCGAGGACCTGGTGGTCGAGTCCCTATTCCGCGCTATCGGCATCGACCGGCCGACGTACGTGGACGTTGGGGCGTACGACCCGCTGATCTGCAACAACACCTACTACTTCTACCGCAAGGGCGGCCACGGGGTGCTGGTCGAGCCGAACCCGGACCTGTCCTCGCGGCTTCGGTCGGAGCGGCCGCGGGACGTGGTCCTGACCGCCGGGGTCGGCGTCGATGACACGGCCGAGCTGGACTACTTCATCTACTCCGCGCCCCAGCTCAACAGCTTCGACCGGTCCCGGGCCGAGAAGATCGAGGCGGACACCGGCGGCAAGGTCCGGCACCTGCGGACGGTGAAGATGCCGCTTCTGAACATCAACCGCGTGATCGCCGAGCACCTGGGGGCGGCCCCGGACTACCTGTCGGTGGACGTCGAAGGGCTGGACCTGGCCATTCTGAAGACCCTCGACTTCGACCGGTTCCGCCCGACGATCGTCTGCGCCGAGCACTCCCCCGACCCGGCCGAGCGGGCGGAGTTGATCGCCCTGCTGGACCGGCACGGGTTCGCGGTCCGCGGGCAGACCTACCCGAACACCATCTTCGTGGACCGCAAGCGGATGTCGTGACCCGGCCCGGCCCACCCCCCGCGTTTGGTATGATGGTGGGGGAACCTGAGGGGCCGGCCATGTCCGCGTTCACCGTCACCGCGACCGTCCGCCCGGACGGCTCGCTCACCGTCGATCAACTCCCGTTCGCGCCCGGCCAGCGGGTCGAGGTGGTCGTCCGCCCGGCCACTGACGACCCGACCGAGGGGGGCAAGTATCCGCTGCGCGGGACGCCAGGGTACTACATCGACCCGTTCGAGCCGGCGTGCGACCCGGACGACTGGGAGGTGAACCGGTGATCCTGCTCGATACCCACATCTGGTTTTGGTGGGTGCGCGCGGATCCGAACCTGACCGCCTCTCAGCTCCAACACATCCAGGGCAGCCAAGCCGCCATCGGGGTCAGTGTGTACTCGGTGTGGGAACTGGCAATGCTTGAGCAGAGTGGGCGGGTCAACGTATTCCGGCCGATTGAGGACTGGGTCCGTGACGCGCTAGCCTATCCCGGCGTCCGACTCCTCGACCTGACTCCCGAGATCGCCATCGCCTCGACCCGGCTGCCGACCCCATTCCACAAAGACCCGGCCGACCGCATCCTGGTTGCCACGGCGCGGGCACTCGCTATCCCGATCCTGACCGCCGACGCCAAGATTCTCGCCTACCCGCACGTCCAGACCCTGACGTGAGGACCACCATGCCCCCCGAATCCGCCGCCGACCCGACCGTCATCGAGTTCGACGTCCGCACGGACGAGATGCTCGTCAACATGGGGCCGCAGCACCCCAGCACCCACGGCGTGCTGCGGCTCGTGCTGCGCACCGACGGCGAGGTCATCCGCGAGGTCACGCCGCACCTCGGCTACCTGCACCGCTGCGCCGAGAAGATCGGCGAGAACGTCACGCCGATCCAGTTCATCCCGTACACGGACCGGATGGACTACCTCGCCGCCATGAACATGAACGTCGGGTACTCCCTGGCGGTCGAGACGCTCTGCGGCGTGGCGGTCCCCGAGAAGGCCCAGGTCATCCGGGTGCTGATCGGCGAGCTGAACCGCATCGCCTCGCACCTGGTCGGCATGGGCGCCTACGGGCTGGACCTGGGGTCGTTCAGCCCGTTCCTGTATGCCTTCCGCGAGCGCGAGCAGATCCTGGACCTGTTCGAGGACGCCTGCGGCGCGCGCCTCACCTACAGCTACCTGACCATTGGCGGCGCCCACGACGACCTGCCGGCCGGGTGGACCGACCGCTGCCGGCGGTTCCTGGATTACTTCAAGCCGCGGATCGCCGAGTACCACATGCTCCTGACGGACAACCACATCTTCGTGAAGCGGACCGCCGGCGTCGGAGTGCTGTCGAAGGAGCTGGCACTGAGCTACGGCTGCACCGGCCCGGTGCTGCGGGCATCCTTGGACCGAACCAAGGGTGACCCGGACTGGGACCTGCGCAAGACGGAGCCGTATTGCGGCTACGAGCAGTACGAGTTCGACGTGCCGCTGCCGCCGTTCGACCGGGCGCCATCGGACGCGGTGATCGGCGACTGCTGGCACCGCTTCTACGTGCGGATGCGGGAGGTGGTGGAGAGCGTCCGCATCGTGGAGCAGGCTCTGGACAAGTACGAGACGCTGCACGGCGAGTGGACGGCGATCCAGGCCGAGTTCCAGGCGAAGAAGGACACGCTCAGCCCCGAGGACAAGAAGGCCGAGGAGGCGAAGCTGGCGGAGGCGTTCAAGACACGGTACGCGCACCGGGTGGAGCCGCCGCGGACGCTGACGCCGGGGGAGTGCTATGTGGAGACGGAGTGCCCACGGGGGCAGATGGGGTTCCACGTGGTGGGCCGGCCGTCGAAGGACTCGGTGCCGCTACGGGTGCGGGCGCGGTCGAGTTGCTTCTGCAACCTGAGCGTCGCCGACGAGATCTGCCGCGGCTGCCTCGTGGCCGACGTGCCGGCGATCATCGGCTCAATCGACATCGTCATGGGCGAGATCGACCGGTGAACTCTTTCGGAGCCCGAAGCGTAAGCGAGGGACTTGTATACCCCAAGTCCCTCGCTTACGCTTCGGGCTCCGAAAGACCGAACGTCGGAGTGGCCATGCCCGCCGACCCCATCGCCTACTTCATCTCCTTCACCGCCTACGGCACCTGGCTACATGGCCGCGACCCCGGCTCGGTGGACCGCGACCACAACGCCTACGGGATGCCGGTCCTTCCGTCCGACCCCGTCCGGGAACTCGCCGAGCGGGACCAACTCCGCGACCCGCCTTACCTGCTCGACGCCGACCGCCGGGCTGTCGTCCTGGCGACCGCCCGGGAGGTCGCCGCCCACCGCCAGTGGCGGCTCTGGGCGGTCCACGTCCGAACTAACCACGTCCATGTCGTCGTGAGTGCGGCCGACAGGCCGGAGAAGGTGATGGCGGACTTCAAGGCATATGCAAGTCGGCGTCTGAGAGAGCGGCTCGGGGAGCCGGCCGACCGCAAGCGGTGGACCGAACATGGTAGCACTCGGTACTTGTGGACCGAGGATCAAGTCGCAGAGAAGGTTGAGTACGTGGTGACCGGACAGGGGGAGCCGATGGCCGTCTACCGGTTGTCGGAGCCCGAAGCGTAAGCGAGGGTCTGGGGAGAAGACCCTCCGTCGGAGCCCGAAGCGTAAGCGAGGGTCTTCTCCCCAGACCCTCGCTTACGCTTCGGGCTCCGAAAGAATCAAGGCACCCGGTATCCCGCGCGCTTCAGCACCGCGGGCTAGCTCGGACGAGGTTCGAGATCGTGATTGCGGGCTTCACCTTCTCCCAGTCTGCGACACCGCCGGGCACGACCCGGAACAGCGGGTGCGCCCGCGGCTGACGGACTGGCTCCAGTCGGGCGGCCCATTCCGGGTCGCGGACCCCCACCTTTCCCAGCAGGTGCTGCCACTCGTAGTCGAGTTGGCCGCGGGTGACAGTGATCGGGCCGTCCCGGCGTGCGCGGTTAATCTTGCCGGAATCGAAGTGATACCCGCGGGCCTCGGCCTCGGCGTGAACGTCGCGCAGGTATCCGGCGATGGCCCCGACCGGCGACGGCAGCTCCCGGAACCGGGCGAGTTGGGGGTGGTGCGTGTACCCCTTCGTCTTGCCACGCAGCACGGCCTGGGCGAGCAGCCCCTCCCGCCACAGGGCGACCAGCCCGCGAGCGTCCAGGTACTTCGGGTGCAGGGACCAGAGTCGCATCGCGGCCCGTTATAACGGCTAATTCCGCTGCCCCCAGCCGGGCTCGTCCTCCAGCACTTCGCGGAATCCCGAGAACCCGCGCCGCGCGAACCAATCCCCCACGGCCTGCCGCGAGTGCTCGGTCATCTCCACGTCGGTCCCCCACCGCGGGTCCAGGCGCAGGAACCGACCGTGGTGGTACCCCAGGCGCAGGAGCAACTGGTCCCCGCGGTACAGGTCGATCCGGTAGTTCCCGCCGCAGGCGCACGCACCCGTCGGTCCGATCCAGTCCACCGTTCGGAGGAAGTCCTGCGTGGCGTCCGCCCCGCGAACCTCGAACGCCGGCGTCCCGTACTTCGCCGCAGTCTGCCCGAGGGTTCCGTGAACGACTACGATCCGGTCCACGTCCTTCGCCCCGGCCAGCACCCGGTCCCGGGACGGGCCGCGGACGAGCGACCAGACCCCCCAGCCGGCGAGGCCGGCCAAGAGGACTCCGCAGATCAGCAACCCGGCTCGCCGCACCACGTCCCCCCGGTTCGTCGAACTGGGTATCAAGCCGCTGGGCGTAACACGTTCCGCAGGCTAAACCCCACGGCCGTTCCCTGCAAGCCGCCGACGCACGAATCCTGCTCCGTGTAGTAACACCGGCGGCGTCGGGCGCCTGCGACCACGGGCGCCCGACGCCGCCGGAAGGAGACTTTGGCCTGCCTCTTACCCGATGAACACGCCGCCGGCGCCGTCGCCGAAGGCGACCACGCCGGCCGAGGTGCCGGGGCCAGTCATCCCCGGCAGCGGCGTCTGGTGGAACGCACGGATGCCCGCCGCCGTGTAGACGTACGCCCGGCTGTTGACCGTCGCCACCACGTCCGCCCGGCCGTCCCGGTCCAGGTCCTTGACCGTCACCCGCGTGCCGTTGCGGCTCTTCGTGTCCCCGGTCACGAAGAAGTCCACCACCCGCGGCGAGTCGATCCCCTGACCGGACACGATCCCGGACCCGTTGAACACCGCCACCCGTGGAGCGCCGCCCGGCCCGCCGCCGGCCACCAGGTCCGCCCGGCCGTCCCCATCCACATCCCCGACCGCGACGTTCGCCCCGTTGCGCAGCGCCGCCTCGAACACGAAGAAGTCGCCCACCACCCGGTACGGCGTCACCCCGGGCGCGATCGACCGGCCGTCGAAGACCGCCACCCGCGGGCCGCCACCCTGGCCGGCCGCGACCACCAGGTCCGGCGTGCGGTCCCCGTTCACGTCCCCGACCGCCACCCGGGTGCCGCCGCGGAAGTTCCCGTCCTCGATCCCCAGGAAGTCCGCCAGCACCAGCCCGCGGGTCGGGTCCGCCCCGGCCTGGAACTGGGCCGCGTCCAGCACCTGCACCCGCGGGCCGCCGCCGGTGTCGGCCGAGATCACGACGTCCGCCTTGCCGTCCCGGTTGAAGTCCCCGGCCGCCAGGTTCAGCCCGCCGGTGAAGCTCCGCTCGAACACCACGATCCCGCCGGCCACCAGCTCCGCACCCGTGGCCCCGTCGAAGACGCGGACCATCGCCAGCTCGCCGGGGCCGGTCGCGGTGATCACGTCGTCCACTCCGTCGCCCGTGAAGTCCGCCGCCACGACGCGCGCCGAGGTCCGCGCCGGAGTGTTGGTCGTCCGCACCGGGACGGTCGTCAGCGACCCGTTCGGCCCGGGGGCGAAGGTATACGTCTGCACGTTACCGGTCATCCCGTGGCCGATCGCCAGCGTGGACCCGGACATGGACTCGACCGCGCCGGCCGGCGTCGAGGTCGTGGCCCCGCCGCTGACAGTGAGCGTCGAGCGGACCGGGGCCGCGGAGGCGTAACCCACGGTCGGGGTGACGATCAGCGCGTGGGTGCCGTCCGGCAGCCCGGCCACGATGAACGTGCCGTCGTCCCGCATGTGGGCGCCGACGTCCACCAGCGACCCGGAGTTGTACAGGTCCACCTGCACCCGGGCCGGGGCCAGGCTGCGCTCGCCCTCGTCCCGCTTGCCGTCCCGGTCGAGGTCCAGGTACAGCCCGCCCGTGACCGCGCCGGGCAACAGCACGCCGAAGTTCAGCCCGCCCTTGATGTCGCTGTTCACCACGGTGACTTGCCGGCTCACGTTGGCTGGGACGTTGAACACGGTCCCGACCGGGGCGGCGACGTTTATCGCGTGGGTGCCGTTGGGCACGTTGGTGAACAGGTATGCTCCGGTCTTGTCGGTCACGGTGGTGGCGTCCGTGATCCCGTCGTTGTTCAGGTCGAGCTGCACGGTCAGCCCGACGATCCCCGGCCGGCCGGGGCTGACGTCGGCGAAGAGGACCTTGCCGCTGACCGCGGACGACGGCCGCACCGCGAAGTTCAGCTCGGCGTTCGGCGTGCCGGGGTTGATGGCCGCGGTGCGGGTGTTGGCCCCGCCGGTGAAGTAGTTGACCGGCGGGGTCACGGTGACGGTGTGGTTGCCGTCCGGGGTGTTGAGGAACTGGTACTTGCCGTCCGCCTGGGTCACGACGGAGCCGTCCACCCCGCCGTCGCCGAAGGCGTCGTAGGTGACGGTGGCTCCGGCGACGCCGGCGAGCCGGGCGTCGCGGACGCCGTTGCCGTTGAGGTCGGTGTAGATCGTGCCGGCCACGGCGCCGTTGGGCCGCAGGCCGATGGCGAGCGGGCCGACGTCGGTGCCGCCGGCGACCGTGACGGTCTGGGTGGTCGGCGAGATCGGGGTGGAGCTGACCGGCGCGAGGACGTGGAGGGTGTGCGCCCCGTCGGGCAGCCCGGCGACGACGAAGCTCCCGCCGGCGTCGGTGGCGGCGGTGAAGTCGTTGATGCCGTCGCCGAACAGGTCCACCTGGACGCCGACCGCGGGCAGCCCCGGCTCGCCGACGTCCTGCACGCCGTTGGAGTTCATGTCGGCGTAGACGGCCCCGGACAGGGCGGCCGGGGCGGTGCGGTCTTCGAGCTGGAGCAGCTTCGGACGGTGGACCCGCATGGTCGGCTCCTGGCAGGGCGAGTGTGTACGGGGACCGGGTCGCGCCGGTCGGCACAGTCGGTACAATCGGCCATCGGTGGTGAGGAATTCAGCCGAGTTGCCGGGTTGGGTTCAGTGTCAGGGGTGTAGCGAGAGGGGTGGTATCGGGTTAGGCTTGCTAAATAGGTTTGGTAAGCGAGTGGGCCGAGGGGAATTAACGTGACACTCCGAGCGTTCTCGGTCAAGCAGTCGTGGGCCAGCCTTCTGATCGCTGGGGTGAAAAGGTATGAGGTCCGCACGTGGTCTCCCAAGGAGCCAGGTCTGCTCCTCGTACACGCCAGCTCCGGCAAGGCGCAAGGGATACGAGAGTTGCGGACCGAGCCGATGTTCCACACGGCGCTCGAGCGGGCGGGAATGAAAGACGAGGGGTCATGGCCTCAAAGCGCATTCGTTGGTCTATATACCTCCCGCCAAATGCGGAAGTGATGCCCGATATCGGGAGAGCCAACCCGGTCGGTTCCAACGCCGGATCAGTCGTTCCGCACCAAATCCCGGATTACAACCCGCACGGGTCCGCCGGCCACGTATACTGACCGTGTGGCGGGTGAACCCCGCCTATCAGGAGATGACGCCCTATCCCGCCACTGTCTCGACTCGACCACTCTTGGCCTGCCGCTCTGAGCTTCACCTCACTGCCATCCAAGACCGTCAGACCGCCAGTGCCGCCGGGGACCGGCCGCCCGCCCACTCCGTCGGGCCGCGCCGAGGTCGTCCGCTCCTGACCGGCCGCGGCCACACGGGCCGCATGCCTCTTTGCTACCGGGTCTTTCGGCCCTCAAGGTGAGTGCGCTGTGAGCAAGAAGTTGTACGTCGGCAACCTGTCGTTCCTGACGTCCGAGGACACCCTCCGGCAGGCCTTCGGCCAGTACGGGACGGTGAACACCGCGTCGATGGTGACGGACCGGGAGACCGGCCGGTCCCGCGGGTTCGCGTTCGTCGAGATGGCCGACGGGGCAGACGAGGCGATCCAGGCTCTCAACGGCGCCCAACTGGACGGCCGGACCCTGACGGTGAATGAGGCCAAGCCCCGGGAGGACCGGCCCCGCAGCGGCGGGGGCGGTCCTCCC
>Ga0247822_10000851_pt1 | contig 17576 bp, 22 predicted proteins | sample 13C_Cellulose_Da_FD_192423 | JGI IMG/M metagenome (GOLD analysis project Ga0247822, IMG submission 192423) | Soil microbial communities from agricultural site in Penn Yan, New York, United States - 13C_Cellulose_Day30 | ecosystem: Environmental > Terrestrial > Soil > Agricultural land | place...
GTTGTAGGGTGGGTCGGCGCTCGAAGACTCGCTTGACCCACCCTACAACGACGCCATGACCCCCGACGAGAAGCTGGCCGCGATCCTGGCCGCCGTGCAGACCGACCCCGGCAACCGCGGCCTCGCCCGCGACCCGCACGACAACCTGTTCACCGCCTGCCCCGGCGACTTCGCCGCCGCCTGCCGGAGCATTGCGGAACACCCGGAACCGGCCATCGACGTGTTCACCGGGTTCTACATCCCAACGGCGACGCCGCCCGCCCACGAAACCGACGGCCCGCTCGGCGGCATTTTCCTCGCCCGGGCACTCGTCCCGCTCAGCGTCCAGGTCGGTGTCACGGCCGAGCGGTCGTGTGAATCGTCACTGACCAACGGGTTGTCCGCGGCCGGGCTGACCGACCACACGCAGACCTACTGGGACCCCGCCCCGGACCCGAGCGGGGGTCAACGGGACCGTATGGTGAACGCCCGCCCGAAGACGCCCGGTCCGCTGCGCAAGCGGACTCACTACCTGGCCCTGGAACGCGTCGGACCGGCGGCCGATGGGAACTGCTACACCATGCGGGGGCTGAACATCACAGATCGAACGGCCCCGGTCGAGGTGATGTTCCCACGATCCCAGTTCGCCCGAGTCCGAACCATCGGTATCGGCGACGGCGGCAACGAGATCGGCATGGGCAAGATTCCCCATGAAACGATCGTCAAGAACATCCCGAACGGCGATCTGATCCACTGCCGCGTGCCGACCGATCACCTGATCGTCGCCGGGGTGAGCAACTGGGGCGCGTACGCCCTGGCCGCTGGGGTGTACGTCCTCCGCGGGGTGAAGCCAGCCAGCGACCTGTTCGACCGCGACCACGAGCGCGAAATCCTCGAAGTGATGGTCCGCGAAGGGCCGCTCGTGGACGGCGTCACCGGGAAGCAGACCGCCACTGTGGACGGACTGACCTGGGATGAGTACGCCAGGCCCCTGCTCCGCATCCACGAGATCCTGGAAATGTAGTCCGCTCGCTCCGCGAGCGGTCTTCCGAACCGCTCGCGGAGCGAGCGGACTACACTGGAGCCCTCACCGTGCCCGACCTTCGCCACGCCACCGGGTCCGCCGTCCGGCTCGCCTGCCGTTGCGGCCAGCACACCGGGCCTACTCCGGGGCTGGCCCTCGGGTTCGTGCAGGCCAACCTCGTCGTGCTGCCGCGGGACTGGGCGTTCGATTTCCTGCTGTTCTGCCAGCGCAATCCGAAGCCGTGCCCACTGCTCGACGTGACGGAACCCGGCGAACCGGAGCCGAGGCAGGTCGCCCCCGGGACCGACCTCCGCACCGACCTGCCGGCCTACCGCGTCTGGCAGAACGGCGAACTGACCGACGAGCCGACTGACATCACGAAGTACTGGCGCAACGACCTGGTCGGGTTCGTCATCGGCTGCTCGTTCACCTTCGAGAACGCGCTGATCGAGTCCGGCATCCCGGTCCGGCACATCGACCAGGGGGTGAACGTGCCGATGTACCGCACGAACGTCCCGTGCAAGCCGGCCGGACGGTTCAGCGGGCCGATGGTCGTGTCGATGCGGCCGCTCACTCCGACCCAGGCCATCGAGGCAACCCGCATCTGCGGCAAGTACCCACTCGCCCACGGCGCGCCGGTCCACTTCGGCGAACCCGCCGCCATTGGCATCCGGGACATCAGCAAACCGGACTTCGGCGACCCGGTCGAGATCAAGACCGGCGAGACGCCGGTCTTCTGGGCCTGCGGCGTCACTCCGCAGGCGGTGTTGATGCACGCCCGGCCGTCGTTCGCCATCACCCACAAACCGGGCCACATGTTCCTCACCGACCTGCGCGACCGCGACCTGGAGTCCGCGTAGACCACTTTCGGGGTGACGACCTGCGACTGATCCTGCAAAATACCTGGAGCGACTCCTTCCCGCCCGGTCTACTCTTCCTTCGAGGCTCGTCATGTCGAAGCGTAAGCCCGCTGACGTATCCCGCCGTGGGTTCCTGAAGACTTCCGCCGCGGCCGCGGTCGCCGGGTCACTGGCAACCCCGGTCGTCCATGCGGCCGGCGGCGACACCCTCAAGATCGCTCTGGTTGGCTGCGGCGGCCGCGGCACCGGTGCGGCCGCCAACGCCCTCAAGGCCGACTCGAACGTCAAGCTCGTCGCCCTGTGCGACGTGTTCGAGGACCAGGCCCAGAACAGCCTCAAGTCCCTCAAGGCCGAGGTCCCCGACAAGGTGGCCGTTACCCCGGACCACATCTTCACCGGGTTCGACGGGTACAAGGCGGCCATCGACGCGGCCGACGTGGTCGTGCTGGGCACCTCGCCGGCGTTCCGCCCGATCCACTTCGCCTACGCGGTGGACAAGGGCAAGCACGTCTTCATGGAGAAGCCGCACGCCACCGACGTGGCCGGCGCGAAGGCAGTGATCGAGACGGCCAAGAAGGCCCAGCAGAAGGGCCTCTGCGTAGTCGGCGGGTTCTGCTACCGGTACGACCCGTTCAAGCGCGAGACGGTCAAGCGCATCCACGGCGGCCAGATCGGCGACGTGACCTCGATCCACACCACGTTCCTGACCGGGGAACTGTGGGACCGCTCCGGCAAGTCCAAGTCCCGCGACCCGCAGGACATGGAGTACCAGATGCGGATGTGGTACTACTTCACCTGGCTGTCCGGGGACTTCCTCGTCGAGCAGGCGATCCACAACGTGGACAAGGCCACCTGGGTGATGGGCGACGAGATGCCGGAGTCGGCCATCGGGATGGGCGGCCGCGAGGTCCGCACCGACAAGAAGTGGGGCAACATCTTCGACAATTTCACCGTGGTCTACGAGTACGCCAGCGGCGCCAAAGTCCATCTCCAGTGCCGGCAGATCCCCGGCTGCTACTCCGACAACAACGACTACATCTACGGCACGAAGGGGTCGGCGCTGCTGATGCGGCACTCGATCAAGGCCGGCGGCACCGAATGGAAGCACCCGGGTGAGCACAACTTCGGGCTAATGTACCAGAAGGAGCACGACGAACTGTTCGCCGCGATCCGATCCGGCAAGCCGATCAACGACGGGGTGCGGTCGGCGATGAGCACCCTGGTCGGGATCATGGGCCGGGAGGCGGCCTACACCGGCCAGAAGATCACCTGGAAGAAGCTGCTCGGGTCGCAGCAAAGCCTGCTGCCGAAGGAGTTCGCCTGGGGCCAAAACCCGGTCGCCCCGGTAGCCGTGCCGGGCAAGACGAAGTTCGTGTAACACCCACCCACGAGCCGGGAGCGTAAGCGACTGGAGGTCGTCCCTCCGGTCGCTTACGCTCCCGGCTCGCCGTTTACCGAGGACACCCACATGACCACCCGCCGCGAGTTCCTGCACGCCGCCGCCGGGGCGACCGTCGCCGTTGCCGCCGGTAGGGCGTTTGCCGCGCCTGTCTCGACGGCACCGGTGCGGCTCAAGAAGGCCGTGAAGTACGGCATGGTCCAGACCAAGGGCTCGTCCCGGGACAAGTTCGAGCTGCTCAAGAAGCTCGGCTTCGAGGGCACGGAAATCGACAGCCCCAGCGGCCTGAAGCTGGACGAACTGGTCGCCGCCCGGGACGCCACCGGCGTCGCGATCCACGGCACCATCGACTCGATCCACTGGCGGGACACCCTCTCCCACCCCGACGAGGCGGTGCGGGCGAAGGGCCTCGCCGGCCTGCGGACCGCCATCGCCGACGCCAAGACCGTCGGAGCGGACACTGCGCTGCTGGTGCCCGGCGTGGTGAACAAGGACGTCAGCTACGAGCAGTGCTGGGAGCGGTCCACGGCGGAGGTCAAGAAGGCCATCCCGGACGCCGAGAAGGCCGGCGTGAAGATTGCCATCGAGGTCGTCTGGAACAACTTCCTCACCAAGCCCGAACAGCTCGTCGAGTACGTGGACCAGTTCAAGTCGCCGTGGGTCGGGGCGTACTTCGACGCCAGCAACATGCTCCGGTACGGCGTCCCGGCCGCGACCTGGATCCGCAAGCTCGGCAAGCGAATGCTGAAGCTCGACTTCAAGGGGTACAGCGCCGCCAAGGCCAAGCCGGACAACCCCGGCGCCGGGTTCGGCGTCGGCATCGGAGAGGGCGACGAGAACTGGCCCGAGGTACTCAAGGCGTGCGCCGAGGTCGGCTACAACGGCTGGGCCACCGCCGAGGTCCAGGGCGGCGACGAGAAATGGCTGGCGGAAGTGTCCGAGCGGATGGACAAGATTTTGGGACGGTAGCACCCAGCGAGCCGGGAGCGTCAGCGACCGGAGATCCCTCCGGTCGCTGACGCTCCCGGCTCGCCAGTTATGTCAGACCGCCTTGTACTTCCCGGGGACCGGGATCGGCGTGACCTGAATCGACGAATCCAGAGCCAACTCCTTCGGCATAGTGGACACCTTGGACGCCAGCAGGCGGTCCCACGTGAGGGACGTGCCGCTATAGGCCGCCTCCCGGCCGAGGATCGCGGTCATCGTGCTCTCGGTCACCGACTGCAGTTCGTTGAGCGGCTTGCCGGCCCGGATGCTGGCGATCAGGTCGATGTGCTCTTGCACGTAGGGGGAGACGTCCTCCTTGTCCTGATCGACGCTGTACGCAGCCTTGCCGTTGATCTGGTACATGCTCTTGTCGCTGGTGCGGATCGTCCCCTTGGTGCCGACTAGCATCTCGGAGACGTCGCCCGGGCCGTAGTAGTGCCGGCAGTAACTCGCCAGCCGCACCCCGTTCGGGTACTCGTACTCGACGGCGAAATGGTCCCAGATGTGGCCGACCTCCTGCGGGTCGCCGTTGGGCCGGGCGTCGGTGCCTCCCATCCGCCCGCCCATCGCGACCGCCCGCACCGGGTGCGCCCCGACGAACCAGTTGATCACGTCCAGATTGTGGACGTGCTGCTCGACGATGTGGTCGCCGCACAGCCAGACGAAGTGATACCAGTTACGGAGCTGATAGGCGGCGTCGGACTCGCCCTTGTTCCGCTTGTGGAACCAGATGCCGCTGCCGTTCCAGGAGCAGCGAGCGGAAACCACGTCCCCGATGGCGCCGTCCTTGAACTGCTTGTACACCTCCAGGTAGGCCTTCTGGTGGCGGCGCTGAGTGCCGGCGACGACCGCCAGGTTCTGCTTCTTCGCCTCGTCCACCAGTTCCAGGCACTTGCGGATGCCGGGCGCGTCCACCGCCACCGGCTTCTCGGTGAAGACGTGCTTCTTGGCCTTGATCGCGGCCTCCAGGTGCAGCGGTCGGAACCCGGGCGGCGTCGCCAGGACGATCAGGTCCACCCCGCTGTCGATCACCTTCTGGTAGGCGTCCAGCCCACCGAAGACGCGGCCCTCGACGTCCAGCCGGTCCTTGTACTTGCCCTTGAGGTTGCGGCCGAGGCGAGCCGATCGGTCCTCGAACACGTCGCCGAGGGCGTGGATGCGGACGGCCTTGTCGGCGTCCAGGGCGTTGGCCGCGGCCCCGCTGCCGCGGCCGCCGCAGCCGATCACGCCGACCTTGATCGTGTCGCCGCCGGCCGCATGAACCGCCGTCGGGATCACGCTTGTCGCCGCCGCGCTCGCGGTGGCCACCGCACCGGCTTTCAGGAAGTCCCGCCGGTTGGCGTTCGCCGTCATGGATAAGGCTCCGTCAAGGGAAGAGGGAATGGGGAGTGCGTCAGTCCACCTTCTTCACGACCATCGGCTTGATCCCGACCAGTTCGGGATACTCCTCGACCGGCAGGGCGACCCGGAACCCGACCACGTCCATCCGGGTCAGCCACCAGATGCTCTGCGGCAACTGCGGGTCGTGCTTCATCCAGCTCTTGTCGGACCCGCGTCGGGCGGCCGACCGCAACCGGTCCGCCTTGTCCGCCCACGAGCCGCCTCGGACGGTGTGTGACCATTTCTTGTCGGTGGGACGGTTCACCGGCCCGAGGGTGACGACGTCAGCCGGGAACTTCGCGTAGAACTTCGGGTCGTAGTAGTCCAGGCACCACTCCCAGACGTTGCCGTGCATGTCGTGCAGCCCGTACTTGTTCGGCTTCTTCGTCCCGACCTTGTGTGTGGTGGGGTCGCCGTTGTCCTTCCGCTGACTCTCGGCCGAGTGCTCCTCGCTCGCGGAGTTCGCCTTGAGCCAGGCGTGGTCTTCGAGCTTCTCCGTCTTCTCGTCGAACCCGTACGGCCCTGTGCGTCCGGCCCGGCAGGCGAACTCCCATTCCGCCTCGGTCGGCAGCCGGTAGCCCTTCTTCGTCTTCCAGCGCAGCCAGTGGCAATACATCATCGCGGCGTGATGCGTCATGCAGATCGCCGGGTGCCCTTCTTTGCCGTGGTCGTAAAGCTCGTCCACGTAGGTGTTGGTCGGCTTGGTGATCGCGTCCGGCTTGAGGTTCGCCTGAAGTTCCTGCGGCACCTCGTCGGTCTTGAACAGACCCTCGTCCTTCCAGAAGTCGTAGTACTCCTCCCAGGTGACCTCGCACTTCGCCAGCCAGAAGGGCTTGACCCGGACCTTGTGCTGCGGCCCCTCGTCGGGTTGGTGGCCCGGTTCGGACTCAGGGCTGCCCATGACGAACTCACCGCCCGGGACGTAGACCATCTCGAACTTCACATCACCCGGCAGCGTCTCGGTAAAGTTCTTGGCCTGCAGATTCACCTTCACCGGAACATCCGGGGTCGGCGGAATGACCTGCTTGACCTCAGGCTCCTGGGGAGAGGCGACACCGACGAGTGCCGCAAGACAGACGATCACGAATGCGGGGGCGGTGGATCGGAGGGTCATATCTGGTTAGATTCTCCCATGGGAGACCCCCTGTCAACAGCCGGGCGGCCGGTCCGACAGGGAGAAGAGGAGGGCAAGCAATGCCAGGCTGTGCGTTCGGGGCGATCGCTTTTCTCCATTGTATCAATTACGCCTCAACTTTAGCCTCTGCAGAATCCCTGGAACGGCACGAGTTCGAAGCCCGGCACATGGGTACGACGTTCCGGGTCGTCCTGTACGCCCCGGACCGCCCGGCCGCCGAGACGGCCGCAAAGGCTGCCTTCGTCCGGGTGGGCGAACTCGATCGCGTCATGAGCGACTACGACGCCAGGAGCGAGTTAATGAGGTTGTGCCGGTCCGAGTCCGGCAAGCCCGTCCAGGTGAGCGAGGATCTTTTCGAGGTTCTGCGGGCGGCGCAGGAAGTGTCTCGGAAGACAGACGGGGCGTTCGACGTGACCGTCGGCCCTCTGGTGCGGCTGTGGCGAGACGCCCGGCGGACGCAACAACTACCGGACCCGAAGGAACTGGCCGCGGCGAAGTCGAAGGTCGGCTACAAGGGAGTCGTACTCGACCAGGAGAAGCGGACTGTGACTTTGACCGTCCCCGGCATGCGGCTGGATCTGGGCGGGATCGGCAAGGGGTACGCCGCCGACGAGGCGCTGAAAGTCCTTGGAAAGCGAGGGATCACCCGGGCGCTGGTCGCGGCCAGTGGCGACATCGCGGTCGGCGACCCACCGCCCGGGGCAGACGCCTGGGTGGTCGAGGTCGCCCCGCTCGGCAAGGGTATGCCCGCACGCCGGGTGAAGCTGGCGAACGCCGCCGTATCGACGTCCGGCGACCTGGAGCAGTACGTCGAGATCAAAGGCGTACGGTACTCGCACGTTCTCGACCCGAAGACCGGGCTGGGGCTCGTCGGCCGTCGGAGTGTAACAGTGATCGCCCGGCGGGGAGTCCAATCCGACAGCCTCAGCACGGCCGCGAGCATTCTGCCGCCCGCGAAAGCCCTCACCCTCATCGACTCGATCGACGGGGCGGCGGTTTACATTGCGGTGAAGGAGTCCGACGACGCGGAAGCGAGAATCACCGCGTCGAAGCGGTTCCGGCACTACCTGGCACATGACGTGCATTCCGACAAGTAGTGTCGCCCGACGGTGGAGGTCCGGCCTATGGATGAGATGGTCAACAAGGTCGCCGCGCGGACCGGCATTGCGACCGAGACTGTCCACACCGTCCTGACGGCGGCGGTGGACCTGATCAAGGAACAACTCCCCCCGCAGTTCGCCGCCCAGGCGGACATGTTTTTGAAGGGGGGCGTTGGGAGTGGCGGACCGGGTTCGGCTGGCGGCGCGGCCGTCGGGAACCTGGCCTCCGACGTTCTGGGGAAGGAGGGTGCGCGATGAGCAACGTGACGATCCGTCAGTGCCCGCAGTGAGGGACGACCCGTGCGAACGCCGCCAGTGTGGCGGATCAACTGCGGAACGACCCGAACGTGAACGTGCAGGTGGTGGACGGCGACAAGGGCGAGTTCTCGATCACCGTGGACGGCCGCGACGTGGTTCGCAAGGACGATCCGATGCCGTCGGTAGACGAGGCGGTGGCGGCCGTGAGGCAGGCCCTTCCCGCCCACGCCTGACCCGCGGGCACCTGATTCCGGTATGAGGCGGGGGCGTCAGGCCCCCGCCTCGCGTTTCCGCTCAAACGTCCGCGACCAGTCCGGCAGCTTCTCCGCCAGTGCGTCCGCGGTCGCGGCCCGCAGCGTGACGTGACCGACCTTCCGCCCCGGCCGCGGGCCCTTGCCGTAGGTGTGCAGGTGGGATGCTGAGTGACGTAGCACTTCGGGCGTAGGCGGTACGGAGCCGATGAAGTTGAACATCGCCGAGTGCCCGACCGCGTCGGCCCGGCCGAGCGGCCAGCCGCAGACCGCCCGCAAGTGGTTCTCGAACTGGCTGGTCTGTGCCCCCTCGATGGTCCAGTGCCCGGAGTTGTGGACCCGCGGGGCCATCTCGTTCGCCAGCAGCCGTGGGCCGTCCTGGAACCATTCGATCGTCAGAACCCCGACGTAGTTCAACTCCGCCAACACCCGGGCGGCGTGCTCCTGGGCGCGCTCGGTCAACTCCTCGCGTAGGTCGCCGGCCGGGGCGATGGACCGGTGTAGTATACCGTCGCGGTGCTCGTTCTCTATTAGCGGGTAGCAGACAACATCCCCGCCCCGGCCTCGAACGGCGATCACGGAAAGCTCGCGGTCGAACGGTACGAACCCCTCCAGGATCAGCGGCCGGCCGCCGAGCTTGCCCCACGCCGCGTCGGCGTCCTGTCTGGTACGGAGGAACACCTGCCCCTTGCCGTCGTAGCCGAATCTCCGGGTCTTGAGTACTGCCGGCAGACCGATGTCCCGAAGGGCCACGTCGAACTGCTCCCGGGTGTCCACTGCCGCGAACGGCGGGGTCGGCACGCCGAGTTTGGCGAAAAAGGACTTCTCGGAGAGCCGGTCCTGGGACACCTCCAGCGCCCGCGGCGGCGGGTACACCGGCACCCGCTCGGACAGCCACCGGGCCGACTCGACCGGGACGTTCTCGAACTCGTAGGTGACGACGTCCGACTCGCGGGCGAGCTGGTAGAGCGCCTGGTAGTCGTCGAACTCGCCGTGCAGGTGACCGCAGACCTGGCCGGCACACGGATTCGGCACCGGGTCGAGGACGCTGCACCGGACGCCGAGCGGATACCCGGCCAGGGCGATCATCCGACCGAGTTGCCCGCCGCCGAGAATGCCCACCCTCATGGAGCCTTCCTCGGGTCCGGGTGGTCGAGTACGTCCTCAGTCTGTTTCTGACGAAACTCCTTGAGGGCATCGCGAATTGTCGTGAATTTGTTCGCGAGAATCGCAGCCGCGAGTAAGGCGGCGTTCTTCGCACCGGCCTTGCCGATCGCCAGCGTCCCCACCGGAATGCCGGCCGGCATTTGCACAATCGACAGCAGCGCGTCCAGTCCCCTCAGCAGCGAGTGTTCGGTGCCAACCGGAACGCCCAGCACCGGCAGCCATGTCTTGGCGGCGACCATTCCCGGCAGGTGGGCCGCCCCGCCGGCGCCGGCGATAACCACCTCCAGCCCCCGTCCGGCCGCCTCCTCGGCGTACCGGAACAGCTTGTCCGGGGTGCGGTGAGCCGACACCACCTCCACCTCGTAGGGGATTTTCAGCTCGTCGAGTACGTCGGCGGCGTGCTTCATCGTCTCCCAGTCGGACCGGGATCCCATGATGACGCCGACGAGAGGATTTGCCATTTCACGCACCTGGCTGGGGTCACATCAGCGGCTGCCACTTCCGTCCGTCTGCCGCGAGCATGGCGGCAGCGCACTGCGGTCCCTCCGATCCTGCCGCGTACTGGTCCGGGGCCGGGGCGTCCTGGCGCTCGGCGGCGGCGATGATCGGGTCCATGATCTCCCAGGCCCGCTCGATCTCGTCGGCACGCATGAACAGCGACGCATCCCCCTGCACCGCGTCCAGCAGTAGCCGCTCGTACGCCTCCGGCAGCGGCTTCTCGGCGTACGCCTCCTTGTAGTTGAACGACAGGTCCCGCGGCTGCAACCGGACACCGTCCACGTCCGGGACCTTGGTCTGAAAGTTCAGGTGGATCCCCTCGTTCGGCTGCAAGACCAGGGACATCCGGTTGCACTGCAACACCTCGCCCGGCGGCAGCGGGAACAACAAGTGCGGTGGGCAGTGGAACTGGATCATCACCTCGCTGTACCGGCTCTTGAGCCCCTTCCCCGACCGCAGGTAAAAGGGCACCTTCTTCCACCGGCTGTTCTCGACGGTGAGCTTCACGGCTGCGAACGTCGGGGTCCGCGAGTCGGGCGGCACCCCCGGCTCGTTGCGATAACCCTCGTACTGGCCCACGGACACCGACCGACAGGCCGCATCCGGGGTCGGGGTGGAGATCGCGTCGAGGACCTTCATCTTCTCGTTGCGCAGCGAGTCCGCCGCGTACCGGGACGGGCTCTCCATCGCCACCAGGGTCATGACCTGGAGCAGGTGACTCTGGAACATGTCCCGCAGTACGCCGCTGGTGTCGTAGTACGCGCCCCGACGCCCGACGGTGACACTCTCGGCCACCGTGATCTGCACGTGGTCGATGTACTGGTAGTTCCACAGCGGCTCGAACAGGGTGTTGGCGAACCGGAAGATCAGGATGTTCTGGACCGTCTCCTTGCCCAGGTAGTGGTCGATGCGGTAGAGCTGGTCCTCGCGCCAGTGCTTGTGCAGTACGTCGTTGAGCGCCTTGGCCGAGGCCCGGTCGCGGCCGAACGGCTTCTCGATGATGAGTCGCCGGAACCCGCCGTCTTCGCGGGAGAACCCCTCCTCGCCGAGCGTCGTACCCAACTCCGGGTACAGTTCCGGCGAGACCGACAGGTAATAGAGCCTGCGACCGCCGCCCTGCCCTTCGGACTCGGCGAACCACTTCCTCAATGGCTCGACACCGCCCGGCTGGGTGACGTCAGTTCGGACGTAGTGAACGGACGCCGCGAATCTCGTCCAGGCGGATTCGTCCCACGGCTCGCCGGAGGAGTTGAAGGCGTCCCGCGCTCGCATCCCCAGGTGGTCGCGGAACGAGGTGTCGGAGTAGTCACTTCGTGCGACGCCCACGACCCGGGTGTGATCCGGCAGACGGCCCTTGAGGTAAAGGTTTAAGAGCGCGGGGACGAGCTTCCGGGCGGTCAAGTCGCCGGATGCCCCGAAGATCACGACGGTGAGGGGGGCGGACATGTGGTCGGGGTCTCGCATGCGAGGGCGACAGTCCGAGACATCCTAGGTTTTGACGCTGGTCTGGGCACCCCGCGCGAAACGAACAAAGCCCCGGCGGTTACCTCGACACCCGCCCGTTGGTGGAGTCGCAGGTCGTGTTCATCGGTGAACGGGGACCGCTGACTGACCGAGGCATCCGTGCGTTGTGCGACAAGTACGCCGCCGTGTGTGGCTTCCACATCCACCCGCACCTGCTGCGGCACACGATGGCCCACCAGTTCCTCGCCGACAACCAGAACGATCTCGTCGGACTGGCCCAGATACTCGGGCACGAGAACCTGAACACCACAGCCCGCTACACGAAGCGAACCCAGCATCAGTTGGGCGAGGCGAGCGAGAAGCTGAACTACTGACGGGCCAGGGGGCCGAGTTTTGATCGGACAGACCCGTCTGTATAATTCTGGTATGGGACGTACACCTTCTGCTAATTCCGAGGCCCGCCAGCGGATTCTGGAGTCGGCCGACCGGCTGTTCTACGCCGACGGCATCCGAGCCGTCGGGATCGACCGGGTGATCGCCGAGGCGGGGGTGGCGAAGGCCACCCTGTACGCCCACTTCCCGAGCAAGGACGACCTCATCCTGGCCGTCCTCCACCACCGGGAGGCGGCGGTCGTGGCCTTCTTCACCGAGGCCACGGCCCGACACCGGAAGCGGGTCAAAGACCCGCTCCGGGCGTTCTTCGCCGCCCTCAAGGAGTGGTTCACCTCGCCGGGGTTCCGGGGGTGTGCGTTCCAGAACGCCGCCGTCGAGTTGGCCGACCCGAACCACCCCGGCACGGCGTTCGTCCGGGGGCACAAGAAGCGGTTCCACGAGACGCTGGCCGGACTCGTTCGGGAGGCCGTCGGCCCGGCGGGGGAGGCGGTCATCCCGGCTGTCGCCGTGCTGGTCGAGGGGGCCATCGTGACGGCCCTCATCGACCGCTCCCCGGTCGCTGCCGACGTGGCCCGTGACGCCGCCGCCCGCCTCCTGTCTTCGGTCACGAAGGGGTGAAGTTCCGGTTTCTCGTAAGGATAGACAGACCTGTCTGTATACACTCCCGTCCGGTGGCTATTCCCGACACCCCGGCCCGCCCGAACGGAGGATGCCCGATGCGAGAGTTCACCAGCGACATCGCCTTCACCCCGGCAGTGAAGGCGGTCCAGACCCGGAACGGCTCCCGCTCGCAGTACGAACGGGCCGAGCGGGGCCGGGGCTGGCAATCGACGGTCACGTCCGACCTGGAAGAGTTCCTGGCCGGGCTGGACATGTTCTACCTGGGCACGGCGACCGCCGACGGGCAGCCCTACATCCAGTACCGGGGCGGGTCGCCCGGCTTCCTCAAGGTGCTGGACGACCGGACGCTCGGGTTCGCCGACTTCGGCGGCAACCGCCAGTACCTCACGGTCGGCAACCTGTCGGAGAACCCGAAAGCGTTCCTCTTCCTGATGGATTACGCCAACAGCCAGCGGGTGAAACTGTGGGGGACGGCGAAGGTCGTGGAAGACGACCCCGCACTCCTCGACCGCCTCCGTGACCCCGAGTATCCGGGTAAGGTCGAGCGGGCCGTCGTGTTCACCGTCGAAGCCTGGGACGTGAACTGCCCGCAGCACATCCACAAGCGGTTCCCGCAATCCCAGGTCGCCCCGGTGATCGAGCAACTACAGGCGAGGATCGCAGACCTGGAGTCGCAACTGGCGGCACGCAACGGCAAGTAACTCGCTCCTGTTCCGTCATCCAAACCCATTCACGAAGGAGAACGGTCATGGTCACACCCGGCACACGGTCAGCCCTGCTCGCCGCTGCGGCAGTCGTCCTGGGGCTGTCAATTCCCCGGCCGGTCCACGCCGCCGACCCGAAGCCCGCCCCGGCGGTCGCCCACCGGACGGTCAAGATTGACGGCCTGGACATCTTCTACCGGGAGGCCGGGCCGAAGGACGCCCCGACGGTCCTGCTCCTGCACGGGTTCCCAGCGTCCTCGCACATGTTCCGCAACCTGATACCGGCCCTGGCCGGTGAGTTCCACGTCGTCGCCCCGGACTATCCCGGCTTCGGGTACAGTTCCGCTCCGCCGGTGGACAAGTTCGAGTACACCTTCGACAAGCTGGCCGACGTGGTGGAGGAGTTCACCGAGAAGGTCGGCCTGACCAAGTACGCCTTGTACGTTCAGGACTACGGTGCCCCGGTCGGCTACCGGCTGGCGGTCAAGCACCCGGAGAGGGTCACGGCACTGGTGGTGCAGAACGGGAATGCCTACGACGAGGGGATCGACAACGACTTCTGGAAGCCGATCAAGGCGTACTGGAAGGACCGCTCGGAGAAGACCGCCGACCCGCTGCGGAAGTTCCTGACCGTGGATGCGACCAAGTGGCAGTACACCCACGGCGTCCGCAACGCCGAGGCGATCAGCCCGGACGCCTGGACGCTCGACCAGCACTTCCTCGACCGGCCGGGGAACGCCGACATCCAACTCGCCCTGTTCCACAGCTACGGCAGCAACCCGCCGCTGTACCCGGCGTGGCAGGCGTACTTCCGCAAGCACCAGCCGCCGACGTTGATCGTGTGGGGGAAGAACGACCAGATATTCCCGCCCGCCGGGGCCGAGCCGTACAAGAAGGACTTGAAGACCCTGGAGTACCACCTGCTCGACACCGGCCACTTCGCTCTGGAAGAAGACGGGGATAAGATCGCCGGGCTGATGCGAGGGTTCTTGGCGAAGCACGCCAAGCCTGTCGGCAAGTGAACCGTGAGGCCGACGGTCCCCTCATCAGGGGACCGTCCTTGTACCGGGGGATCGTCATGCACTACGACTTCACCGTCATCCCCGACGCCGAGGTTCCTCTCGGGGTCGAACCGGCCTTCCGGCACGCCGTCACGACCTATGCCAGCGAGACGAACAAGACCGCCTCCGTGTGGCGGGCTGTCCCCGACGACCGGCTCGACTTCCGGCCGCACGAGCGGGTGAACACGATCCGCACCATCCTCGTCCACCAACTCTTGTCCGAGCGGCGGTTCTTCGGCCAGTTCGTCGGCACCGACGAGCCGCCGGTGGAAGACCTCCTGCCGCCGGGTGAGTCGCCCCCGGTGGCGGCGTACATCGAGAGGTACGTCGGCCTGTGTCGGAAGCGGCTGCCGCAGTTCGCTGCGGGCACGACGGCGTGGTGGCTCGAACCCCGGCCGTTCTTCGGCGGGCTGGTGCGGGAGCGGGCGTGGGTGTTCTGGCGGCGAGTCCTGCACACCTGCCACCACCGCACCCAGGTGCAGGCGTGGCTGCGGCTGGCCGGGGTGACGCCGGTGCCCGCCATCTATGGGCCGTCCGGGGACGTGACCTGGGACGAGGCCGACCCGACGTACTCGCTGGCGGCGGCGAACCGGGCGGCGACGTGACACCATCTTCGGATCAGGCAGCGCAGAACCGTGTCATCCGACTTTCGGTCACAAACCGTCGGCGGGAGATTTTGGGCTGTGGGGCGTCGTGTTCAGCCTCTTGTAATAAGCCCACCCTGTCCTCTTCGTATCTATTATTATTGTCCTATCCCGAATCACATCATGGCTGGTCGGCCCGAGTCTCCCGGCGACAGCCTGCTTTCGACCACAAACACATGGGCATGGTGACAGTGACACCGGGATGTCATTGAGCGTCGTCGGCGATTTGACTCCGACTGGCGATTTCTGGTATCCTGCCACCGTCCCGAAGGATCGGGATCACAACTGTGGAAGGACACACGAATGCAACAACTCGATGAAGAAACGTCTTCGATGTCTCGAAGACAGCAATCGGTGCAGATCAAGCGAGCGATCCGGGCAAAGTTCCCAGCCCTCGCCGCTTCTGACTTGAGCCTGTCATGGGGCCGGGGAACGGCTTGGGGATGGTTACATCTGCGGGTGCGGAAGACATCTTACGTCACACCCGTTCGGAACTTCCTGTCCGAACAGTTCGATTGGTCAGGCTACGACATCGGCCACCACGAATCTGAGATGACAAGCGACAACTACCTCAACCTGTCTGTCACCGATTGGGACGGGCGGTCGTGGATTGGCGGCAGTATCTCTGACGAAGAAGGCAAGCACGACTGGAAATCGCTCGTGTTCTGACACCGCCTGCTCCGGGGCAATCACAACCCCGGAGCAGGCATGTCCACCACCCGCAGCGAACGCCACGGCCAAACCGAAGTCGGCATCGTCAGCCATGAGGGGCGAGAGTTTGTTGCCCTCGGTGCAACCGTCCACGGCCGAGACATCACGGCGTACACGAAACTCGCTGACGGCAACATTGTCCTGACGACGTGGTGCGGCAAGATCATGCTCGGCTGCCGCCATGAAATCGTCCGTCGGCACCGGGATGGCTCACTCGTCCTGCTCTACCGGCTGACCCGACGCCGGTTCGTCGTCGGCTACGCCCTGGGCGACAGCGGAATGTTGTTCCGGGGCGAACTGCTCACTGGCTCGATGGACGACGAGGCCCAACGGGCTGCCATCTTCATCGCCAACATGTGTGCCTCCTTCGACGACGAAGACGCCGCCTGACACCACCGCCTCCGGTGTGACCCATGTCGCACCGGAGGAGTTCATGACCGACGACTCGCCGATCCTGGTCCGGGTGGTGTTCCGCAGGTGGCGGGACGGGAGCGGGGTGATTGCCCTCATCCCCGAACTCCCGGCCGACGCACACGGCGAATACTGCGACAGCTACATGCACGTCGGCCAGCACGGCGGGGCCGACTACCACGGCGTCATCCGGCACACCGCACCGGCTACCCCCGAGGAGTCCGCCGCCCTCGCCGCCGAACTTATCAGGATTGGGTATCGGCTGGTCCCCGTCCGTCGGGCCTCGCCTCGACTCCATGAGCGGCGACGAGAGGAGGCTCGCCGGTATCGAACGGCAGTCCGTGCCACCTGACACCGCCTGCTCCTGTGTGAACCCGATCCACACTGGAGCAAGATGATGGTAACGGCATCGGCGACGTTTCACGGCCAAGAATTGAAGGACATCCCGGTCATCAACCCCGGCGGCTGGTGGGGCAAGACGTGGTTGATCGAGATCGGCGGGTCGTACTGCCCGCTGTTCCTGGTCGTCGAGGCCGACAGCGTGCAGGACGCCATCGACGAACTGGCCGACGAGGAGAAGTACGGCCACCAGATCATCGTGCCTGAGGCCGACCTGGGAGACTACCCGGAGGAGAGCCGCCACTACGGTCCGAGCGGGCAAGTCTTCGATCTCGACCACTTGATGATCCACGGCCAGGAGCGGGTGAAGGTGCCGTTCCCCTGCCGCTACCACGGCGACGGGCTGCCGCCCGAGGGCGTCTGCCCGACGGAGTTCGGCGAGGAACCCGACGAGAGTGACACCGACTGACGGCGGGTTTCCCTCGCCGCCTGGAGCAACCGATGGACCCGACCGAACGACCGGGATACCTGTGCCCGGAACTGCTCGCCTTTTACGGCGACGACGAAGGCACGAACTCGTCCGGCTACACCCTGGAGCAAGTGCTGGGGTGGCCCGACGAGGATTGGGAGCTTCAACACGATTTCGTTCAGTGGGTCTTCGCCACGGACGAGCCGAGCATGTACAACCCCGACGCCCCGGTCCTCGATGCGGCCACCATCGCCCGGTTCCGGGCCGACACGCTGCTGCGACACCGGCTCCGGCGATCCTTCGACCGCTGGCTGGCGTTCTGCGGCGTGGTTCGCACCGACGACGGCCTCGCCTTCGACAACCCGAACCCCCGAGTGTGGGATCGCCAGAACCACAACTGGCTGCGGATCACCCGTGTTCTGCGCTCTCTGAATCTGCTCGGGCTGTCCGACGAGGCTCAGGCGTTCTTCGCCCTGCTGACCACCGTCCGGGCAAGGATCGACGCGGCGACGTGGCGGTATTGGGAGAGAGCGGCCCGCTCTGAGGCGTGACACCGGCTGTTCGGTCAAGGAGGACAACTGATGATCGACAAGCCGAAGTTCGAGTTGGGGCAGGTCGTCGCCACTCCCGGCTGCATCGAGGCACTGGAGCGGACCGGGCAGACGCCGCCGGAGTTGCTGGCTCGCCACCTGCGACTGGAGCAGGGGGACCTGTGCGACGA
>Ga0247822_10000852_pt1 | contig 17570 bp, 16 predicted proteins | sample 13C_Cellulose_Da_FD_192423 | JGI IMG/M metagenome (GOLD analysis project Ga0247822, IMG submission 192423) | Soil microbial communities from agricultural site in Penn Yan, New York, United States - 13C_Cellulose_Day30 | ecosystem: Environmental > Terrestrial > Soil > Agricultural land | place...
CTCGTGGCCGGGGCGAGCCGGCTGCGATCCGCGGCCGGCGGGCCCTGCCGGCCGTCCGACAGCCGCAGGGTCATGCCCGGCGGCGCGTCGCCGGTCTGGATCAGCGGCGCGCCGCCGACACCGGCGGCGCCGGGTCCCTTGGGCGCCTGCTTGCCTCCGCACGAGAGGGTCAGAAACTGCGCGATGGTGGCCAGCGCCACGGCGCGGACGCCGATCGATCGAGATCTGGAGGGCACGCCCGGTATCGACGCACAACCGACGACTTTGCGCTACCGCGCCGGGGTCGCTTCGCCGCGGGCGGGCTCCGGGGTTGGCTGCTACGGTCGCACCAGCGACGGAGGTCACGGTGTGTTGACGCGCGAGGCGGACGCGACGGTCGACTTCGAAGCGATCTTCGAGAGCACTCCCAACCCCTACATGGTGCTGGATCGTGAGCTGCGCGTCGTGGCGGCCAACGCGGCGTACCTGCGGGCGACCGGGACGCGCCGCGAGGAGCTGCTCGGCCGGTACATCTTCGAGGTCTTCCCTCATGACGCCAGTGATCGCTACAACGCCAGCTCGGTCCGGATGCGCGCCTCGTTCGAGCGCGTGCTCGCCACCGGCGAGCCCGACGTCGTCGCGGTCATCCCGTACCGCGTGCCGGCCGGCAGCGGCGGTCACGTCGAGGAGCGGCTGTGGAGCGCGACCCACACACCGATCCGCGACCGCTCGGGCCAGGTCCGGTTCGTCCTCCAGCACACCGTCGACGTGACCGAGATCGACCTGCTGGCGACGCGCGGCGAGGTCGAGGCCGGCGTGCTCGGCCGGGCGCGCCAGGCCGAGGCCGCGTTCAGCAGCTCCGAGGCCGAACGGAGCCAGCTGCGCCGGCTGTTCGAGCTGACCCCCGGGTTCGCCGCGTTCCTGGCCGGGCCCGATCACGTGTACGAGATCGCCAACCGCGCCTACCTCGACCTGATCGGCCGCGACGACGTGATCGGCCGGCCGGTCAAGGAGGTGCTGCCCGAGCTCGCCCATGGCGCCGCCGAGCTGTTCGATCAGGTCATGGCCACCGGCGAGCCGTACGTCGGCCGCGGCGTCCGGGCGATGATCCCGCAGGGCGAGGCGCGGGTGCCGGTCGAGCGCTACCTCGACTTCGTGTGCCAGCCGGTGGTGGCCTCCAGCGGCGTGGTCACCGGCGTGTTCCTCCAGGGCCAGGACATCACCGATCAGAAGCGGGCCGAGTCGGAGCTCGAGCGCGCGCTACGCGACTACCAGTTCCTGGCCGAGTCGGTCCCCCAGCAGCTCTACACCGCCGGCCCCGACGGCCTGGTCGACTTCGTCAGCCGCCAGTCGGTCGAGTACTTCGGGCTGCCGGTCGACGACCTGCTCGGCGCGGCCTGGATCGACCTGATCCATCCCGATGATCGCGACGCCGTCGCCGCGGCCTGGTCGAGCGCGGTGGCGACCGGCAACCCGCACGACTGCGAGCTCCGCCTGCGCCGCGCCGACGGCGTCTACCGCTGGCACCTCGATCGCGCGCTGGCGCAGCGCGGCGACGACGGGGCGGTGCTGCGCTGGTTCGGCACCGCCACCGACGTCGACGACGCCCGCCGCGATCGCGACGAGCTGGCCGCCCGCGCCGAGCACGAGCAGCGGCTGATCGGCATCGTCAGCCACGACCTGCGCAACCCGCTGACGACGATCACGGTCGCGGCCACGCTGCTGCTCCAGCACGGCCACCTCGACGCCCTCCAGGCCCGCACCCTCGGCCGGATCGTGACGGCCGCCGAGCGGACGTGCCGGCTGGTCCACGACCTGCTCGACTTCGCGCAGACTCGCGCGGCGGGGGCGATCCCCGTCACCCGCGTCGACGCCGATCTCCACGCGCTGACCCGCGAGGTCGTCGACGAGATCCAGCTGGCCCACCCCGACCGCCCCATCGAGCTGATCCAGCTCGGCTGCGCGCGCGGCTCCTACGACGTCGACCGCATCTCGCAGGTGATCAGCAACCTGGTCGGCAACGCGATCCAGCACGGCTCCGTCCACGCGCCGGTGGTGGTGACCTCGGTGGGCGGCGACCGCGAGGCGTTGATCGTGGTGCACAACGCCGGACCGCCGATCCCGCCCGCCGACCTGGCCAGCGTGTTCGAGCCGTTCCAGCGCGGCCGCCATTCCGGCGGGCGCAGCGGCGGCAGCGTCGGGCTCGGCCTCTACATCGCGCGCCAGATCGTCGCCTCGCACGGCGGCGACATCGACGTCGAGTCGGACGCCGACGCCGGCACCACCTTCCGCGTCCGGCTGCCCCTTCAGGGCTCGAGCCACAGCGAGATCAGGAACGTGCGGCCGGGCTGAGGCATCTCCGAGGTGAAGAACCCGAGCGAGCCGCGGAAGCTGCCGTCGGCGTCGTAGGGGTTGTCGCCGGCCGACGCGTCGTTGATGCCGGGGTGGGTGTAGCGGGCGTCGCCGAGGTTGAGCATGGTCGCCGACACGCCGAGGCCGGTGCCGGCGACGTCGCGGTAGCCGATCGTCGCGTCGAGGGTGGCGTAGGCGTCGACCTCGCGGATGGGGTTGGTCGGCGTCGTCGTCCGCCGCCCGTACCACCGCCCGCGCATGGTCGCCGACAGGTGGCGGTCGTAGCGGAGCGAGGCGCCGAGGTGGACCTTGTCGCGCGACAGGTCGCCGATGCGCACGACCTCGCGGGTGCCGTCGGTCGCGGTCAGCTCCTCCTCGGCGTGGAACAGCCGGGTGTAGCTGCCCCACAGCTCGAGCCGGTCGACGCCCTTCACCGGCACGTGTCCGCGGAACGAGTAGTCGAGGCCGATGACGAGCTGCTCGCCCGAGTTGCGCGGGATGGCGCCGACCGAGATGGTGTCGGCCGAGTGGACGGCGTAGGCGGCCACGCCTTGCCACAGCGTCGGCAGGGTCAAGGTGGTGTCGAGCTCGAGCGTCTGCGAGCGCTGCGGGCGCAGGTCGGGATCCGACCCCGATCCGGTCCAGCCGCCGTACAGCACCCGCGGCGGCGGCTCCTGGAACGCCTCGCCGTACAGCGCCTTGATCACCAGCGGCTTGCTGATCCGGCCGACGTAGCCGGCTCGCAACGTCGGCGCCAGGTCGTAGCCGGAGTTGCGATCGATGCGGCCGCCGAGGTGGAGGTGATGGTTGGCGCTGAGCTCGCGGCGGACCTGGATGTAGGCGCCGACGTCCTCGGTGAGGATGCGGTTCTGCCGCTGGCGCACCGGCGTCGGCGGCGCCGGGTACGGGTAGGTGGTGGCGTCGATGGTCGCGACCGGCTGGTAGCCGCCCGGCGTGCCGGCCGGTCCTTCGCCGGTGATGTCGTACGCCTTCTGCAGGTCCTTCTGCTCGAGCTTGATGCCGGTGATCAGGCTCCACCCGCCGACCGGGGCGAGCGCGAAGTCCTGGTAGCCCGCCCAGCTGGCGTTCTGGGCGTGCCAGTACGAGAACGCGGCGACCCGGCCCTCGAGCGGATCGCGGTAGCCGTCGACGAAGAACGACTCGGCGGGGATCCCGCCCTGGCGGTAGCGCAGCACCGTGCGCGACTCGAGCGTGCGGGTCAGCGGCGCGGTGTGGCGCAGGTAGGCGTCGAGCTCGTCGCGGGTCCACACCGCGTTGTTGAGCACCCGGTCGCCGGCGTACTCGACGCCATAGCCGCTCGAGAAGCTCATCCACCGCACCGCCAGCTCGGTGTCGTCGTGGTAGAGGTGCGCCTCGGCGGCGCGGGCGGTGTGGCGCGAGCGGAACCCGGCGAAGCTCGGGTTGTCGATGAAGCCGCCCCACAGATCGTGGCCGAGCGCGCCCTCGTAGTAGGCGTCGCGGGTGAACTCGTACAGATCGTTGTGGGCGTCGTCGAGCAGGCCGGTCTCGAAGCGGGCGCTGACCCGCAGCCGCCACGGGCCGTGCTTGTAGAGCACGGTGGCGTCGGCCAGCCGCGACTGATCGGAGCCGATCCCGAGCCGGACCTCGTGGGTCACCCCGTCGCGCTCGGCGTCGGAGACGGTGATCACGTTGACCACGCCCATGAACGCGTTGGGGCCATAGACCGACGACGCCGGGCCCTGGACGACCTCGACGCGGTCGATCGACGTCAGCGGCAGCGCGGTCAGCGGCACGTCGACGTCGAGGAAGTAGAGCGAGTTGACCGGCAGGCCGTCGACCATCAGCAGGAACGGCGCCGACACGTCGCCGCGGAAACCGCGCCAGTAGACCAGCACCCAGTTGTCGCCCCACGGACGGACCACGTCCATGCCGGGGATGTCGTCGAAGATGTCGCCGAGCTGGCGGTAGCCGCGCTCCTCGAGCTCGGCCCGGGTCAGGACGATCACCGAGGCGGGCGCGTCGTCGAGCTTCTCGTCGAGGTTCGACGCGGTGGTGATCGACACCGCCATCAGCTCCTCGAGCGACAGATCGCCCAGATCGTCGTCATCGCCCTCGGCCGCTGCGTCGTGACCCGCGACCGCGAGCCACACGCCGACGAGGACCGCGAACCCCCGTCGCGGCATCCCGGACATGGGTGCATCTTCACCCGGCCGGCGGGCGCCGACAAGGCTCTGAAGTCCGATGGATTTCCAGTCGCTTAGGATTTGAACTTGACCTCTAGTTCAGATTTGTGGTGGATTCGCCGTCGTGAGCACGCAACTGGCTCGTACCCGCGTCCCGTCGCAGGGCCGCGCCGTCCGGACCCGGGCCGCGCTGCTCGCGGCCGCCGAGCGCGAGTTCTCGGCCCGCGGCTACGCCGCGACCACGGCGCGCAGCATCGCCGAGCGGGCCCGGACCGCGACCGGCAGCTTCTACCAGTACTTCACGTGCAAGGACGAGGCGCTGCGCGAGATCGCCTCCGCCCGCCAGGCCGGCGTGGTCACCCGTGCGCTGGCCATGCTCGAGGCGGCGATGGAGCACGTCGGCGATCGCGCCGAGCTGCTGCGCGACGTCCGCCGCCGCATGCGCACGGTGGTCGACGTGGTCATGGCCTACCACGCCGACGACCCCGGCCTGCACGCGGTGATCACGGAGCGCCGCCACGCCGACCCGGAGCTCGAGGCCTTGATCGCCGAGGGCGAGCGCCAGGTCGTCGAGCGCATCGCCGGCCTGCTCGCCCGCTGGGGCCACGCCGGCGATCCGACGCCGACCGCGTTCGTCCTGTTCGGCACCCTCGAGGGCGCCGTCCACGCCCACGTCCTCGGCAAGCCGGTCGTCGACGATGTCCGCTTCATCGACGCGCTGGTCGAGGCGATGATCCGCATCGCGTCACCGGCTTCGCCGTGATCACTGGTTCTTCGGTCCCTTCCCGGCCCCCGCCCCCAAGGAGTAATCGTCATGGCTCTCGTGAAGCTCGGTCCCGAATGGTCGCAGCTGATGGATCGTTACCAGGACGACCACCAGAACAAGGTCAACCAGGTCTGCCACTCGATCGGCATCCCGATGATCGCCGCCTCGCTGCCGATCGGCGCGACCCTCGTCGGCCTGCCGCTCGCCATCCCGATGTTCGCCGTCGGCTGGACCTTCCAGTTCGTCGGCCATGCCTTCGAGGGCAAGAAGCCGTCGTTCGTCGACGATCGCCGCCAGCTCATCACCGGCCTGCTGTGGTGGAGCAAGAAGGTCGGCCTGCCGCTGGTCGAGACGACCCCGGCGCCGGCCACCGAGAACTGACGCAGCGCCCTCGCAGGGCGGAGATTCAGCGGACGTTCTCGCGGCGCCGTCGCGCCGCGATGCGCGATGGTTGCGTGACCTGGCGGGCGCTGCGTCAGTCCCCTTCCGGACGCCTTCGGCGTCCTCAGATGGGGGACGATCGCGTCCCCCATACCCCCACTCTCCACCGACGAGGTCCGCCGCGACTGCGGCATGATCGATACGCTCCTGGCGCGCCGCTGTGATGGCGACTAGCGCGCCGGCGCCGCCGCGGCGGCGCTGGCCGAGCCGGCGGCGTGCGGGGCGATGTCGTCGGAGCGATCGTGCGGGATGCGGTAGCGGGCGAGGATGCGCGGCGCGGCGCGGGCGACCTCGTCGCTGTCGAACATGATCACGCCGCCCGAGGTGGTGGTGATCTCGACCAGGCCGCGGGCGGCGCTGACCCGCTCGACGAAGTCGGCGAGGTCGCGCGGGATGGCGCCGTTCACGGTGGCGACGCCCTCGTTGTAGAGGTGGCCATAGCCGACGTTGATCTCGTCGGCGAGGATCTGGGTGAGGATCACGACCTCGTGGCGCTGGGGGGTGCGCACGCCCATGTAGTAGTAGTTGAGGAACTCCTTGGGCGCCTTGTTCCACCACTTGTCCCAGGTCGACAGGAAGTCGCGGGTCAGGGTCTGGAACACCAGCCCGCCGTACACGAAGTAGCGCGGCGGGTGGTCGTAGCGCGACCGCGGCACCAGCGGCTGGTACGGGCCGAGCGTGATGTTGACGTCGCGGGGCGCGCCGTCGCGCAGGATCTTCACCGGGACGGTGTCGCCGACGTAGTGGGTGCCGAGCACGACGTCGTAGCGGGTGCGGTGGCGCTCGGCCCAGCGGACCGTGCCGTTGCTGGCGATGGCCAGCCCGTCGAGGTGGGTGATCACGTCGCGCGGCATCAGCGCGCCGTCGGCGGCGCCGCCGTGATCGACGTGGACGACCATCACGCCCGACACGCCGTCGGGGACGCCCAGGCGCTTGCGCAGGAACGGGTTCTCGAGGTTCTGGGTCGAGATGCCGAGCGCGGGGATCTCGGGCCGCTTGCCCTGCTCGACCCCGGCCAGGAACGCCCGGATCACCGGCGGCGGCACCATCTCGCCGATGTTGTCGACCCCGGTCAGCTTCTGGAACGCGATGCCGACCACCTTGCCGTGGCCGAACACCGGGCCGCCGCTGTTGCCGGCGTTGATCGCCGCGTCGACGGTGACCGCCAGCAGGTGGCGCTGCGAGTGGCTGTAGCGCTGGACCTCGATGCGCGACACCACGCCCTCGGTGATCGAGATCTCCTCGCCGCCGACCGGGTAGCCGACCACCGCGACCTCGTCGCGCAGCTTCGGCATCTCCCCGATCTCGGCCGGCGGGACGTCGTCGAGGAAGTGGGCGGGCTCGATCACCTCGAGCAGGGCGAGGTCGCAGTCGTGGTTGACCGCGCGGACCCGGGCGATCGCCTTGTCGGGGTGAGAGGGCTTCTGGACCTGGAGGAAGGTCGCGTCGGCCACGACGTGGGCGCCGGTGAGGATGGCGCCGCCGCCGATCACCACACCCGAGCCGGTCGACGACGATGGGTTACGCGTCTGCCAGGGCGCGTCGTAGTCGGGCTCTTGCGTGGTGGCGAAGACGCGGACGACCTCGGGATAGGCCATGAATGAGCGACCCTACCGCTGGCGGCAGTCGCGCGCAAACCACGGCTTTCGGCTAGGTCCCGTGCGCTCCCGCGCGTGGGAAATACCCGGGCGTGGTACGGCGCTGTACTGTCGAGACCGCGCCCCGGGCAGGGCGCATGTGAAGGAGAGCTCGTGATGCGCACCACCATCGCCTCGATTGCGACCTCGATCGTCCTCGCGCTGAGCGGCGTCGCCGCCGCGCAACCTCAGACCCAGCCGGCCAAGCCGGCGTCACCGTCCGAGCCGACCGCCGCCGCCGCCGAGGTCAAGGCCGCCAAGAAGGTCGAGAACCGCGAGCCGGTCGACGAGGGCGCCTCGTTCGCCAAGGGCGAGACCGTGTGGATCTGGTCGCGCGTCACCGGCGCCAGCGGCACCACGGTCAAGCACGTGTGGAAGCGCGACGGCAAGGACGTCTGGACCGCCACGCTCAAGATCGGGTCGAACAAGTGGACGACCTCGTCGCGGCGGACGATGTCGACCCCCGGCAGCTACGCGGTCGACGTGGTCGGCGCCGACGGCGCCATCCTCGGCTCGGTCAGCTTCACGGTCCAGTAGCCGCCGCCGCCTGCTCGCGCTTGCGCCGCGCTCGCTGATCGCGCCAGGCCAGGAACGGCTTCTCGACCAGGTAGAACGAGCCGATCGCGCAGAGCACCGCCAGGACGAGGTTGACCGGGAAGGTGTTGGCCGACGACTTGGCGTAGTGGTTGAGGAACGGCTCCTGCCACAGGTACAGCGAGTACGACAGGGTGCCGAGCCACACCAGCGGCGCCCAGTTGAGCAGGCGGCCGACCAGATCGTCCGGGAACCGGACGCAACGGTCGATCACCAGCGCCAGCCCGACGTTCATCACCGTGATCGAGATCGTGTACTCGAGCGCGAACCACGACGGCAGGTTGGCGCCGACCACGACCAGCGGGACCAGCACGAACGCCTTGCTGCGCAGGAAGCGCAGGTAGCGCGGCTCGGCGTCGAGCCGGGTGCGCAGGGCGGCGAGCAGGCACCCGGTCGCGATCGAGTCCATCACGCACGGGTAGGCCTCCATGATCACGTCGTCGGGGTAGGGGGCGACGAACCACGCCAGCGCGCGCAGCAGCGGGGCCAGGCCGATCATGACCAGCGACACCGGCACGATCCGCTCGCGGCCGGCGAGGAGCACCATCGCCGGCCACAGCAGGTAGAACTGCTCCTCGATCGACAGCGACCACAGGTGGCCGAGCTCCCACGATCGCTCGTAGTGGTAGTTCATCGTGTAGGTCAGCGCGGCGATCACGTCGCCGTGGTGGAGGGCGAGCGCGCCCACCGCCCACGCGACCAGCATCGCGGCCACGAACACGTAGAACGCCGGGAAGATGCGCCACGCCCGCCGGGCGTAGAAGCCGCGCAGCGAGATGGTCCCGCTCCGCTCGTGCTCCTGGATGAGCAGGCTGGTGATCAGGAACCCCGAGATGACGAAGAAGATCCGCACCCCGAGGTAGCCGAAGTCGCCGATCGCGCCGAGCGCCCGCCGGTCGACCGGGAACCCGCGGGTCCCGAGCAGGTGCTGGAGCATGACCAGCGCGATCGAGAGCGCGCGCAGGCCGTCGAGCGACGGGATGCGACGGGACGCCACCGGAGGGACCGACACGACGACATCAGACTGAACCACGCCGCCGGCTTCGTCGCCAGGTAGGTCGGCCGGTTCGTGCAACGTGCCGCCGCGGCGGCCGGCCCTACCATGTGGTCCAGCCGCGCCGGTCCGCGCGCGCGTGCGCGGTCCGGCTCACCACCACCAGTACAGGTCGTCCTGATCGTATCCCGGCAGCACCTCGGCCGCGACCTGGCCGAGGTCGCTCACCCGGTGGACGGTGATGGCGACGTCGCTGATGGCGTAGACGTAGTCGCCCATGAAGATCGAGCGCCGGATGTCCCGGTAGTACCAGTAGTGGTCGGGATCCGTGTTGTAGAACGCCGAGTGGTCGATCGAACCGCGGCGCGACAGCCCGGTGGCGAGGTCGACCTCGACCAGCTCGAGCCGCGACAGGTAGCGGTAGGTCCACTGGCCGGTCTGCGGATCGTAGTCGTCGGCATAGCTGGTCATCGGGATCGCCAGCAGCTTCTTGGGCGCCCAGTACTGGAACGCCTTGTGCTCGTAGAGCGCCTCCGACCAGCCCCAGCCCTGGTCGTTGACCAGGACCTCGGTGTCGTCGAGCCGCGGCCGGGTCATGTCGCTGACGTCGAACAGCGACACCTGGGTCCGCCAGTTGGCGCCGGTCTCGTCGCCGCCGACGCCGATCGACAGCAGCTTGCCGGCCGCGATCGGGTGGAGGTAGGTCGAGAACCCGGGCACCTCGAGCTCGCCGACCAGGCGCGGCCGGATCGGATCGGTCAGGTCGATGGTGAACAGCGGGTCGATCTGCTCGAAGGTGACCAGGAAGGCGCGGTCGGGCAGGAACCGGGCCGCGAACAGGCGCTCGCCGGGTGCGATGCCGCCGAGGTGGCCGACCTCGCGCAGCCGGCCGGCGCGGCGGGCGAGCACCCAGACGTGGGTGGTCGGCGCGGGCTGGGCCTGCTGGTCGTCGGGGTCGAGCCACCACCGCCGCCACAGATCGGTGGTCGTGGCCAGCCGCAGGTAGCCGTTCTGCTCGTCGATCGCGAACTGATCGGTGAGGTGGCCCTCGACGCGGCCCGAGGCCAGGTAGGTGGTCCGCCCCGGGGTCGCGATGTCGAACATGTGGACGTTGAGGAGATCGGGGTCGTGCTCCCAGCGGTAGAACCACCACCAGTCGTGGGCGGCCTCGGTGAGCACCAGGGTGTCGGTCGACGCGTACAGGGTCGAGTAGTTGGTGATGACGTGGTCCGACTCGATGCGCAGGTCGTCCGAGCGCAGGTCGACCGACAGGATCGAGGTCACGCCGTGGGCGCTGCTGTCGGTCGGCCGGTACCACGACCGGCACGACGTACCGACCAGGCGGCGGGTGGCGATCGCGCCGTCCGGCGTGCGGACGTAGATGTTGGGCAGGAGGTCGTCGAGGGACATGGCCTCGATGCGGGCGCGGGCGAGCTGCTTGGCGCGCTCCTTGTCGTCGTCGGACTCGTACCAGAACCACCACCAGCTCCACGGGGTGTTGATCCAGCTGTAGGCGCCGATGCGGACCGAGCCGTCGACCTCGCGCCCGGTCTGGTAATAGCCCTCGAGGTAGAGCTCGCGCAGCAGGCGCGGCTGGCTGCGATCGGCGACGTCGAGGATGGTCAGCTTGGTGAGGAGGTCGCTGCGCCAGTACCAGCCGAGGTCGGTGTCGGTGCGGCCGACCAGCGCCCGCAGCGGGTGGCCCGCGGGGAGCTGGCTGGGGTTGACGATCGAGAACACCGCGACGCGGTCGCCGTCGAGCAGGAGCTCGCGCGGGTGACCCTCGAGCGGGGTCGCGCTGACGGCCGTCAGCTGGCCGAACTCGGGCACCCCGAAGATGTGGAGGCGGTTCCCGTTGATCGTGTAGACGTGGTAGCCGTCGGTCTTGACGAAGTCGGCCTCGTCGACGCCGCCCTCCTGGTTGTTGGTCCCCGAGTAGTCGACGCCCTCCTGGCGGCCGTCGCCCGGGCTCGCCGGCGGCGCCGGATCGCCGGCGGCGTCCTCGGGCCCACCGCCGAACCGCGGGTCGCCGATGCGATCGAGGTTGGCGACGACCTCGTCGATCATGACCTGCTTGAGGTCACGCTCGAGCGCGCTGCAGGTCTGGTACTGGACCAGCTCGGTCGTGCGGTGGACGACGTGGGTCCCGTCGTCGTCGGCGCAGGCGGCCAGGCCGGCCCCCGCGCCCACCACGAGCGCGAGCAGGCGAAGCGAAGGGATCCTCATGGCTCGGAGGCCAAGCAAGAGCCCGGCCAGGACCGACCGCTGGCGCGACGCGGACTTGGCCGCTCCGGGCTCGGACGTCCGCGGTCCGGCGGCGAGCGCGGCCACGGATTTCTGAGTATCTTGGGCGGCCATGGCCCGGCTCGCGCTGCAAGCGGTGACCCCGGCGGCGCTCGCCGCCGCCGTCCCGGCCATCACGCTGGCCGAGGCGCGCAAGATCGTGGCGATGGTCCACCGCGGCGAGCCGGTGGCGGCGTCGTCGGCGGTGCGGCGGGCGGCGGCCGACGCGGTGCGTGCCACGGGCGACGTGCCCACGCTGACCGTGCGCGAGCGCGCGGCCAGCGCGATCGATCCGTTCGTCAAGCTGGTGCTGGCGCTGCCGGACGGCGAGCTGATCGAGACCGTGCGCATCCCGCTCGAGAAGCCGGGCCGGTTCACGGTGTGTGTCAGCTCGCAGGTCGGGTGCGCGCTGGCGTGTGCGTTCTGCGCCACCGGCCGGCTCGGGCTGCGCCGCAACCTCGAGCCGTGGGAGATCGTCGAGCAGGTGCGCGCGGTGCGCGCCACCCTCGGCCCCGGCGAGCGGGTCCACGGCATCGTCTTCCAGGGCATGGGCGAGCCGATGGCCAACCTCGACCGGGTGCTGGCGGCGATCGAGATCCTCACCGAGCCGTGCGCCCAGGGCGTCGACGCGCGGGCGATCACGGTGTGCACGTCGGGGCACCCGGCCGGCATCCGCCGGCTGGCCCGCGAGGCCAAGAACGTCCGCCTCGGCCTGTCGATCGCCAGCGTGCGGCCGGCGGTGCGCCGCTCGCTGATGCCGGTCGATCGCGCCCACCCGCTCGACGAGGTGCTGGCGGCGGCAGCCGAGCACGCTCGCGCCACCGGCTACGCGTCGATGTGGGCGGTGACGCTCCTGGCCGGGGTCAACGACTCGATCGACGACGCCCGGGCGCTGGCGGCGCGGGTCCACGCCTTCGTCGCCGAGACCGGCGTGCGGCCGCGGCTGTCGATCATCCCGTACAACCCGATCGGCCCCGGCGATCCGTTCGCCCGCGCGTCGGACGAGGCGATGGCGGCGTTCCGCGCCACCCTGGCCGACGCCGGGCTGGCCAGCCACCGGCGCTACTCGGGCGGCGGCGATATCGGCGCGGCGTGTGGGCAGCTGGCGTCGGCGTCGGGCTAGCGCGCGTTCCGCCGGCGGCGCAGGCGGGCCGCGATGCGCAAGCCGAGCGCGGCGAGCGCCGCCGCCGCGACCGGGGCGTAGGCCGGCGCGTCGGGCACGCGCCTGGCGTAGTTGAACGTGAAGATCGCCCACAGCACGTAGGCGCCGGTGGTGTGCAGCAGCTTCCATCGTCGGCGGCCGAGGGCACGGGCGGGCCCGTCGAACGACGTGATCGTCATCGCGGCGATGAACGCGTACGCGACCACGCCGAACGGGACCCCCGACAGATCCAACGCGGCCGCGGTGCGCGAGAGCGCGCCGACCAACCCGAGGTGGACGACGTGAGACACCGCGAACGACACGCCGAGGTAGCGCCGGTTGGCCAGCAGCCAGCGCCCGAGCGCACCGCGCCACAGGGCGTTGATCGCCGACGCCGAGAACGCGAGGAGGAACAGCGACACCGAGGTCCGCGCGGTGAAGCGGATGCCGGCGCGAAGTCCGGGCTCGCCTGGGTCGGCGACCACCAGCACGCCGACGACCGCGCCGACGCAGAGGGCGGTCCATGCGACGAGGGCCCAGCCGCGAAGCATCGCCGCGCATCCTATCCGATGTGCGTTTCGCGGTCGGGAGCGGGTTGGTGCTCCGGAAATGTGGCGACAGGGTCACACATGAGTGACATTCTCAAGACCTTGCCGCGCGCTGCCGACAACTCGGGAGGGCCCTCCATCTGGTGGTGGGCGTTCGGCTATTTCGCTTGCTACGTGCCCTACACGGCGCTGACCAAGATGCTGTCGCAGCCGCTGGTCGCGGTCGGTGGCGAGGGCGGGGTCAACGGGCTCGAGCTGCTGCCGCCGACCGCGATCGCGTCGACGATCACCTCCTATGCCTTCCTGTTCGGGTCCGGGCTGTGGCGGCACGCGGTCAAGCGGCCGATCGCCGGGCTGCCGATCCCGACCCCGAGCCGGCTGACCTTCCTGTCGGGCCTGTGCGCGGCCGGCATCATCTCCACCACCACGCTCGCGTACACCTTCGGCGCCAGCGCGGTGCTGCTCGCGCTGCTCATGCGCGGCGGCGTGCTGATCATCGCGCCGCTCGTCGATGCCGTGACCCGCCGCACCGTCCGCTGGTTCTCGTGGGCGGCGCTGGCGCTGTCGCTCATCGCGCTGGCGATCAGCGTCAAGTCGGGCGACACCCGCATGACCGTGCTGGCGACGGTCGACGTCGCGTGTTACCTCGGCTTCTACTTCATCCGGCTGTCGCTCATGAGCCGCAAGGCCAAGAGCAAGGACCTGGCCACCAACCGGCGCTACTTCGTCGAGGAGATGCTGGTGTCGACCCCGGCGCTGGTGGCGATCCTGGCGATCGGCGCGGTGGTCGCCGGCGGCCGCACCGGCGCGCTCCTCGAGGCCGGGTTCACCACGTTCTTCGACCGCCCGGTGGTCGGCTACGCGATCGCCATCGGCGTGCTGTCGCAGGGCACCGGCATCTTCGGCGGCCTGATCTTCCTCGATCAGCGCGAGAACACCTTCACCGTCCCGGTCAACCGCGCCTCGAGCGTGCTGGCCGTGCTGGCCGCGTCGATCTATCTGTCGACGGCGTTCGCGGTGTACCCGCCGGTGCCCGGCCGCGAGCTGGCCTCGGCCGGCCTGATCCTGGTGTCGATCGCGTTCCTCACCCTCGGGCCGATCCTCGATCGCCGGCGCGCGGGCCGCTGAGGCCGGCGGCGAGCGCTGGTACCATCGGGCCATGCGCATGCTCTTGATCGCGTCGGTCGCGATCCTCGGATGTGGTGGCAAGAAGGATGACGGCGGGGCGTCGTCGTCGGGCAAGATCTCGGGGGCGCCGGTCGAGCCGGCACCGCCGGCTCCGCCCGTCGACAAGCCGGCCGACAAGCCGCCGGCCGACAAGCCGCCGGCCGACAAGCCGACCACCGACACCACCCACGGCACCTGCCGCGTCGTCGCCACCGGCGCGGTCGCGTTCGAGCAGACCTCGGCGCACACCGGGGGCTCGGTGCTCAACGTCATGCAGTGGCACGCGCCCGAGATGCGCGCGCAGATGGGCTACGCCGACGAGGGCATGATCCTCAACTGCCTCGGCGACCACGTCCGCCTCAACGTCGTCACCGCCAAGGGCGCGTCGTTCCCGATGAAGCCGGCCGCCTACGAGGTCGGCGGCAAGGACGCCGTCGTGAGGATCATGGGCCAGATCGAGCACCCCGACGGCGACCTCAGCGTCATGAAGTCGAAGGGCAACCTCGAGATCACCGCGTTCGACGACCAGCACATCGCCGGCAAGGGCACGCTCACGGTCGAGACGCTGCCCAAGAAGGGCGACGTCGAGCTGGCGGTGACGTTCGACCTGCAGTGCTACGGCCTGAGCGGCTGCAAGTAGCCGTTGCACGCCAGGCCGCGCGTGCCGTCACGGCGCCGCGCGGTCATGCCGTCACGCCTTCGCGCTCGGCCGGCCGGCGACCTCGGCGTGCCACCGCTTGACGTTGGGCGTGGCGTCGCCGAGCCGGATGTTCGACACCTTGCCGAAATCGAGGGCGCACAGCGCGGTGATGTCGGCGATCGAGAACGCGTCGCCGGCCAGGAAGCGGCGATCGGCCAGCTCGCGATCGAGCCAGGTCAGGCGGTCGGCGAGCAGCTCGCGCATGATGTCGGCGAAGTCGGGCGCCTGGCGGATGCGGCCCTGCCAGAACGCGTGGCTGTTGCGGAACACCTGCGCCACCGGGATCAGCAGCTCGAGCTCGGCGTGCCGGTTCCACTCCTCGACCTTGGCCCGCGACCACGCGTCGGTGCCGAACAGCTGCGGCTCGGGGTGGAGCTCGTCGATGTAGCGGCAGATCGCCACCGACTCGGTCAGGTGGCGGCCGTCGTCGAGCTCGAGGACCGGGACCAGGCCGAGCGGGTGGCGCGCCAGGTGCTCGGGGGTCTGGTGGGCGCGGGCGTTGATGCTGACCTCGACCAGCTCGACGGCGCTGGTCAGGCCTTTCTCGGCCAGGAACATGCGGACGCGGCGCGGGTTGGGCGCGCGCGAGTCGTGGTACAGGCGCATGGGCGCACTCTATCACCGCGGTTCAGCTCACGGTCTCGGCGCTGTAGCGGCGGTTCCCCTGATCCAGGAGTGAGCTACGGTGCAGCGTGCGGCGGCAGCTCGATCTGTTCTCGGCGCCCGCGCCCGGGTTCGACGCCGGGTACCGGGCGGTCGCGCGCCTCGAGCTCGGCGACGGCGCCTGGGTCGATCACGTCCGCGGCTGGGTCACCGGCCACGACGCCCTGTTCGAGCAGCTCGAGCACGGCCTGACCTGGCGGCAGGAGACCATGCACATGTATGACCGCGTCGTGGTCGTGCCGCGGCTGCTCGCTGCGGTGCCGCCGACCGGCGCCGGCCAGCCGCTGATCGAGGCGATGCGGACCAGCCTGTCCGAGCGCTACGGCGAGGCGTTCGTGCGCACCTCGGCCGCGCTGTACCGCGACGGTCGCGACAGCGTCGCGTTCCACGGCGACACCACCGCGCGCGACCTGGACCAGGCGCTGGTCGCCACCGTGTCGCTGGGCGCGCCGCGGCGGTTCGTGCTGCGCCCCGCCGGCGGCGGCGACTCGGTCGCGCTGGCGCTCGGCGGCGGCGATCTGGTGGTGATGGGCGGCACCTGCCAGCGGACCTGGCGGCACGGCGTACCCAAGGTCGCGGCCGCCGGCCCGCGCATCGCGTTGATGTTCCGCCCGGCGTGGGGCGCGGTCTACGACGACTGACGCCTCACGTTCGCTGTGGCCGGCGTCACGGCGCGTGGCGCCGCCGCCGGCATAGCGTGCCGGCGATGGACCTCCGTCTGTGTTCCGCGGTGGCCGTGCTGCTGGCCGCCTGCTCGTCGGCCGCGCCCGAGCGCGTCGAGCGCCACCGCTGCGTCGTGTTCGAGGGCGTGTCGCGGACGATCCCGCCCGGCGGCGTCGCGGTCACGCTCGACCTGCCGGCGTCGTGGCGACCGACCGAGTACGCCGACGGCTCGTGCACCTTCCGCCACGCGACCGAGCGGGGGATGGTGAGCGTGAACCTCGACTTCTGCATCGAGGTCCGGCCGTGCGACGAAGGGTTGCCCCCTGCCGGCGCGCGGCTCACCCGGGATCTCCGGCTCGGCGACCAGGTCATGCGGACGACCGAGACCCGGCGCGCCGATCCACGCAGCCACCGGGTGGTGACGTGCTCCGCGACGGTCCAGGCCACCAGCATCACCGCCGACCTCGACCGGCAGCGCGAGCGCCTGGCGGCGTGGTGCGATCGGCTGGCGTTCGCGCCCTGAGCGCCCGCGGGAATGCCGGTCCGGTCACGGCTGGTTCCCCGCCACGCAACGAGGGTATTGACGGCCTAACTACAGGCGTAGTAGCACTACGAGCACGGTAGGAACCGATGTCCCGCGCGCCCGAGCTGACCCCCGCCGAGTTCAACGTCATGAAGGTCCTGTGGCAGCTCGGCAAGGCCACGGTGGCCGAGGTGCGCGCCGAGCTCAACCGCCGCGGCGCCGAGCTGGCGTACACGACGGTGATGACGCTGCTCGGACGCCTGGCCGGCAAGGGCGCCGTCGACGTCGACCGCGACCGCGAGCCGTTCGTCTACCAGCCGGCGTTCCAGCGCGAGTCGGTCCTCAAGGAGCGGCTGCGCGCGTTCCTCCACGAGGTGTTCGACGGCGAGGCCGACGCCATGGTGCTCGGCCTGGTCGAGGACGAGTCGCTGTCGCTCGACGAGCTGCGCGCGATCGAGCGCCGCATCGACGAGCGCAGCCAGGCCGCCGAGGCGCGCCCGCGCCGCAAGGGGCGGTCGTGACCGTGCTCGGCGCCGGCGCCGACGGCGTGCTCGGCCTGCTCGGGGCCGCGCTCCTGCACGGCACCCTGCTGGCGGCGGTGGCGCTGGTCGCCGCCGCCACCGTGCTGCGCCGCGCCCGTCCCGGCGTGATCGCGGCGCTGTGGACCGTGGTCCTGCTCAAGTTCCTGGTCCCGATCGGCCCCGGCGCGCGCTGGTCGCTCGCCTCGCTGGTCGACGGGCTGCGCGCCCGCGCCGAGCCGGTCGAGCCGATCGTCGTGACCGCGCCGGCCGCGGCGGCGGCGCCCGCGCGTCCGGCCGCACCGCCGACGCCGTGGGGCGCCGTGGTCGTCACCGGCCTGTGGTTGGCCGGGGCGGCCGTGGTCGCAGCGCGCCAGGTCCGCGCCGCCGCTCGCGCCCGCGCCCAGGCCCGCCGGGCCGCGGCCGGCACCACGAC
>Ga0247822_10000855_pt1 | contig 17559 bp, 17 predicted proteins | sample 13C_Cellulose_Da_FD_192423 | JGI IMG/M metagenome (GOLD analysis project Ga0247822, IMG submission 192423) | Soil microbial communities from agricultural site in Penn Yan, New York, United States - 13C_Cellulose_Day30 | ecosystem: Environmental > Terrestrial > Soil > Agricultural land | place...
CTCCCCCACCCGGCCACCCATATCATGCTACCGCTGGGTGGCCGGGTGGGGGAGCGGGCCGGTACCGCACTCAACCATAATAGTCGCGATACCAGTCGACGAAGGCTTTCACACCCTCGCGCACCGGCGTCTCCGGCACGAAGCCGACCAGCGCGCGCAGCAGATCGGCCGAGGCGTGGGTCGCGGGTACATCGCCTGCCTGCATGGGGAGGAAGGCCTTCTTCGCCTCCGCGCCCATCGCCGCTTCCAGCGCGGCGATATAGTCCATCAGCGGCACCGGGCTGCCCCCGCCGATATTGACGGCGCGGAACGGCGCCACCGGCGAAAGGCTATCCGCGGCCGAGACCGGCGCGCTTCCCGGGACCGCGTCGATCAGCGCGACCAGCGCCGCCACCAGGTCGTCGACATAGGTGAAGTCGCGCGTCATCTGCCCATGGCCATAGACGTCGATCGCTTCGCCCGCGGTCATCGCCTTCATGAACTTGAACAGCGCCATGTCGGGGCGTCCCCAGGGGCCATAGACGGTGAAGAAGCGGAAGAAGGTCAGCGGGATGCCATAGAGATGCGCATAGCTGTGCCCGATCAGCTCGGTTGCGCCCTTGGTCGCGGCATAGAGGCTCATCGGCGTCTGCGTCCGCTGCGTCTCGGCAAACGGCATGTCGGTGTTCGCACCATAGACCGAACTGGTCGAGGCGGCGAGGAAGTGCCGCACCGGATTGTGCCGCGCCAGCTCGAGCAGGTTGAAACTGCCCGTCACGTTGGTGCCGACATATTCCGCCGGATGCTCGATCGAGTAGCGCACCCCCGCCTGGGCGGCGAGGTGGATCACCGCGTCCGGCGCGAAATCGCGCCACGCTTCACCCAACGCGCCGGCATCCTCGATCGACAGGCGGGCGAGCGCGAAGCCGGGGTGGTTGGCGAGGATCGCGTTGCGACCCTCCTTGAGCGACACGTCATAATAGGGCGTGAAATTATCGATGCCCAAGACGGTCGCGCCGGATTGCAGAAGCAGGCTGGCCGTGTGGAATCCGATAAAGCCCGCCGACCCTGTCACCAGGATGCGCCGTCCGACCAAGTCTGCCATCAATCAATCACTCCGTCCCGGTTTCCTGGCGGCTTACAAGAATAAGACAAGCCTTGCTCTACATTTGGTTTAGGCTATTTCGCCGCAGGAAAGGGTTTCCGAACGATGACGATCAAGCCGGTCCGCAAGGCCGTTTTCCCCGTTGCCGGCCTTGGCACGCGTTTCCTGCCGGCGACAAAGGCGATGCCGAAGGAAATGCTCACGGTCGTCGACAAGCCGCTCATCCAATATGCCGTCGAGGAGGCGTTGGAGGCCGGGATCGAGCAGATCATCTTCGTCACCGGCCGCGGCAAGGGCGCGCTCGAGGACCATTTCGACATCTCCTACGAGCTCGAGGCGACGATGAAGGCGCGTGGCAAGAGCCTCACGCTGATCGACGGGATCCGCCAGAAGCCCGGCTCACCGGTCTATGTCCGCCAGCAGGAGCCGCTGGGCCTGGGGCACGCCGTGTGGTGCGCGCGCGAGATCGTCGGCGACGAGCCGTTTGCCGTCCTGCTGCCCGACGAGCTGATGGTCGGCACGCCCGGCTTCCTCAAGCAGATGGTGTCGGCTTATGAGAAGGTCGGCGGCAACGTCATCGGCGCGCTGGAGGTAGCGGACAGCGAGACCGACAAATACGGGATCATCACGCCGGGCGCCCGCGATGGCAGCCTGACCGAGGTTACCGCGCTGGTCGAGAAGCCCAAGGCGGGCACTGCTCCTTCCAATCTGATGATTCCCGGCCGCTATATCCTTCAGCCCGACGTGATGCGTATCCTCGACAATCCCGTCAAAGGCGCCGGTGGCGAGATCCAGTTGACGGACGCGATGGCGCAACTGATCGGACGGCAGCCCTTCCACGGATGCACCTTTGATGGCCAGCGCTACGATTGCGGCGACAAGGCTGGGTATATCCAGGCGAACCTGGCGCTGGCGCTGGCTCGCGACGATATCGGGCCTGCGGTGCGCGAATTTGCGCGAGTCCTTCTCGACGGCCCGCGCTAGAGCCGTACCCTTCGGGCCAGGCCGTGGCGGTCAAAGCCCGGCTGGCGGGGAGTCCTGCGGCAAAGGCGCGAAGAAGCTGGCGGATGGCAGCGCCCAGATCCCGCCGAACTTCATGTACCAGTCCGGGTCCGCGACGACCGGCGCGTTCTGAGCATAATGCGGGTATAGCCGAAGCCTCTCCCTGGCCGCGCGCGCCGGGACGACCGTTCGGGCCATGATCCATGTATCGAGCTCGAACTCTCCGATGGTCACGCCCTGAAAGGGATAGATCTCATCCGGGTTGCCGTCCCAGCTCGCGACGAAGGTCGGCGGGGCCGTGTACTTCCCCCGGTTGAACTTGACCGCGACATACAGGTGAATGAACCCGTTGGCGGGCGCTGTGCCGCCAAGCGGAAGCGAGGCGTGCGCGAAGCGGTCGGGATCGCCACGGTACCGCGTACAGCCGGCACCGTACCGGTTGTCCGCCGCGTCCGCGCTGATCGCCGCGAAACGAAGCCACTCGACAAGCTTCGCGTTGGTCCCTGGCACCTCTCCACGAAGGAATGCCGGCGATCTGGCCGGGCCAAGCTGCCGGCCTGAGGCGTCGGTCACGTCCTCGGCATGGATTGGCGGCAATGCGTGCGGTGGACTGGCCGTGACCGGCGTGGCGGAGCGCAGACGGCATTGGCGGAGCGTAATGCGATCGGCCGGTCTGATCCGGTTGGTGTATCCGTCGCCGCTCGACTGCACGATTGCGACATCGCATTGACTGTTCTGCACGCCGGTGATCCGGGTGAGCGTGATATCCCCTGACGGGTTGTGCAGCATGATCCCGGCGACGGATTGCGGCGCGCGCCAGCGGGCACGCGCGCCATTGTTCGACAGCGCGCTGCTCCCGGTTACCTCGACATCCTCAAGCAAGAGCTTGCGCGTGCGTGCGCCGATGCTGACGCCGGCGTAAGCGACCTGCTCGGCGGGGTTCTCCGGCTTGTAGCCGATCAAGGTGCCGTCGATCCGCCGGTTGGCGTTCCTGATGCGGACGCGGCGGAAAACGGCTTCGTGGACGTGGGTCGCCTCGATGCCGCCAAGCCCGGACGCCTCGACGGAGATGTCCTCCGCGACGGCGGAGATAGGGTGCCCCCAGGTCAGCCAGTTGCCGCCGCCCGGCCGCTCGAACTGCAGCAGCTGAACGCTGGTGGTGTAACCGGAGAGCCGGGAGACATGGACCCGGCGCCACATGCCGAAGATATGCGGCCCGCAACCGCTGCCTTCGCAGCGATAGCCGTCGATTTCCAGCAGGTCGGCGGCGATCAGCCCCTTGCGGATGCGATCGGGCGGCCTTCCATCGCGTGCGTGGAAGCGGACATATGTGCCGGCGCGCGCAAGCGCCTCGGTTTCGGCAACCTGAAACAGGTCGGCGCCCTTCGGGATCGCATAATAATCGCGGTGCGTGTCGAGCCCGACATAGAGATTATTCTGGCCGTCGGCGCGGTAGAGGCTGATCAGCTCGCCGGCCTTCAGGCCATGAGCGGTGACGGCGAACATGGACTTTGCCGTGTCGACGGATTTGATCGCGGCGGCGGTTCCGCTCGCGATCGGGGTCGCGGTGAACACCGCGCCGCGCGTGCTGTCCACGACCTGCTCGATGCGGATATGCGCCGCACCCGCACCGCCGCCGATCCAATAGGTGGCGCCCGTCGGCGCCATGGTCATCTTTCCGCCGATCCAGGCCATCTTGCGGCTGTTGTCGGCAATCCAGAAGGCAAAGCGGTCGCCCGTCAGCCCTGTGGCATCGAAATGGAGCTCGGCACCGCGCGCGTCGAAACTGGCCCCGCTGGGGAGCAATAGCGAATGGGACGGGCCATTGCCCGCGGGGACAAAGCGGTAGGGGCGATTGCGCGGCTCGATACGGACCGGAAAGACCCCGAAAGCGATCGCCGCGGCAAAGGCGGGGGCATTGTCCGGCAGCTCGGCATCGCCCCCGAACATCGCAAGGGACAGAGCCTGATCGGCCGCGAGCCGGAACCAGATGCCCTTCGCGTCGCGCTTGCGATAGGCGCTCGGCCCACCCGGCGCGCGCTGGTCGGGGTCCCGGATATAGCTGGCGGCGCCATGGCCCGGCCGTGCGAAACCGGCGCTTTGAACGCGCCGGACATTGTCCGGGACCGCGATCCTGCCGAACTCGGCCCAGAGCCCGATCGTGACTTCCGCGCCCGCCGCGCTGGCGGACGCGCTCCCTCCGGGCAGGAGCGACAGCGCACCGCCGAGCAACTGGGCCAAGCTTTTTCGTCTGGTTACCGAATCTCGAAACACGATCCTAGAACTTGCCCTTGAAGAGAGGGTTCCGCTCCGCTCGCAACGATACGCCGATCCATGTTGGCGGATCAGGCAGGTCGTGCGAGCGTGCGCTATATGATGACGAACCCGGCACGGAATGGAAACCAGGGCCGGCGCACATCCAGCTTGCAGCACGTTGCGAACGGATCAAGCACCGCGCCGCGGCTGATCGTTTCGCGCCCACCGTTCGGCGTGCGCGCCTGTATCGAAGAGCGCGATCCCTCTGCCGTCCCTCGGTTTTCCCGCCACGCGCGCGTTGCCTGCCCGTGTCGAATCCCGCATGGAGGCGGGATGTCAGCGACGCTTCTGGCCATGCACCGGGTGGAGAAACCATGGGGACGGCACCGGCTGTGGCCGGGCTTTGCCGATCCCGCGCGCGATGGCGATCCGGTGGGCGAGATCTGGTTCCAGACGCCGGGCGACAGCGCGCCGGAGCTGCTGATCAAATATCTCTTCACCAGCGAGAAACTGTCGGTGCAGGTGCACCCCGACGATGCGCAGGCACACGCGCGCGGCCTGCCGCGGGGCAAGGACGAATGCTGGGTGATCCTGGCGGCCGAGCCCGATTCGACGATCGCGCTGGGGACGCATGAGCCGGTCGATGCCGATACGTTGCGCGCGGCGGCGCTGGACGGATCGATCGAGGAACTGCTCGACTGGAGGCCGGTCAAGGCGGGGGATTTCATCTATGCCCCGTCGCGGACGATCCACGCGATCGGTGCGGGGATCACGCTGATCGAGATCCAGCAGAACAGCGAGACGACCTACCGCCTCTATGACTATGGCCGCCCGCGCGAACTGCATCTGGAGGATGGGGTCGCGGTTGCCGATGCGGTGCCGTTCACCGATGCGCCGGTGCCGGGCGAGGTCGAGCTGGGACGGACGATCCTGGTCGAGGGTCCCAAGTTCGTGGTGGAGCGCTGGACCGGCGGCGATCGCGCGCTGCGGATGCCTGACGGCGTGACGGGCTGGCTGGTGCCGGTGCGCGGCGCGGGCACGATCGGCGGCGTTCCGTGGCAGGCGGGCGAATGCCTCACTGTCACCGGAAGCGCAGTGCTCACCGCTTCCGACGACAGCGACCTGCTGTTCGCCTATCCGGGGATGCGCGCGGCCGCATAGCGGCGCGGGCGTTAGCAGAGGGGCTGCTGGGGTAGGTTGGTCAGCTTGCCATAAGCGGTAGGAATCACTTGACTTGTTGGAAAATGTTGCTGATATGTTCTCACCGCGTTTCGGGGTGAGGAAGCGGTATGGACATTTCTGCGCAAGATCGACGGCGGGCATTTTCGCACTGGATGCGGACCGGGATATGGCCCGGCGATCCCGATGCGGATGGCATCGAACACAAGTTCAATCCCTATCATGATCCGCGGAACGGGCAGTTCACCTTCGCACCCGGCGGGCCGAGGTCGCTCAGCCATGTGATCATCTCGCATGGACGTCGTGAAAGACGGAATGCAGCCGCTTCTGCGTCGCAGACTACGAATCGTGTCGATCATTCGGCCCCTGCCTCGATCCCAGCTGTCGTGAGGGACGTGCCGGCGACGCAAGCTGTGTACCGGCCGAGCGAGAATGCTGCACGTTTCATACCCGCCTCATCATCACGTGATCGCCGACCTACGCGAGGGAGCAACAGTGGTGCCTTCCGGGATCCGATGACCCTGGAACAGGTCTTTCCCGGCTTGCGGAATGCGCCAGCAGGAGGAATTGTAGCGGTCGCCGATACCTTTTTCGATCTCACAGGGCCGGCGCGGGCCGCGAATGCCGCCATTGTGCAAAACTGGTCAAACCGTTTGGTAGAGCAGATCAAAGCAATCGAGCCAGGCTATCGATATGACTCATTCGGATTTCCGCAGAGCTTCCAGGGGCAGATGCAGCAATTGGACATGCTGCGCTGGACGCGCGCATCTCTATTCCTGAGCAGGAAGAATGAGCTTCGTCCTCTTCAAGTGGAAGCCCTGCGTTTCATTCAAAGTCGGACGGATCGTGCATATACAGACGGCCTTAAATTGCTACAGGCGGGTAAGCTTCGTCCGCGTCCAACAGCGCCTATTGCGCTTGGCAACTACATTGATGGCTGGGTGCGTCAAGAGTTGCGTGATCAGTACAAACTATTCGGAATAGACGCGGCCGGGAGTGGCCCAGTTCGGGTCAATCTACGCGAGTACGATAGCTCAAACGCGTCCATATATCGTCAGCCTGACAGTCGAGTGGGACGAATCGCTTTTGATGTTACCCTGGCGCCAAAGAATCTAGGTACTGCGCAAGTGAAAGGTTTCTTTTCTACGGATTTCAAACCTACCCACGTGGTTATAATTCGACCAAGCCAGCTTGGCCGCAACCACACTTATGCGATTCCGCGGCCGGAGGAAAAATAATGAGCGACCCATATGTGAACCCGCTCCATAATCCGGATCGGTATATTCCGGTATCTCTAAGTGAGATCAACGACTTCCTAGCCAGCTTGCTGGGTGGAGCGCCGACATTCGTGGATGATAGTGGTTTCTTTCCGAACCGGAATATCAACACGGAATTTGCCGTCCTGCTGGCCGCATTCGACAACGTACGGGGGAAACTGGGCGAAGATCGCTACGCGAAGCTGATCGACCTTGCAGCGCGTACTAAGGCACTATTCCTGGCCGATCCAAATGACGACAACGGCAAGACGCTTGAGGGCTGCAAGCTGATCTGGGAGATCGAGGATATCATCCAGGACGCCCGCAAGCGCCGCGTTAAAGCCAAGCTCAAGGACGACGAGGGCGAGGTAACCGGCGACTGACCTTCCCGGTCAGTCCTTCAACCCCGCATAGCCCGGCTTGAACGTCCACCCCGTCACCCACGCCACCAGCCGTGGCACGGGCGCGTTGCGCTCCATCCACTCCGAATACTCGCGGTACGCCGGGTCGGCGCCGAGGTGCTTTTCCTCGGTCTTGGCGCGGATGTAGTAGACGCCGCTCACCGCGGCGAGCAGCACCGTCGCGCGCACCGCGTCGTACAGGCTGCCCGTGGTCACCAGCAGCGGACAGGTGCTGATCCACCAGAACAGATTCTTGGAGAGGTATGCCGGGTGCCGCGTCCAGCTGTACGGCCCGTGGGTGATGATCCCGCGATGCGTGAGGTTGGAGAAGCGGAAGCCGAACGCCATCGTCGCCCAGGCATAGATTGCGGTCAGCGCCACCAGCACCGCGCCGATGATCCACAGCAGGATATCGTGCCCGGCCAGCCAGTGCGTCCAGTCCGACGTACCCGGATGATAGTCCAGCGGGCCTCCGTTGCCCATCAGGATGAAGGGCGGGTAGCAGATCAGCGCGAACGCCCAGCCCGCCGCATAGGGATTGGCGGTGCGGATATGGCTGTCGAGCGGGCGGAAGGTCAGGATATAGCCCACCGTCGCAAACGCCACGTCGAGCATGAACATGCCCGTGATCAACCAGTTGGCGAGCGCGATCGGGTTGTTCAGGATGCCGTCGGTGCTCGCCCGCACGAACTGGCTATACCCTGGCGGCACGATCGCCAGCATGAAGGCGAGGAAGAACGCCTTCACCGCCCAGCTGCGCAGATGGTTGTGGATCGCGGCGTCGTCGATCGGCTCGTCCTTGTTGCCGAGCAGCCATGCACCCAGCATCCACGCGCCGTCCCTCGGCTTCTCCAGCCGCCGGTCGATCCACAGGACATAGGGAACGGAGAGGATGAACAACGCCGGCGCGGACATCTGGAAACACCACATGGCGAAGGCGAAATTGCCCTCCCAGTAGAATCGGCACACCGAATAGATCGCGGCGATCCCGCCCCAGGTCAGCCACAGCCCCGCGATCTTGGTGATCGAGATGTCGAGCGTTTCCTTGAGCGGCCGGGGATTCTCCCACTTCACGCCCGTGCTGGGATTGCGATGGACCTTGTCCACCAGCAGCGCCCACAGCACCATCGGCACGCCGCCCGCGACCAGATTGACCAAAGCCGCATAGGGACCGTCCAGCCCCTTCATCCGCGCGAACACCAGCCAGCACGCCATGCCGACCAGTCCCGCCAGCCCGCACCCGGTGCTGACCGCGGACTTCGGCCGCGGATCGGCCTTGGCCGGCGTGGCAAGGTTGGCGTCGTGATACATCCCGTCCGGCATAGCGTGCGAATGGTAAGCAAGCCGTGAAGGGTGTTTCAACGTTCAAATTCTCCCCGGTACGGGCGTGCTCGTCGAGTGGCTCCTGAACGCCGAGTTGACGCGCAAGGGCGTGACCTATGCCCGGCTAGTGGGGAGGCTCGCTGAAATTGGCGTAATGGACTCTGATCTGAATATCAGAAACAAGATCAGCCGGGGCAGATTCACAGCGGTGTTCTACGGCAATGCATGGAAGGTATCGAGGCATCATCCTTGCGATTGTCGGATGGCTGATACTAGCCGCCGCACCGCTAGAAGGGTGGGGTGCTGGCAAGGAACAAAGCGGGACCCAGCGCGAGATAGTCCAAAGCCCGAACGGTATTGATGCGTCACGCAAGCAGTTGGCTAAGCCCGCCGCAGCCAGTGAATCATGCGCGGCCGGCAAGGACAATCGTAAGTCTGATCTTTGTGCGCAATGGAAAGCTGCCGATGCTGCTGATTCCGCCGCGCGCGCTGCGTGGCTATTTGGATTCTTGGGGGTGTTCATCGGATTGTGCACGCTCATCGCCGCCGGGCTTGCCGCTAAGTTCGCCCGAGACGCTGCCATTCATACCGAAGCTGGAGCCAAAATTGCCGATAGCGCGCTTGCCCAAGCGCAGTCTGGCGAGCGCGCTTGGCTTATCCTCGACACAACTCACACTGATTTGAACCGGCATGAAGGCCAAATCTATGCGTCGGTTGCTTTGCGATGGAAGAACTTCGGTCAAACTCCCGCTTTGCGCGTTGCCTCCGGTCACGCTGGCGTTAACGCAGTTATGACGCCTGAAAGTGTTGAAGCGCTGAGAGCTGGAGATAGTCCGAAGGCCGTGGTCGGTCCAGATGGCGTATTCCGCTCCGATGCCGTTCATTTGGAACTGAATTGGCTCCGCGAAAACGGCCCGATAACGATCCATGGCCACGCGATCTATTCGGACATTTTCCATCCGACCGTTTACCGCGAAACGGATGTCACAGTCAGCATCTCTTGGATCGGCAATTTTGATCCCTACGCCCCTCAACCAAACATCGGCAATTTGATCCAAAGCGCTATCGACACGCAGATCATAGCTCACGAGGCTACCTAGCGCCTCTGCGTTCAGCGCACGCAGATGCGGGCGCCCGCTAGCTTCGCGACAGCTCTCCCCCACGCCGCTTCGCGTCGCTGCCCTCGATTTATTGGCCCCTTTGCCCCTGCCTCCCTTGGCACTTTACCTCGTCGCCTCGTCGGGCCTAAAGGTGTAACATCATATCCTCCCCATCATCCGAGGCTCTTATGCGTCGCGCCTTTGCGCTCACTGCCCTGTTGCTCGCCACCGCCGCCACCGCACAGAACTCCGCGCCTCAGCCGCTGCCGTTCGACAATCGCATCCCCGCGGCGCGCGACGCCGCCTATCCGGGGACGATCACGCTCAAGGTCGATGCGACCAACGTCCAGCAGGCGATCTATCGGGTGAAGCAGACCATCCCCGTCGCGCATGACGGGCATATGGTGCTGCTCATGCCCGCATGGCTGCCGGGCAAGCATGCCGCGCGCGGCGAGGTCGAGAAGCTCACCGGCCTCAAGATCAGCGCAGGCGGCAAGGCGGTGCCGTGGAAGCGCGACACGGTCGATGTCTGGGCCTTCCATGTCGACGTGCCGCGCGGCGCGAAGCAGCTCGATCTCGAATTCCAGTTCGTCGGCGCCACCGATCCCGATCAGGGCCGTGTCTCGATCGCGCCCACGATGCTCAACCTCGAGTTCGAGCAGGTCAGCCTCTATCCCGCAGGCTGGTTCACGCGGCGCATCCCGATCCAGGCGACGGTGACCTATCCGGAAGGGTGGACCGCGGTGTCGGGCCTCCCCGCGACGAAGCAGGGCGCGTCCTATGTCTATGACAAGACCGACTATGAGACGCTGATCGATTCGCCGGTGTTCGCGGGCCGCAACTATCGCGAGTTCAAGCTGTCGGACCGCGTCGATCTCAACGTCTTCGCCGATGATGCCAAGGAGCTGGAGGCCAAGCCCGAGCAGATCGATGCGCACAAGAAGCTGGTCGACCAGGCGGTGAAGCTGTTCGGCGCGCAGCATTACGACCGCTACGAATTCCTGCTGTCGATCAGCGACGAGATGGGGGGCATCGGCCTCGAGCATCACCGCAGCTCCGAGAATGGCGTGAAGCCCGGCTATTTCACCAAATGGAATGACGGCCCCGGCTCGCGCAATTTGCTCCCGCACGAGTTCGTGCACAGCTGGAACGGCAAGTTCCGCCGCGGCGCGGACAGCTGGACCCCCGATTTCCGCACGCCGATGCGCAATTCGCTGCTCTGGGTCTATGAGGGGCAGACGCAATTCTGGGGCTATATCCTCCAGGCGCGCTCGGGCATCGTGTCGAAGCAGGATACGCTCGACATGCTGGCGAACATCGCCGCGACCCTCGACAACCGTCCGGCGCGGACCTGGCGTGCGATGGTCGATACGACCAACGATCCGATCATCTCGGCGCGCCGGCCCAAGGGCTGGGTCAGCTGGCAGCGGTCGGAGGACTATTACAACGAAGGCCTGCTGATCTGGCTCGAGGTCGATTCGATGCTGCGCGCGCAGAGCGGCGGCAAGAAGTCGATGGACGATTTCGCGCACGCCTTTTTCGGGATGCGCGACGGCGACTGGGGCGTGCTCACCTACAAGATCGAGGATGTCGCCGCGACGCTCAACGCGATCCAGCCCTATGACTGGGCAGGATTCCTCAGCCAGCGGCTCAACGGCCTGACCGAGCGCGCACCGCTCGCGGGGTTCGCTGCCAATGGCTATCGCCTGATCTATACCGAGGAACCGACCGCATCGTTCAAGGACAGTGAGAAGCGCGCGGCGCGTGCAGACCTGAGCTATTCGCTCGGCCTGTCCGTGGGGAAAGGCGGGGCGATCGGCACCGTCACCTGGGATTCGCCCGCGTTCAATTCCGGGCTTGATCTCGGCGACACGATCGTCGCGGTTGATGGCCGCGAATATTCCGACGATCGTCTCAAGGACGCGGTCCGCGCCGCGAAGGGCGGCAAGGACCCGATCAAACTGCTCGTCCGGAGCGGCACACGGTATCGCGAAATCGCCATCGACTATCACGATGGCCTGCGCTATCCGCGCCTCGAAAAAACGGGCTCCGGAGAGGGTGGCCTGGATCGGTTGCTCGCCCCGCGCTGACGGGGAAGCCGAACCAACAGAGGAAGTTTAGATGCGCATCGACATGATTCCTGTCGGCGACAATCCGCCGCACAGCCTGAACGTCATCATCGAAGTGCCGACCGGCGGCGAGCCGGTGAAGTACGAATTCGACAAGGCGTCCGGCGCATTGTTCGTCGATCGCATCCTGCACACGCCGATGCGCTACCCGGCGAACTACGGCTTCGTGCCGCACACGCTGTCGCCCGATGGCGATCCGCTCGATGCGCTGGTGATCTCGCGCTCGCCGTTCATCCCGGGCTGCGTCGTGCGTGCGCGCCCGATCGGCGTGCTCAAGCTCGAGGACGAGGCCGGCGGCGACGAGAAGCTGATCTGCGTGCCCGTCGACACCACTTTCCCTTATTATTCGGATGTCGGCGAGCGGCAGGACCTGCCCTCGATCGTGCTCCAGCAGATCGAGCATTTCTTCAAACACTATAAGGACCTCGAGTCCGAAAAATGGGTCCGCATCGGCCAGTGGGGCGATGCCGACGAGGCACGCCGCATCACCGTCGAGGCGATCGAAGCCGCGAAGAAGGCCAAGGCCGCCTAACTGGCCCGGTCTGGCCACCCGCCCGCATCGCGCCTAGACTGGGCGGATGCGGGAGGGGGCCGACAGCACGCAACATCGCCGCGGTATCGGCAACCGGATCGCGCCGCCGCGCTTCCTGCTGTTCGCGGCGATCCTTGCCATCGGGTGCGCCGTGGCGATCCCGACACTGGGTATCCGCTTCGGTGTGATGGTGGCGTTCGACGCCGCCGTGTCCGTCTTCCTGCTCAGCTGCCTTTCGCTGTTCCGCTACGAATCGCATCACATGCGCGCGGCGGCCCGGCGCAACGATGCCAATCGAGTCGCATTGCTCGCGATCACCGGCGCGATCAGCCTTGCAGTGCTGGCGACGATCGCGAGTGTCCTGATCCCAACGGGTGCGCCGCAACCGCGCGGCCTGATCCTGGTCATCGCCACGCTCGCCATCTGTTGGCTGTTCGGCAATTCGGTCTATGCGCTCCATTATGCGCATCTCTTCTACACCGTGCGCGACGGGAAGGATGCCGGCGGGCTCGAATTTCCAGAGACGGCTGAACCCGATTATTCGGACTTTGCCTATTTCGCCTATTGCCTCGGCATGACCTTCCAGACGAGCGATGTGACGATCACGACGCGGCCGATGCGGCGTGCGGTGACTTTCCACTGCCTCGCCGCGTTCGTCTTCAACCTCGGCATCATCGCCTTCACGATCAACGCGCTCGGCGGGTAGCTTTCGGTTTCTTGGCCGGCACGCGACGCCCCGCTTCCAGACCCAGCGCCGCCCATTCGCGCATTGCGTCGGCGTCATCGAACACGTCGTCGGGCGCGCGGCGATAGTTCATGCTGGCGAGCCGGTCCTTCATCTGGAAGGTGAAGCGATCGCATCCCGCCGCGTCCCACACCGCGTCGCTCTGCGCATCCGCCTTGAACCACAGCACATCGTCGCTCGAGATGATCGCGAACACCGTTCCGTCGAGATAGAGCGTCGCCCCGCCCATCATCTTGCGGTGGGTGACGGTGCCTATCGACTCCATGGCCTCGCTCACCCAGTCGAGGAGGCTCTGATCAAACGCCACCGGCCAACGCCTCGATCGCGCCGATCTCCATCCGCCAGCGCTCCCAGCCATCGACCGGCCCTGCGCCGATCGAGCGGTAAAAGCCCTTGCCCAGCTCGTTCCAGTCGAGCACCGCCCATTCGAGCCGCGCGCCGCCGCGCTCGACCACCAGGCCCGCCAATCGCGACAGCAGTGCCCGTCCAAGTCCGGAGCCCCGCGCACCCGGATCAACGAACAGGTCCTCCAGCCAGATCCCTGGCTTGCCCTCGAAGGTCGAGAAGGTCTGGAAGAACAGCGCGAAGCCGCTCGGGGTGCCGTGGACCTCGCCGATCAGCACCTCGGCCGCGGGCCGCTCACCGAACAGATGGCGGCGCAGCACCGCGTCGTCGAAGCGCACCTCATGCGCCAGCTTCTCGTAATCGGCGAGCTTGCGGATGAATTCCGCGACCAGTTCGAAATCTTGCACGCCGGCTTGTCGGATCGAAATCATGGAAGAAGTGCCTCGCTGTCGGCCACCGGAGCATGATCGCGCCGTCGTGCGGCGATGATGCACCCGCCGACGATCAGCGCCGCCCCGGCGACGGTGAAAAGGGATACGCGCTCGCCGAACACCACCCAGCCCCAGAGCGTCGCCCAGAGGAAGCCGGTATATTCGGTCGGCGCGAGATAGCTGGCCTCGGCATGCCGATACGCCCAGGAGAGCAGGAACAGCGACGCCGTCGCCAGCATCGCGGCAAAGATCAGCGCGGGCGCGTCGGCCAGCGGCGGCACCACCAGCAGCCAGGGTGCGGCGAGCATGAAGACGGCGGTGACGATGATCGTCTGGAAGAAGGCGACTTCGCCCGCCCCGGCGACCAGCGACTGCTGGCGCATCAGAATGATGTTCCACGCATAGCAGACCGCCGAGACCAGGATCGCGATGGCGCCCCAGAAGGCGTCCGGCCCCAGTTCGGCGCGCGCCTGCCCCCACAGGATCACCAGCACCCCGGCAAAGGCCATGGCGGTGGCGATGATCGTCAGGCGGGTGATCCGCTCCTTGAGGATCAGCGCGGCAAGGAACAGCGCGATGATCGGCGCGATGAAGGACAGCGCGATCGCCTGCGCCATCGGCACGCGCCCGAGCCCCCAGAAGAACAGGAAGGCCATGACGGCGGAGACAAGGCCGCGAACGAGATGGATGCGCAGCACCGCGCGTGGCGGCATCCGCGGCCGGGACAGCGCATAGGGAATACCACTCACCACCGTTCCCGCCAGCATGCGCCAGGCCAGCGCATTGTACGCGCCCAGCCCGATCACCAGCCCCTTCATCACCGCGTCCATCGACGAGAAGATCGCGATGCCCAGCGCGGCGACAGCAAAGGCGAGAAGGGGGGAAACGGCGCGCATCGGGCGCGGTTAGCGCGGGTATGGGCGGAAGGCGAGGGCAATGCGTCCCGGGTTGATGCCGGCGGCCGGTCTGCGCTAAACCGCGCGGCGCCTGAACAGGCAAAAACGTGACCGGGGTTTCCCCCGGCCACGCGCACTAGACTTCCGAGGCCTCAGAAGTGTCCGCTTCTGCGGCCTCATTTTTGGTGAGGGCGCTCCGGCTCTTTTCCCCTGCAGCAGCAAGCTGTCGTCTGGCCAGGACGATGCCGTAAACTGCACAGGCGAGACTTCCGGTGCCGATCACCACTTCCAACACACTCCACATTCCACACACCCTCCCTATGTCGGGTGCATGACGGCCGTTCATGCGTCGTCACCACAGTGACGGTTTGTGCGATCTCGTCGCTCCGCGCGTTCGCGGTGGCGGTCTCGATCACGCGACCCCGGGGATCGCTTGCCTCACGATCCGCATAGGTCATTCGGTTACGCAACTCCTTCCTCCTGATGCCCGGATTCGAAAAATCCGCCCGGAGGCGGATTCGTCTGCGCCGGGGCGGCGAAGGAAGTGACGCATATCTACCAAGGGTGATTTGAACGACGCAAACCCTTTGTCGGAGCTTCCCGGTTCATGCCCGGTCGGCATGCCTTGGTATCTGCATGAACTATATGGAATTTCCTGCGGGTACCGAGGGACTGCGTCTTCGCGGAATTTGACCCGGCCATCGTCCTCAACCGCGGTCCGCTCCCCGGAAGGTCGGACGCTCTGAAATTATCTTACGTTATTTCAATGGGATGGCTGATCAGGAACCGATATCGGGAAGTTCCGGCGCCTTTCAGGTCCCGGGCTGGCGGGCTGGCCAGGCCTGGACACAGATCTTCCAGATCACCGCGATCGACGAGCCGGTCTCGGCTGCGGTCCTCCGGCTTGGTGCCCTTCCGCTTTCTCCTTCGCCAGCCGGGCGTCGAGGCGCTGCGTATAGGTCGCGGCGAGCGCCTTGCACGGGGCGCTCTCGATCAGGGGATTGGGTGTTCGTGAGCGCTCCAGCGCGGCGAGATGTTCGAGCGTGGCGTTGGTGCCGGGGTGGGAGGGGATGGCGATGTCGCAGCGCAGGGCCGCCAGCTTCGTCGCGCCCTGTCGCAGCAACGCGCTGCGCTCCGGGTGATCGCTGAACCGGTAATGGTCGTCGCTCACCGGATTGATGCTCGCGGAGAAGACGAGAGTCGCGCAGGATTTGCCCTCGCACGATTGCCATTGCCAGCTGGTGCTGCCGCGCGTGTGGCCCGGTGTTGCTCGCGCGAAGATCGTCACCCCGCCGATCCGCAGCGCCTCGCCGTCGCGCACCCCGCGGATGCGCGACACACCCGGCATCGGCGCATGGATGCTCGCCTGCGGGTCGTCCTTGCCGACATTGCCGCGGCGCAGTTCCGCCACAGCCTCGGCGCCCGCGATCACCGTTGCGCCGCTGTCGCGCGCCAGCGCCGCCGCGCCCCCGGCATGATCCCAATGCGGTTCGGTGATGAGGATGTACTTGATCTGCGCGGGGTCGAAGCCGAGCTTGCGGATATTCGCCTGAATCGCGCGCACCGCCTGCGGCACGCCGGCGTCGATCAGCACCAGCCCGGCATCGGTGCGGATCAGCACCACGCCCAACCCCTGGAACCCGACATAATAGCTTTGCCCGTGCATCCGCACCGGCGCCTGCGGCTCCAGCCACTGTTTCGCATAGTCCGCCGCGATCGGGCGGAGCAGCGGGTCGTCGCGGTCCGGATCCTGCCCGGCGGCGGTGCCGGACAGGGTCATCAGGGCCGCAATCAAGACTCCAGTTCTGCTCATCGCCATTCGCTCCGTTTCGGTGTGTGGAAGGAGAGTGGCGAAGCTGACTCCGGTGCGCAAAGCATCAATTCTCGACTTAGCCATGAGCTCAGTTCATGGATTGCGCATGGATCGACCCCAGCTTCCGCTCAACGCCCTGCGCGCCTTCGAGGCGGCGGCGCGGCACCTCAACTTCACCCGCGCGGGACTCGAGCTCTGCGTCAGTCAGGGTGCGGTCAGCCATCAGGTCGCGTCGCTGGAGCGACGGCTGGGTGTGTCCCTGTTCCGGCGCCTGCCGCGCGGCCTTGCGCTCACCGACGAGGGGCTGGCGCTGGTGCCGGTACTGGGCGAGGCGTTCGACCGGATCGGGGCGACGCTCGACCGCTATGAGGGCGGGCGGATGCGCGAAGTGCTGACGGTGGGCGTGGTCGGCACCTTCATGACCGGCTGGCTGCTGCCCCGGCTTGAGGGTTTCCACCACGCGCATCCGGAGGTCGACCTGCGCCTGATGGCCAACAACAACCGCGTCGATCTGGCGGGGGAGGGGCTCGATTATGCGATACGCTTCGGCGACGGTGCCTGGCACGGGACGCATGCGGTGCCGCTGCTCGCCGCGCCGCTGTCGCCGCTCTGCGCGCCCGCGATCGCCGCGCGCCTCTCCGCTCCGGGCGATCTGGCGCGCGAGACGTTACTGCGCTCCTATCGCGCCGACGAATGGCCGCGCTGGTTCGAAGCGGCAGGGGCATCCTCGCCGCGGTTGACCGGCCCGGTCTTCGACAGCTCCGCGCTGATGATCGCGGCGGCGCTGGGCGGGTATGGCATCGCGCTGGCGCCACCCGCGATGTTCGAAGCCGACCTTGCGGCCGAGCGGCTGATCCAGCCCTTTGCGGTCGAGATCGAACTGGGCCGATACTGGCTGACGCGGCTGAACTCACGCCGCGAGAGCGCTGCGATGCAGGCGTTCGCGGACTGGCTGAGCCGGGTGGGCTAAGCGTCGCGATCGTCGAGGCGGACGATGCGCCCGACCTCGAGCTCGTCGATGCGCAGCTTGCGGATATGTGCGCGGCCGACCCACAGGCGGCCAATGG
>Ga0247822_10000856_pt1 | contig 17554 bp, 21 predicted proteins | sample 13C_Cellulose_Da_FD_192423 | JGI IMG/M metagenome (GOLD analysis project Ga0247822, IMG submission 192423) | Soil microbial communities from agricultural site in Penn Yan, New York, United States - 13C_Cellulose_Day30 | ecosystem: Environmental > Terrestrial > Soil > Agricultural land | place...
AGGCGACGTCGATCGCGACCTCGTCGTCGGCGGGCGCGCGTGGGGTCAGCGGCCGCAGCTTCATGGTCTCGGCGGGGCCGCGCTTCTCGATCACGATCTCACGGTGGGCGACGTTCATGAGGAGCGGTATCGCAACGAGCGCGTGCATCCACAATGACCGAGCGCGACAGCGAGCTGACCGGCGGCCGCGCGGGGCCGGTCACGGGATTGGCGCGCGCCGTCACTGGGGCGGCGAGGGCGGCGTGCGAAGGGAGTCGCATGTCGCTCTTCACTGAGGTGGCCATCTCCGGGATGGCGCTCGTCCGCATCTCCATCGGCGCGGCGCCGTTCGTCGCCGCGGCACCTGTCTCTCGCATGCTCGGCTTCCCGAGCTCTCACGACAATCCGTCCGCGCGGCTGATGAGTCGGTTCTTCGGCGTGCGCGACATCGGGCTCGGCGTGCTCGCGCTGTGGGGCCTGCGCCACCCCGAGGCGCTGCCGTTCATCCTGCTGTTCAACGCGTTCATGGACGCGGGGGACCTGGTGTCGACCGCGATCCCGCTGGTCAAGCGGCAGGGCATCGACCGCGGCGCGGCGACGTCGGCGCTATTCGCGCTGGTCGGTGGACTTAGCTGGCTCATCATGTGGGCGATCGCGCGATAATCAGGCGATGGCGGGATCGGTCAGCGTCTTCCTCGTGCGCCCTCTGGTGGCGGCGCTCGATCGCGTCCAGCTCGCGCCCTTCTGGGCGGCGACCGATCTCACGCCCGCGCTCGTCGCCGATGATGATGCGCGGATCTCGGCCGCGCAGTTCTGCGTCGCGTGGGCCGAGGCCGTGCGCCTGACCGGCAAGCCCGACCTCGCGCTGTCGATCGCGGCCGTTACGCCGCCGGGCGCGTTCGGGATCGTCGAGTACGTGTGTCGCTCGGCGCCGAACGTGCGCGAGGGACTGCTGCGATGGGTGCGGTACCTGAACCTGCTCGAGGACGCGAGCGTGGTCGGGCTCGTCATCGACGACGAGCACGCTTACGTCCGGGTCGAGTCGGAGAGCGAGGCGCCGGCTCCCGGCGGACACGAGCTCTGCTTCGCGCTCCTCGCACAACAGGCACGCCAGCTCGCGACCGTGCCGTTTCGAATCGCGCGCGTGGACTTCGCGCATCGCACGGAGGTCGATCCGGCCAAGTATCGTGCCTGGTTCGACGCTCCGGTGATGTTCGCTGCTGGCGTGAATCAGCTCGTGTTCCCGCGCGCCGCGCTCGAGGCCCCGCTGGTGTCGAGCGATCCGCAGTTGCTCGCGATCCTCACGCGTGCCGCCGACGAGCTCCAGGCGCGTGCACCCTCCGACGCGACCATGTCGGCGCACGTCGCACGCGTGCTGCGGGAGGCGCTCCGCATCGATGAAGGTCATGTCGAGCTCGTCGCGAAGCGGGTCGGACTCACCGCGCGCAGCCTGCAGCGCCGCCTCAAGGACGAGGGCACCTCGTTCCATGCGCTGCGCGAGCAGGTGCGCAAGGACCTGGCCCGGCGCTATCTCGACGAGAAGCTCTCGATCGCCGAGATCTCGTTCCTGCTCGGCTTCTCCGAGCCCAGCGCCTTCTTCCGCGCGTTCAAGCGCTGGACCGGTCAGACCCCGATCGAGGCGCGGCGGCGCGCGGTCGCGGCGATGTAGTCAGTCCTCTGTCGTGCGCGGCCACTGCGGACCGCGCTGCCTGGCGATACGCGAGGAAGATGAACCTTGCGACCTATGAGACCCAGTCGGCGTGGCGCGCCTACCAGGCCCACTTTCCGGCGGCGCTGCGCTGCACACCGGCGAGCACCCCACACGAGGAGTACTGGCGCTGGCGCGGCCTCGACGTTCACCTCGATCGACTCGCGGTCCCCGACGCACCGTTGAAGGTCATCGTGCTGCATGGCGTGGGCGCCTACGGCCGCGTGATGGCACCTGCGGCGGTCCTCGCGCAGCGCTACGGCTACGAGACGGTGACGCCGGACCTCCCCGGGTTCGGGCTCACCCGCGTGGCTCGCCGCGACATGACGTACGGGCTGTGGATCGATTGTGTGTGCGATCTCATCGAGGCCGAGCGCGCCCGCGATGCTCGCCCGATCGCGCTGTTCGGGGTCAGCCTCGGTGGCCTGTTGGCATACCAAGCGGCGGCGCGCTCGCGCGACATCGCCGGGCTGATCGCGACCACGCTCGCCGACCTGCGCGATCGCGACGCGCGCCGGGGCTTCGCCCGGCGTCCGCTGCTCGGCACCGCGGGGCTGTGGTTGCTCGAACGCCTCGCGTTCGTCACCGACGGTGTGCCGCTGCCGATCGCCGCGATGTCGCGGATGAATCACATCTCGAACAAGCCAGCATTGAGCTCGATCGTGATGCGCGATCGGCTCGGCGGGGGCACCTGGGTCCCGGCGCGGTTCCTGCGCACGCTGATGACCACACCGCCTGCGATCGAGCCCGAGGCATTCACCAGGTGTCCCGTGCTACTCGCGCACCCCGGCACCGATCGGATGACCGACGTCGCGATCTCGCGCAGGTTCTTCGATCGGCTCGCGGCGCCCAAGCGCATGGTGATCCTGGAGGGCGCGAGCCACATGCCCACCGAGCACCCGGGCATCGATCAACTCGAAGCCGAGGTCCTCGCGTTCTTGCGTGGCCTGGCGACGTGCTAAGCGGCGGCGTTGCGCGCACGCTCGGCGGCATACAGCGGGCGCTCCTCGGCGAGGGCGCGGGCGACGCTGGGCCGCTCGCGAAGGCGCGCGGAGTAGGCGTGGAGCGCGGGGTACTGCGAGAGCTGGACGGGGGTGGCGAGCGTCCAGGTGAGGACGGTCACCAGGTAGGCGTCCGCGACCGAGAACGCGTCGAGAAGGAAGCTGCGCTCGGTGAGGTGGCGATCGACGATCGCGAGGCGCGGGGCGGCGCGTTCGAGGGCGTAGGCCTTCACGGCGTCCGGTGCGCGGCGATCGAAGATCGGGTTGAACACGCCCTTGTGGAGCTCGGTGGCGATGAACGAGAGCCATTGGGCGAGGCGGATGCGGCCGATCGGATCGCGGGGCGCGAGCTCGGCGGCCGGAAAGCGGTCCGCGAGGTACTGGAGGATCGCGGCGTTCTCGGTGAGGACGGTGGCGTCGTCGAGGGCAAGCGTGGGCACGAGACCCATCGGGTTGATCGCGTAGAAGTCGGCGCCGTCGGCGAGCGTACGCTTGGTGCGCGCGTCGACCTCGACGAAGGTCGCGGGTGCGTTCGCCTCGTAGAGCGCGATGCGGGTCGCCATCGAACAGGCGAGGGGAGAGAAGTAGAGCTTCATGCGGCGAGCATCGGGCGAGATCGCCGATGCGTCCAACGCATTGTGGGAATATGCTCGATGCGTGAATGACATCAAGCTGGGCATCCGCGACCTGCAGGTCGTGCTCGCGCTCTCGACCGCGGGGACGACCGCGAAGGCGGCGAGCACGCTGCATCTCACGCAGCCCGCGGTGAGCCGCGCGTTGCTGGCAGCCGAGGACAAGCTCGGGGCGCGGCTGTTCGATCGGACGCGCAAGGGCCTGGTGCCCACGCCCGCGGGTCGCCAGTTGCTCGACGGTGCCGTGCGCCTACTGAGCGAGCTCGGCGATCTCGAGCGTCGCGTCCGTGCGCCCGCCGCGACGCCGGTGCGGATCCGGATCGTGTGCGAGTGCTACACCGCGTACCACTGGCTGCCGGCCGCGTTGACGAGCTTGCGCCACGCGATCCCCGAGCTGCGGCTGTCGATCGCGGTCGAGCACACGCGCGATCCGGTGGCCGGGCTCGAGGCGGGCGCGGTCGACGTCGCGCTGCTCACGACGTCGAAGTGCCCGCGCGGTCTCGCCGAGGCGCCGCTGTTCTCCGACGAGATCGTGTTCGTGATGGCGCCTTCTCACCCGCTGGCCGCGAAGCGCGTGCTTCGGCCGGCGGATGTTCGCGACGCGATGCTGCTGTCGCCGAACGTGGCGCCGACGGCGTCGCGCTGGTTCGCACATGCGGTGTTCGGTCCGCGCCCGCCGGCGGAGCTGCGGTTTCAGTTCCTGCCGCTCACCGAGGCGATCCTCGAGCTCGCGCGTGCGGAGCTCGGCGTCGCGGTGCTCTCCGAGTGGATCGCGACGCCGCACCTCGGCAGCAGTCTCGTGATGCGCCGGCTCGCCGCGAGCCGGCTGGTGCGGCCGTGGCGCATCGCGTGGCGCCCGGAGGTCGCCGATGCGGCGGAGAGCTTGCGCGCGTCGCTCGCTGCTCGTCAGTCGGTTGCGCGCTGAGGGTTAGTTGCCGCTCGTCGCGGGGCACGCGCCGGGCGCACCGTGACACGAGAGCTCCATCGTCGAGATGCCGTAGGCGCCGAGGAACTCGAGCTCCTCGCCGACGACGATGTTGTAGTGGTGCCCGCCGAAGTCGCCGTTGAAGCTCATCGCGTGCACCGGATCGTCGGGGCGGTCGTGCTCGTACACGTACATCTTGCCCCACGGGCGCTCGTAGTCGCGCACCACCGGGCCGAGGAGGGGGTAGCCGAGGATGAAGGCGGGCACGCCGGCCGCGACGGTGAACGGCATCGCCGCGGTGCCGTCGCCATCGGCGAGCGGCCCGAGCTCGGCGGCGATCGTGGGCTGCTCGAGCGCGAGGTACTCGGCGACCGCACCACCCCAGCTGTGCGACATCATCACGGCGTTGCGCGGCCGCGACGACGGGTGCGCCGCGAGCCAGCCCTGGAGGCGCGTGTAGATGTCGCGCGCGTCGATGTTCGCGTTCTCGGCCGTGTACTCGAGGAGGTTGTCCTCGATCAGTCCGCTGGCGACGGAGTTGGTGCCGCCGAGGATGTCGATGCGGACGCGGATGTGATCGTAGCTGATGTAGTCGAAGTGCTCGAGCCGCTGGAAGCCCGCGCCCCACAGCAGGAACGTGAGCTCGCCGGCCTCGAGCTGCTCGTCGGTGAAGCCCGCGCGGTGCGCGGCGGCGATCGCTTGCTCGAACACGACGGCGTCGCTGCGCACGACCTCGTGCGTGCGGACGTCGACCACCGGGCTCGCGAGCTTCTCGATCGGATCGCCCAGGTAGTCGAAGGACCCGGTCCCGGGCACGAGGACGAGGACGTCGCCCGAGCGGATCGTGTCGCCCCACAGGCGGTCGAGCACCGACGGGGCGGCCCCCGGAGGCGGCTCGTCCACCGCACAACCGATCAGAGCGGCGAACAGCGGGGCGATCACAAGCGCGCGCACGCGCTTGGCGCGAGCAGACGCCATGCCAGCGAGCGGCGATGCAACCCAGCGGCTCGTCGTGACGGTGCCGGCAACTCGAGTCGCCAGTGACGCGTTCGACGGTTTCGCTGGCGCGATCGACCGCGCTACTGCTCGGCGAGCTGCTGCAGGTACGCGAGCAGCTTCGGCTTGATGGACGCCATCGCGCGCGCACGGTGCGACAGCTCGCTCTTCGCCGCGACGTCGAGCTCGGCGAACGTCTTGCCGCGCTCCGTGACGAAGAACAGCGGATCGTAGCCGAAGCCACCGGTGCCGCGCTGCGCGTCGAGGATGACGCCCTCGCACACACCATCGGCGGTGATCACCTCCGCGCCGAGCGCGCCCGCGGTGTCGGCGAGCACGAGCGACGCGCGGAAGCGTGCGGTGCGACGCGCTGCGGGGACACCGGCGAGTGTGGCGAGCAGCTTCGCGTTGTTCGCGGCGTCACCCGCGTGCTCGCCCGCGTAGCGCGCGCTGTACACGCCGGGCGCACCGTCGAGGGCGTCGACCTCGAGGCCGCTGTCGTCGGCGAGGGCAGGGAGCCCGGTCGCGCGCGCGACCTCGCGCGCCTTCTTGCTCGCATTGCCGACGAAGGTGTCGGCGTCCTCGACGACGTCGGGGATGGGGCGGCCGATGCGCGCGGCGGCCTCGTCCACCGACAGCACGTCGACACCGGGCAGCAGCTGACGCAGCTCGACGAGCTTGCCCTTGTTCCGCGTCGCGAACACGAGTGGTCGTGGCGCGCTCACCGGGACAGCACCTCGCGCTGCGCGGTCGCGAGCCGGCGAATGCCGAGCGTCGCGAGATCGAGCATCGCGTCGAGCTGCTTGCGATCGAACGTGCCGTGCTCGGCGGTGCCCTGCACTTCGATCAGGGTGCCGTTCTCGGTGCCGACGACGTTCATATCGACCTCGGCCTTGGAGTCCTCGACGTACGGCAGATCGAGCACGACCTCGCCGTTGACGATGCCGACGGAGACCGCGGCGACCGGCGGCTGCAGCGCCTTCGCGTCGGGGAGCTTGCCGAGCTTGACCAGCTTGTCGATCGCGAGCGCGAGCGCGACCCACGCACCGGTGATCGATGCCACGCGCGTGCCGCCGTCCGCGGACAGCACGTCGCAATCGACGGAGATCGTGCGCTCGCCGAGCGCCTGGAGATCGATAGCGGCGCGCAGCGAGCGACCGATCAACCGCTGGATCTCCTTGCCGCGGCCGCCCGGGTCACGCTTGCTGCGCGTGTGCGTCGAGCGCGGCAGCATCGCGTACTCCGCTGTGAGCCAGCCCTTGCCCTTGCCGGCCATCCACGGCGGCACGCTCTCCTCGACGCTGGCGGCGCACAGCACCCACGTGTCCCCGAGCTTGATCAGCGCGGAGCCTTCGGCGTGCTTCTGGAAGTGCGGGATGATCTCGAGCGGACGAAGTTGATCGGCGGAGCGGCCGTCGAAGCGGGGCATGGCGCGCAGGCTACCGCGAAAGCCACGAAGCGCGCATGGCGCCCAGGTTCTTCGCGACCCCGGCCGCGTGGCGGCCGCGACGGCGTTCGTGAGCTAACCGCCGCTCGTCATGCAGCCTGGCGCTCACACGCGCTGCGGTCCCACGATCCGAGCCGGGCCGCGGCATCGTACGTGGACTCGCAGAACGCGCGCAGCACGGCGTCCGGGTCCTTCGACGTGCGGACCACGTCGTACGGGAGGATCCACTCGAGCATCGTCGGGTGGTAGTAGGCCTCGGGCGGCGAGACGCGCGCGCTCGAGTAGCCGGTGGGTTCGGGGTACGCATACGCGTAGTAGGCGGGCTCGCGCACGGCAGGCTCGCGTACGACGCCGTAACCGCCGCCGGGCCACCAGCCGACCGACTGGCACTCGTGCGAGTAGGCCTCGCGGACGACGCGGTCGGCGAGGTAGGGGACGCCGCCTGGGTGGAGCGGCGCGCGGCGGCCCGAGAACCGGGTGCAGGCGAGATCGAACGCGCCCCACCAGAAGTGGACCGGGCTCGACTTGCCGATGAACTCGGCGCGGTAGGCGGCGAGGACGCGATCGCTCTCGACGAGGATGCGCCAGCACCGGTGGGCAGCATCGGCGTCGTAGGTGGCGTGCGTGGTGTCGTCGGGGAACCGGGTGCGGTCCGCGACCTCGGACGGAACCTCGTTTAGGTGAACGTTGGCGCCGAGCGAGTGCAAGATGCGGAGGTAGCGACGGTAGAAGTCGGCGACCGACATCGACTCGAGCGAGAAGGTCTCGGTCGAGCCGTCGCTCGTCCGCGCGATGAGCGCGTGCGAGATGAAGTCGAGCTCGATCTCGAGCAGTCCGTCGCTCAGCGGCATTGGCGATGTGGTGAGGCCGCGGGTGGAGACGTAGAGGGCGGCTTGCCAGTAGTGGTTCTGCAGCGGGCACAGCGCGAGGCGGGTCTTGCCGAGGATCTGCGTCCAGAGATGGAGCGTCTGGTAGGTCGGCTCCCAGGCGGCGAGCGGGAGCGCGGGCCACGTGGTCATGCGTTCTCCCCGTGGGCACGCGGCGCCGGCTCGAGGAACGCCTCGTCGACATAGCACCATCCCCAGTCCTCGCCGGGCTCGTAGCTGTCGACGATCGGATGATCGGTCGTGTGGAAGTGCTTGGTCGCGTGCTTGCCGACGGAGCTGTCGCAGCAGCCGACGTGTCCGCAGCTCATGCACATGCGCAGGTGAACCCAGCGCATGCCCGCCGCGAGGCATTCCTCGCAGCCCTGGGGCGTCCGAGGTCGCACGTCGCGGACTTCGACGAGATGGGAGCAGGTGGTCGCCATTGGGAGTCCTCGGAGTCCACCTGGTGCAAGAAGGCCGCCGTCGATCGGCTTGGGAATCGGCCGACCGGAGCTAACCGCCGCTCGCCTTGACCAGCTTCTTGGCCTGGTCACGTACCGCCAGCGGGTACGTGTTCAACGTCGAGGCGAGCTTGAGCTCGTGCTTCGGTAACAGTCGCAGCACGCGCAGGATCTGATCGGTGCCGAGGCGCGGATTCCCGAGGAGCGCACGCCGCACCTCGGGGATCTGTAGCCACGCACCGTTGTTGAGGATCGTCTCGAGCATCACGCGCGGCAGCGTGCCGAGGCGCGCGAGGCGAGTGACCTCGGGTGCGGTCAGGCGTGGGTTGCGCAGCAGCGCTTCCCACACGTTCTTGCCGTACAGCCGCTCGAGCGCCATGCGCTCCGTCGGATCGCTGCTGTTCGCGACCTTCAGCTGCTCGGGCAACGTCAGTCCCCGCAGCCGCTCGGAGAGGTTGCGCGCCGCTGGGGTGCGCTCCTCCACGTCGTCGTCGAGGGTCTCTGGCGGAGCGGCCTCCGCCTGCGCGAGCTTGATCAGCTGTTCCTTCGTCGCCGCGTCGACGTTGTCGAGCTCGAGCCCGGCCCCGCGCGCTGGATCGACGAACACGACCCGCGCCGACACCGTGAGCTCGCCACCGGCACCACGCACGCGCAGGTCGCAGTCGTCGCCCATCGCGAGCTGGCAGCCCTCGACGAACAAGCCGCCCGCGGCGAGGTCGTGCGCGAAGCTCGCGTACTCGGCGAGCTCCAGCACGACCGTCAGGCGCATCACTTCATTCTACGCCGAGGCCCACCGCGCGCGCGCGTGCAAGCTTGGGACACGCTTATGTATGTGCGTCAGTCGGTGAGCGTGATCCGCTCGGCGATCGCCGCGGCGGGCGTGCCCGGCGACTCGTGCATGTACGTGTACGCCGCCTGACGGCAGCGTTCATCGATCGACCGCAGGCAGAGGATGCGGACGCGCAGCCACAGCGCGTCGGTGTGCTCGCGCTTGTGCGCGAACCGGCGCATGAACAGGTCGAGCGTCTTGAGCGCGTCCTCGGTGCGACCGAGCTTGGTCGCTTGCAGCACCGCCATGCTGTACATCGCGCGCGAGGCATCCTCGCCGAAGCCACTCGACAGCTCGCGGAACTTCGCGACCGCCTTCGTTGCATCGGGCTCGCCGATGTCCGCCGCGGGCGCGAACGTCTGCCTGCGGATCGAGGTCACGAGGTCCAAGCCCGCCGAGCCCGCGCCGCTGCCTCGCGACGGCTCGCTGTCGTTCACGGGCGCAGTAGGTTTGGTCGGTGGATCGCGCAGCACCGTCGGTGGGCGGCCCGCGGGCACCGACGCCTTGCGGCCCTTGAGCACGTCGGGGCCGTCGCCGACCTCGATCTCGATGTCGCTCGACGGCTTCGCACCGGTGCTCGCGATCACCTCGCCATTCGCAGAAGCACCGTCATCGGCGGCGCGTGCCTCGGCGAGCGCGAGCAGGCCGCGCTTGGTCTTCCACGTCTGGCCGGCGGCCACGCGCACCTCGGGCTGCGCGCGGCGCACGACCTTCACGACGCCCTCGGTCACGCGCACGTCGACCTCGCCACCGCGACACGCGACCGCGCCGCAGTCGACCGTGAAGTGCGTGCCGATCACGACGACGTCGGTGTCGCCGGCGCGCACGATCAGTGGATCGCGCTTGCCGCGCTTGTCGACGTCGAGCTCGACCTTGCCGCGCGTCAGCTCGACGAGCACGCCGGTGCCGGGCCGCGTGACCGCGAACACCGTCGACGCATCGCTCTCGATCCGCGCGTCGCCGAGGTCGAGCTTCGCGCGCTGCGCGGTCGTATCGAGGCGCACCGGCTCCGCTTCACCCACGACCGGCGCAGGGACGCGAGCGCTGCCGAGCTTCCAGCCGACGAAGAGTGCGGCCGCGGCTGCGACGCCAACGGCAGCCGCGCCGACGAACCACCGCGAGCGAGGTGCGTGCCCACGTGCAGCCGCATCGGCCGCGCCGGCGACGATGCGCCGCTCGAGGTTGGTGAGGCGCTCGTCGTCGAGCGGCTCGACCGGGATCCTGCCGCGCAGCTTCACGAGTCCCCCTTATCGTCGCCAGCGTCGAACGTCAGCACGTCGCCGCCGGGCTGCAAGCCAGGATCGATAAAATGCGCGAGCACGGGATCGGCGGCGGCCGCGGCCTCGATGCGCTTGCGTGCGCGCCACACGCGCAGCTTGGTCGCGGTGACGCTCGAGCCGACGAGCTTCGCCGTCTCGGGCAGCGTCCGGCCGTCGATCTCGTGCAGCGTGAACGCGAGCCGCGCGGCAGGCGATAGCTCGTCGAGCACGGCGTACAGGCGCTTCACGCCGTCGCGCGCGAGCTGGCGGCGCGCACCGGGGCCGATCTCGGGGGCCGCGACGTCGTCGTCGCCGGTGAGCGCGTCCGTCGGCACGCGGCGGCCGCGCTGCGAGAGATAGCGATAGGCGACGCGCACCGAGACGCGATCGATCCACGTGGCGAGGCTCGCCTCCGCGCGCCAGCCGCGCAGCGACTGGAACACCTGGAGAAACGCCTCCTGCAGCAGGTCGTCCATGTCGCGGTTCGAGCCGAGCACGCGGTACAGGCACGCATGCACGCGGTTGCGATGACGGCGGAACAGCTCGCGCGTCGCCGTCGGCTCGCCGGTGAGGCACCGGTCCACCAGCAGGACGTCTTCCACGTAAGCCGCCGCAGTCATGGAACCCTTAGATAGTGAACGAGGACCCCTCCGCGGTTACACGGTCGCGCAACGTCGTGAAATAACTAGCGGTCTGCCAGCGGTCCGGGACACTCGTCGCGCAGCTTGCAGCCCGCGCACTCACCGCCGCTCCACACGCGCTCGTACATGCCCTGCACCTGATCGAGCAGCAGCCCGTCATCGGTGACGATGCCGAGCTCGAAGTTGCGGCGGCCGCTGCCCTTCGCGCCGAGGCCCGCGCCGGTCCAGTTCGCGCTGCCGAGATAGAGGAGCGAGCCGTCGACGATCACGGCCTTCAGGTGTACGCGCGGGCAGCGTGCGAGGGCGAGCCCGCCGGCCACCAGGCGCGGATGCTTCGCGATCTCCGCGCGGAACGGCCGCGACGGCAGCTCCGCGTGCAGGAGGCGTATCTCGACGCCTCGCGCGGCCAGCTCGTCGAGCAGCGCGAGCACCGAGACGTACTCGCCACCGCGATGCGAGCGGCGCCGCCCCGGACGCGCCGGTGCACCTTCGACCATCAGCTCCTTCACGTTCGCCGTCGCGATCCACACGCTCGTGTGCGCGCCGAGCACCGCCTTGATGATGCGCTCGTAGTGCGCGCGCCCTGCGATGAGCTCCATCGACACGGCGCGCGCGGGCATCGCGACATTCATGACGCCGTCTTCGCGCGCGAACGCCTCATCGGCGCGCTCGCGCGGCGTGCGTCGCTTCGCAGCCCGCAGCTTCTTCGCCACCTTCGCGAGGGAGTCCGCCGCGACGATGCCGGTCACAGCGGGGGCGCGCTTGCGCCGGCGCTTCGTCACGTGAAGCTCATGCCGAGCGGCGGCGTCGCGACGCAGTGGCCGCCATCGACGACGAGCGTGTGCCCCGTGATGTACGCGGCGGCAGTCGAGCGAAGGAACACCGCGGCCGCCGCGATCTCGTCGATCGCGCCGAACCGACCGGCGGGGATCGCGGCGGTCATCTTGTCGGTGAGCTCGCCGGGCGCGAGGCGCTTCATGCCTTCGGTCTCGGCGATCGGGCCGGGCGCGATGCCGCACACGCGCACGCCGAACCGGCCCCACTCGACGGCGAGGTTGCGCGTGACCGCGTCGACGCCGGCCTTCGCGGCGGAGGCGTGCAGCTGCAGGGGCGTGCCGTGGTAGTGGAGCGTCGCGCTGATGTTGAGGATGAAGGCGTTGCCGGCGCGCTGCAGCGATTCGAACGCGGCGCGAGAGAAGTTGAACGTGCCGCACAGATCGATGTCGATGACGGTGCGGAACGCGTTCGCCGACAGCGACGCGGCGGGCGCGAGGAAGTTGCCGGCGGCGCCATTGACCAGCGTGTCGAGCTTGCCGAACCGCGCGATCGTCGCCGCGACCGCGTTGGCCACATCGTCCGGTTTCCGGACGTCCGCGGCGACCGCGAGCACGTCACGTCCTGCGAGCGCCGACAGCTCGCGCGCGGTAGCGTCGAGCACGTCCTGCTTGCGGCTCACGATCGCGACGTCGGCGCCCAGGCGCGCATAGGCGGCGGCGATGCCGCGGCAGATGCCGGTACCGCCGCCGGTGACGAGGGCGACGTGGCCGGCGAGGGCGTCCGGACGGAAGACGTCGAGAGGGCTTGGCATCGCGAGATCATGCCCGGTCGAGAAAAAACCTGGAACCGCGCGCGGCCGAGGATGTCTCTAGGCCTGAACCGACGGCGCCGCTGCGATGATCGCGGCAGGCGCTCGCCGCGGGCACTGGGCCCGCCGGAGGAAGCCATGCGATCCACGACCTGGGCGCGATGGGCGACGTGCGCCCTCGCCATCACGATCATCGTTCCTGCTGCGCTCGCCGGAGGAGCGAAGCGCTCGATCTCCGAGTGCACGTCGTTCCAGCAGACCGAGAAGGACGACGAGACCGTCGAGCTCACGATCCACAACTCGTGCACGGTACCCGTCGACTGCTCGATGTCATGGCGGGTCGTGTGCGCCCCCGACTCCAAGAAGCGGCGCGCCTCCCATCCGGGCTCCAAGAAGGTCCTACTCGAGAGCGCCGGGATGACGTCCGCCGAGGCGTCCGCCGCGGTGTGCGGGGACGACGCGTGGACGATCGACTCGATCCAGTGGTCGTGCGAGCCCAACAAGGACTGAGGGATTCCCAGGTGTTGCCGCCTGGCACACCTCGTTAGATCGCCGGCTTCGGTCCTGCGTCTGTACGCAACGAGCGACAATTCGCTCGTTTCCGACGACGTAGTATAAGGACCGAAGACCATGGCCGACCGCCCGGATATCGACGCGCTGCTGATCAGCGCCCTCTACGGCGAGCTCACGCCCGCCGAGGAGACCCGGCTGGCGGCTCACCTCGAGTCGCATCCGGCCGATCGGAACGTGCTCGACTCCCTCACCCAGGCGCGCGACGCGGTTCGCGAGAGCCGCTTCCTCCAGCTCCAGTTCGAGCCGCCGCAGGCGGTGTCGGCGCTGCTGCTGCAGGAGGCCGCGAGGCGCGCGCCGAAGGCCACGCCCGAGCAAAAGGAAGGCTGGTTCGCGCGGTTCGTGCGCTCGTTTGCCGCGCATCCCGCCATGGCCGCTGCCGCGATGCTCGTGGTCGTGGTCGGTGTTGCGACCATCGCCACGCGCCGCGGCGGGGAGTTCGCCAAGGCGACGCAATCATCGACCGAGACCGCGCGCGAGGAAGGCCTGAGCGAAGGCGGTGCTCCGCAGGCGGCATCGCCGGGCAACGTCGCCAGCGATAATGGCGTGGTGGCGTCCGGCAGCGCGGCGCCCACCGAGGCGTACAAGGTCGACCTCTACAGCAACAACGCCGACCTCGAGAAGAGCAAGAACGAGGTCGCTCAGGTGGAGGCGGAGCGGCAGGCGGCGCGCCCCGAGGCCAAGCAGCAGGCACAGGCACCCGAGCCCTCCGATAGCCTCGCGATGCGGGATCGCGCGGTCGGCGCCAAGGGCGGCATCGAGCTGCGCAAGGCAGCACCGACGCCGAAGGACATGGACGCGCCGCGCGCGGCCAAGAAGTCCGCTGCGGAGACCGAGAATCGCTTCGCCGACGAGGCGGGCTACGGAGCGGACAAGGCCGACCAGTCGATCGCGCGCGCGGACTCCGCGGGCGATGGGGTCGGGGGCGGCTACGCCGCGCCGGTCGCACCACCACCGCCCGCGACCACGTCGCCATCGGCTACCGCGGTGCCACGCGCCGGCGCAGGCCCGAGCACGGGCACGGGCGCAGCATCCGACCCGAACATCGCGTGGGCGCAGCAGCAGCATCAGTCGGTGCTCGCGCAGGCGCGCGCCGGCAACTGCAGCAACGCCGCGAACCTCGCGGTCACGCTGTCGACGCGCGCGCCGAGCTACTACGCGCAGCACGTCGCCAATGATCGCGAGCTCAAGGGCTGCCGCTCGTATATCGCCGAGGCGGTGACGCGCGAGACCGAGCAACGGGCACAGCGCGAGCGCGCCAAGCGCGCAGAGGGCGCGAAGCGCGCCATCGACCAGCCCGCGAAGGCCGCGCCCGCGAAGCCGGCGACGACCGAGTCGAAGTAGCTAACGGCGCAGCCATTCCACGATCGCGGGTGGGGCGGTGCCGAGGGAGTCGAGAGTCGGTGCGCCGAGCACCGTCGTCGATTTCGTCGCCCAGAACAGCAGCGGCCCGACGCGCTCGCGGTGCAGACGCAGCAGCGCGGCGGCGGCCTTCGCCGAGTACACACCGTCGAGGCGTGGCGCGGGGAGCGCCGCCATCGCGTGGGCGCCGCCCACGGTGATCCGCCCATAGCCTCGGCCGAGCTCGCGTCCGTCGACGACGAGCCGCGCCACCAGCTCGGAGAACCGAAGCGTCACGCGCGGGCCTCCGAGCGCGACGACGCGGGCGAGGGTGCGCGCGGCGAGGGCGGCGATCCGCAGGCGCGAGGTCACGGGCCACGGCGTCACGCGTACGCCGTGCACGAGCGGCACCGGCCATCGCCACACGCCCGCGGTCTCGGCGAGCGCGAGGCCGGCGAGCAGGCCCGCGGTGGTGCACGTGCTGCCGATGGGAAGCACGATGCGCGCGGGCGGCGGTGCGGCGCCGGTGGCGATCTGCTCGGCGAGCTCGAAGGCCGCGGCCATCGCGCCGAAGGTGCCGATCGGTGTCGCGCCTCCGGGCGGCATCACGATCGCGTCGCGGTCGCGCGCGGCGAGCGCGAGCCCGACGAACGGCAGCTCGGCGACCGACCGCAGCCGCACGATCCGGCAGCCGATCGCGACGATCGCGCCGCAGTTCTCGTCGGCCCACTCGCTATGCGGCTGCGGGAACAGCAGCGCCGCGCACTCGAGGCCGGCGCGCGGGGCGTGGATCGCCGACGCGATGACGTGGTTCGAGCCATAGGCGCCGAGCGCCCAGATCCTCCGCGCGCCGCGCTCGCGCGCATGCCCGAACCACACCTCGAGGGTGCGGATCTTGTTGCCGCCGTACGCGGCGTGCGCGTCGCCCTCGTGCTTGATCCAGATCGGACGCCCGGCGATCTCGACAGCGCTCACCGGCGTCGGCCACTCGCCGAGCTCGACCCACGGCACGCGCGCGGCGAGCTGAGGCAGGTGACGCGCCAGCGCGCGCATGCCCTAGTGCTTTTCGGGGACGTAGTCCGGCGGGTTCATGCCGCCGTCGCCGAACAGGAAGGCTTCGCACTGCTCCTTGAGCACCTCGTGCGCCTTCTTCTGCGTGAGGTCGAGGCGGTACTCGTTCACGATCTTCTTGCTGTGCTCGACCCACTGCTGCCAGGCCTGCGCCGAGACCGAGTCAAAGATGCGCTGACCCAGGGCGTCGTTGAAGGGCTTGTAGGGCAGGCCGGGGAGGGTCTCGCCAAGTTTCACGCAGTGCACCATGCGACTCATCGCGGCGCAGTGGACCAAGTTTCGCTGCGCTCGGCAAGCCCGGGCAACCATTCACCCAGGTCGTCAGTCGATCCTCGCCAGACCCCTCCCGACCCTACGTGCTATCAACGTCCAAAGGCATCTCATGGAACAGTCGATCTGGGAGCTGATGAGTCACGGCGGCGGGGCCATGTGGGTGGTCGTCGTGTTCTCGGTGATCGCCCTCGCCGTCGGCATCGAGCGAGCCATCGCTCAGTGGAACTTCGTGACGCGCGCCCGCGCTCTCGGTGAGACCGTGACGCGCTGTCTCGCACGCGGAGCAGTCGAGGAGAGCCGGGCCGCGTGCGAGCGCTCGCCGTCGCCGATCGCGGACGTGTTCCTGGTCGGGTACGAGCGCCTCGGGCGGGCCAAGGCGGAGCACGTGGTGACCGCGGTCCATCGCGAGCGGCTGCGCGTCAACCAGGAGCTCGGCGCGCGTCGCTGGATGCTCGGTACCGTCGGCGCGACGGCGCCGTTCGTCGGTCTGTTCGGCACGGTCGTGGGCATCATGCAGGCGATGGACAAGATCGACCCGGATCAGACCGTGACGTTCGGCCAGATCGCCGGCCCGATCTCGGCGGCGCTGATCGTGACGGCCGCCGGCATCCTCGTCGCCGTCGAGGCGGTCATCCTGTTCAACTTCTTCAGCCAGCGCGCGAGTCGCATCGCGACCGAGATGAAGATGCTCACCGACGAGTTCCTCGAGCTGCTGCTCGATGCGCCGCAGGACTCGCAGCCGCGCAAGGCGAAGAAGGACGAGGACGAAGCGACGTCCGATGCCAAGGCCGAGGACAAGACCTCGCGCAAGAAAGGTGACGCCGATGGCGGCCGGGAAGCTGCCTGATAGCGCTGGCGATGACGAGGAGGGCGGTGGTGATTCGATCTTCGCGGAGATCAACATCACCCCGCTCACCGACGTCTTCCTCGTGATGGTGATCATCTTCATGGTGAGCGCGCTCGCCGTGCAGGCCGAGCGCAACAACGAGAAGAAGCAGGTCACCGAGCAGCAGGAGAAGGACGAGGCCGAGAAGAAGTCCGGCATCAAGATCAACCTGCCGTCCGGTGCGGCGCAGGACATCGATCCGTCGAAGGCCTCGCTCGTGCTCGTGGTGCCGATCAACGGCGACGTCGTCGTCGGCGGCAAGGCGATGACGGACGGCGAGCTCGACAGCCTGTTCCGCGCGGCGTTCACCAAGGACAAGCTCACCCAGGTCGTGCTCAAGGCCGACAAGGGCGTCGCTCACGGCAAGGTCGTGAACCTGATGGAGCGCGCGAAGCAGGTCGGCCTGACCCGCCTCGCGATCGGCACCAGCGGCGGCTCTTAGCACCGCAGCCGCGCGAGCACCGTCGCGGCATCGAGCCGGCGCGTGTAGCGCAGGATCTCGCGAGGCTCGCCCTGCCGCGTGGCTTCCGCGCGCGCATCGTCGACGCAGAGCAAGACGTCGGCGATGCCGGCCGCGCGGTAGCGCGCGAGCTTCGCGGCGAGGTAGTCGGCGGTGGCGAACCCGACGAGCTCGAGGTACCAGCGCCGTTCCTCGTACTCGACGGCGAGGTCAGGGAACAAGCGGTCGGCGCCATGATCGATCGGCGGCGGATCGAGCGTGACCCGGAGCTCGCTCGACGAACCGGCGCCGCGTTCGCGCCTCGTCGTTGCTCCTAGCTCGCGCGCCAGGCGGGCCGCGGGATGGCGTGGCAGGCGCGAGAGCGGGATGGGCGGCAGCAGGATCGGCGAGGTGAACGCGAGCATGACCGGGCCGTGGCCGAGGTCCGCGACGAGCTCGAGCTCGAAGCGCTGCACCTCGGCGAGCAGCGGCACGAGCTGGGCGAGCGCGCGGCCGTAGACGGTGGTGACGTGAAACAACGAGAGGGGGCCGAGCACGTCGAACACGGTCGCGTCGCCGACGACGGTGATGGTGGCGAGCAGGCCGTAGCGCGCGATCGCGCGGACGAGCGGGGTGGCCTCGCCC
>Ga0247822_10000857_pt1 | contig 17547 bp, 12 predicted proteins | sample 13C_Cellulose_Da_FD_192423 | JGI IMG/M metagenome (GOLD analysis project Ga0247822, IMG submission 192423) | Soil microbial communities from agricultural site in Penn Yan, New York, United States - 13C_Cellulose_Day30 | ecosystem: Environmental > Terrestrial > Soil > Agricultural land | place...
GCCAAGGCTCGAGCGGATTTGAACATCGCGTACGACTGGCTCGAGGCGAACCTCGGCGATGGACCTTGGGCCGTTGGCGAAGACTTCTCGCTAGCCGACTGTGCGGCCGCACCCTCTCTGTTCTATGCCGACTGGCTTGAGGAGATCGGTCCAAGCCGGCCCAAACTCGCAGCCTATCGGGCGCGACTGCTCGCGCACCCCGTGGTGGCGCGGGCCGTCGACGAAGGGCGGCCCTATCGCCATTATTTTCCTATGGGAGCGCCCGATCGGGACTAAGATGCGCACATGAGACTCGGTGCTGTCCTTACCGCCGCATTGGCCTTCACGGCGGGCCCCGCCCCCGCAAAGCCCGCAACCGAAACCGCCGTTCTGGCGGGCGGCTGCTTCTGGGGAATGGAAGCGGTGTTCGAGCACGTCAAAGGCGTGCGTGACGTGACCTCGGGGTTCGCTGGCGGGGCGGCGAACGATGCCACTTACGAAAAGGTCAGCAGCGAAGGCACGAAGCACGCTGAGGCCGTCCGTATCGTCTACGATCCGCAGCAGATCGACTATGCGCAGCTGCTGCGTATCTATTTCAGCGTCGCGCACGATCCGACGCAGGTGAATCGCCAAGGCCCGGACGTTGGTCCGAGCTACCGATCTGCGATCTTCCCACAGAACGAGACCCAGCGGCGCGTCGCGGCGAGCTTCATCTCGCAGTTACGCGCGCAAAAGCACAAAATCGCCACGCGCATCGAGACCGGCCCGTTTTACGCGGCCGAGGCCTATCATCAGGATTTCATGCGCAAGAATCCGACGCACCCGTACATCCTGGTGAACGACAGGCCGAAGCTTGCGAAATTGAAGCAGCGCTATCCCGCGCTGTGGAGAGCCTAGGCTTCACTCGCCCTTCGCGCCGCGTTGCATCTGCACGCGCTCGAGTTCCTGCCGGTCCTGCAGACGACGCTCTGCCCATTGGGCCTTGGTCAAGCAAATCCGCTTCTTGGCCAGACGCGAGCCGGTACTTTCCTGCTTCTCGCAAACCAGCTTGTTGAGATCGTCGGCCTGCTTCTCCGTGGCTGTCGGAGTGGGTGTGGACTGAGTCTGCGCAAATGACGGAGCGGCCGCCCCCACCAGGAACGCTGCGGACAGCGACAGGACGATTCCCTTCAGCATACTCTGATCCCTCTTATCTCTTGCGGATTATTTGCGCCTGAGCCGCTGAATGCAAAGCCTTTTCTACGAACGCCTAAATGGGCGGCGCCACGTCGAATGCGACAGTCAGACGCTCCCCCTTCTCGAACGGGATCGTCCCATGCCACATCCACGACGGGAAAAGCACCAGACGTCCCTCGACAGGCTCAACGGTCTTCCACGGTGCCAGCTTGATGCCCAACTTCCTGTCCGGCTCACCTAACGCGAGCCAACCGGCTTCTTCGGCCTCGCCCGGCGTCCGATTTGGGAGGGCGACGTAGAGCGCTGAACTGATCCATCCGAGCGGGTGCACGTGATTGGCATGATGCCCGGCATCGCGAAGCCGGACCGACCAACTGCCGGCAAATCGAACGCGCCGGTCGCGGCGCTTCTGAAGCAAAGGGTGACGAGGATCCGGTGGTGGGAGTTGCGCGACGTACGTTTCAACTGCTGCCACGATGGCGCGCCGCAAGTGGCGCGTCACTGGATCAATGCGCGATAGCAAAGGTCCGTCGGTCTGAGTGCCGCCCCGTACCGACTGATCGAGATATTCGCCCTTTGCGACATGCAAAGAGCGGAGGTGTGCTGCCAACTCGTCGAGATCCGGCAAAGTGCCACGAAGATCGACCGGCTGCACGAATGCAGGATCACGTTCCAGCCACTCCGAACGAGGATCCTCAGCCATTCTCCAGGCCGTCGCTGCATATGCCCAAAGCTCGGCCGTTTCGTCGGTCTGAAGCAGTCGATCGACCAGGCCTACCGCTTCGTCGACGGCTCCCACCCGAAGCAGGTGTCGAACCTGCCAGCGGGACAGTGCCTTTTCCACATGCTCAGGCGCGGATCCGAAGAGGCTTTGGGGATGCACATCTGCATCGAACTCCGCCGCGTGAATGCCCTCGTAGATCGCGAACTCGGGTGACTGGATGCGAGCTGCCTTCGCTCGGTCCACCGTGTCTTTCAGGCGCTCGTAATCGCCGCGTCGAAGTTGGACATTGAGCAATGTTTCCCAAAGAGTCTGCTGTTCGGGGAAACGCCTGAGCGCCTGCTCGAGCGACGACGTCGCATCGGCCGATCTGCCTTGGGTGGCCTTGAACTGGGCCAGCTGTTCATGCCCGTAAAGCCACGCCGGCGCAGTCTCGAGTACGGCTTCGAGCTCCGCAATGGCTCGCTCGCCTTCGCCTGCAGCGACCCTGGCTGCGGCCATGCCCAGCATGATCTGGCCGTTGCGCGGCCCCAGCGACAAAGCTTTGTCATAGAGAGGCCGAGCGTCCAGCCCCGCCTCCATCGCAGTCCGGGCATGGCCATGGGCAATGCTAATGTCGGAGGGCGCGAACCGCGCTGCCTTTTCAAACGAGTGAAGAGCGGCTTCATGCTCATCGAGCGAACGCTCAAGGAGCGCTTTCCACTGCCATAGAAGGGCCGTTCCCGTTCGCTCGGCCGCCGCAGTGACCGAGGGAAGGACCCGGTCCTCATCGCCCTGCTCGATCGCCTTCGCCGCAAGGTCGGCAACCGCTTGCGCGTCAACCGAGCCAGCAAGACGGTCCGCGATCATAAGGCGCAAGCGGCGCTTTGGCTGCCGATCAAGGCTGCAACCGCCGCTCTCTCGGTGTCGCTCAAGTCGGGATGCCAAAGGTCGAAGATGAAGACGACGCGGAGGTCGCCCGTGGGGTTTAGCGCCTCATGTTCGATCGTGTCGTCGAAGACGAAGGCCTCACCGCGTTTCCAAAAGCGTGTCTCCGCGCCGACACGGAACCAGCAACCCTCCGGCACGATCAGCGGAAGGTGGCAGACCAGGCGCGCATTATTGACGCCGACATGGGGCGGAATCGCGGTGCCGGGCGCGAGGAGCGAGAACATGGCGTTCGGGCCAGAACCGGCAATTTGCGGCTGCGGAAATGCTTTGAGCAGTTCAAGAGTACGCGGGCAGTGGCGGGCGTTCGCCTCGACCAATTGTCCGTTCCGCCACAAGTGGATCGCAGTCCAATCGGGATTTCGGTTCAGCGGCTTCCACTGCGCAAGCGGCAGGTGCTCGTCGTACTGAATGTAGGGCACCAGTTCCGCCCGCTCGGCGGTCATGACCGCTTTCAATTCGTCGGCGATGGTGTCCGTCGCTGCCTCAAGGTCGTCAAGAAATGGAAAGAGGCCGCGCGGATGAAACTCGCGCTCCGTCAGCTCCGGGAAGTGAAAATGCGTGGGCGTGCTGTGGAACGCCTTGGTGCGGCCGAGGACGTTGTTGCGGAAGCGCTCGATCCGTCGGCGTTCACCGTCATCGGCAGCCGATTCGGCAGTCGCCATTTTGGCAATCAGGCTCTGCTCGCGCTTGTCGAGCCATGTTGCGTAATGTTTCTCACCCTCTGCGACGGCCGTCGCGACTTGCCCGGGGAGTTCTCCGGCGGGCTTCTGCGCCAAGGCATTGCCCCACGCTTGCGGCGCTTCCGGACTATCGAGCCGCTGCAAGAGGCTGGCCCGCATCAGGAGCATGGTGAAGTCGAGCGGAGTGATCGCAAGAGCGCGATGAATGGCTTCCAGCGCGGCCTGCGGATCACCGGTAGCGCGATGAAGGGCGGCAACTTTCATCCACAATGTGCCATCGCCGGGTTGGGCTTCGGCTGCTTCGCTTAATAATGCGACCGCCCGGCCAAGATCGCCCTTGGCGATCGCCAGTTCCGCTTCGTTGGCTGCCCCCCCGGTCGCCATCAGTTTAAATCTTGTAACCGAACCTGGTTAGCCAGGGCTCCAACAGCGGAAGGACGGGTTCCATCTGCTTGCGGAAGTTCGTCCAACGCCCTGCCGCCTGAGTATAGATAGGCTGGCCGACCTGAGCGTAACTCGCGGTCTTGATGCGGCCACGGCTTCTTGCGGTGCCCTCATGGTCCAGCACTTCGTCGCGCCAATCCAGTCCGAGGAAGGCGATCAGGGCCCGAAGCTCCTCTTCGCGGTTTTGGATGACATTTTCGTAGACGGTCCTGTGCATCGGCAGGTTGAGAAGACTTTGCACGTGCTCGAAATAGCCGAAGCTAAGATCGTAGAATTCCGCAGTGGTACGCAGGTCCAGGAAATTGACCATCGCATCATTAAGTTTGAAATTCGACGCGAAGGAACTGAACACCACGTCGCACGGGTGGCGCAGAGCGAGAATGATGCGCGCGCCGGGAAATAGCCGATGGATGATCGGCAGCATGTTCATCGAGAGCGGGTTTTTGTCGATCAGCAGCTTGGCCGGGTCGAGCGAAACGTGCCGCTTTGCGACCGAGAAGTAGGTGTCGCGGGCCTTCGCGATCTGATCCTCACTGACGCTCGGCAAGTCTTCGAACGGCTGAAGCACCTTAGCCGCTTCCAGCAACGTCGGCTCTTCCTCCAGTACTTCGACATCCGGATGGCCCATGAGCATCGTATCGAGCAACGTCGTGCCAGATCGCGGGAAGCCGACCAGAAAGACCGGGTATCGGAGAGTTTGGCCATTCTCTCTGTCACGCCAGCCGGCGACCCATTCCGGTGTTACAATCTGCCTCTGCAAGCGTAGGCCGTCGCGGCTCGCCTGCGCCCGCGCTTCAGGGCGGGATGGATCGTCGCGCTGAAGCCCATTCATTCGTTCGAAGGCGGCGAACGCCTCGTGAAAATTGCCGGCTCCTTCCTGAAGCTGGCCGAGCAAGTGGTATCGGCGACCACTTTCCAGATGTTCGGGAACCGTGGCGAGCGCCGCAATGCCTTCAACGAACCGCTTTGCCCGGCGATGGTCCATGGCACGAATGAAGTTCACGGCATTCTGACTGGCGCCTCGCTTTTGAGCCGCGTCTCCGAGACTGGCTAACTCTTCCGCACGGTTGGACAGTTCATAGGCCACGGCCAGACCGAGGTTGCCCAGTTCGTTCGCCGGGTCGATCGCTATGACCTTCTCGTACGCCTGCTCGGCCGCATCGGTTCGGAGAAGGGTCAAGCGCTGGCTCGCCAGAGTCAGGAGTAAGTCGACGTCGTTTGGTGAACGCTGTGCGGCGGTCTCGATCGCTTCGAGAGCCTCATCCTCGCGCCGCAGTTCCTTGAAAATGGCGTAGAGTTCACGTGGCGGGGTTGCATCGGACCGATCGTCAACGGCCATTGCGCGCAGGTGCGTGATCGCGTCGTCGACCCTCCCACCGGCGGCGAGCGATGTCGCAAGATTGAAGCGTATCGGCCGCGACGGGGGATTCAGTTCGTGTGCACGCTGCAAAGCCGCAATCGCGCCATCGCTATCGCCGGCGAGGCGCCGGACATTCCCCAAATTGTTCCAGCTCTGCCAATCGTCTGGCGCCGAAGCCAGGACATCTTCGTAAGCTTCGGTAGCGACACCTACTTCGCCAAGTTCCTGCGACAAGAATGCGCGAAGCCGCTGCAGACGCTTTGACGGATCCTTGGCAGCTAGATCAGCCGTGAGGATGGATAGCGCCTGAGCGGACTTGCCCGCTTGCCCAAGCGCCGTGGCGAGATTCCCGGCAATGACCGGGTCATCAGGCCGCGCTGCTTGCGCTACGCTGAGATGGCGAATGCCCGCATCAAGATTACCGGTCTGGCAGTGGATCGAGCCAAGCATGGCGTTCAGGGAAGCTCGATCGCCACCGTTCGCTAGGGCCTTTTCGCCGATCCCGACAGCCTCCGGGATCCGGCCGGATTGGGCTGCAGCTATCGCACTTCGAATAGCGACGGCGGTTTGATCGTCGAGGTCGGGAACGGCGCTCATCAGATGTGTCTAGCGCAATCTGGAACGGGAAACAGCCTTGGGCTGTGCTCTTTACGCCAAAGAAAAGGGCGGCAGGTCCTTCGACCCACCGCCCCAATCTTTTCGGCCTAAGCCTTCGCTTTAGCCACGCTCAGGAGCGGGCGGCGGCGGCGGCGGCGGCGGCGGTGGAACCGGGCAAGCCTCGGTCGCCAGGATCACCGAACCGTCCGGGCACGTCTGCGTAGCAGGCGGCGGCGGAGGCGGCGGCGGTGCGACTACCGGCGGAGGCGCGAGCGGCGCCTTCTTCGGCGGGATGAAGTCGATCGTCGCACCGACCCAGAGCAGGCGGCCCAACGCATCCCAGGTACCCGGGTACGTGTTGCCGTTGCACGGACCAGCCGGGCAGAGGTTCGAACCACCGCGACCCGCGTTACCACCCGTGATGAGCGGCGGATCGTTGTCGAACAGGTTGTTCACACCTGCACGAAGGTGGATCCGATCCAGCAGGCTGTAGGTAGCCGACAGATCGAAGTAGTTCTGCGCCTTAACGTGCAGACCCGGATCGTAGTTGAAGTCACCGGCCAGGGTCTGGTTATCCTGCAGCGTTTCGGCCTTCACCTTGCCGACATAACGCCACTGCAGCGACAGTCCGAGACCGAACGGCGACTGCCAAGACGCGCGCGCCTTGTGCCTCCACTCGGGGATCGGAGCCGACGCAGCAACCGTACCGCCCGAGCAGGTCGGACCATAATAGCCGACGCAGTCGTACGGTTCGGACAGGCCGTTATCGACCTTCGCCTTCTTCATCAGCGTACCGACGAAGCTCCATGACAGGTTGCCGAAGTTGAACAACGGGTGCGAGTAAGCGGCGTTGAAGTCGAACCCGCGGTTGTTCATCTTGGCGGTGTTGAGTGGAGTATCCGTCACGAAGCCACCGGACGTCAGCCAGAGGGAGCCGGCTACGTCACGATTGACCAGGTCGCACGCCGGAGACGTGAACGTGGCGGTGGAGTCACCCACGCAGGTCGCCAGGATCGCGTCCGCGCCGAGGCCCTGGATCGCGTTCTTCAGCTTGATATCCCACCAGTCGATCGTGATCGCCAGGCGCGGAATGAAGCTGGGCTGGAACACGACACCGAGCGTCTTGGTGGTGCCCTTTTCCGGCGTCAGGTTCGGGTTACCGCCGAGCAGGCCGTTGTACTGGCCAGCCGGGTTAGCCGAAGGCGACTGACCGACCAGGAGACCCTGTGCGAGACAACCGTAATCCGTGGCCGTGATAACCTTGGCGCAAGGATCGTTGGACCCGTCCAGGCCGACAAACTGCGGTGCGAACAGTTCCTGGATGTTCGGAGCGCGGACGGCGCGATTGTACGAACCGCGGAACCGGACGTCGGCGATCGGAGCGAACTCCAGGGACAGCTTGTAGGTGTCCGTGTCGTACTCGCGATCGTTGCTCAGTTCATACCAGGACTTACGGTAGCCGGCGCTGAACGTCAGTTCATCGACGAAACCGTTCTGGATGATCGGCACCTGCATTTCGCCGAACGCTTCCCAAACCTTGAAGTTACCGCTGACGGGGAGCGTAGGTGCACCCTGTCCGGTCAGGTCGCCCTGCTGGAACGACTGGTCGGGGTTGAGTTCGAGCGACTCACGGCGGTACTCGAGACCAAGGTTCACTGCGACGCCATCTTCGGCCCACGGCGTCTGCACGCCGTAGTCGCCAAGCTGACCGGTCACGTTGAAGTTCGCGATCTGCTCGGACGTGATGCCCTGAATGACACCGAAGATGTTCAGGTAGTTGATCGAAGCAGCCGACGGACCAGCGGCACCGAAGACGTCATAGGGGACGCAGTTCGGGTCCGAGTTGTCGAGGGTCGAACGGCAAACGATCGACGAACCAGCGGTTCCAACCGGAACCACAGTACCGGTCGCATCGACGTTCACGACGTTCAGCGCACGGTTCAAGCGAGCGATCGAGAACTCGTTCTTGTAGACCTGCGTGTAGTTCGTCCGGCCGTACTGGAAGTACGTATCGTACGACCATACGGGCGAGATGTCGCCCTTCATGCCGAGAACGCCACGCCATGCCTGGTGACGAAGGTCCGAAATACGCGGCCCACCTTCCGTGTTGCGGCGAAGCAACTGGAAGAAAGCCTGGTTGTAGATGTTACCGCGAGCGTCGAAGAAATCGATCGGCGCCGAGCCCGGTCCAGGCGTTCCGTTGCCGCTGGTCGGGCCGTTATTGAACGGCGCACCGTCGGCAACCGGGAAGGTGCCGAGGAAACCAACGATCGAGTTGTCCTGGGTACAAATGTTCGCCAGCTGCTGGGCCGACAACAGCGGGTTATCGCAGTTGATGGTCAGCGTGTTGCCGAAGTCGCCCGACGGCGCGATCTGCGCCAGCGTGCGGTCGTCCATGAACATGAACTCAAGGTACGGATTGAACGCCGGGCTGATCTCGTAGTTCGCGAAAGCACCAGCGATGTAACGCTCGTCCGGACGCTGATAGTAGTTCAGCGGCGCGAAGTTGTAGAGGTTCTGAGCGCCAACGGTGATCGTGTCCGGCCCGAGAGCCGCAACCGTCGACGTACCCTCGGTGAAGACAACCGCGGTACCCGGGTTCGCCGTAGCCGAACCACCGCAACGCGGTACGCCGGCACCGGTGTTCTGCAGAACGCAGGCCGAATAATCGCGGTTAGCCTGGAGAACCGGCTTCGTGTTGCGATAACCGAAATAGGCGACTGCGTGACCGCGGCCGTCGTCGAAGCCAGCACCAATGGTGATCGTGCCATCGAATGAACGGCCATCGGTCGTGCTTCCGGTCGGGAGCGGGAACTCGTCAGCGCCGGCGACTGCCTGGCGGGCGCCGATGATGTCGCTCATGTGCAGGCCGCCCGAAACGCTCGGGTCATCCTGCTTGTGCTGCCAGATGCTGTAATTGCCGTCGAACCGGACACCTTCGAAGTTGGTGTCCATGATGAAGTTGACGACGCCGGCGACGGCGTCCGCGCCGTAAACCGACGATGCGCCACCCGTCAGAACTTCCGCGCGGCGAATAAGCGCCGACGGAATGACGTTAAGATCGGCAGACTGGTTGGTGCTGTTCGGATCGCCCGGCATGAGGCGGCGACCGTTGACCAGTGCCAGCGAGCGCTTCGCACCAAGATAGCGAAGGTCGACTTCGGCGGTACCCGTCGCGCCGTTCGAAACGCCGGAGGCCTGAGCGGCACCGACGGACGGAAGCTGATTGAGGACGTCCTCGATGCGGGTCGAGCCGCTGAGCTTCACGTCCTGGTCGGAAACGACCGTGACCGGAGCTGCGGACGTCAGGTTCGGCTGCGGAATGCGCGAGCCTGTAACGATGATGTCGCCGGTGCTCTCGACAGTTTCGCCTTCAGCGGAAACCGACGGAGTGGGCTGTGATTCGACCGGACCGGTCGGCGCCTGCGCCTGCGGATCCTCGGTCGTGTCCTGCGCCATGGCTGGCGAGGCATAAGCTACTGCACCGACCATCAAGGTCGACGCCAGTAGATGTTGGCGGAAATTGGTCTTCATCAGACTCCCCTTGTTCAGCGCCCTTTCACGGGCACTCGGGCGCTCTCATCGGGCAGCAAGGTTAAGAGAACAAGATTGTGACAGAGCGCCGGGGCGCTTTTCCTGATTGGTGTAGCGCCGAAACAACATGGCGTTGCACGACCTCCAGGCCGGCGTCAGCGGGCGCGCGCAACCGGAAAAGGAGCCTTTTCACGCAGCATTCTGCAGTTAATCTGCCCCCAGCTGATTACGTCGCGTACGTTACCGACCTCAATGTTGGAGACCTCAATCATGGTCCCTGCACTGTTCGTGATCGACGATTTCCTACGCAATGCTGAGGAAGTTCGAAGGCAGGCGCTGGGGCTGAAATACGCTGTCGGCGGGCGCTATCCGGGCCTCAACTCGATAGAGAAATTGCGGATCGAAGGCTTAGACCAGATCATCTCCGCGCTTGTGCGCGAGCCGGTACACGCGCCTTGGACGAACGACTTTTCACACGGTAGCTGCCGGGTCGCGTTGGCGTCGGACGATCAGCAAGCGCGCATCCACATCGACCAAAGCCATTGGTCCGGTATCCTCTATCTCAGCCGTTCCGAAGACTGCCGCGGAGGCACCGAGTTCTACCGCCACAAGAGGACCAATACCGACCGCGTTCCCATGGACGATGCGAGTCTCAAGGCGGTCGGCTACGAAACCTACAAGGATCTGCAGCACGACATCCTAGACAAGGACGCTCTCGATCGGTCCCAGTGGGAGCACACCATGACCGTGCCGATGCGGTTCAACCGCTTGGTGCTGCTTCAGCCGCACTACTGGCACACCGCCGGACCGGGCTTCGGAGACTGTCTGGAGAATGGGCGGCTGATCTACCTGATGTTCTTCCTGCGAGGTCAGCCGCGGCAGTAATCAGGCCGCTTGCCGGCCCGAAATCCAGGTGGTCTTCACGTTTCGCTGATCGTCGAGAAGGACGAGGCTGGCGACGTAGCCGGGTGCGATCGCTCCAAAGCGGTCACTCAGTCCAAGGAACCTCGCGGGATTGGCGCTCGCCATTCGCAAGGCCCTCTCCAGAGGCACTTCCAGCAAGTCGGCGGCGTTCCTGACCGCCGCGACCATGTCGAGATGGGATCCCGCGAGCGTGCCTGCCTCATCACGCACCGCCCCGTCCCTGACCGCGATCGTCTTTCCTTGCAGCGTGAAGCTCTGGGCCTCAGTCCCCACGCTCGGCATGGCGTCCGTGACGAGCATGACCTTGCCCTGCGGCTTCGCGCGCAGGGCAAGTCTGAGCGAAGCCGGGTGTGCATGATGGCCGTCGACGATTACGCCGCACCATAGACCGTCAGCTTCGAGCGCAGCGCCCACGACACCGGGCTCGCGCGAAGCCAGTTGTGACATGGCATTGTAGAGATGGGTCACCCCGGTCAGCCCCGCGTCAATCGCCGACCGCATCTGGGCATAGGTCGCCTCGCTATGCCCGGCCGAGACGATGACCCCCGCACCGACGAGGCGCTTGATCATCTCGGGTGACGTGCATTCCGGCGCTACGGTGACCAGGGTGCGCCCGCGCGTTGCCGAGGTCAGGACCTTGAAGCCTTCCTCGTCCAGCGCGCGGATCTTGCTCGCGTCGTGGATGCCCTTGCGCTGCTCGTTGAGAAACGGGCCCTCGATGTGGATGCCGAGGACCCCCGGGACGCCCTGAGCGATCCCCGCATCCACGGCTTCGATTCCGGCACGAATGACGTGAAGGTCGTCGCTGATCAGGGTAGGAAGAAACCCGGTCGTGCCGAAAGCGCGATGCGCTTCACCGATGGTGCGGATGGTTTCCACCGTCGGCGAATCGTTGAAAAGTACGCCGCCGCCGCCGTTGACCTGCGTATCGATGAAACCCGGCACCAGCATGCCGCCGCTCAGATCGTAGCGCTCGATTTCCGGAGGAACTGTTGTGGCATCAATAACGGCAGCAATCCGATCGTCTTCGAGAATGACGCCCTTGTTCTCGACAAAGCGACCCTCAATCAGGATGCGACCGTTCAGGAGCGCCGTCGCCATCAGACAGTCTCAGTGACTTTGCGCAGATGCTGCGGGCGGTCGGGGTCCCTGCCAAGCTCGACCGACAGTTGATTGGCCGCGCGATAGAGCGCCTGGATATGCAACAGCGGCTCGATCAGCTCGTGGCCGCCTGGCGCCGGCAGGGACGTTGCCCCGTGGACCTCACCGCCTGCCACGAAAACCGGAGCACCACGATCGATCATCTCCCGGGCCAAGTCTTCGACGCCCTCGGCACTCTCATCGGACTGGCGGAAGACCAACAGCGGGAAGTCGGGTCCGACCAGCTCCATAGGGCCGTGCCGAACCTCCGCCGCGCTGAAGGCCTCGGCGTGCAGACGACAAGTTTCCTTGAGCTTGAGCGCGGCTTCCTGCGCGACGCCCAGGCCCGGTCCACGCCCGATCACGTAAAGGCCACGCGCGGATCTGAGGCAATCGACAAGCGGCGACCAGTCGCATTGGAAAGCCTGCCGCAACGAGTCCGGACTCGCCTGCAGGGCGCCCATCAATACGGCATCCTCCGTCCACTCCGCGACCAGATGCAGTACAGCTGCGAGACCTGAGATGTAGGACTTGGTCGCCGCCACGCTTCGCTCAGGTCCCGCGCAAAGCGGTACGGTCGCATCCGCAATCGCCTCGAGCGGCGACCCTTCGGCGTTGACCATGGCCACAGCCAAGGCTCCGCCGGATCGCGCCTTCTCGATCGCGGCGAGAATGTCCGGACTCTGGCCGGACTGAGAGATGGCCAGGGCTAGTGTGTCGCGGAAGTCCGGCGCATCCCGATATACGGACGCGATGGACGGGGCGCCCGAGCTGGTCAGCAGCCCGACGCGCGTCTCGATGACATATTTGGCGAAGGTCGCCGCGTGATCGGAGCTGCCGCGGGCATAGGTGACGACGGCTCGCGGTTTGGACTGTCGGAGTCGCTGCGCGAGATTGCGGACGCGGCCGGCATTGGTGACAAGCTGCCGCTCGATCGCCGCGCCAGCCTCAGCGGCCTCAGCAAACATCAACGTAGAGTTAGGCGGGATGCTCATGAGCGCGCATTCAATTCGGCGACGAAATCATAGGCGTCTCCGCGATACCAGCTCTCGGTCGCCTCGATCACTCGGCCGTCTTCGAGGAAGCCTCGCCGTTCGATGTAAAGTGCAGCGTCGCCGGCCTTCACGCCAAGCAGCTTCGCGCGCTCCTCGTCGATCTGAACCGCGCGCAAACGCTGCAGCGCGCGAGCCGGCCGATAGCTCTGCGCGTGCAAAGCGGAATAGAGCGAATTCCCGACGTCGTCAGGACTGGCAAGGCCAAAGCCGGGCACCTTCGTATATTCGAGCGCCATCGGAAGATCGTCCGCAAACCGAATGCGGTTGAGCCGATGCACGGGGGCCCCGGGGCTCAGGCCAAGCGCCAGCGCTTCCTCCGGCGTGACGGACCCGCTTGCCTTCAACAGCCACTCGCTGCGCGGCGATCGACCGCGAGCAATCATGTCTTCGGAAAAGGACGTGAGCTTTGCGAATTGCTTTTCGACCCTGCCGCTGACGAAGGTGCCGGCACCTTGTTTCCGCTGTAGCAAGCCTTCCGCGACGAGCCCGTCCAACGCTTTCCGCAGGGTTATGCGAGACACCGCGAGGTCTGCGGCGAGTTCCCGCTCTGGCGGCAGCGCGTCCTGTGGCGAAAGTACCGAATCCTGGATCGCCCGACGCAGCGCGCCCTCGAGGCGGGTGTACAGCGGGCCCGGTCCGTCGAGAGAGCCGAGCTTGATGGCGAATTCGGTCATGTCCTCTATAATACCAATTGCAGACCAAATGCCAAGCGCTTCCGTCTGTTGACCTTTGGCAGGACGGGCATAAGGTAGGCCGATTGGTATTGGTTTGGCTCTAGCTTGAGCTGAAGACGGGGGAGATTAGGGGTGCGGAATTGGGCGGAGCAGCGGTCGACATGAGCGACGTCATCCTGCTTGCTCCAGTTAACGGCTGGCTCGCCCCGCTTGAAGAAGTGCCCGATCCCGTTTTTGCCGGCCGGATGATGGGCGATGGCGTCGCCATCGACCCTCTGGACGGCACAATACGGTCGCCTGCGGACGCAACGGTAATCTCCCTCCCGGAGACGGCGCATGCCGTTACGCTGCGGCTCACGAACGGCGCGGAGCTGCTCCTTCACATCGGCCTTGAGACGGTGGCGCTTGGCGGCGAAGGCTTTCGCGCGCTGGTCGCCGACGGCGACGCGGTGGAGGCTGGAGATCCGTTGATCGAGGTCGATCTTGCCGCAGTCGCCAGGAATGCGCGAAGTCTCATTTCCCCCATCGTCGTAGCCAACGAGGGCTTCGAGCTTGAGCTGGAGCTGGATTCCGGCCGCGTAAGCCCCGGAGACCGGATCGCCATCTTGCGCGGAACGGCGGAAGTTGCCGGGGGAGACATCGGAGACACAATCAGACGGTCCGTACGGGTCGATGCGCCGCACGGCCTTCACGCCCGCCCCGCCGCACGCATAGCCGCCATCGCAAAGCGACACGGCGCGGACGTGAGCGCCCAGTTGGGCGATAAAAGCGCAAGCGCACGAAGTACGGTCGCGCTGATGGGCCTCGGCGTCAAACAGGGCGCCGAGATCCAGCTGACGGGGCGCGGTCCTGCAGCCGCAGTCGCAATCGACGAGATTGCCGCGCTTATCGCCGCCGGGCTTGGCGAGGAGGCTCATCCGACCATCGAACCACGCCGCCAAGCTGGTTCGATTTGTGCGTCGCCAGGCCTAGCCATCGGTACGATCTTCCAACTTCGTTCAAGGAACTTGGATATTCCTCAGGACGGTTCGGGAGCTGCCGCGGAATCCTTCGCCCTCGCGAATGCCTTAAGAGGCGCAGTCGCCGACCTTACAAGTGCCGGTCTAGGCGATCTCGCCACTGCGCATCGGGAGCTTCTCGACGACCCGGAACTCCTCGCGCACGCTCAAAAGGAGATTGCACAGGGAAGGAGTGCCGGCTTTGCCTGGAGATCGGCATGCTCGGCGGCAAGGACCGCGCTCGCCGAGACCGGCGACGCTTTGCTGGCTGAAAGGGCTGCGGATCTGCTCGACATCGAACGACAGGTCATTGCGAAGCTCACCGGCGAAAGTGCCATACAGGTAAGCCTGCCTGCAGATGCAATCGTCGTCGCGGCGGACCTACTGCCCTCCGAATTCATCGCTCTAGACAAGAGCAGCCTAGCCGGGATCGCGACTGCCGGTGGCGGCCCCACCTCCCACGTCGCCATCCTGGCTGCGGCCGCAGGCGTTCCAATGATCGTCACTGCCGGACAAGACGTCCTCGCTCTCGCCAATGGAGCCCCGGCGATCCTCGATGCCGATCATGCCACCTTGGATGCAGCGCCTTCTGATGATCGTATGGCGGAAGCCCGCCGGGAAGTTAGCGCACGTCGCGAGAAGCGTGCTGCGGAAGTCCGAGAAGCTTCCGGTCCGTGTTTCACTGCAGACGGCATCCGCGTCGAAGTCTTCGCGAACCTCGCGTCGGTGGATGACGCGAAGGCTGCGGTCGAGCTTGGGGCGGAAGGCTGCGGGCTTCTTCGCACGGAATTTCTGGCAATTGGTCGCGCCGCAGCGCCGGACGAAGAAGAGCAACGCCAGGCCTATGCAGCGATTGCTGCCGCGCTCGCGGACCGGCCGCTGATTGTCCGCACCTTCGACATCGGAGCCGACAAGAAGGTCTCCTACCTCGGCACAGCCGACGAGGAGAATCCCGCACTCGGCCTGCGTGGTGTTCGGCTGAGCCTGGCTCGGCCGGACCTGTTGGCAACGCAATTGCGTGCGATCGTGCGCGGTGTGCCGGCCCCGCAGCGGAAGATCATGTTACCCATGATCTCCGACCTTCAAGAGTTTCGGGACGCTCGCGCAGCGCTTCGCGAAGCCGAAGCCGCCGTGGGTTCCGACAGCGCAACGCTCCTCGGCATCATGGTCGAAACCCCCGCGTCGGCATTGCTCGCCCGCGAGTTGGCGCAGGAAGCGGACTTTCTCTCGGTCGGGACGAACGACTTGGCCCAATATGCACTGGCGGCCGATCGAACCAACGCTGGCGTATCGGCAATGCTCGATAGCCTGCATCCCGCCGTTTTGCGGTTGATTCGCCTGGCAGCGGACGGCGCTTCCGCAAACAACAAATGGATTGGAGTCTGCGGCGGCCTGGCCTCCGATCCGCTCGCCGTTCCAATCCTGATCGGCCTAGGCGTGACGGAATTGTCTGCGGCACCGGCAGTCGTGCCCGCGATCAAGGCGGCTGTCCGCCAGCTCCGAGTAGACGACTGCCGAAAGCTTGCTGATCGCGCCTGCGCCGCAGCATCCGCTCAAGAGGTGCGCGCAATCGCGCAGGAGGCGCTCGCATGAGGCTCGGACTGGAAAAGCTTCAGCCGCTCGGGCGGGCGCTCATGCTTCCAATTGCGGTCCTGCCAATTGCCGCGCTGCTGCTGCGCCTCGGTCAGCCGGACATGCTCGACATCGCGTTCGTCGCGGCGGCGGGCAATGCGATCTTCTCCAACCTAGGCTTGCTGTTCGCGGCGGGCGTCGCCGTCGGCCTTGCGCGGGAAAATCATGGCGCGGCCGCCCTTGCGGGTGTCGTGGCCTATGTCGTGGCTACCGAGGGCGCGAAGGTGTTGCTCGTCCTTCCTCCGGACGTCCTCAAGACGGCGGACATCGAACAGGCCGCGTGGCGAGCAAAAGAAATCTCCAAGCTCAGCGTTCCGGCTGGGATCCTGGCGGGCATCGTCGCGGGCTTGCTCTACAACCGCTTCTGGGACATCAAGCTGCCCGACTATCTGGCGTTCTTCGCCGGTCGCCGTTTTGTGCCGATCGTGGCCGGTTTCGCCGGCATCTTCGGCGCAGTGCTGTTCGGCTACGGCTTCCCCTGGTTCGAGTCCGGCGTCGACAGCCTTAGCCAGTGGGTCGTGCGCGCTGGGCCGATCGGCCTGTTCCTCTACGGCGTGCTCAACCGGCTGCTGCTCATCACCGGCCTGCACCACATCCTCAACAACATCGCCTGGTTTCTGTTGGGCGACTTCAATGGCGCGACGGGCGACCTGAAGCGCTTCTTCGCGGGCGACCCGACCGCAGGCGGCTTCATGGCGGGCTTCTTCCCGGTCATGATGTTCGGCCTGCCTGCCGCCTGCCTCGCCATGTACCGAAGCGCTTTGTCCGACCGACGGAAGGCCGTGGGAGGCCTGCTGCTCAGCCTGGCGCTGACGTCCTTCCTGACCGGCGTTACCGAGCCGATCGAGTTCACCTTCATCTTCCTGGCGCCTCTGCTTTACGCGGTACACGCGGTGCTCACCGGCATCTCGATGGTCGTGATGGACGCGCTAGGGGTGAAGCTCGGTTTCGGCTTCTCAGCGGGCCTGTTCGACTATGTCTTGAACTACGGCCTGTCCACCAAGCCGCTGCTGCTCTTCCCCGTCGGAGCGGTCTACTTCGCGGTGTACTACTTCACCTTCAGTTGGTGCATCCGCCGCTTTCAGCTTGCCACGCCGGGCCGCGAAGCACTCGCGCCTGCAACAGCGACCGCCTCGTCAGTCGTCTCCGGCGATCGCGGCAGCCAGTACGCTGCAGCACTCGGCGGCCGAGCCAATCTGCAGACCATCGACGCCTGCATGACCCGGTTGCGCCTCACCATCGCCGATCCGTCGAAGGTCGACGAAACCGCGCTAAAGGCGCTCGGCGCGAGAGGCGTCGTCAGGCCGGGCGGGAATTCGGTTCAGGTCGTGGTTGGCCCCATCGCCGATCAACTCGCGCAGGAAGTTCGGTCGGCAGGCGCTGAGCGACCCGATGAAGCTGCGGCGATCGCACAGGCGCTTGGGCCGGCGGGCATCCGCAAGGTCGGAACGTGCGGCAGCCGGCTGACAATCGATCTCGAAGAACCGAGCCGCGTCGCCTCTGGCCAGTTAGATGCCCTGCCCGTTCGCGGCTGGGTTGCCGTCGCCGGCGGAGTGCAGATCATCATCGGACTCGACGCCGAAACTGTCGCGGAGCAATTGCGAGGACGCCTTAAGTAGCGGAATCACCCCTTCATGCGTTATGATCGATCCGTGGGGCGCATACGCTGCAAAGGAGGCACGCGTGTACCGTTCGACCGCTCT
>Ga0247822_10000858_pt1 | contig 17534 bp, 19 predicted proteins | sample 13C_Cellulose_Da_FD_192423 | JGI IMG/M metagenome (GOLD analysis project Ga0247822, IMG submission 192423) | Soil microbial communities from agricultural site in Penn Yan, New York, United States - 13C_Cellulose_Day30 | ecosystem: Environmental > Terrestrial > Soil > Agricultural land | place...
GGACCACGGGGCCGAGCAGCACGTCGTCGCCGATGACGATCGGCGCGCAATCGAGGAAGACGCAGCCGGCGTTGGCGTAAAAGTGATTGCCGACCGAGATGTGGATGCCGTAGTCGCAGTGGAACGGCGGCTCGATCCACGGCGCAACACCGGTCGCGGCGAGCAGCTCGGTCAGCGCGGCCGCCATCGCCGCCGGTCCGGCCAGCGCGGCATCGGGCAGGCCGCGCAGCCGCCGCCGGCACGCCGCCCTCAGCGCGGTCAGCTCCGGATCCGAGGAGACGTACGGCTGGCCGGCCAGCATCTGCTCTCGCTCGGTCATGGCCGACCATAACCGGTGGGGTGGACGCTTGGCGACCGCGCCGGCGTCGCCGTAGGGCGCGCGAGGTCAACGCGCCGGCGCCAGCGCGTCCGGCGCCTCGAGCGGCTCGTGGCCGGTGTCGAACGCGATCGGCGCCATGCCGGTGGCCAGCGACGCGTGGTGGACGAAGTAGCGGGCGAGCATGCGCAAGGCGCCGCGCTGGTAACGGGCGACGAAGCCCGGCAGCCCGCGGGTGGCCAGGATGCCGATCGCGCCGATGATCCACACCACGACGCCGATGATCGCGAGCAGCCACAGCACGATCGCCGCCGGGATCGACGTGATCAGGCGGACCAGCGCGCCGCCGACCGTCGGGGTCCCGTCGGGGGTCACGTCGAGCCGGACCCCGGGCTCGGCCAGCGACACCGGCAGGCGGTCGCGCAGCAGGCCGAGGTAGGCGCACACGCCGAGGAACCAGCGCAGCCAGGCCACGCCGTGGTTTCCGGCCTCGGTCCGGTACCAGTCGGCGCCGCGGCTGCCGACCAGCACCGCGGCCACGATCGGTAGCCCGAGGTACAGCACCCAGAAGATCCCGCCGATGGGCGCACCGATCGCGCCCAGGAAGATCATCACCAGCACGCGGAGGAGCACCTGCACGCGATCGTGGTGGGGCTCGTCGGGTACGTCGAACACGATCGGGTCACGCATGCCCGTGCGCATTGCATCATCCGCGCCGGACGCAGCCGCGCGGCAGGCGACCGCCGCGACCTTGGTCACGACGGGGCGCCGGCGCCCGTTGCCGCGGACGGATCGCGCGGTCAAAGACCCGCCGGTGACGAGGAGGTTCCGATGCGACGAGCACTGGTGGGAACGTGGCTGGCGGGGTCGGCGCTGCTGCTCGGCTGCGACGACGACAACGGCCGGCCGAACATCCCGGCCAACCCGGACGATCTGATCGATCCTCCCGTGTGGCGCAGCCACCACGGCGTGCTCGACGTCTCGCTCACCGCCGGCCCGGCCGAGATCACCGTCGCCGGCGTGACGTTCACGTCAGCGGTGAGCTCCACACCTTCCACATCCACCAGCTCGACTTCCTGGTCACATCGTTCCGGGGCGAGCAGTACGACACCACCGGCCTGCGCGACGTCATCGATGTGCCGTTCCAGCGCGACGGCGTCCCCGGCGAGGTGACGATGATCATCCCGTTCACCGACCCGCTCATCGTCGGCAAGTTCCCGTACCACTGTCACATCATGGAGCACGAGGACAACGGGATGATGGCCAACATCGAGGTGCGGCCGGCGCCGCCGTGAGCTCACTTCGGCTTGAGCTCGTGCAGGATGATCGAGTTGCCCTCGGGGTCGAGGATGACCGACATCCGGCACACCGGCGAGTGGATCAGCTCGGCCTTGAACTCGACGCCGGCCTGCTTGAGCCGGGCGGTCAGCGCGTCGAGGTCGTCGACCTCGAAGGCGATGCTGCCGCCGGCCTGGGCGCTCGGCTCGATGTCCTGGGTCAGGAACAGCGCCAGGCAGCCGCCGCCGGGCAGGTCGTACTCGGTCCACACGCCGTTGGACGCGTGGCTGCCGACGGTGAGGCCGAGCGTACCTTCGTAGAAGGCCCGGGCTCGCTTCACGTCGGTGACCGGGTACATCGTGAACGCAACCTTCTTCAGCATCCGCCGCTCCCTTCGAGTGAGATCAGGACGTCATCGAGTCGACGAAAGCCCGCGGCCAGCCCCTGCTCCATCCGGGTCGCCAGCATCGCATCGCGGACCTCCTTGGATTCGTAGCGGACGGTCATCGTCAGCGTGGTGCGGCCATCGCGCTCGACCAGCACCATGGTCGCGATCGCCTCGCGCGCCGACCCGTCGAACATCTCGGTGCTGACCAGCCGCTCGGGCCGGACGATCTCGCGGTAGACGCCGCGCATGCCCATGCGCGCGTCCCCGGGCCCGCGCCACCCGAACCGGTAGCCGCCGCCGACCCGCAGGTCGATCTCGCACACGTCCATCGACCAGCCGCCGTGCACGCCGAGCCAGCGCACGACCAGCTCGGGCCGGGTCCACGCCTCGAACACCAGCTCGCGCGGGGCGGCGAACACCCGGGTCATCGCGAGCTCGCGGTCGCCGCGCGCGGTGATCGTCAACTGGCCCGGGTTCATCGCGGCCTCACCTTCCGGCGCCGGACCGGCGCGCGCCGGCGGGGCGGACCGCCCTGCAGCTCCTCGAGCAGGTCGTCGAGGCGGGCGAAGCTGCCCTCCCAGAACCGGCGATAGGTCTCGAGCCACGCGGTGGCCTCGCCGAGCGGCCTCGCCTCCAGCTTGCGGGGCCGGCGCTGCGCGTCGCGCCCGCGCGAGATCAGCCCGGCCCGCTCGAGCACCTTGAGGTGCTTCGAGATCGCCGGCTGGCTCATCGCGAACGGCGCGGCCAGCTCGGTCACCGACGCCTCGCCCGCCGCCAGCCGGGCCAGGATCGCCCGCCGGGTCGGATCGGCGAGCGCCGCGAACGTGGCGTCGAGCCGGCTCGACGTCGCGCGTTCATAACCGATCCGTTCCATGACCTTCTGGTTATGTACAGGGCCGGTCGCCAGCCGTCAAGGCTCGGCCGGCTCGTCGACGAAGCGCTCGCGATGGACGACCGCCTCCAGCGGCAGCCGCCGTCCCCAGCCGGCCTCCTCCAGCATCGACCGCTGCCGGAACGCGACCGGGCGGCCGACGCACAGGTAGGCGACCGGCTCGACGCCGACGGGCAAGCCGAGCTCGTCGCGGAGCACCGCGGGCTCGACGATGCTGACCCAGCCGACGCCGATCCCCTCGGCGCGGGCGGCCAGCCACAGGTTCTGGACCGCGCCGTAGGCGCTCGCGCGCACCGTCTCCGGCTGCGCCGTGGTCCCGAGGATCGGTCCGCGATCGCGCTCGTCGACGGCGACGCACACGTTCACCGGCGCGTCGACGATGCCCTCGAGCCGCAGCGCCAGGTACGCCGCGCGGCGCTCCGGCTCGAACCGTTCGGCTTCCTGGGCCCGGACCCGCAGGAAGCTGTCGCGGATGCGCGCGCGCCGCGCGCGATCGCGGACGACGACGAACCGCCAGCGCTGCGACAGGCCGACGCTGGGCGCGGCGTGCGCGGCGGCGAGCAGCCGGGTCAGCACCTCCTCGTCGAGGTCGGCGTCGGGCCGGAAGTGGCGCACGTCGCGGCGCAGCGCGATCGCGTCGTACACCGCGCGGCGCGCCGGCTCGTCGAAGCACTCGATCGCGTCGGGCTCGAGGATGGCTGGATCGGTGGGGTCGCTCATCGCGCCGACACTGTAGGCCGGCGGCCCGGCGGCGTCGCGTGCTGCCGCCCGCGCGGGGGGTCAGCCGCGGCGGCGGGTCGGCGCCGACCGCTCCTCGCGCACCGCGTGCTCGACGAAGCCGGTGAGGGTTTCCTCGCTGACCTCGTCGAACGGGCCGGTCCAGCCCGAGCGGGCCCGCGGGCGCAACACCGGCCGATCGGGGTCGGCGACGTGCGGCCGGGTCGGCTCGTCCCACTCGCCGACCGCGGTCAGCGCCGACACGATCGGCTCGATCAGCACGCCGGTGATGTTGTCATGACCGCCGCGGATCCGCGCCAGCGCGACCATCTTGGCGAGCGCGACCTCGAGATCGGCCAGCCCGGCGAGGCCGGCGAGCTCGTCGGGCCCGATGTCCTCGTACAGGCCGTCGCTGCACACCAGCAGCCGGTCGCCATGGCGCAGCTCGACGTGGGCCAGCTCGACCGCGACGTCGGCGGAGCCGCCGAGCGAGTTGGTCAGCACCGAGCGCATCGGCGACGTGGCCGCCGCGGCCGCATCGATCTTGCCGCTGCCGCGCAGCGCCTGGGCCACGGTGTGATCGATCGTCAGCGGCTTGGCCCGCGAACCGCGGACCAGGTAGGTCCGGGTATCGCCGACGTGGGCGATGAACGCGTCACCGCGAGCGATCAGCACGACATCGAGCGTGGTGCCCATCTCGCGCAGCTCGGGCTCGCGCCAGGCCCGCTCGACGACCGCCTGGTTGGCGGCGTGGACCGTGCGCTCGAGCATCGCCTGGAGCTCGGCGTGGCCGTCCCGCCCGCTCGAGGCGAGCGCGGCCAGCTGCGGCCGCAGCGGATCGAGCGACGCCCGTACCGCCTCGACCGCGACCGCGCTGGCGACGTCGCCTCCCTTCTGGCCACCCATGCCGTCGGCGACCGCCACGAACCAGCCATCGGGATCGACGTAGGCGCAGTCCTCGTTGCGCTCCCGCACGATGCCGATGTCGCTCTGGCACACCATCCGAGGTCGTCCGAGCGACCGGGGCAGCGCGCGGGGATGGGGCCGGGGCTGGCTCGGTGCGGGACGCATGGACCATGTCTGTCGCCGGTACGCGCGCCGCGGTCGCAACTTTTCGCAGTCACGGAAATGCCCAGCGATCACCGGTGGTCCCGTGCATGGCGCCAAGGTAGGAGCAGGTCATGACGACCGCGAGCAAGAACGAGATCGACCTGGCGACGGAGTTTGGGCAGCGGATCGACCACGTCCTCCGGTCCCGGCGGGCGCCGGCCGGGACCCGGCGCGCCAAGGTCGAGGACCGGGTCAAGCACCAGGGCAGCCGGCTGTGGTCCTTCATGAAGCGCCGGCCGCTGACCGGTGTGGCGCTGGTCAGCGGCGGCAGCTTCCTGCTGGCGACCGCGCTCGGGGTCGGCGAGCTCACGCTGTCGCTGATCGTCGGCTACGCCGCCTACGAGGTCCTGCGCGAGGGCGTGCCGCCGATGCAGGCCGCGCGGGAGGTGATGGGGATGGCGAGCAAGGCGCCGTAGACCTCAGCGCGAACGGGGAGGGGGCGTTCATCCGTGAACGGGGAGGGGGCGTTCATCCCGTCACGGGCGAACGGAAGGGGACCGTGCCGCGCATTTCAGCGCCAATGCCGCGGCACCATGTGTTCCGTTCGTTCTGAGCGAGGCCGACCGACGAAGGAGGGAGGCCGACGTCGAAGAACGGCGCCCACGGTGCAAGCAAGCGCAGGTTGCGTTGTTGCGCCGCCGCGCCGCCCTTCGACGTCGGCGTCGGTCGCTACGCTCCCGCCGCCTCGCTCAGGGCGAACGGGAGAGGGGATGCTCGCTCGATTGATTCCCAGCCTCTCAGCGCGGCCGCCCGGTGACGAACACGACCGAGCGCACCCCGGTGCCCGCGCTGCCGATGTCCCAGACGTACGCGTCGGCGCCCGGGATGTCGCGCACCAGCGCCGCCAGCTCGTCCGGCCGGTAGGCGCGCAGCGCCGACACCGTGCCGTCCCACGCGTACAGCAGGGGGATGAACGGCAGCACGTAGGTGAACAGCAGCCGCGACGCGCGGACCGGGCGGACCAGCGGCACCAGGGCGAGCGTCAGCACGAACAGGATGACGAGGTTGGGGATCATCGCCACCGGGACCAGGACGCCGGGCAGCCGGCGCAGGCCCGGCGAGGCCGCGACGTCGAAGAACGCCAGCGGCGTGCGATCGGCGACCGCGCTGGCGATCAAGCGGCGGACATCGTCGGGCTGGAAGTGGTGGAGCGCGCTGTACATCGTGCGCACGCCGCGCAGCTCGGCCGGCACCGCGAACGCGTCGACCGGCGCGCGGTGGTAGCGGACCTCGGCGTCGCCGCGGCCGGCCACCCGCGCGGCCGCGCTGGCGTTGGGGAACCGGTCGGTGAGGACCAGCTGCGCGCCGGGCGCGCCGTCGCCGCGCAGGTAGCCCTGCATCGCGAGCGCACCGCCGCCACCGCCGGAGCCGAGGTCGACGAGCTGGCGCTCGCCGGTGGCCTCGAGCAGCGCGCGCAGGCGGTCGGCGACCGGCCGGTACATGCCCAGACGCGTGAACATCGCGTCCAGCACGTCGGTGCCGCCGTCGCGGATGGCCCGGGGCACCCAGGGTTGGTCCTCGAGCTCGAACAGGTGCCAGCGCTTCATCGCGCTCAGGATGCCGACCATCCGCCGATCGGTCGTGCGGCGGATCGCCGCGGTCGCGAGCGCGCTATCGTTGCCCATGCCGTTGCCGTCGCCGCCCCGCCTCGCGCGCGCGCTCCGGCACCGCAACTACCGCCTGTTCTTCGCCGGCCAGACCGTGTCGCTGGTCGGGACCTGGCTCACCCGGTTCGCGACCACGTGGATGGCCTACCGGCTGACCGGCTCACCGTTCGTGCTCGGGCTGGTCGCCTTCTTCGGCCACGCCCCGACCTCGCTGATCGCGCCGGTCGCCGGCGTGCTGGTCGATCGCTGGGATCGCCACCGCGTCCTGCTCGTCACCCAGGTCGCGGCGATGCTGCAGTCGGCGGCGCTGGCGCTGTTCGCGCTGACCGGGTGGATGACCGTCGAGATCCTGCTGGTGCTCGGCGCGGTCCAGGGCGTCATCAACGGCTTCGACATGCCGGCGCGCCAGGCCTTCCTCCGCCGCATGATCGACGACCCCGCCGACCTGCCCAACGCGATCGCGCTCAACTCGTCGATGGTCAACCTGGCCAAGCTGCTCGGGCCGGTGATCGCCGCGGCGCTGGTCGCCCTGGTCGGCGAGGGCGGCTGCTTCGCGATCGACGCGGCCAGCTACGTCGCGGTCATCGCGTCGCTGCTCGCCATGCGCGTGGCGAAGACGCCGCCCGGCCCCGCCCCGGGGCGCATCCTCGCCGAGCTGGCCGATGGCCTGCGCTACGTCGCCGGCGCGCCGCTGGTGCGCGCGCTGCTGCTGCTGCTCGCCGGCTCGGCCCTGCTCGGCAGCCCGTACCTGTCGCTCTTGCCGGTCGTCGCCGCCGAGCACCTCGGCGGCGGCCCGTACACGCTCGGCGTGCTGATGGGCGCGGGCGGCACCGGCGCGCTGGTCGCGGCGCTGTTCCTGGCCAACCGCGCCGACGCGGTCGGCCTCGACGCGCTGGCCGGCCGGTCCGCGCTCGTGCTCGGCGCGGCCCTGGTCGCCCTCGAGCTGGCGTCGACGGTGTGGCTGGCCGCGCCGATCCTGTTCGTCGTCGGCGGCGCCCTGATGATCCAGATGGCCTCGACCAACACCGTGGTCCAGACCGTGGTCGACCCGGGCAAGCTCGGCCGCGTCATGAGCCTGTACGCGGTCGCGCTGGCGGGCGGCATGCCGCTCGGCGCGTTCCTCCAGGGCGCGCTCGCCACCCGCATCGGCGCGGTCCACACCTTCGCCGCCGCCGGCGTCACCTGCGCCGCGATCGCGATCGTGTTCCTGCGCGCCCGGCCGCGGCTGGTCGCCGGATAGCCGCGGGCACCGGCGAGCCGGGCGTGCCGGCAGCGCACACCGACGACGGCCGACGGGGCACACGCGTTGCACGCGAGCGGCTTCGTGACCGCGTCCGTACCCCGCCTGAACCTCATCGCGTGGTCATCGCTGGTGGCGGTGGCGCTCGCCGCCCGTGCCGCACACGCCGATCCCGCGCCGACTCCCGACGTCGCCGGCGCACCATCACCGGGCGACGAGAGCGGTCGCGTCGACCCCGGCGCGCATGCCGACCGGCCGTCCACCGCACGCGCGGTCGCGCGCGCTGTGCTGTTCGTCCCGAAGGCGCTGCTGTGGCTCGTGTTGACCCCGGTGCGCGGCGGCCTGTGGCTGTACGACCGCTACCAGTTCGACGGCGCCTTCCGCGGGACGTTCCACACCCGCGACGACACGTTCGGGATCGTGCCCACCTTCATCTACCAGACCGGCTTCGGGCCGATGCTCGGCGCCGAGCTCCGCGGGATCGATCTGTTCGGCGAGCGCGAACGTCTCATGGTCGGCGCGGCCTACGGCGGTCCGTACCAGATGGGCGCCGAGACCTGGATGGACACCGGCCAGCGGCTCGGCCCGGTCACGCTCCGCCTCGGCGGCAACTTCGACCGGTTCTCGAAGCTCCGTTTCTACGGCATCGGCAACGACGACGGTGGACCGCGACCGCCGTTCCTGGTCGACCCGATCAGCAGCGCCTTCGCGACCGAGACCCGCTACCGCTACCAGGAGCTGCGCGCCGCCTTCGGCGTCGACTGGGCCGTGCTCGACGACCTCCGGTTCCAGCCCAGCGTCGCGGTCACCGACCTGCGCTACGGCCCGTCCGAGAGCGGCACGCCGATCGACGCGGTCTTCGACCCCGTCGGCCTGGTCGGCTTCATCGGCGACGTCACCCACGTGTACGGCGAGGTGCAGCTCCGCTGGGATCGGCGCCGGATCGCCGCGCCGGCGTGGGAGACCACGACCTACACCGCCGGCTGGCTGGTGAGCGCGTTCGCCGGGCGCGTCCACCAGCTCGAGCCTTGCTGCGACTTCACCCACTACGGGGTCGATCTCCAGCAGCTCGTCCACCTCGGGATCGGGCCGCGGATGGTCGTGCTGCGGCTGTGGGGCGAAGGGGTCACCGGGTCGTACGACGAGGTGCCGTTCAGCGAGCTGCCCTACCTCGGCGGCGACGTCCTGCGCGGCTACGACTTCATGCGCTTCCGCGACCGGGTGGCGCTGCAGGGGACCGCCGAGTACGTGTGGGACGTCGGACGCTTCACCAACGCCTTCTTGTTCGTCGACGCCGGCCGGGTGTATCCGTCGCTCGAGGACTTCACGTTCGACGGCATGCGGGTGGGCTACGGCGGCGGCCTGTCGATCCACACCCGGGCCGGCTTCCTGATCGCCGCCACGCTCGCCTCGTCGATCGACGGCGGCATCTTCGTGACCGCGCGGCTGGGCCCGCTGCTGGACGAGGTCCCACGGTGGCGGTGAGCTGCCTCGGCCGCGCCGTCGCGGTCGTCGCCATGGCGGCGGGCGGCGCGCTCGCCGTCGGCTGCGCGGCGCCCGGCGGGCTGCCGGCGGCGCGGTTCGCCAACGCACCGCCGGTGACCATCGTCGACGATCGTCGCGGCGTCCCGACCCGGCCCGACATCTCGCTGCCGCTGCGCGAGGTCGACGTCTACGATCGATCGTTCGCCGGGCCGCTGTTCCGGGCGCTCGAGCTGCCGACCCGGCGGCGCGCCCTCGGCGTCAACGCGGTCGACGAGGTCCCCGACTCGACCTGGTTCACCAACCGGATCGGCGTCCGCGAGCTGTCGCCGGCCGAGATCGCCCGCGGGCCGCTCGACGACGACGACGGCGCCGAGCCGCCCAAGCCGTGGACGGTGCGCAGCACCTGGCCCCGCGGCGGCCGGCTCGGCCTGCTCATCACCGACGCCCACGGCGTCGCGTACGGCATCTCGTTCGACCACCGCGACCGCCCCGAGCTCGAGACCGGCGCGGCGATCGTGGTCAACCGGCTGCTGTGGGCGTCCGGCTACAACGTGCCGGCCGACCGGATCGCCTACGTCCGCCCGAGCGAGCTCGTGCTCGCGCCCGACGCGACGATCAAGAACGAGCTCGGTCGCATGATCGGCCTGCTCGAGCGCCCGGACCTCGACGCCATGCTGGCCGAGGCGTGGCAGACGCGCGACGGCCGCATCCGCGTGCACGCCTCGCGCCGGCTGGCCGGCGAGCCGCTCGGCGGCACCCCGCCCGCGGGCACGCGGCGCGGCGATCCGAACGATCGCATCCCGCACCAGCACCGCCGCGATCTGCGCGGCCAGTATCCGCTGTTCGCCTGGCTCGACCACGTCGATCTGGTCCAGGCCAACTTCCTCGACCAGTGGATCACGTCGCCCCGCGATCCGGCTCGGCGCTACGTCGTCCACTACCAGCTGGGCTCCGGCAAGAGCCTGGGCGCGATGGCGCTGACCGCGCAGTTCCTCCGCTCCGGCCACAGCTACGCGTTCGACTGGGGCCAGTCCGGCTGGTCGCTGATCACGCTCGGCCTCGCGCCGCGGCCGTGGGGCCGCTACGTCGCTCCGCCCCTCACCGGCGTGGCGCCGACGTTCGTCCCCGCCGGCTTCGACCCCGGCGCCTGGCGCCCCATCCTGCCGTACGCGCCGTTCGACGCCGGCGACCGGTTCGACATGTTCTGGGGGACCAAGCTCCTCGCCCGCTTCACCCCGGCGCAGATCCGCGCCGCCGTCGAGGCCGGCCAGTTCTCCGACCCGCGCGCGGTCACCTACCTCACCAACACGCTGATCGCCCGCCAGCGCGCGACGGTGGCGTACTGGTACGCGCGGGTGAACCCGCTCGACCGGTTCACGATCGCCGCCGACGCGCTGTGCTTCGACGACCTCGCGATCGCCGCCGGCCTCGCCCCCGCCGCCGGCACCCGCTACGAGCTGGCGAGCCACGACCGCCACGGCAACCTGCTCGACCGCGCGGTGCTGACCGCCGCGGCGTCGGGCCCGACCTGCACCCGCACCCTCACGGTGTCCGCCACCGGCGACGGCTACACCATCGTGGAGGTCACCACCGTCCGCCCGACCTTCGCCGGCTCGACCCTGGTCCACATCGCGCGCGCCCCCGACACGGGGACCTGGCGGGTCATCGGCGTGTGGCGGCGGTGAGCCCTGGGTCACGCCTGGTGCGCCACGCGCGCGTAGCGGCTCGGCGGCTGGCCGACGTGGCGGCTGAACGCGGTGCTGAACGTGCTCGCCGAGCCGTAGCCGACCCGGTCGGCGACCTCGGCGATCCCGACGTCGTGGCGGCGGAGCAGGTCGCGCGCGACCGCCATCCGCCAGGCCAGCAGGTACTCCATCGGCGGCAGGCCGACGACGCGGACGAACCGCTCGAAGAACGCCGACCGCGACAGCGCCGCGGTCCGGGCCAGCTGGGCGACCGTCCATGACCGCGCGAGCTGCCCGTGCATCTGGCGGATCGCCGGCGCCAGCCGGGCATCGGCCAGCCCGCGCAGCAGCCCGGGCGGCGCGTCGTCGCCCGACGTCGATCGCAACGCCTCGATCAGCAGCACCTCGACCAGCCGGGTGAGCACGAGGTCGCGCCCCGACCGCTGCGCGCCCGACTCCTCGCCGACCAGCCGCACCAGCGTGGTCAGCCGCTCGACCCCGCGCACGTGGACCAGCGCCGGCAGCAGCGACACCAGCAGGGCCGCGTCGGGTGAGTCGAAGACGAAGTAGCCGCCGAGCAGGCGCACGTCGGGGCGGCCGCCGCGCGTGCCGTGGCGGACCTCGCCCTTCGGCGCCGGCGCCACCTTCGGGTCGACCCGCGCCGGCGTGACCGCGTCGAAGCTCGACATCGTGAACCCCGGCGTCGCCGGCAGCAGCACGAAGTCGCCGGCCTCGAGCGTGACCGGGCGCTGGCCGTCGACCGCCAGCCGGCAGCGGCCCTCGAGCACGGCGCAGAAGCTCGGCTGGCCGAAGTCGGTGTAGCGGACGCCCCACCGCCCGGCGCCGCTGATGCCCTTCGAGAACACCGCGCGCGGCTGGAGCAGCCGGATCACCTCCGACAGCGGGTCGGTCATGTCCGGACTCTAGCAAACGTCTTGCGGACTGTGCATGACAGACAGTCCAGCCCGTGGGCCCTAGGTTGGAGCCATGACCAAGACCAAGACGGTGCTGATCACGGGCTGCTCCTCCGGCTACGGCCTCGCCACGGCGCGCCACTTCCACGAGCGCGGCTGGAACGTCGTCGCCACCATGCGGACGCCGCGCGCCGAGCTGTTCCCGCGCTCGGACCGGCTGCGCGTGGTCGCGCTCGACGTCACCCGGCCCGAGTCGATCGCGGCGGCGATCGAGGCCAGCGGACCCATCGACGTCCTCGTCAACAACGCCGGCCTCGGGCTGCTCGGCGCCTTCGAGGTCACCCCGATGGCGACGATCCGCGAGCTCTTCGAGACCAACACCCTCGGCGTGATGGCGATGACCCAGGCCGTGCTGCCGCAGCTGCGCGCGCGGCGGTCGGGCGTGATCGTCAACGTCACCTCGAGCGCGACCCTGGCGCCGATGCCGCTGGTGGCGGTGTACACGGCGAGCAAGGCCGCGATCGAAGGCTTCACCGAGTCGCTCGCGCTCGAGCTCGCCGAGCACGACCTGCGGGTCAAGCTGGTCGAGCCGGGCTACTGCCCGAGCACGAGCTTCGCCAGCAACGGCGGGTCGCGCATGGCGGGGCTGATCCCCGCCGCGTATGCGCCGTTCGCCGAGCGCATCTTCGCCGCCCTGGGGCAGCAGACCGCCGTGACCCGCGAGGCCGACGTCGCCGAGGCGGTGTGGCGCGCCGCCGACGACGCGTCGGAGCGGCTCCGCTTCCCCGCCGGCCCCGACGCGGTGGCGCTGGCCGCGGCGGCCCGGCTACCGACCTGAGCCGCCGGCGGTACCGTCACGGCTCCGGATAGGTCGGCTGGTTGGTGTGCGCTGCCAACGCGCGTTGGATCGAACGCCAACCACGGTGGCTGGCGGCCATGGACGGACCACCGACTCCCGCTCCCGGGCGAGCTCGTGGCGTGCGCGTGAACGAGAGGCGGCCGAAAACTGACTTGGCGCTGACGCGGGCGCTGGTACACGAGTCGTGATGACGGACCCCGAGAAGCCGCTGCTCCGCGGCGTCTCTCACGAGCTCGCCTTCTTCGCCGCCCTCGGCGCCGGGGCGGTGCTGATCGCCATGGCGCCCACCGCGCACGCGGCGCTGGCCACGTCGGTGTACGTCGTGTCGCTCGCCGCCATGCTCGGCATCAGCGCGAGCTACCACCGCGGCCCGTGGGGCCCGCGCGGACGCGCGCTCTGGCAGCGCGCCGACCACGCGATGATCTTCCTCTTCATCGCCGGGTCGTACACCCCGATCTGCCTGCTCGCGCTCGGCGGGAACGACGGCCTCCAGCTGCTCGGCCTGGCCTGGGTCGGGGCCGGCGCCGGCGTCCTGCGGGCGATCTTCTGGCCGCGCGCCCCGCGCGTCATCACCGCCGGGCTCTACGTCGTGCTCGGGTGGGCCCTGGTCATCTACTGGCGCGACGTCGCCGCGGCGCTGGGCCCGGCATCGCGCGCGCTGATCGTCGCCGGCGGCGTCCTCTACACCGCCGGCGCGCTCGTCTACGCCACCCGCCGCCCCGACCCGTCACCGCGCGTCTTCGGCTATCACGAGGTCTTCCACGTCCTGGTGATCGCCGCCAGCATCTGCCACTTCGCCGCCGTCGTCGCCCTCGTCCGCCAGCACGGCAGCTAGCGCGCATACCGGCCACTTGCGCTTCGAGCCCAAGGAGCTCGATCGCTCGTCCCGTTGGCCCTGAGACGGGATGAACGTACCGTTCACCAGGCACGATGAAGTTCGCGGCGCGTCCCCTCCCCGCTCGCCCTGACCGGCTGGGCATCGATCGAGCGCGCATCCCCTTCTCCCGTTCGCCCTGACAGGTTGGGGAATCATCTGAGCGCCCATCCCGTTCTCTCGAGGCCACGCAGGCGGCAGAACAGCCGCCGTTCACCCTGAGACGGGATGAGATCGTGGCGTCCGCCCCTGCTTCCGTTCGCCCTGAGCGAGTCGGAGGGAGCGCAGCGACCGACGACGACGTCGAAGGGCGGCGCTGGCGGCGCGCGCCGCCGGGTGGCGCAACCTCCGCTCGCTTGCACCGTGGGTGCCGTTCTTCGACGTCGGCCTCCCTCCTTCGTCGGTCGGCCTCGCTCGGAACGAACGGAACACGTGGTTCCGCAGCCCTGGCGCTGTCATTCGCAGCAGCGAATCGGAGGGACCGCAGCGACCGACGATGACGTCGAAGGGCGGCGCTGGCGGCGCGGCGGCGCGGCGGCGCGGCAGCGCGGCGGCGCAACCTGCGATCGGCATCGCGGCTCGCGCGCGCACCGTCATGGCCGGGTTATGCTCCCGCCCATGGCCAGGCGGCCACCGCAGGCGAGCGCCACCGTCGGCGTCTTCGACCACTGGGGCTGGGCGGTGCTGATCACCGTCGCGGGCGACCGCGTCGTCGATCGCCGGCGCGCCGAGCTGGTCGATCCCGCACTACCGGCCTACCCGCACCACCACGAGGCCCAGGCGCTCCCCGTCGACGAAGGCGTCGCCCTCGTCGAGCGCGTGACCCGCTCGGCCGAGACCTGCGCCCGGACCGCGCTCGACGCGCTGGCGTCTGCCGTCGCGATGACGATCACCGCGATCGCGCTCCGCGCCAACCCGCCGCTGCCCGCGACCATCGCCGAGCGCCTCGCGAGCTACCGGGCGCGGAACGTGGCGGACTCGGTCATGTACCGCGACGCGCTGACCCGCGCCGCCGAGGCCAGGGGCTGGACGGTTCACGCCTACGACACCCGGCGCGTCGTCGCCGACGCCGCTCGTGCCCTCGGCCGCACCAGCGTCGATGACACCCTCGACCGGGCCGCCGCCGCGCTCGGACGTCCGTGGACCAAGGACCACCGCCTGGCCATGGCCGCGGCGATCGCGGCGACCGCACGCGCCTGACGTCCTGCCGCTACGCGAAGCCGGCCTTGGTGGTCCACAGGTCCCACACGTCCTGGAGGTCGGCTCGGTTCCGGCGGCGCGCCGTGACGCCGCGACGTCACGACCCGAGCAGCGCGCCGACCATGTTGCGCTTGGCCACGGTGGTGGCGGTGAGCAGCCCACCCATGAGGGCCCCGCCGACGCCGGCGGTGCACACGTCCGAGCCGGTGAGGTACAGGCCCTTGATGCCGGTGTGGACCCGCAGCTGCCGCGTGGCGAAGCGCGCCGGGGAGTGCGACAGCCCGTACAGCTCGCCCTCGGGATGGCCGGCGAAGTGCTTGGTCGACAGCGGCGTCGACAGCTCGGCGTGGTCGACGTGGCCCGCGATCTGCGGGCAGCGCGACAGCAGCGCGTCCATCAGCCGAGCCGACAGCTGGGCCTTGAACGCGTCGTAGTCGGCGCCGCGCTTCTTCCACGGCGAGCCGTCCCACGACTTGAACCACTCCCACGGGACCATGCCGATCACCTCGATGGTCGCGCGACCGGGGTGGCGGCGCTCGAAGTCGGGGTCCTTGGCCGACGGGAACGACAGGTACGCGACCGGCAGCGGCGCGTCGGGGTCGGCGGTGTAGCGGGCGACGTTGAGGTCGTGGTCGTGATCCGGATAGACCCACTGGTTGGCCCGCTTGAGGCCGAGCTCCGCCGCCGTCTTCTTGAGGCCCACGTAGAGCGACAGGTGGCACCCCGACGCCGCGACGCCGAACAGCGTCGGCGGCTGGCCGGCCGCGCTGGCCTGCTCGGGCGTGAGCAGGCGACCGAAGGTGAGCGCCCGACCGGCGTCGCTGATCACCCGGCGCGCGCGGATCTCCTCACCGCCGACCAGGCGCACGCCGACCGCGCGCCCGCCCTCGACGACCACGCGCTCGACCTCGGCCGAGGTGATCACCGCACCGCCGGCCCGCTCGATGCCGGGCAGGATGGTGGCGGCGATCTGCGCCGAGCCGCCGACCGGGTACGCGCCGCCGTTGAAGTAGTGGCCGACCAGCAGCGCGTGCATGAAGAAGCTCGCCTGGCCGGGCGGCAGCCCGTAGTCACCCCACTGGCCGGCCAGGACCCCGCGCAGCCGCGCGTCCGGCGTGAGCTGGGTGAGCACATCGCGCACCGTGGCGCGGGCGAACGGCTCGGCGGGACCGCGGAGGTAGCCACCGACGAGGTTCGCCAGCGTGGGCGGCAAGGCCTTCTCGAGGAAGAAGCGCTTGCTGGTGCGGACCGCGGCGCGCACCTGATCGACGTAGCGGTCGATGGCGTCGCCTTGCCCCGGGAAGTAGCTCTTCATGGCGGCGCGGAAGCCGTCGCGGCCGCGCACGAGGTCGTAGACGTCGTTGCCGATGATGATCTGATCGTAGACCTCGCCCAGGTCTTCCCAGGCGAGCGCGCCGTCGCTGAGGTGATCGAACGCGCGCTGCAGGAACGAGCCGGGCCGATGCACGTCGCCGACGTAGTGCACGCCGACGTCCCACTCGTAGCCCGGGCGGTGGAAGACGTGGGTGAAGCCGCCGGCGGTGTAGTGGCGCTCGAGCACGAGCACGCGCTGGTGGGCGTGGCGGGCGAGCATCGCCGCGCAGGCGAGCCCACCCATGCCCGAGCCGATGACGATCGCGTCCCAGCCGCCGGGGCCGGGGTCGGGGATGCCGTGCTGCTTGTAAGACCGTCCGATCCTCATCGTGTCCTCCTCTTGCCAGTCCGGGACGCGCGCGGGCGCGTCGAGGGTCGCTTCGCCAGGGCGGTGGCGCCGAGCTCCCACGGCTCGCGCGCCAGCACCTGCAGCCGCTCCTTCGCGAGCTGCCCGGCGAGAAACAGCGAGACCAGGCCGTGCGTGCTGGCCCAGAACAGGTGCGCGTGGGTGAGCGGGTCACCGGCAAGGTGACCGCCATCGACCGCGTCGACCACGCAGCGGTGCAGGCAGCCGAACGCGCGCCGGCTCTGCGCCGCCAGCTCGTCGCGGGCCGGGCCCCGCGGCGGATCCGCGACCCCACGCAGCTCGAACATGATGCGGTACGCGTCGGGCTGGGCGACGGCGAACGCGACGTACGCGCGCTTGAGCTCGAACAGGCGGCCGACCGGATCGTCGGCCGGCGCGCCGGCCAGCGCCGCCTCGAGCGCGTCGGCGAAGCGGCGGAACGCCTCGGCGCGGACCAGCACGAACAGCTCGTCCTTGCCCGACAGGTACCGGTACGGCGTCATCGCGCTGACGCCGAGCTCGGCGCCGAGGCCGCGCATCGTCACCGCGGCGTAACCCTGCTCGGCGAACAGGTGCATCGCCGCGTCCACGGCGCGTCGCCGGAACGCGGCGATGTCCTCCTGGGCCAGGGCGGGTCGGGGCACGACGGCGAAAGATGTACAACGTAAGATGTACGCTGTAAAGGCAAACCCGGCGGGCGCCCCGGCCGGCGGGTCGAGGGCCCATGGGCGCCGTGCTAGAACGCCCCTCCCAGCCGGGAGGAGCCAGCCGATGAAAGCGCACTTCGCATTGATGGCCCAGTACAACGCCTGGGCCAACGCTCGCCTGTATCGCATGGCGGGCCAGCTGTCCGACGAGCAGTACCGCCGGGACACCGGCGCGTACTTCAAGAGCCTGCACGGCACGCTGAACCACCTGCTCGCGACCGATCGCATCTGGATGTGGCGGCTGACCGGCACCGGGGTCGCCCCGACTCGCCTCGACGCCATCCTGTTCGACGACCTGGGCGAGCTGACCGCGGCGCGACGCGCCGAGGACGAGCGCCTCGCCGGCTACGTGGCGGGTCTGACCGATGGCCAGCTCGAGGCCGCGGTCGAGTACCGGACGTTCAAGGGCGCGCCGCAGCGGCAGCCGCTCCGCGAGGTGCTGGCCCACCTCTTCAACCACCAGACCCACCACCGTGGCCAGGCCCACGCCATCCTGACGGCGCTCGGGGTCGACGAGCCCGACTCGCTCGACGTGCTCTGGA
>Ga0247822_10000859_pt1 | contig 17521 bp, 20 predicted proteins | sample 13C_Cellulose_Da_FD_192423 | JGI IMG/M metagenome (GOLD analysis project Ga0247822, IMG submission 192423) | Soil microbial communities from agricultural site in Penn Yan, New York, United States - 13C_Cellulose_Day30 | ecosystem: Environmental > Terrestrial > Soil > Agricultural land | place...
GTGGCGGGGGTATGCCTATGAGTTTCTGTGGTTCGGGCTGAAGCAGGGGTGGGCCTGTCTGTTCGGCGGGGCCATGCTGGGGCTGCTGGTGGGGACGCATCTGCTGTGGCCGGTCTTCTGGCCGGACGGCGGGGCGCCGCTGTCGCGCTACGACTTTCTGGTGATCGGGGCGCTGGCCATTCAGGGGCTGATGCTGGTCTTCCGGCTGGAGAGCTGGGAGGAGGCGCGGGTCATCTTCCTGTTTCACATCGCCGGGACGATCATGGAGCTGTTCAAGACCTATCATGGGTCGTGGATCTACCCCGAGGGCTCGCTGTTGCGGATCGGGGCGGTGCCGCTGTTCTCGGGCTTCATGTATGCGGCGGTGGGCAGCTATATCGCGCGGGTGCAGCGCATCTTCCATATCCGGGTGCGGGGCTATCCGCCGCTGTGGACGACCTGGGTTCTGGCGGCGGCCATCTATGTCAACTTCTTCGCCCATCACTGGCTGCCGGACGTGCGGATCGCGCTGTTTGCGGCGACGGTGCTGCTGTTCGGGCGGGGCTGGTTCTGGTTCACGACGGACCGGCGGCGGCGGTCGATGCCGCTGCTGCTGGGCTATGGGCTGGTGGCCCTGTTCATCTGGTTCGCGGAGAACCTGGGGACCTTCGCGCGGGCCTGGGTCTATCCGGGGCAGGCGGACGGCTGGGAGATGGTCAGCCTGAACAAGCTGGGGGCGTGGTTCCTGCTGATGATCATCTCGGTGGTGCTGGTGTCGCTGGTGCACCGGCCGGAGGAGGAGCCCCGCGCGTCGGCCTAGGGCCGCCGCTCGACCTTGTGCGCCATGTTGGGGCGGGGCCGTTCAAGCGGGGCTTCGGTCAGGGTTCCGATGTGGATGAAGCCGGCGATGGTCTCGCCCTCCCTGACGCCGAACAGGGCGACGGCGGCGGGGTCGTAGGCATACCAGTCGGTGATCCAGCTGGCCGAATAGCCCAGGGCGTCGGCGGCGTGCTCGAGGTTCATGCAGACGGCGCCGGCGGACAACTGCTGCTCCCAGACCGGGACCTTGTGGCCCTGGATCGGGGTCGAGACGACCATGATGGTCAGGGGCGGATTGGCCAGCTTGGCGAGGACGGCCAGGTCCTTGTCGGTGCGGTTCTGGGTTTCGGCCAGGGCGGCGAGGGCCTCGGACAGGTCGGCGCGGCTCTGAGGGCCGAGAACCACGAAGCGCCAGGGGAAGAGCTTGCCGTGGTCGGGGGTGCGGGCGCCGAGGTGCAGGATCTGCTCGATCTCGGCCTCGGACGGACCGGGGGCGGCCAGCAACTGGGCCGAGGCCGAGCGGCGCACGGCCAGACGGGCCAGGGCTTCCTCTGAACGGACGGGCAGGGGCAGGGCGGCGTTGAGATCGGTCATGCCGTCTAGCTAGGATTTCGTCGCGTCCGGCGCCATAGCGGAAGCATGCACGATATTCCCGACATCAAGCCACGCTGGGCTGAAGACCTGCCCGAGACGCCGAAATGGGTCAGCCACGGCGAAAGCGTTCTGATCGACACGCCGTGGATGGCGGTGACGCGGCACCCGGCGACGGCCCCGACCGGGGCGCCTGCCGACTATGTGGCCATGCGGCCGAAGAACGTCGGAACCGGGGTCCTGCCGCTGCACGAGGACGGGACGGTGACCCTGGTGGGCCAGCACCGTTTCACCCTGATGCGCTATTCCTGGGAGATGCCCGAGGGCGGGGCGCCGATGGACGAGGACCCCTTCGACGCCGTGCGCCGGGAATTGGCGGAAGAGGCGGGGCTGGCGGCCGAACACTGGCGCGCGGCGCTGGACATGGACCTGTCGAACTCGATCACCGACGAGCGGGCCATGACCTGGGTGGCCTGGGGGCTGAGCGCGGTTCCGGTCGATCCGGATCCGACCGAGGTGATCGTCGTGGCGCGCGTCCCCTTCCGCGATCTGCTGGCCGAGATCGAGCGCGGGGCCGTGCGCGACAGCCTGACGGTGGCGACGGCCTACAAGGCCTACCATATGGCGCGCGAGGGCGAACTGCCCGCCCCGCTGGCGCAGGCCATGCTGGGGGCGTAGGATCGCCTGATGGAAACGGGAGGCCCGATGGCCAAGCTGGAAATCGTGCCGCAAGAACCGGACCTGTGGGCGCAGTTGCGCGCCGCGGCCGAGGACGCTGCGCGCGAGGAGCCGCGTCTGGCCTCGCAACTGAACGCCGTGGTGCTGGCGCACGACGATCTGGCGGGCGCGCTGAGCTTCCAGATCGCGCGCAAGCTGGGCGATGCGGAACTGGGAGCCATGTCGCTGCGCGAGGTGGCGCTGACTGCTTTTGCGGCGGACCCGGGCATTCTGACGGCGGCCGAGGCTGACCTGAGGGCGGTGCAGGAGCGTGATCCGGCAATCCGGTCGCTGTTGCAACCCTTCATGTATTTCAAGGGCTTCCAGGCCTTGCAGGCGTGGCGCGTGGCGCACTGGCTGTGGGGGCAGGGGCGCGACACCTTGGCGTTTCATTTCCAGAGCCGGATTTCGGAGCTGTTCCAGCTGGACATCCATCCGGCGGCGCGGATCGGCGCAGGCGTCTTTGTCGACCACGGCACCGGCATCGTCATCGGCGAGACGGCGGTGGTGGGGGACGAGGTGTCCATGCTGCACGCCGTGACCCTGGGCGGGACCGGAGCCGAGCGAGGCGACCGTCACCCCAAGATCGGACGCGGCGTCCTGCTGGGCGCCGGGGCCAAGGTGCTGGGCAATATCGTGGTCGGGGACTACGCCAAGGTGGCGTCCGGTTCTGTGGTGCTGAAGCCGGTGCCGGCGGGCTGCACCGTGGCCGGGGTGCCCGCGCGGGTCGTGGCCTGTCCGACTGACGCGGCGCCCGCGCGGACGATGGACCATACCCTGGCCGACATCGCCTATGATTACGTGATCTGAAATGCGTGCTCTTCTGTTCCTGACGATGCTGACCGCGGCTTCGCCGGTCGTGGCGCAGAACGCTTTTCCTGAAGTGGCGGCTCAGGCTCGCGATCTGACTTTCGAGCGTCGGCAACCCTTTGCAGGCCTGAACGAAATCGGGGCGTTGAGCCAGGCCTGGTCGGTCAACACCTTCTATGCCGTCTTTAGAGGGCGCTATCCCGACCAGACGGTATTCTGGGCGGTGCGGCGGGTGACAGGCGGCAGGCATGGAACCGAGGTCGCGCGTTGGGCGGATTCGCGTACATGTCCAGCTGTCGAGGAGATGTTGCTGGCCATGGAAGACTTACCGATTGTCCGTCCCGATGCCATCGCTCTGGGCGCTGAAGCGCCGAACCTGGGGCTCGTCATGGATGGGACATGGCACGTCTTCTGGAGCCACCATGCGCGGTCCGGCGACAATAACGCGTCGGTCAGAATGGAAATCCAGGGCAATGTGAATTCACCCGTGGCGCAATGGTGGGCTGAGTCAGCTGCGCTCCTAGACGGTTGCTGGACTGAGGCAGAGCCCGACGCCTGACGGCAATGCGGCGATCCTGCGCCTGTGGACGTATGATGCGCGGGCTTCCCATGAGGAGGCTGCTTCTTTAGGTTCCGCCGTCAACGACACCAACGAGGCTACCCCCGTGAAAGAATCTGATCTGAAGCGCGTCGAGACGCACCTGAAGCGCACCTTCAACCACGGCGGCATCAAGGTGAAGGCCCGCAAGGTCGCCGACTCCGCCGAGGTCTATGTCGATGACGAGTTCATCGGCGTGGTGTTCGAGGACGAGGACGAGGCCGGCTCGTTCATGTTCGAGATGGCGATTCTGGCCGAAGACCTGCCGCAGGACTAAGGCCGCGCCTTCGGGAGCGGCTCTGGCAAGCACGCACGAAAAAGGCCGGAGGGCGAACCCTCCGGCCTTTTGTCGTTTCCGAACCCGAGATGAGGTCTAGAGACCGAACAGGCGAGCGAAGAAGCCCTTTTTCTTTTCGGGCTGCGGCGCAACAGCAGCGGCGGGCGCCGGTTGCGGAGCCGGAGCGGGCTTGGGGGCTTCGATCGGCGTGGCGGCCGGAGCCGGAGCAGCAACCGGAGCGGCAGCGGCGGCGGGCTTGGGGGCTTCGACAGGTTTTGCCGCGGGCTTCGGCGCAGCGGCAGCCTTGGGCGCAGCAGCAGCCTTGGGGGCCGCCGCCTTTTTCGGGGCGGCGGGCTTGGCGGCGGCCTTGGGAGCGGCGGTTTTTGCAGCGGGCTTTGCGACGGCCTTGGGCGCAGCAGCCTTCGCTGCCGGAGCCTTTGCTGCGGGAGCCTTGGTTGCGGGTTTCGCAGCGGCTTTCGGCGCAGCCTTTGCAGCCGGCTTGGCGGCGGCCTTGGGAGCAGCCTTGGGCGTAGCGGCCTTCACAGCAGGCTTGGCGGCGGTCGCCTTGGAAGCGGCGGTTTTCGGCGCGACTTTCGGTTTTGCAGCGGGCTTGGGCGCAGCAGCGCTCGACTTTGCCGCCGGTTTGGGCTTGGAAGCGGCGGGCGCCGCTTTCGGTGCAGCAGATTTCGACTCAGACGGTGCTTTAGCCATGGATACCCCGACCCCTAGATGGACACGGGCATTCCATACGCCCGCACGCGTTGCGATTCGTCATCATAACGGTGTTTGAGAAATGTCCGAGTCCGCTCTTCAGGTAATCGCACGTGGCGATCGCGCCCCGGCTGAGGCCGCCGCCGCCGCCATCGACGCCAATCCCCTGCTGGAAAATGCGACCTATTCGATTCTGGAAGAGGATGAGGACAGGGGCGTCTGGCGCATCGACGCCTTCCCGACGACCGAGGAGGAAGCGGAGGGCATAGCCGAAACCCTGCGCGCGACGCCCGGTCTGGAGGTGGTCGTCGAAAAGCTGGCCGACGCCGACTGGCTGGCCATGAGCCTGTCGGGCCTGCCGCCGGTCGAGGCCGGGCGATTCTTCGTCTATGGCGCCCACGACCAGGGCAAGATCCCCGAGGGGCGGGTCAATCTGAAGATCGACGCCGGCGCCGCCTTCGGCACCGGCCACCACGGCACCACGGTCGGCTGCCTGGAGGCTTTCGACAACCTGCTGGCGACCGAGAGCTTCGAGAAGGTGCTGGACGTCGGCTGCGGCACGGGCGTGTTGGCTATCGCCGCGGCCAGGACGGGTTCGCCCATCGCCGTCGGCACTGACATCGACGAGCCCTCGGCCCGTATCGCCAACGAGAACGCCCTGATCAACGACGCCAGGTGCGAGTTCTATTTCGCCGACGGCCTGAGCGATGCGCGCATCGCCCGGCATGCGCCTTATGATCTGGTCTTCGCCAACATCCTGGCCGCGCCGCTGGTGTTTTTGGCGCCCGAGATCGCCGCCGCGCTGAAGAGCGGGGGCGTGGCCATCTTGTCGGGCCTGCTGCGCACGCAAGAGGAGCGCGTGCTGGAAGCCTATCTGCCGCTGGGCTTCGTGGTCGAACAGACGATCCACCACGACGCGTGGACCGCGCTGCAACTGCGGAAGGCCTGAGCCGCCATTTCGTGAAGTCGGAAGTCGCCGGGGCTCTAGCCCCCGGCGACGCTCGGGCGTAATCAGCCCTGATGCGCCAGACATTCGACGAAAACACCGATCCGTCCTTCGGGGCGAAGCATCTGCCTCTGCTGCGAGCGAAAATGGTCGAGCAGGGCCTCAACGGCCTGCTGGTCCCGCACGAGGACGAGCATCAGAACGAATACCTGCCCGACGCCAATGAGCGGCTGGCATGGGTCAGCGGCTTCACCGGCTCGGCGGGAGCGGGCGTGGTGCTGATGGACAGGGCCGCGGTCTTCGTCGACGGCCGCTATACCGTTCAGGCCAAGGCCCAGACCGATCTGGCCCTGTTTGAACGGGTCGAGCTGAACCGGCTGGCCGCCTGGCTGGAGACCCTGAGCGCGGGATCGGTCATCGGCTATGATCCCCGGCTGCACAGCCCGGACGCCCTGGCCACCCTGCGCGCGGCGGTGGAGAAGGCGGGAGCGACGCTGAAGGTCGTCGATCCCAACCCCATCGATCTGGCCTGGGGCGACGCCCGCCCGGCCCAGCCGCAGGCTCCGGTGGTCCCGCACGAGGATCGCTATACCGGCGAGAACGCCGCGGCGAAGCGTGCCCGCATCGGTAGGGTCATCGCCGCCAGGGGGGCGGACGTCGCCGTGCTGACCTCGCCGTCGTCGCTGGCCTGGCTGTTCAATATTCGCGGCGGCGACGTGATCCGCACGCCCTTGCCGTTGGGGCAGGCAGTGGTGAAGGCCGACGGGACCGCCAAGGTTTTCCTCGACCCCGCCAAGGTTACCAACGAACTGCCCGGCTGGCTGGGCGACGCCGTGACGCTGGAGGCGCCCGAGGCGCTGCCGGCCGCGCTGGATGGCCTGTCGGGACAGAAGGTGCTGATCGACCCGGCCGTATCTTCGGCCTGGTATTTCGACCGGTTGGAAACGACGCGCGCCAGCATTATTCGCGGTATGGATCCTTGTGCCCTGCCGCGGGCCGAAAAGAACCCGGTCGAGATCGAGGGCAGCCGTCAGGCCCATATCCGCGACGGCGCGGCCCTGACCCGCTTCCTGCACTGGGTCGACACGGTCGCGCAGAAAACCCTGCCGGACGAGCGGGCGGTGGTTGAGGCGCTGGAGGGCTTCCGCGAGGCGACCGGCATGCTGAAGGACCTGTCCTTCGACACCATCGCCGGCGTGGGGCCGAACGGCGCCCTGCCGCACTACAAGCCGGTCGGCGCCAAGATCCGGCCCATGGAAGTGGGCAGCCTGCTGTTGGTGGACGGCGGCGGTCAGTATCTGGACGGGACCACGGATGTGACCCGCACCATGGCCATCGGCGAGGGGACAGCGGATCAGCGCCGGATGTTCACCCTGGTCCTGAAGGGCCACATCGCCATGGCGGTGATCCGCTTCCCCGCCGGGACCAGCGGGCGCCAGCTGGACGCCATCGCGCGCCAGCCGCTGTGGAACACGGGCTTCGATTTCGACCATGGCACGGGCCACGGCGTGGGCTCCTATCTGGGCGTTCATGAGGGGCCGCAGCGCATCGCCGGATGGGGCACGGACCAGCCGCTGCTGACCGGCATGATCCTGTCGAACGAGCCAGGCTATTACCGCGAGGGCGAGTGGGGCATCCGCATCGAGACGCTGCAGGTTGTCACGGCTCCGGCGCAGATTCCGGGTGGCGAGCGGCCAATGCACGGCTTTGAGCAACTGACGCTGGCGCCGCTGGATCGGCGCCTGATCGACGTGGCCCTGCTAACGGCGGACGAGCGGGCCTATGTGGACGCCTATCACGCCGAGGTTCTGGCCAAGGTCGGGCCGTTGCTGGCCGAAGGCGTGCAGAAGGACGAGGCGGCGCTGGAATGGCTGAAGGCGCAGACGGCGCCGCTCTGATCCGATGATCGGCGCCATCGCCCTGCTGCTCGTCTGCCAACTGGCGGGCGAGGTGATACACCGGTTGACGGGCCTGCCCCTGCCGGGGTCGGTGATAGGCATGGTGCTGCTGCTGGCGTGGCTGGCTTTTGTGCCGAAGGAGCGGCTGACGCTGACCCGGGTGACGGGCTGGCTGACGGCGCACCTGTCGATCATGTTCGTGCCCGCCGCCGTCGGCCTGATGGAAGAGGGTGCGATTCTTTCGCGATACGGCCTGGGCATCGTCGTGGCGGTGGCGGTCTCGACCCTGTTGACCCTGGCGGTGACGGCCCTGGTGTTCCGCGCCGTGGCCGGACGCGACGAGCCTGAGCCCGAAGTCGAGCCAGAGATGGGGGAGGGCGTGTCGTGAGCGATCTGGTCGCGACGCCCCTGTTGTGGCTGGCGGTGACGCTGGTGGTGTTTGAGGCGGCGGACATCCTGTCGCGACGCAGCGGGCGCCATCCGCTGTGCCATCCGGTGCTGCTGGCGACGCCGGTGCTGATCGGGGTGCTGCTGGCGACGGAGACGCCCTATGCGACCTATGCCGAGGCGACGCAGGTGCTGGGCTTCCTGCTGGGACCGGCGGTGGTGGGGCTGGCCGTCCCGATCCGGGCGCAGCGGGCGACGATCCGGCGGCTGGCGAAACCCTTGACCTGCGCCCTGCTGGCCGGAGCTGTTACGGCCGTCGTCAGCGCCGTGGGCATCGTCTGGCTGTTCGGGGCGCCGGCCGAGATCATGGCCTCCATCGCCCCGCGCGCCACGACTACGCCGGTCGGCATGGCGGTGGCCTCCCAGTTGGGCGGAATACCGGCGCTGGCGGCGGTGATCGTGCTGATGTCGGGGGTGTTCGGGGCGATGACGGCGACGCCGTTGTTGAACCTGCTGAAGATCAGGGACTGGCGGGCGCGGGGCTTTGCGGTCGGTGTGTCGGCGCACGGCTTCGGCGCGGCGCGGGCGTTTCAGGTGGATCAGACGGCGGGCGCCTTCGCCAGCCTGGGCATGGCGCTGAACGCGGTGGCGACGGCGATCATCCTGTCCATCGTGGCCAGCCTGATCTAGGGCGTTTCCCTTGAAACATGACCATATGGCGCCCACCTGACCGATGCTGGCGGATGCGCTGTCGGCCCCCTCACATCAGAAGGAATGCGCTCATGAAGACGCGCACGCTGGGCCTTGGCGGCCCCGAAGTCTCGGCCATCGGTCTGGGCTGCATGGGCATGAGCGCCTTTTACGGCGGCTCGAACGAGGGTCAGTCGATCGACGTGATCCACCGCGCGCTGGATCTGGGCGTGACCCTGTTCGACACGGCCGAGATTTATGGTCCCGAGACCAATGAACTGCTGCTGGGCAAGGCGTTGAAGGGGCGACGGGACGAGGCCTTCATCGCCACCAAGTTCGGCATCAATTACAACGCCGACCGGACTGTGTTGGCGGTCGACGGGTCGCCCGCCAATGTGCGTCGCGCGATCGAGGGCAGCCTGAGCCGTCTGGGCGTCGACCATGTCGACCTCTATTACCTGCACCGCGTCGACCCCGACACGCCGATCGAGGATACGGTCGGCGCGATGGCCGAGCTGGTGACGGAGGGCAAGGTGCGCTTCCTCGGCCTGTCAGAGGCCGCGCCCGCCACGATCCGCAAGGCCCATGCCGTCCACCCGATCACCGCCTTGCAGACCGAGTATTCGCTATGGAGCCGGGAGCCGGAGGACGAGATCCTCGCCACCGTCCGCGAGTTAGGCATCGGCTTCGTGCCTTACAGTCCGTTGGGGCGCGGCTTCCTGTCAGGTGAGATCAGGTCGATCGACGACCTGCCGGAGGACGACTTCCGGCGGTCGAACCCCCGTTTCATGGGCGAGAACTTCCAGAAGAACCTGGACTTGGTCGCGGCGGTTTCGGCCATCGCCGCCGACAAGGGGGTGACGGCGGCGCAACTGGCTCTGGCCTGGGTGCTGGCGCAGGGCGAGGATCTGGTTCCCATTCCGGGGACGCGCCGGGTGGCGACGCTGGAGCAGAACATCGCCGCAACGGACATTGTGCTGACGGCCGAAGACCTGTCGCGGATCGAGGCGGTCTTCCCCAAGGGCGCAGCCTCGGGCGAACGTTACGCCGCCGCAGGGCGATCGGCGTTGAACCGCTGATGTGAAAACGCCTCCCTCGCGATCGCGGGGGAGGCGTCTTTCGTGTGGGTCGTGCGCCTCGGCTACTGGATGCGGGTCCAGGTCTGGGTCTTGCACAGCGGCGCGACGATGCAGCCGCGCAGGCGCAGGCTGTTGTCGTTGGTCATGGTTATGGTGCCGCGATAGGTGCCCCCATCCGCCGGATTATAGACCGAACCGCCCCGCCACTCCGTCGGGCCGCCGGTGAAGCCGCTGAGCATGGTCAGGCCGCGCAGGGTGCGGGTGCGCTGGCTGGCGTCCTTGTTGTGCTCGTCGCGGGCGTTGGGCTCGGCGCGGATGTGTTCCGAGGTCACCAGGGTGCCGCACAGGGCCTGTCCGCAGCGGGCGATGCGAACCTGACCGCCGTTGGTCGGCGTCTGCCACAGGCCGGTGGGGTCGCCGGCGAGGGCGGGCGAGGCCAGGGCCGCAGCGAAGACGGCGGCGGTCGCCAGGATGGAGAACTTCATCGGCGTATTCCTTCAGACGGATCGTTGAGCCGATCCTTGTCGCTGAAGGGTGATCCGGGTTTAGGTCCGAAACAAGGCCCAAATTCATGACATTCAATCAATGATTACATGACCTTAGGTCAATGTTTGAGCGCGTTGGGCGACTAAGATGATGGATTTTCGGCGCTTTCCGTCGCCCGTCAGGCGACGCGTGGTCGGCGCGGGCGCGAGCCGGCCGAGGAGCAGGGGCTGTAGCCGGCGCCGTGCAGGCGGCCGAGGCTGACGCCAGCGGCCCCGGCAAGCGTGGCGGCGCAGGCGGCCCTGTGAACCTGCAGCGCCAGCAGCGCTACAGAGGCGCAGGCGAAGGCGTCTTCGGCGGCGTCGTGGTGCCTGAACTGGATGCCCAGTTCGGCGCAGACATTGTTCAGCTTGTGCGAGGCGAAGTCGGGCCAGGTGATCTGGGCCAGCTTGACCGTGCAGAGGTAGTCGAACTCGGGATAGGCGAGGCCGTAGTGGTCGCAGGTCCCGCGAATGACGCTGACGTCGAAGGCGGCGTTGTGGGCCAGCACCGTGCGGCCTTGCAGGCGCGGGGCGATGGCGGACAGGACGGCGGGGAATTCCTCGGCGTCCTCGACGTGTTCGGGGCCGATGCCGTGGAAGGCGATGTTGAAGCTGGCGAAGCGCATCCCCGGGGGGCGGATGTAGTGGTGCTCGACGGACTCGATGACGCCGTCGTTGATCCAGGCGAGGCCGATCGAGCAGGGGCTGGCGCGCTGCTCGTTGGCGGTTTCGAAGTCGATGGCGACGGCGTGCATCAGGCGATCATCATTCAGGCGATAAGGGCCAGCCACTCGTCCTCGGTCAGGACGGTCACGCCGTGCTTTTCGGCGTCCTTCAGCTTGGACCCGGCGCCGGGGCCGGCGACGACGTAGTCGGTTTTCTTCGACACCGAGCCCGAGACCTTGGCGCCCAGGCTTTCGGCGCGGGCCTTGGCTTCGTCGCGGGTGAAGCGTTCCAGCGAGCCGGTGAAAACCACGGTCTTGCCGGCCACGGGGTTGTCGGTCGTTGGGGCCGCCACGTCCTCGACCGTGTCCAGTTCAGCCAGCAAGGCATCGACGACCGCGCGATTGTGCGGCTCGTGGAAGAAGTGGGCCAGGGCTTCGGCGGCGACGGGGCCGACGCCGGACACGCCCGCGATCTGGTTCAGGATCTCGGAGGGGCCTTCATCGCGTGCGACGGCGGCCCAGCGGGTCAGGTCGTTCCAGCCGCTGGAAATCTCGGCCAGCGAACGGCGCGCGGGGGCGGCCATGCCGGGGAAGGCGAGGGCGATCTTCTGGTCCATCGGCGCCTCGGGCCACGGATCGTCAGCGGCGGGGCGGGCCTCGGCCATCAGGCCCAGAACGCGGGTGGAGATGGCGTGGGTTCCCGCCAGCGTCTTCCAGTCGTCGCTGGCCATACCGTTGGAGGCGGCCATGCAGGCGTCGCGGAAGGCGGTCCAGCTGCCGAAGGCGCGCGACAGGACCAGCGAGGTCTGTCCACCGATGTCGGGCACGCCCAGACCGAAGATCAGGCGGTCGAGGCTGATGGTGCGGCGGGCGTTGATCCCGGCGATCAGGTTGCGGACGCTGGTCTCGCCATAGCCGTCCTCAGCCCGCAGCAGGGCCAGCTTCTCCTCGTCGCGGGCGAGGCGGAAGATGTCCGCCGGCTCCTTGATCCAGCCGCGCGCGTGGAAGGCGATCAGCTGCTTTTCTCCAAGGCCTTCAATGTCGAAGGCGCGACGGCTGACAAAGTGCTTCAGGCGTTCGACGATCTGGGCGTCGCAGATCAGGCCGCCGGTGCAGCGGCGTTTGACCTCGTCGCCCTCGCGCACGGCCTCCGATCCACAGACGGGACAGGCGTGGGGGAAGGCGAAGGGAACGGCGTCTGCGGGACGCAGATTTTCGACCACGCCAACGATCTGCGGGATGACGTCGCCGGCGCGTTGCAGGATGACGGTGTCGCCGATGCGCACGTCCTTGCGGGCGATCTCGTCCTCGTTGTGCAGGGTGGCGTTGCGGACCACCACGCCGCCGACAGTGACGGGGTGCAGGCGGGCGACCGGGGTCAGGGAGCCGGTGCGGCCGACCTGGATGTCGATGCCTTCCAGCACGGTCGTCGCCTGTTGCGCCGGGAACTTGTGGGCGATGGCCCAACGCGGGCTGCGGGCGATGAAGCCGAGGCGCTGCTGCCAGTCCAGCCGGTCGACCTTATAGACCACGCCGTCGATGTCGTAGCCGAGGCGGCTGCGGTCGGTCTCCAGCGACTGATAGACGCCGATCAGGCCTTCGGCGCCCTCGACGCGGGTCGAGCGCTCGTTGACCTGGAAGCCCCAGCTGCGGAAGGCCTCCAGCGCGCCGTGCTGGGTTTCCGCGAACGGCGCGGAGGTCTCGCCCCAGGCGTAGGCGAAGAAGGTCAGGGGGCGCAGGGCCGTGATCTTGGGGTCTTTCTGGCGCAGCGATCCGGCGGCGAAGTTGCGCGGGTTGGCGTAGGTGCGGCGGCCTTCCGCTTCGGCGGCGGCGTTGAAGGCGTCGAAGGCGTCGTTGGGGGCATAGACCTCGCCCCGGATCTCGATCACGTCGGGCCAGCCCGAGCCGGACAACTGCTGAGGGATGCTGTCGAGAGTGCGCAAGTTGGCGGTCACGTCCTCGCCGGTCTTGCCGTCGCCGCGCGTGGCGCCCTGAACCAGAACGCCCTTTTCGTAGCGCAGGCTGGCGGACAGGCCGTCGATCTTGGGTTCGGCGACGAAGGCGACGGATTCATCGCCCGGCAGCTTCAGGAAGCGGGCGATGCGGGCGACGAAGTCCCGCACCTCGCCCTCGTCGAAGGCGTTGTCCAGCGACAGCATGGGCACGCCGTGACGGACCTCCGCAAACTGACTGGAAACGGGCGCGCCGACACGTTGCGACGGGGAGACGGGGCTGGTCAGGGCGGGGAATACGGCCTCGATGGCCAGGGCGCGTCGCTTCAGATCGTCATAGTCGGCGTCGGAAATCTCGGGCGCGGCGTCGGCGTAGTAGAGGGCGTCGTGGCGGGCCAGTTCGGCCGACAGGTGCGCCAACTCCTCGCGGGCCTGGTCTTCGGTCAGGGTTTCGACGGGAGTTTCGGACATGGGAATCGCGCGGTCAGCATTGTTCAGTCGCGCTGTTTAGCACCGGCGGCCGCGGGATCGCAGGGTCCATGACAGAAACGTAATCTGACGCCGGCCGCGACGCCCGCTAGCGTCCCGCCGACCGATTTGCCCGGAGTCCTCCATGCGTCCTGTTCTCGCCAGCCTGACCGCCATCGCCGCCGCCCTGACGCTGGCCGCGTGCGAGACCACGACGCCAGCAGAGACCGCGACGGCCCCCGCAGCGGCCGCGTCGGCCGACTACGGCCAGCTGATGGACGACCTGCGCATCCTGTCGGCGGACGACATGCAGGGCCGCGATACGGGCTCGGAGGGCGGGGCCAAGGCCCGCGAATACATCGTCGGACGTCTGGAGGCTCTGGGAGTCCGGCCGTCGCCGATGGGGCGCCTGCAGCCGTGGGAGATGCAGGGCCGCACGCGCGAGGGCGTGAAGACCTTCAGCGGGACCAATATCATCGGCGTCATTCCGGGCACGCGCGTGTCGGACAAGTATATCGTGGTCACGGCCCACTACGACCATGTCGGGGTCAATGACGGTCAGGTTTTCAACGGCGCCGACGACAACGCTTCTGGCGTGGCGACCATGCTGGAGCTGGCCAAACGGCTGAAGGCCAATCCGCCCGAGCACTCGGTTCTGATCGTCGCCCTGGACGGCGAAGAGCGCGGGCTGCTGGGGGCCAAACATTTCGTTGAGGCGCCGCCGGTGCCGCTGTCGTCGATTTCCATGAACCTGAATTTCGACATGACGGCGCGGGCTGACAGCGACGGCAAACTGTGGGTCACCGGCACCTATCAGCATCCCTATTTCAGGCCGCTGCTGGAACGTATCGCGCCGCGCGGGACCGTGTCATTGGCCTTTGGCAAGGACACGCCTGAGGACAAGGGCGCCGACAACTGGGTCGAGGCCTCGGACCACGCCGCCTTCCACCGCGCGGGTCTGCCCTTCCTCTATTTCGGGGTGAACTATCACCCGGACTATCACCGCCCGAGCGACGATTTTGAAAAAGTGGTTCCGGCGACCTTCCAGTCCTCGACCGAACTGGCGATCGAAGGTTTCCGGGCGCTGGACGCCTGGCTGGACCAGTAGGGCGCTGCTGCAAGAGCTTCGCAAACATAGGCCTTGAAAGCGCCGTCAGAGCGGCGTTCTGTCGCACCTTCATCTGGTTGAGGACGTGCGGATGTCGGCGGTTCAGGGTTTTGATCTTCAAAGGGTGCAGAAGCTGCGCAAGCTGGCGCTGCTGGTCGGCATCGTTACGGTGGTGGGCTTGGCCTTCTTCACGCAGTCGATGGGCGGCGGGACCGCTCTGCACGAGGGGCTTGAGGCCTTCGGTCTGGCGCTAATCGCGGTCTGCATCGTCGGGCGGGCCTGGTGCTCGCTCTATATTGGCGGCCGCAAGAAGGCCGAGATCGTGGATCGCGGTCCCTATTCGATCAGCCGCAACCCTTTGTATGTGTTAAGCTTCGTGGGCGCGTTCGGGGTGGGGGCGCAGACGGGCAGCCTGACCTTGGCGACCCTGTTCCTGCTGCTGACCTTCGCTGTCTTCTACTTCACGGTGAAGCGCGAGGAGGCCTGGCTGACGGGCGCCTTCGGTCAGACCTATCTGGACTATTGCGCGCGGACCCCGCGCTTCGGCCCGGACTTTTCCAGGTGGCGGGACGCCGAGGCGCTGGACGTGCGGCCGCGCTTCTTCCTGACGACCCTGCGCGACGGTCTGGTCTTCCTGCTGGCCGTGCCGCTGTTCGAGTCGGTCGAGAAGCTGCAAAATATCGGCTGGCTGGCCGCCCTGATCCACCTGCCATGAGCCGAGGTTTCGTGAAGACAACGCGTTTCGCCGCCGTTACGGCCCTGACTGGACTGCTGGCGCTGGCGGCCTGCGATCGCGCGGCGCAATCGCCGAAAGCGCCTGCGGCGACGAAGGCGACGGCCTTCAAGCATGACCTGCCCGAAGACGTGTCCGGCTACTACCTGCCGATTGAGGAGGTGCGGGTCGACAACTGGCGGCTGCACCATGTCTTCATGGGGCAGGTCCCGGATTTCATCGCCTGGGAGGGCGGCCAGCGTCCGGCGGGCTTTGCGCCGGTGATGATCGAGTTCGAGGACATGGCCGGGCCGCCGCTCGAAAGCGGAAACCGGCGTCGGTTGCGGCTGATTCCGGCGGGTTATGACGTGACCGAGGATCGGGTGCGCGTTCAGGCCCTGTCAGGGGGGCTGGGCGCAGTCTCGTTCGATGGGAAGCTCGACCAGGGCGCGCTGGCGACGGCGCGGCGCAATCTGGGAGATCAGGGCGTCGTCCTGAAGGGGACGCTCAAGGTTGGAAGCCGGACCTTCAACAACGTGTCGATGCGGTGGTGGGCGGGGGACTGATCCCCCGCCGCTGATACCGATCCTTAGGCGACAGTCGCCTTGACGATCTTGCCCGGAGCGCGGGGCGGCTCGCCCTTGGGCAGGGCGTCGACGTGTTCCATGCCTTCGATCACTTCGCCCCAGACGGTGTACTGCTTGTCCAGGAAACGGGCATCGTCGAAGCAGATGAAGAACTGCGAGTTGGCGCTGTCGGGGTTGGCGGTGCGGGCCATCGAGCAGACGCCGCGGACGTGCGGCTCAGCCGAGAATTCCTGCTTCAGGTTCGGCTTCTTGGAGCCCGAGGTGCCGGTGCCGGTCGGGTCGCCGCCCTGGGCCATGAAGCCCGGGATCACGCGGTGGAAGACGACGCCGTCATAGAAGCCTTCCGAAGCCAGGTCGGTGATCTGCTTGACGTGGTTCGGCGCCAGGTCGGGGCGCAGCTTGATCACGACGTTGCGCTCTTCGCCGTCGCCGGTGTCGAGGGTGAAGGTCAGGGTTTGGTCGGCCATCAGGCTCTCCTTGTGTGGGTGTGGACCAGAATTGTGCGCGGGTCATAGCGGCTGAACGCTGTCACGGCTATGTGGGAAGCATGACTGACGACGAAAAGCCCACCGACAAGCCGCCGGAACGCCGCCGGATGGTTCGCCCCCCTACGGGCGGCACCGCCGCCGGGCGCGGCCTGGGCCAGAAAATGAAGACGGCCGACACCAAGTCCATGTCGAGCCAGCAGTGGATCAAGCGTCAACTGTCGGACAAGTGGTCCGAGCGGGCGCGGGCCGAGGGCTGGCGCAGTCGTGCGGCCTTCAAGCTGATCGAGATCGACGACCGGTTTCGCCTGATCAGGAAGGGTTCGCGCGTCATCGACCTGGGCGCGGCGCCGGGCGGTTGGGTGCAGGTGGCGCTGGATCGCGGCGCGGCGGCGGTGGCGGGCGTGGACCTGCTGATGATCGAGCCTGTGCCCGGCGCGACCCTGATTCAGGCCGATTTCACCCATCCGGGCGTGGATCAGCAGTTGATCGACGCCATCGGCGGACGTCCTGACCTGGTGCTGTCGGACATGGCGCACAACACGGTCGGCCACCGCAAGACTGACCACCTGAAGATCATCGCCCTGATCGAGATCGCCGCCGACTTCGCTATCCGCACGCTGAAGCCGGGCGGGAACTTCGTCTCGAAGAACTTCCAGGGCGGCGACGCCGGAGGGGTTCTGGCGCGGCTGCGCGAGGAGTTCGAGACGGTGAAGTATGTGAAGCCGGAATCGAGCCGCAAGGGCAGCGCCGAGGTCTTCCTGGTGGCGCTGAACAAGAAGTAGGGCTCAGGCGACCGCCGCTTCCGCCGCCCGTCGGGCCTTCCTGGCCTCAATCCGCGTCCAGATGCGGTCGTGCAGGGTGAAGAAGACGGTCTGCACCAGGGGCTCGACCGTGCCGATGGCCAGGGCGATGCGCCAGTCGCGGGTGAGGGCGAAGGTCACCAGGACCGCGACGGTGAAGTGCATGACGCCATAGGTCACGGTCTTCAGCGCTACCTGTTTCAGGCTGCGGGGCAGGGCGTGGCTGTGGCCGTGATGATTGTGCGCCCGGTTTTGCTCGTGGGCGTTCATCAGTTCCAGACGAGCGGTGAAGGCCTCGGCCGTCTCTTCGACGCCCGACAGCATCTTGCGGCGTTCGATCCGGTGCCAGACGCGGTCGTGGATCGAATAGGCCACCGTCTGGAAGACGGGTTCGACCACGCCGACCGCAAGGGCGATGCGCCAGTCGCGGGTCAGAACGAAAGCCGTCAGGATCGCGACGACCAGGTGCATGACGCCATAGCTCGCGATCTTGAGCGCGAGGCGCCGGGCGGTGCTGATCAAGATGCGAACCATTATCGAAACATGTGGCGGGTGCGGCTCAGGTTCAAGGCAATTCCTCTTATCCCTTGCATAGGTCGCTCTTGGGGTTGCGGTTCCCCGGCAAGGGGCGTTATACGCGGCCCGCAAAACGGAGACTCCCCATGGAGATACGCGAAGGCCTTACCTTCGACGATGTTTTGCTCGAACCCGGCGC
>Ga0247822_10000860_pt1 | contig 17509 bp, 13 predicted proteins | sample 13C_Cellulose_Da_FD_192423 | JGI IMG/M metagenome (GOLD analysis project Ga0247822, IMG submission 192423) | Soil microbial communities from agricultural site in Penn Yan, New York, United States - 13C_Cellulose_Day30 | ecosystem: Environmental > Terrestrial > Soil > Agricultural land | place...
GTCGAGGAGGAACGCTTCACGCGCATCAAGCACGGCAAGCGGGCGGTCCCGTTCTCCGCGTGGGAGCTGCCGTTCCATTCCATCCATCACTGCCTCGCGAAGGCGGGCATCGATCTCCGCGACGTGGATCATGTCGCCTACTCGTTCGACCCAGCGCAGTTGCTCGGCAAGCGAATAAAGGACGCCACGATCACCATCCCGCTCGCAGGCGGTGAGCATGGTTCGAAGCGGGCCCACGACGACTGGGACTCGCTCTTCCTCGCATCGATCGTCAACGCGCCGGGCCAGCTGGCCGACGGCGCACCACATCATCTCGCGAGCCGGTTCCGCGGATGCAGTGCCGGCGGGCCATTCCGGTGGCACTACGTGGATCATCATCTCGCGCATGCCGCGAGCGCGTTCCTGCCGTCGCCGTTCGCCGATGCCGCCGTCCTCTGCCTGGATGGGCGCGGCGAGCGAGCGACGACCACCTATTGGCGGGCCGAGGGCTCGTCCCTCGAGCGCATCGGCGCGGTGGAACTGCCGCACTCGCTCGGCCTGCTCTACGAGGAGGTGACCGCCCACCTCGGGTTCCTGCGGTCGTCGGATGAGTACAAGGTCATGGCGCTGGCGTCCTATGGCGAGCCGCGGTTCCTCGCCGAGTTCCGGGAGATGGTTCGCGTCGGCGGTGACGGCGCATACGAAGTCTGTGCGGGAGCACTCGAGACGCGCCTTGGCGAGGCGCGCGAGCGCGGCGGGCCGGTCGAGCAGCGACACTTCGACATCGCCAGGTCGCTGCAGGTGGTGACGGAGGAATCAGTGATCGCCCTGGCGCGCTGGCTGCGCGGGGCCGCCGGATCGACACGGCTCTGCATGGCGGGCGGAGTGGCCCTCAACTGCGTGCTCAACGCGCGGCTGCGCGATGCGCGGATCTTCGACGAAATCTGGGTGCAGCCCGCCGCGGGAGACGCCGGCACCGCGCTCGGCGCCGCGCTCTGGACCGACTCGCGAGAGCGAGAAGCAGAAGGCGCCCCGCGCGGCTGGCGCATGGACCATGCGTTCCTTGGGCCGTCGTACACGGACGAGGAGATCGAGCAATTCCTCAGGTGGGCGAAGCTGCCCATCCGCCGGCTGCGCGACGTCGCCGCGGAGACAGCGGAACTGCTCGCCGCCGACAAGGTGATCGGCTGGTTCCAGGGCGCGATGGAGTTCGGGCCGCGTGCGCTCGGTGCGAGGTCGATCCTGGCGTCGCCGATCCATGCGGAGATGCAGGCGCGGCTCAACGACATCAAGGACCGAGAGGACTTCCGCCCGGTCGCGCCCGTCGTGCTGGAGGAGGAGGCTGGCGAGTGGTTCCGGGATGCGTGCGTGTCGCCGTTCATGTTGTTCGTGCACGACGTCCGGGAAGGGAAGGCGCACCGCATCCCGGCCGTGCGGCACGTTGACGGCACGGCACGCATCCAGACCATCCGCCGCGACCAGCACGAGCGCTACTACGACCTCCTCCGGGCCTTCCACGCGCGCACGGGCGTCCCCGTCCTGATCAACACCTCGTTCAACACGCGGGGCGAGCCCATCGTCTGCACGCCGCGCGACGCGGTGGAGAGCTTCTGGAGCACGCCGCTCGACGCGCTCGTGATCGGCTCGTTCCTGCTCGAGAAGGAGGCGGGGGGCGGTGCCCCATGAAGTGCTCCGTCGTGGTTCCCACCTGCGAGCGCGCCGCCACGCTCGAGCGGCTGCTCGCAGCGCTCGTCGTGCAGGATCTCTCGCCGCAGGAATATGAGATCATCATCAGCGACGACGGCGCGAGCGAGGGGACACGCGCCCAAGTGGAGCGGTGGGCGTCGTCAGCGAGCGTCCCCGTGCGCTACGTGTCACAGGGCACACCGCGGCAGGGGCCGGCGGCCGCGAGGAACCTTGGCTGGATGGCGGCCCGCGCGCCCGTGATCGCCTTCACCGACGACGACACGATTCCGGCCCCCGACTGGCTGCGGCAGGGACTCGCTGCCCTCCACGATGGCGCGCAGGCTGCCGCTGGCCGCGTCGTCGTGCCGCTCGGCGCCGCGCCGACCGACTACCAGTTCGACGCGGCGCGACTCGGCACGGCGGGCTTCGTGACCGCGAACTGCTTCTGCCGGCGCGGCGCACTCGAGGCGATCGGTGGGTTCGACAGTCGCTTCAAGGTCGCTTGGCGCGAGGACAGCGATCTCCACTTCTCGCTGCTCGATCGCGGGTTCACGGTGGTGGACGCTCCCGCGGCCGTAGTCGAGCACCCCGTGCGGCCGGCGCGCTGGGGAGAGTGCCTGCGCGCCGAGCACAAGCACCTCTACGACGCGTTGCTCCTCAAGCGCCATCCGGCGAATTTCCGGCGGTTCATCGGCCATGAGTCCCCGCCGCTCTACTATGCGATCATCGGTGCGGCGCTTGTCACCGCCGTTGGACTCTTCGCGCGCTCGGCGCCGGTGATCGCTGGTGGAGTCTTGGCGTGGGGAGCGCTCACGGGTCTGCTGGCCGCGCGCCGGCTGCGGAGCACGGCGCGCGACCCGGCGCACGTGGCGGAGATGGTCATCACCTCCGTCGCGTTGCCGTTCCTCTCGGTCTACTGGCGCGTACGCGGCGGCATCGCGTTCAGGACCGCGTTCTGGTGAGGGACGTCAGACCGACTGCGGCTGCATCGTGCCGTGCTGCCTGCCCCAGTTCCTGAGCCGGAGCCCGAAAGCGACCTCGAGGACGCCCGTGACGACCGCGAAGGCGCCGATATAGACGATCATCGCGAGCGCGCCGACGCCGGGGCGCATGATCAGGACCGCGCCGAACGCCACGGCCAGGAGCCCGGTGAGCACGAACATCCACTCGCCCGTGATCTCCTTGCGGAGCCGGATCGCGGCCACGATCTCGGCGATGCCGATGATGATGGCCCAGATGGCGATCATGGCGAGCAGTGCGACGGCCGTGATGCCTGGCCTGAACAGCGTCATCGCGCCGATCGCGATGCCGAGGATGCCGCCGAGTATCAACGTGCCCCAGCGCGGCTGATTGCGGCGATTCGCGATCGCCGAGAAGATCATGAACGCGCCGTCCACGATCGCGAATACTCCGAACAGCAAAACGAGCGTCGCGAGCGTGGTGCCCGGGTTGAAGAGCGCCAGCAGGCCGAAGATGATGGCGATCACGCCGCGGCTCACCATCACTCCCCAGTTGCGAGTGAGCATCTCGACCATGGTGCCTCCTCCTCGTTGAGTGGAGCCGGAGGCGTCCGGCAAGAGCACCGCGGCGCTCCCCGGCACGGTGTGAACGACCGGTCGCCCGCGGACGTTCCGGCACCGTGCCCCAAAAAACGACCGCGACTCAGCGCGCGAGCGCAAGGTTCGAGAAGGCAGGCTCGTCCGTGACCTCGCGCACGACCTGGCGCGCGAGCCAGGCGGGGAACGCGACATCGGTCTCGCTCGACGGCAGTTCCACCTCGGCGAGCACGAGCTGCTTCTTTCGGTCGGTGAATTCGTCGATCGACCAAGTGAGTTCGCCGTCGCGCACGTCGTGCCGGCGCTTGCGGACGCGGCGACCCTTGGTGAGCGTCCAGAGCGCAGCGAAGAGCGCGGGGCTGCAGGCTTCCTCGACCTCGATGCGCGCGACCCCGCGCCCCGCCTTCATCGTACGGAAGTACTGCACCCGGGGGCCCGTGCGCACGCGGCGCACGCGCTCCACGATCCGCTCTCCGGGAACGTATCCCTGGTCGATCCGATGCGCGGTGCCGCGCGGCATCCTCGGAGGGAGGCGATGCAGCAGGTACTTCCGCTCGACCTCCATCCCCTCGCGGCCGCGTGCGGCGAGCCCGTCGGCCAGCGCGCCGAGCGCAGTGAAGAGCGCAGGTTCCCCCGTGAGCCAGTCGGCTTTCAGCTTGCTGAACCGCTCGGCGCCCCGCTGCTCCGCCCGCACCGCGATGGCCTCGAGCCCTTGGCGCACCGCGGCGCGCGGGGCGGTGGCGATCGCCTCGCGCACCGCGCCCATCCACAGGTGCGCGTCGTTATGGTCGCCGAGCACGTCCTGCAGGGCCTTGAGCCGGGTCACGCAGGCTTTCGCCCCCGGAGTGACGGCGGCGACGGCATCGAGCTGGTAGCGCACCTGCTTGGCCGCGATGCGAGCGCTGTGGATCGTCGTGTCGTCCTCGGGTCCCTGCACGGCGCGCAGGCGGCGACGCAGGCGGGCAGTACCCGCGCGCACGAGCCCGGATAGCGCCGTGGCGAACGGGACGGCGAGCGAACCCCGCGCTACGTCATGCGATACGACGTATCGTGCCAACTGGCGCTCGAGCAGCGAGCCGGCGCGGTCGAGGTCGCGCTCGACTTCCTCACTCAGCGAACGCTCGACCCGCTCGCGATGCCGGGTCACACGCGAGAGGAGCCAGTCGGCCGCCGCGCGGTTCCGGGTCGCGAGGGTGTCGCGTTCGGCGCTGAGCCATTCGGCGAACACCTCGTCGTCGCGGCTCTGGTTCGTCGCCTTGGCAAGCCGGCGCAGCAGGCGCCGCACGCGCCGCGACTCCAGGCGCCGCGGCAACACGCGTCGCACCTCGAGCCAGCTGCGCAGGCGGCGCACCGCCACGCGGAAGTCGTGCAGCGCCGACTTGTCTTCGGTATCGGCGAGTCGCGTCCGTTCCGCGCGGACGCGGTCCAGCAGCCCGAGTGCGACGACGCGCGCGCCGCGCTGCGCGTCGTCGTCGAGATCGGGGGCGGGTGTCTTAGACTTGCCGGTCGGTGCTCGTCCGGAGCCGGTCATGCGCGGATTCCGGCGCGTTCGGCTTCACCCGCACGCTCTTGGCCGGGATGCCGACGTTGACGTGGTAGGAGCGCACGTCCTTGGTCGCGACGGCCACCGCGCCCACCATGCCCTGTTCGCCGACATGCACGCCCGCCAGCACCGTCGCGTGGTAGGTGATGCGCACCCCGTCGCCCAGTACCGTCATCGAGTTGGTGACATCCACCTGCTCGACGATGCTGTGCGTGTGCGAGTAGATGTTGGCGTAGTCGCTGATCGAGACCTTGTTGCCCAGCGTGATGCCGCCGCGGTCGTCCAGCAGGACGTGACGGTGCACCACGCAGTCGTCGCCGACCTCGAGGTTGTAGCCGAACGAGAACTCGACGTGCTGGAAGCACTTGAAGTTCTTGCCGACGCGCTTGAAGATGTGCGGCGCCAGGAGGCGACGGAGCTTCACGCCGAGGTCCACGTTCTGCCCGCCGATGGGCAGCCGGTCGAACGAGTACCAGAGCCAGAGCAGGGGCTTCACCCGCTGGAACTTCTCCTGGTCACAATCGCCGTAGTACTCAGGCTCGAGCGTGACGTTCCGCGGGTCGAGCGCGGAGAGGGCGAGGCGCGTGCCGAGCGCGATCGTCTCGTCCTGCAGGGCTTCCTCGACGCGGCCGGCGAAGCGCGGGAAGGAGAGCTCCACCAGCGTGTCGCGACAGAGGTCGGAGCGGTCGATGGCGGGGTCCGCGAGCTTCTCCTCGAGCCGCGCGAGCCAGGCGTCGGCAAGGGCGTGCGCGGGACGCGCGGGCAGTTGGCGCAGCGGGATCTTGGGCATGTGCGGAAGATAGGGTTTTACCCCTAGGGCTGTGAGGCGGTCCCCTCATTTCGCGGCTCGCCGGGCTGCATCGACGCCTGAGGCTCGCCGGCCTCCGCCGCCTGCGCCAGCAGCGACACCAGCGCTTCCGCCAGCTCGTCGCGCCCCGTGCCGTCCACCGCGCTGAACGCGATCATCTGCTCCTCATCGAGCTCGAGCTCCTTCGCGATCGACTTCACGCGCGCGGCCACCGCGCCCTTCGAGAGCTTGTCGACCTTCGTCACGCAGACCACCGTCGGCACGCCGACGTCCGCCAGCATGTCGAGCATCTGCTTGTCGTCGTCCGAGGGATCGCGCCGCACGTCGAGCAGCATCACGATGCCGCGGAGCGCGGGGGAGTGGCGCAGGAACCCTTCGATCAGCGGGCGCCACTCGGCCTGCCGTTCCTTCGAGATGCGCGCATAGCCGTAGCCGGGCAGGTCGACCAGCGCGAAGGTGCCGTTGACGCTGAAGAAGTTGATCTCGCGCGTGCGCCCGGGCGTCTTGCTCACGCGCGCGAACGCCTTGCGGCGCACGAGGCGGTTGAGCAGCGACGACTTGCCGACGTTGGAGCGGCCGGCGAAGGCGATCTCGGGAAGCGAGTGCGTGGGGCGCCATCCGTCCACCGTCGCCATCGGACCGAGGAACTCGAGGGACCTGATGACGAGGGGATCGGCCTTCTTCACGCCCTGCTCTCCGGCGGGAGCGGTCTTGCCGCTCACGCCTCCTTCTTCTGACGCTTGGTGGAGATCTCGAGCAGGGGCGGCTGCTTCTGCGTGACGGTGGCCTCGGTCACGCGCACCTCGATGACGTCGTCGCGGCTCGGCAGGTCGAACATCGTGTCGAGCAGCAGCTCCTCGAGGATGGCGCGCAATCCGCGCGCGCCGGTGCCGCGCTGGATCGCCTTGCGGGCGACCGCGCGCAGGGCCGACTCCTCGAACGAGAGCTGTACGTCCTCGAGCTCGAACAGCTTCTTGTACTGCTTGGTGAGCGCGTTCTTGGGCTCCTTGAGGATCTGCACCAGCGCGTCCTCGTCGAGGCCCTGCAGCGGCACGGATACGGGCAGGCGCCCCACGAGCTCCGGGATGAGCCCGTAACGGAGCAGGTCCTCGGGCTCGACCGCGCCGAAGATGTTCGTCTTGTCGTTGTGAGACTTGTCGCCGGGCTTCGCCGACTCGGAGCCGAACCCGATCTGGCGCTTGCCGAGCCGCGCCTCGATGATCTTCTCGAGGCCGTCGAACGCGCCGCCGCAGATGAACAGGATGTCCTTCGTGTTGATCTGGATGTATTCCTGCTGCGGGTGCTTGCGGCCGCCCTGTGGCGGCACCGAGGCGACCGTGCCCTCGAGGATCTTGAGCAGGGCCTGCTGCACGCCCTCGCCCGAGACGTCGCGGGTGATGCTCGGGTTCTCGCTCTTGCGCGCGATCTTGTCGATCTCGTCGATGTAGACGATGCCGCGCTCGCACTCGGCGACGTTGAAATCGCCCGCCTGGAGCAGCCGCACGAGGATGTTCTCGACGTCCTCGCCGACATAGCCGGCCTCGGTCAGCGTCGTCGCGTCCGCGATGGTGAACGGCACGTCGAGGATGCGGGCGAGTGTCTGCGCCAGCAGCGTCTTGCCGACGCCGGTGGGGCCGAGGAGGAGGATGTTCGACTTGTCGAGCTCCACCTCGCCTTCGCGCTTGGCGCCCGAGTTGATGCGCTTGAAGTGGTTGTACACGGCGACGGAGAGGGCCTTCTTGGCGCCCTCCTGGCCGATCACGTACTGGTCGAGGACGTCCTTGATCTCCTGCGGCGCGGGGACCTGGGTGACGGTCTCGGCGACTTCGCGCTCCTCGTCTTCCGCGAGGATCTCGTTGCAGAGCGCGATGCACTCATTGCAGATGTAGACGGACGGCCCGGAAATGAATTTCCGGACGGCGTCCTTCGACTTGCCGCAGAATGAGCAACGCAGGTGGCGATCGTGGGACATCAGCAGTCGTCTGGTCTTTGGTAACAGGGGTACGGCGTGTCCGGAGTGTGGCTTCCAGTATCGGCTCCGGACGGCGACTTCCGTTTTCGTACTTTTTTCGACGCGCCACTCAGTGATGAGTAACGCTCGTCTCCGGAGGGGTCAAGCGAATCGGCGAGGGGCTCGTGAAATGATTCACAAGCCCCCAGCCGTCTCCATCACTTCGCGGCGGCCAGCGAGGTCGTTTCGGCTTCTTCGCGGTTCGTCACGACGTTGTCGATTAGGCCGTACGACTTGGCCTCCTCGGCGCTCATGAACCGGTCGCGGTCCACGTCGCGCTCGATCTGCTCGAGCGGCCGGCCGGTGTGCTTCGCCATCAGTTCGTTCATCTTGGCGCGGAGGTAGATGATCTCGCGCGCCTGGATCTCGATGTCCGACGCCGTGCCCTGCGTGCCGCCTGAGGGCTGGTGGATCATCACCCGCGCGTGCGGCAGCGCCGAGCGCTTGCCGGGCCGGCCCGCGCCCAGCAGGAACGCGCCCATCGAGGCCGCGAGGCCCATGCAGATGGTGTTCACCGGCGACTTCAGGAACTGCATCGTGTCGTAGATCGCCAGGCCGGCCGAGACGCTGCCGCCGGGCGAGTTGATGTAGAGATGGATGTCACGCCCCGGGTTGTCCGCCTCGAGGAACAGCATCTGCGCGATGATCATGTTCGCCACGTCATCGTTGATGGGCGTGCCGAGGAAGATGATGCGATCCATCAGCAGGCGGGAATACACGTCATAGCTGCGCTCGCCGCGGCTGGAACGCTCGATCACATACGGGTTCGGGATCATCGGCATCGGTTCGTCGTCCTCGTCGTGTTTTTGGGAACTGCTTACGCCTGTTCCATCGTGTTTCGCTCGAGCAGCCATGTGAACACTCGCTCTTCGGTGATACCCCGTTCCAGCTCGCGGAGGCGTCCCGCCTTCTGCAGCGAGGCGTAGAGCGTACCCGGCTCGACGCCGCGCTTGCCGGCCAGTTCCGCCACCTTGTCGTCAACGTCACCCTCGGTCGCGGCGAGCTTCTCGCGCTCGGCGATCGTGTCGAGGATCAGGTCGCGGCGCACCTGGCGCTCCGCCATTCCCTTGATCTCGTCGCCGAACTTCTCGATCTCGGCCTCGGGGATCTTGTAGGCCTCGGCGTACGCCTGCACCATCTGCCGCACCCAGCTCGGCGGGATGTCGAACGGGTTGGCCGCGACGATCTCGTCGAGCAGCTGCGTGCGGGCAGCGGAGTCGGCGTCGCGCGTCGCCTGCGACTGCATGTCCTCCTTCACCACCTTCATGAACGCGTCGAGCGAGTCGAAGTCGCCCATCTCGCGCGCGAAGGCGTCATCGAGCGGGGCGAGCGCCTTGCGCTTCACCTCGGTCAGCGTCGCTCTCACCTGCTTGGTCTTGCCGCGCTGCGTCTCGTCCGGGAAGTCGTCCGGCCACTTGACCGCGCTCTCCGACTCCTCGCCCTGCGCGAGGGTCATGATCACTTCCTCGATGGCCGGGATGGCCTGGCCGGCGCCGATCACGAGGCGGTATTCCTTGCCCTCGGGCATCGAGCCGTCGTCCTCGGCCGTCGCCAGCATCACCGTCACGAGGTCACCCTCAAGCGGCTTGCCCTCGACCGGCGCCCACGCGGCACGCTGGTCGCGCATCTCCTCGACCTGCTCCCGCACGTTCTCCTCGGTCACCACGTCGGTCGGGCGCATGACGCGGAGTCCTTCGAGCTTCTCGAGCTTGATCTCCGGGCGCACCTCGCAGTGCAGTTCGAAGCTCAGGCCGTCGTCCTCGGCGAACTTGACGTCATGGGCGTGCGGCTGCGTGACGAGGTCGAGCTTCTCCTCGGCGAGCACCTTGTCGAACGCCTCGCGGAGGAGCGATTCCACGGCCTCCTGGTCGATGGCGGCGGCGTACTGCTTGCGCACCATGGCGGCGGGCGCCTTGCCGGGGCGGAAACCGGGAACGCGCACCTGCTTGGCGACGCGGCTGGCCGCCTTGGTGCGTGCCTCGGCGACGCGCTCAGGCGGAACGGCGACCTGGAGGCGACGCTCTGCGCCCTCGGACTTGGTGGCGGTGATCTTGATGTCCATATGAATCGATGGCGCGATTGGAAGTGTCGGATGGGCAAGAAACCCCGCTGTCAGTGGCACGGGGGCCACCGGAGCGGGGGCAACTATAGAGGGAAGTTAAGGGAGTGGCACGGAAGTTGGCAGGGGACGGATGGCATCCGGCAGGCGAGAGGTGGGAGGCAAGGACAGCGCAAATGCAAGAGGCGCGCCGGGCAGTACCCGGGCGCGCCCCTGCATCCTGCTGCATGCCCCCGCTGTCAGATGCGAAAGGTGGGACTCGAACCCACACGCCTTGCGGCACGGGATCCTAAGTCCCGCGCGTCTACCAGTTCCGCCACTTCCGCGTTCCTCAAAACTAAGGTGGAGGGTGGTAGGTGGCGCAAATGAACGAGGCGCGCCGAAAGTGCCCGGCGCGCCTCGTTCATTTGCCACCTGCACTTGAACCCACGGCTCCGTTCAGTTCGTCCGGATGTTCGCGACGTAGGTGGTCCCCGTCCCATCCGACGCCGGCCGATAAACCAGGAAGCTCACGATCTCTCCCTTCTTCACGCCCGCGAGCGCGGCCTGCAGGTCGTCGGTGGTCTGGATCTTCTTCTTCGACGGCAGCACCTGCACGATCACGTCCTGGCCGACGACCACGCCCGCGTCACGCATCGGGCTGCCGGGTTCCATCTCCGCGATCAACAGGCCGCGGTACTCGGCGGGGACGTTTCCGGCGCGGATCAGCTCGGCGGGCATGGGCACCACGCTGATGCCGAGGCGCGACGACGCGGGTGCGGGGGCCGGGCGAGGCGTGTCGGCGGCCGCTACGGTCTCCTCGGCGGTCGGCGCCGAGCCGAGCCGCACGCGGAACGTCTTCTTGGTGCCGTAGCGCATCGCCTCGAGCTCGACGACATCGCCCGCCTTCTTGGCGCGGATCACGCGCTGCAGCTCGTTCACGCGGTCCACCGTGCGGCCGTCCGCCTTGGTGATGATGTCACCGGGCTCCATCCCCGCCTTGACGGCGGGCGAGTTGGCATCGGTGAAGCCGCCGACCTTCACGCCGGCGATCCGCGAGAGGCCCGCCACCTGCGCGTCCTCGGGCTGCACCTCGGCGATCGCGACGCCGATCACCGCGCGGCGCGATTCCCCGAATGCGATCAGGTCCTCCATCACGAGCTTGGCGAGCGTGATCGGGATGGCGAAGCCGTAGCCCGAGTAGTAGCCCGTCTGCGACGCGATGGCCGAGTTGATGCCGATGACCTCGCCGCGGCTGTTCACGAGCGGGCCGCCCGAGTTGCCGGGGTTGATGGCGGCGTCGGTCTGGATCATGTCCTGGATGTCGTACTGCGAACGCTGCAGGCCATTGAGCCCGCGACCCTTGGCGCTGACGATGCCGGCCGTGACGGTGAAGTCGAGGCCGAGCGGGTTGCCGATGGCGAGCACCCACTCGCCGATGCGCAGCTTCTCGTCGTCGCCGAAGGCGATGGTCGTGAAGTTCTTGCCCTCGATCTTGAGCACGGCCACGTCGGTGGTCGGGTCGCGCCCGACGACTTTGGCCGGCAGCTCGCGGCGGTCGGTCATCTTCACGATGACGCGGTCGGCGCCTTCGACGACGTGGTTGTTCGTGAGGATGTAGCCGTCACGCGAGACGATGAAGCCGCTGCCCGAGCCCTGCTGAAGGCGGGGCTGCTGCTGCGGCGCCTCGAACTGGCGGAAGAACTCCTCGAAGCCCGGCGGTACCTGCTGCGGGCGCTGCCGGGTGCTCGGCCGCGCGCGCGCGTCGCGCTCGGTCTGGATGGAGACCACGGCCGGCGTGACGTGCTCGGAGATCGAGACGAAGGCGTTGCTCGACTCCGCCATGGGGCGGGTCTCCTCCGTCGGCGGCTTGGCCGTGCCCGCCTGCGCGAAGACGCGGTCGGTCCAGTCCATGGACGAGGCGAAGAAGACGCCGCCCGCGAAGGCGATCACGGACGCCGTGATGATCTTGGTGCGGCTCAGATGGATGCTCATTGAGAGTGTCCGTATTGATGATGATGCTGAACTATAGCGCGGGCGGAGTGGTGGGGCACTCACGCGCTCGGTGTGGGGCGGGCAAGACTGCGGATACCGGCGGCGCTCGAGTATATGAGTACCGGGACGGGACCCGAAGGTTTCCGTCCCGGCAGCTCGCATCACAAAGGTTCGAGCTATTCCTTCTTGTCGTCCACGACCTCGAAGTCGGCCTCGACGACCTCCTCTTCCTTCTTCGCATCGGCTGCGGGCTCGCCGGCCGGCGCCGCACCGTCGGACGGGGCAGCGGCCTGCGCCGCGTACACGGCCTGCCCCGCGGCCTGGAACGCCGCGTTCAACTCTTCCAGCGCGGCCTTGATCTCGTTCATGTCCTCGCCGCGGTGCGCCTTGCGGGCGCGCTCCACCGCCGAGTCCAGCCGCGTCTTCAGGTCGGCCGGCACCTTGTCCGACCACTCCTTCGACTCCTTCTCCACCTGATAGGCCAGCGTGTCCAGGCGGTTGCGCGTGTCGATCTCCTCGCGCTTGCGCTTGTCCTCGCCGGCATTGACCTCGGCGTCCTTCACCATGCGGTCGATCTCGGCGTCCGACAGGCCGCTCGACGCCTCGATGCGGATCTTCTGCTCCTTGCCGCTGGCCTTGTCCTTGGCCGCCACGTGCAGGATGCCGTTGGCGTCGATGTCGAAGGTGACCTCGACCTGCGGCATGCCGCGCGGGGCCGGCGGGATGCCCGTCAGCTGGAACTTGCCGATCGTCTTGTTGTGCAGCGCCAGTTCGCGCTCGCCCTGCAGCACGTGGATCTCGACCGTGGTCTGGTTGTCGTCGGCCGTGGAGAAGGTCTCGGACTTCTTGGTCGGGATGGTGGTGTTGCGGGGGATCAGCACGGTGGTCACGCCACCGAGCGTCTCGATGCCGAGCGAGAGCGGCGTCACGTCGAGCAGCAGCACGTCCTTCTGCTCGCCGGTGAGCACGGCGCCCTGGATGGCCGCGCCGACGGCGACGACCTCGTCCGGGTTCACGCCCTTGTGCGGCTCCTTCTTGAAGAACTCCTTGACGATCTCCTGGATCTTGGGCATGCGCGTCGAGCCACCCACGAGGATGACCTCGTCGATGTCGGCCGGCGTCATGCCGGCGTCCTTGAGCGCCTTCTCCATCGGCGCCTTGGTGCGCTGCACGAGATCGTCCACCAGCTGCTCGAGCTTGGCGCGCGTGAGCTGGTAGTTGAGATGCTTGGGGCCAGACTGGTCGGCGGTGATGAACGGCAGGTTGATGTCCGTGCTCATCGTGCCGGAGAGCTCGACCTTGGCCTTCTCGGCCGCTTCCTTGAGGCGCTGGAGCGCCATCGCGTCCTTCGAGAGGTCGATCGCCTGGTCCTTCTTGAACTCGGCCACCAGCCAGTCGATGACCTTCTGGTCGAAGTCGTCGCCGCCCAGGTGCGTGTCACCGTTGGTCGACTTGACCTCGAACTGACGCGTGCCGTCCACCTCGTAGAGCTCGAGGATGGAGATGTCATACGTGCCACCGCCCAAGTCGAACACGGCGACCTTCTCGTCCTTCTTCTTGTTCTTGTCGAGTCCGTACGCCAGCGCGGCGGCGGTCGGCTCGTTGACGATGCGCAGCACCTCGAGACCGGCGATCTTGCCGGCGTCCTTGGTAGCCTGGCGCTGGGAGTCGTTGAAGTAGGCAGGCACCGTGATGACCGCCTTGCTCACGGAGTGGCCGAGGTAATCCTCAGCCGTCTGCTTCATCTTCTGCAGGATCATCGCCGAGATCTCGGGGGGCGTGTACGTCTTGCCCTGCACCTCGATGGAGGCCTGGTCGTTGGCGCCCCGCGCGATCTTATATGGGACGCGCGCGATCTCGGTCTTGACCTCGTCCATCTTGGCGCCCATGAAGCGCTTGATCGAGAAGACCGTGTTCGCGGGGTTCGTCACGGCCTGGCGCTTGGCGATGGTGCCGACGAGGCGGTCGCCGTCCTTGGTGAAGCCAACGACGGACGGCGTGGTGCGCCCGCCCTCGGCGTTCGGGATGACCACCGGGTCACCGCCTTCCATCACGGCGACGACGGAGTTCGTCGTGCCGAGGTCGATTCCGATAACCTTGTCTGCCATTGGGTCCTCGAGGGAGTATCTTTTCGGTAACGGTCTATTGCCCGCCGACGGCCGGACAATCGTGGCTGGCGGGAAGGAATGCTGTCTCGGAGAGAGGCAAGGCTGGGGCCAAGGATTCGCGCCGATTTGGCACGACCTGCTCGGGCCCGACCGGCGAACGCCTGACATTTAGACGCCATGATACCGATCAGTGACGACAATCCGACGGTAAGGCTGCCCGTGATGACAATCGTCATCCTGGTGGCGCTCGCCGTCGTCTGGTTGTTCGTCCAGGACGGTGGATTCGACCAGCGTCAACTCGCCTTCAGCATCTGCAACCTGGGCCTCGTGCCCGGCGAGTTGAGCGGCATGGCGCCGCTCGGGAGCGGCATCCCGATCACTCGTACGCTCTCGTGCGTCATCGACGCCGAACGCATCAACTGGTTCACGCCGGTGATCTCGATGTTCCTGCACGGGAGCTGGGCTCACCTCCTCGGCAACGCCCTCTTCCTCTGGGTGTTCGGCAACAACATCGAGGACGTGATGGGCGGTGCGCGGTTCCTCGCGTTCTACTTGATCTGCGGACTGGCGGCTGCGGCGGTGCACGTGCTGGTGGACCCGTCGAGCCCGGTGCCGACGGTGGGTGCTTCGGGCGCCATCTCGGGCGTGATGGGCGCGTACTTGCTGCTGTATCCGCGCGTGCGGGTGCGGATGCTCTTCATCTTCCTGATCTTCTTCAAGATCATCCCGCTGCCCGCCTGGCTCGTGCTCATCTGGTGGTTCGGGCTGCAACTCCTGATGGGGCTGCCGCAGCTCTCGACGGCGGGGGACCTGACGGGCGGGACGGCGGTCTGGGCCCATGTCGGCGGATTCGTCGCCGGAGCGCTGCTGATCCGGCTCTTCGAGCGCCCCGACCTCGTCGAGCGCCGGCGCGCCATCCTGTTGCAGCGCGGTCTCTTGGCCGTTCCGCGCTGAATCTCCGGTAAATTTCTTGCCACGGATTGTTCTCCGTGGTTTGCGGGCCGTCTCCGACGCGCGGTATCTTTGTGGGACGCACCGAGTCACCGAACCGTGCATTCCGCGCGCCAGTCGTCCCCAAAGTGCCGCCTCTGCGGATCCCCACCGTGAGATTCCTCCCGAAGGATGAAGGTTTTTTCGGACTGTTCGACCAGCTCTCCGCGCGCCTGAAGACATCGGCCGCCCTACTCAAGGACTTGTTCCACGAGCCAGCCCGGCTGGATGAGTTGATCACGAAGATCAAGGCGGAGGAACATGCCGCCGACGCGATCACCTACGACATCATGCAGCGCATCGACCGCAGCTTCGTGACGCCGCTGGATCGCGAGGACATCCACCTGCTGGCCAACCGGCTGGACAACGTGGTGGACCTGATGGATGGCACCGCGCGCCGCGTCGCGATGTTCCACATCGCGGAGCGGCACGACCAGGCGATCGCCCTGATCGACGTGCTGGCCGATTGTGCGGACGCGATCGCGCGGGGCGTGAAGGAGATCCGCACGCCGACCGCGGTGCACAAGGCGGCGCGCGAGGTCAAGGCGCTGGAGGAGAAGGCCGACGCGCTCTACGCCAAGGCGATCGCCGACCTCTTCCGCGGCAAGCCGGATGCGCTCGAGGTGATCAAGTGGAAGGAGATCTACGACACCCTCGAGAACGCCGTCGATGAATGCGAGGATGTCGCCAATGTGCTCGAGAGCATCTCCCTCAAGAACTCCTGATCGTGGTCTGGTACATCCTCGCCATCGTCGGCGTAGCGTTCCTCTTCGACTACATCAACGGGTTCCACGACAGCGCCAATTCGATCGCGACGATCGTCGGCACGCGCGTCCTCAGCCCGTTCACGGCCGTCGTCTGGGCGGCCTCGTTCAACTTCCTCGCGCTGTTCATCTTCGAGACGAAGGTCGCCAAGACCATCGGGACGGGGATGATCGACATGGCGATCGTGAATCCGGACGTGATCCTCGCCGGGTTGCTCGGCGCCATCACCTGGAACCTGATCACCTGGTGGTATGGCATCCCGTCCAGCTCGTCGCACGCGCTGATCGGCGGCTATGGCGGCGCGGCGGTGGCGAAGGCCGGCTTCGCGGCGCTGCTGCTGCCGGGCTGGGTGAAGCCGGTGATCTTCATCTTCCTCTCGCCGATGGTCGGCATGGCGGCGGGCTGGGGCCTGATGGTCGGCACGACCTGGCTCTTCCGCAAGGCGCATCCGAAGAAGGTCGAGCCGATCTTCCGCGGCATGCAGATCACCAGCTCGGCGCTCTTCTCGCTCTCGCACGGCGCCAACGACGCACAGAAGACGATGGGCATCATCGTCTCGCTGCTGGTGGCGGGGCAGGCGTACTTCGTCAACGAGACCGGCTTCCTGCGGCACTTCCTGATCACCGACGGCGACACGATCCCGTTCTGGGTGAAGTTCGGCGCGCACCTCGCCATCGCGACGGGCACGCTGATGGGCGGATGGCGGATCGTCCACACGCTGGGATCGCGGGTCACCAAGCTGCGGCCGATCGGCGGGTTCTGCGCCGAGACGGGCGGCGCATCGGCCATCTTCCTCGCGACCGCGATGGGCGTGCCGGTGAGCACGACGCACACGATCTCCGGCGCGATCGTCGGCGTGGGCGCGACGCACCGCCTCTCGGCCGTGCGGTGGGGGCTCGCGAGCCGGATGGTCTGGGCGTGGGTGCTGACGATCCCGGCGGCCGCTTCCGTCGCGGCCATCTCGTACTTGATCGTCTCCGCCGTGAGTCGCTGAGGCAATCGACGTGAGCGTGCCGCAGGTGTCCATCGCGGGTGCCGCGGAACGGAACCCGGCGTTCCTGAACCGCGAGCTCTCGTGGCTCGAGTTCAACGCTCGGGTGCTCCACGAGGCAGAGGACGAGCGCACGCCGCTCCTCGAGCGGCTGAAGTTCCTGGCCATCTACGCCTCGAACCTCGACGAGTTCTACATGGTGCGGGTGGCGGGCCTGCGCCGCCAGCTCTCGGCCGGCGTGCTCGGCACGCATTCCGACGGGCTCACGCCCGCCGAGCAGCTCGAGCGGATCGATGCGCGGGTGCGCGTGCTGAACGAGCGCGCGCGCATCTGCCTGCACGGGGTGCTGTTGCCGCGGCTCGCGACGATCGGCGTGCGGCTGCTCGCGCCCAAGGAGCTCACGGCGCCGGAACGCGAACGCATCGACGCGTTCTTCGACGTGCAGGTGTTTCCGGTGCTCACGCCGCTGGCGGTGGACCCCGGACATCCGTTCCCGTACATCTCGAACCTCTCGCTCTCGCTGGCGGTCGAGCTGCGCGACCCGGAGCGCGGCGACGTGCGGTTCGCGCGCGTGAAGGTCCCCAAGAGCCTGCCGCGCTGGGTGCCGACCGGCGTGCCGAACTCCTTCGTGCCGCTCGAGGCGCTGGTCGTCTCACGGCTCGACGCGCTCTTCCCGGGCATGGACATCCTCGGCGCGCACGTCTTCCGGCTCACGCGCTACTCGGACCTCGAGATCTCGCACACCGAGGAGCCCGAGGACCTGCTGGCGATGATCGAGGAGCAGCTCTTCCAGCGGCGCTTCGGCGAGGTCGTGCGGCTGGAGGTCGAGACGGGCATGCCGCTGCACCTGCGCGAACTGCTGCTCGACGAGCTCCGGGCGAGCGAGGCGCCGGAGATGGCGCCGCTCTCCGAGCGCGAGGTGCATGCCCCCGGGCCGTTGCTCGACACCAGCGACCTCCTCGCGCTCGCGTCGCTCGACTTCCCCGAGCATCGCGACCCGCCGCTGATCCCGTCCGTGCCGAGCGAGTTGCGCGACACT
>Ga0247822_10000861_pt1 | contig 17502 bp, 15 predicted proteins | sample 13C_Cellulose_Da_FD_192423 | JGI IMG/M metagenome (GOLD analysis project Ga0247822, IMG submission 192423) | Soil microbial communities from agricultural site in Penn Yan, New York, United States - 13C_Cellulose_Day30 | ecosystem: Environmental > Terrestrial > Soil > Agricultural land | place...
GTTTTATAACCACCAGAGTTTTATCCAACGCACCGCGGTTATCCAAAGCAACCTGCAACGCAGCTGCCCCAACGGATAATCTGCTCGACTCATTGGCAAGCAAACGAATAAATTCATCCGCAAGCGCCTGTGCAGAATTAACCGTAATTAATGCGTTAGCGTCAGTAAGCAAACGTGCGACTTCGGCGAAATTAAACAAATGCGGCCCACTGATTAACGGCAAGCCCCAAGCTGCCGGCTCGATAAAATTGTGCCCGCCATTCGGCACAAGGCTGCCACCGACAAATGCAAGATCGCTGGCACCAAACATAAGCATCAACTCACCCATGGTGTTGCCCAGCAAAATATCGTTTTGATTATTCCAACTCCGGTCACTGCGTCGCACAACAGAAAAACCTTTGGCCAAACACAACTGCCCCACTCGCTCAAAACGCTCAGGATGACGCGGCACCAGAATCAGGACAGCCGATGTTGCTACAACATTTTCATTTGCACGCACTTGTGCAAAAGCATCAAGAATAATTTCATCTTCGCCCTGATGCGTGCTCGCAGCAATTAATATCAATCGCTGTCCATCAGACGACAACTGGCTTTTGAGCAATGCAGCCTGATTACGCAGATCATCACTCAAACTTAAATCAAATTTAATATTCCCCGTCACAATCACTTTCTGTTCTGGTAATCCCAAGGCAACAAATCGTGCAGCATCTGTTGAATTCTGGATCGCAGCACAAGACAAGTTTTGCAACATAGGGCCAGTCAACGCGCTAAAACGCGCATAACCGCGCGCCGACTTTTCGGACAGACGACCATTAACCAAAACTGCAGGAATTCTACGCTGCGCACAAGCGGCAAGCGTATTTGGCCACAACTCGGTTTCCATCACTAAATAAAGAGACGGTTTGACGCGCTTCAAAAATCGGCCAAGTGCATCCGGCAAATCATAAGGAGCATAAACATGGAAAACTGAATCGCCCAAAGTCGCACGTACGCGCTCAGAGCCAGTTGGCGTTGTGGTAGTAATCACCAACTGCAAATTTTCATCCGCCATCAACCGTCGAATCATCGGCAATGCCGCCAAAAACTCTCCGACAGACACGGTATGCAACCACACCACTTTTTTAGTAGTTGCCAGTTTCGGAAAAAAGCCAAAACGCTCCGCACAACGCTTGGCATAAGCAGGCGCAGCAAACGACCGCCACAGCAATCGAAGCAAGACAAATGGCAACAAGCAGTAAAAAATGGTGGTGTATATAAATCGCATAAACAGACTTAACAGGATTGGTAGGCTAGCAGGATAGCAAACTCTTAGCTCACATCCAAAAGCATCAATACATTCACAACAAAGGAAGGACTTATTAGCGGCATACGCCAGCATTATCGCCCTTCCATTTAAATCAAAAGACTCTTATATTCACACCAATTAAAACGCAAAACTTCACCGGACAAGCAAAATGGAAATCAGAAAAGGTAGTTGCCTCTGCGGCGCAGTGAAATATGAAATTACTGCTGAGCCTATTGCCACGCGGATTTGTTGGTGTCGGGATTGCCAACATATTGCTTCGAATGGGACGGTGAATATTATTGTGCCGTCGGCGGAATTAAGTATCTCAGGTGAATTGGGAGTTTTCAAAAAAGGTGCGGATAGCGGGAGCACCGTAGAGCGGAGATTCTGCCCACAATGTGGCTCACATTTATTTGCTAATTCTTCCGCGCGCCCTTTGTTTACTGTTGTGCGAGTGGGCACATTAGAAAATCCATCCTCCGTTAAACCCTCTGCCAATATCTGGACAGATAGTGCTCCCGACTGGGCATGCTTCGACTCCGCTCTGGAAAAAGCTACACATCAGCCAGCACCAATAAAAGTGCAAACGCAAAATTAAAACGGCGCATTATTGCGCCGTTTTTTGTAACCATTTTTTACTGTGCGACTGGCACTAACTGAACACGCGGTGGGCCACCCAACTTGATATCGCCGCGCACACGATGACCGGGAACTGCATCGCGCATTTTTTGGTAGATCCAGCGACCTTCCACATCGGTGCGGGCAATAATAATCGCAAGGCTATTGGTTGATTTCAGTTTTTGCGCAACCTCGGCGATTCGAGCAAGAATTTTCGGATCATCTTTACCGAGCAAACTCGCTTCCAGTAAAAACTCGTTGGAACCACCGCGATATGGCTCTACCGGCGGCGCCAATTTAATTTGCGCAGCCAATCCTTCAGATACTTCTTTAATTAACAAATTGTCAGGGTCAACAATTCGCGCATTGTTTAGCATGGTGGTCGCCTGCGGATAATTGCCGCGCGCCGCTGCCTGACGGGCAAGATCGACGTAGCGCATTACAATTCCCTGCAAGCCGCCCTTGGCGCGGCTGCTCTCCGGATTCAACTTCAGCGCCGCACGGAAATAATCGTAAGCATTGTCGTTAGCGGGCGTCAGCAGCTGGTTTTGCGCCAGAGTATATTCACCATTGAGGATCAACAACTTCACTGCCTGCGAATCCTGCACCACAGGTTTGGGCTGCACTACCGGTGCTGGCGGTGGCGGCGGTTGTTTTTTCTGATTGGCGAAAAACGGCGTTTGGCACGCGCTCAGTGCGCAGACAAGACCAAGCACCAAGCCGCTGCGGCCGACAAAATTAACCATAAAACTTTTTCTCTTAAACTGGACGGAAGAATAACAACCGCCTTCACATTGATGAGTTGACCGGCTACCACGAAAGAAAAAGTGAACATCAGGTAGAATGATGTTCATTGCCGGTTGTCTAGTAAGCGGCGTATGTTACTGTAAGTCGCCTTGCCGGGCACCTCTTACGAGCGGCTTATTGCCGAGCTTCCGCCTAAACCATGCATGAATTTTTTATCCAGACCGGGAAATACCAACGACCATGCGCAGCCTGTCTTCGTTATCGCTCAGCGTGAAATTGCTTTTATTATCACTCCTGCTCGCCCCCATTTGCTTTGCTGATGATTTACTCACACCAAACGCAGACCCGCTCGCCAAGAGCAGCAGCACACTGAACTCCACTTTGCTTTCGGGTCAGGACGAATTTTTACCGGTAGCGGAAGCATTCAAACCCAGTTACACCATCACCCAAGGGAAACTGGTGCTGCATTGGCAAATCGCCGACGCCTACTACTTATATGAAGAGCGATTCAAATTTCGCGCCGATGAGGGAGTACAGATCGCTCCCAACTACACAACGGGCAAAATGAAATATGACGAACTTTTCGAGCGCGAAACCATGGTGCATTACCATGAAGTGTCGGCGAGCTTTGACCTGGCAGGAATCGCCAAACCTTTTACGGTAAAAGTGGAATACCAAGGCTGCGCCGATGCGGGACTTTGTTATCCACCACAAAAACTGACACTGGCGGTCGATCCGGCAAACGCATCGGTAGTCGAGCAAACGCCCGCTGCGACTCCAGCGCAATCACCGGTCACTACGACCACCCCCGCACCACAAAATCCTCCTGCCGCACCTGATTCTGGCTGGATATTGCAGGCGATTTTATTTGCACTGGTCGGCGGGATGATTCTCAACTTAATGCCCTGCGTATTTCCGGTGCTATCAATCAAGGTGATGAGTCTGGCCGCAGCAGATCGCGCGCGGCTCGCCATCCACGGCTGGGTTTATACACTCGGGATTGTGGTTTGCTTCGTTGGTTTTGCAGTCGCATTGTTGCTCGCCCGCGCTGGTGGTGAGGCCATAGGCTGGGGCTTTCAATTGCAATCACCTGGTTTGATCGCCGCACTCGCCTACCTGTTCTTTGTGATGGGCTTGAGCATGTCCGGCTTGATCCACTTCGGCACCAGCTTGATGGGCGCGGGCCAAGGCCTTACCGAAAAATCCGGTTTGAGCGGGTCATTCTTTACCGGTGTCTTGGCCGCAGTAGTTGCCAGCCCATGCACAGCTCCTTTTATGGGAGCAGCACTGGGCTTTGCATTAACGCAACCGGCAATTGCCTGCATCGCCGTATTTGCCGCACTGGGTTTTGGCATGGCGCTGCCACTATTACTACTCTGCTACCTGCCAGCGCTGGCTGCTCGCCTGCCAAAACCCGGCGTATGGATGGACAACCTCAAACAATTCCTCGCATTTCCGCTTTATCTCAGCGCTATCTGGTTACTGTGGGTATATGGCCGTCAGACCGGCGTTAGTGGTATGGCAATGCTGTGTGCCGGTGCAGTCGCAATCGCATTTGGCTGCTGGTTATTAGGACGGGAGGCGAAAGGATTTTGGCAATTAGTGCGCAGACTGAGCATTGCCATCGCCTGGATTTTGGCGATTGCTCTCGTATGGCAGAGCGCCGGTAGCCGCGAGCAAAGTGCAAGCGCAGATCGCTGGCAGCCCTATAGTCCGGAATTAGTGCAATCTCTGCGCGCAGAAGGCCGCCCTGTTTTTATCAATTTAACTGCTGATTGGTGCCTGACTTGCCTTGCCAATGAAAAAATCGCGCTTCATACCGAGGGAGTTGAACAGGTATTTGATGAACTCAATGTGGCGACAATTAAAGGCGACTGGACAAATACTGACCCGAGAATTACTGAACTTCTGCAAGAATACGGTCGCAGCGGTGTACCTTTGTACCTTTGGTTCCCCACTAACAGCACCGGTAAAGCAGAAATTTTGCCGCAGCTATTAACGCAGGATTTGCTGATCAAAACTTTTAAAGGCGAAAAAAAGCCCTAAATTGCTATTTATTGGCGAAATTAGAGGATTTTAACTTCAGCATCGCGCAACTTCCCGTATCTTGCTGCTAACATGAGGGCAAGATGCGGGGATAATCGAACAAAACTGTTATTTCCAGCTCGATTTTTAATACCTCTGCGACTAACTTCTGCAATCATGCAGCCATTTTCTGTCATCTAAACAAAATTTCGCTGCTAACGTGGACATATCCGGTTTTTTGCGGCAAACTCCTCCCACTTTGAAATCCCCGGCAAGTTGAACTTGGCCTTTCGCTGCAAGTCTCAGCATAAAACCAGAAAATCACCGCAGGATTACTGTTAATGGCAACCATTTTGGTACTTCACGGCCCAAACCTGAATTTGTTAGGGCTGCGCGAACCAGGCATCTATGGTGCAACTACGCTCGATGATATCAACCGCAATCTGACCCAAACTGCCACCGCAGCAGGTCACCACTTGCAAACCCTGCAAAGCAACGCTGAATATGAATTGATTGATCGCATTCACGATGCGCGCAAAGAGGGTGTTGATTTCATCATCATCAATCCTGCTGCTTTTACCCACACCAGTGTTGCCCTGCGCGATGCATTACTCGGCGTCGACATTCCGTTTATCGAAGTGCATTTATCTAACGTACATAAGCGCGAAGCGTTTCGTCATCACTCCTATTTTTCCGATGTCGCCCAAGGCGTCATCTGCGGCTTCGGCGCTGCCAGTTATGAACTGGCATTGCAGGCCGCACTCAAACTGATCAAGTAGTTAATTGATTTTTAATATTTGGCATTAAGCCAAAACCAACCATTACCTTGTTACCAGAGAGGACACCATGGATATTCGCAAAATTAAAAAACTGATCGAGCTGTTGGAAGAATCCAACATCGGCGAACTGGAAATCAAAGAAGGCGAAGAATCTGTACGTATCGCACGTAACAGTGGCACCACCCAATATTTCAGCGCACCAGCACAAGGCTACCCAGCACCAGCAGGCTATCCAGCAGCACCAGCTGCAGCGGCTCCTGTTGCGGCAGCGGCAGCAGCACCGGTTGCAGCAGCACCAGCCGTATCTGGCCATGTAGTTAAGTCACCAATGGTTGGTACGTTCTACAGTTCACCAAGCCCAGGCTCACCTGCATTTATCGAAGTGGGTAAGCACGTTAAAGCCGGTGATGTTATCTGCATCATCGAAGCGATGAAAATGATGAACCAGATCGAAGCCGACAAATCTGGTGTTATCGAAGCCATTCTGGTTACAGATGGCAACCCAGTTGAATTTGATCAGCCTTTGGTGACTATTGTTTAATCATCCATTGCGGTTGCCGCACAGGCAACCCAATCGCTAAACGCTGAGGAACTGGTTTATGTTCGATAAAATTTTGATCGCCAACCGTGGCGAAATCGCACTGCGCATCCTACGCGCCTGCAAAGAGATGGGCATCAAAACCGTTGCCGTCCACTCGCAAATTGACCGCGATTTGAAACACGTACGCCTGGCCGACGAATCTGTTTGTATTGGCCCGAATCCATCACCAAAAAGTTATTTGAATGTTCCGGCGATTATCGCGGCCATGGAAATCACCGACGCTCAAGCCGTTCACCCAGGCTACGGATTCCTCGCTGAAAATGCCGACTTCGCTGAACGCGTGCAAAAAAGCGGCTTCACATTCATTGGTCCGGATCCAGATGTAATCCGCATGATGGGCGACAAAGTAGAAGCGATCAAGGCGATGAAAAAAGCCGGCGTTCCTACCGTACCCGGTTCAGATGGCCCACTGCCAGATGACGAAGCCGAGTGTCATAAAATCGCCAAGCGCATCGGCTATCCGATTATTATCAAAGCTGCCGCCGGTGGTGGTGGTCGCGGCATGCGCGTTGTGCATACCGAAGCTGCATTGATCAACTCCATCCACATTACTCAAGCCGAAGCCAAAGCAGCATTTGGTGATGGCACCGTGTATATGGAAAAATTCTTGCAGAACCCACGCCACGTGGAAGTGCAGATTCTTTCCGATGGTCAGGGCCATGCAATCCACTTGGGCGATCGCGATTGTTCATTACAACGCCGTCACCAAAAAGTATTGGAAGAAGCGCCTGCACCGGGAATTCCGCAAGATGTGCGTGAAGCAACTTACGCTGCCTGCGTGAAAGCCTGTATCGATATCAAATACAAAGGCGCTGGTACATTTGAATTTTTGTACGAAGATGGCCGCTTCTATTTCATCGAAATGAACACTCGTATTCAGGTTGAACATCCGGTATCAGAAATGGTGACCGGCATTGATTTGATCAAAGAACAAATTCGCGTGTGCTCCGGCTTGCCGTTGTCAATCAAGCAATCTGATGTAGTGATTCGCGGCCATTCTTTTGAATGTCGTATCAACGCGGAAGACCCGAAAACCTTTATGCCCTGCCCAGGTTTGGTAAAAGGTTTCCACGCACCTGGTGGATTGGGTGTGCGCGTTGACTCGCATTTGTATAATGGCTACCTGGTTCCGCCTAATTACGATTCAATGATCGCGAAAATTATCACCTTTGGTGATACTCGCGAAATCGCCCTGGATCGTATGCGCAACGCACTGGATGAGACCATCGTTGACGGTATTCGCACCAATATTCCGCTGCAACAAATGTTGGTGCGCGATAGCGAATTCCGTAAGGGTGGCGTGAACATCCATTATCTGGAAAAGAAATTGGCCGAGTAAGATCTGCCAACCAGACCAGAAGGGCGCGATCTTTATCGCGCCCTTTTACATTTATCGTCATTCAAATTTTCACAAACAGCAGAATGTATCTATGCCTTGGCTGCAACTCAAAATCGTTACTCCACGCCGCTACGCTGAATCTCTTGAAGATTCATTGCTCGCTTGTGGTGCCGCATCCGTCACCCTGCAAGACAATGCAGACCAACCCATTCTTGAACCCGGTTTGGGTGAGACTCCGCTGTGGGACAACGTCAAAATAACCGGACTGTTTGACGCAGAGATAGATACCGCAAAAACCATCGCAATTGCTGAGCGCCGCTTTGGCAACGCATTGCCGGAACACCACTGGGAACAACTCGAAGACAAAGATTGGGAACGCGAGTGGATGAGCAATTACCACGCGATTCGCTGTGGCGAACGCCTGTGGATTTGTCCCAGCTGGCAAGAACCGCCCGAGCCGGAAAAAGTAAACCTGATGCTCGACCCCGGTCTCGCCTTTGGCACCGGCACCCATCCCACCACCTTTTTGTGTATGCAGTGGATCGACCAGCAAAACTTCGACGGTTTGGAAGTCGTGGATTACGGCTGCGGCTCCGGAATTCTTGGCATAGCCACATTGTTGCTGGGCGCTAAAAAAGTGATTGGCGTAGATATTGATCCCCAAGCGTTACTCGCTACCACCGAAAACGCCAAACGCAACAATTTGCCTGCCGATGCAATGCCGGTTTATTTACCACCTCGCTGCCCACCGGTTCAAGTAGATGTGATGCTCGCAAATATCCTCGCTGGCCCTTTGGCCGAACTGGCACCTTCACTTAGCGCCCTGACAAAAGTCGGCGGAAAAATTTGCCTGTCAGGGATTTTATCGGTGCAAGCCAAGTCGGTTATAGCAGCCTATGAACCCTGGTTTGTATTTGACCCCATCGCCGAGCAGGAAGAATGGGTGCGCCTGACCGCAACAAAAGTGAGCTAGTTGGCATTGCAGAGGGAGAATGTACCTGCCGGCTGTCGCCGGAATTTACCGTACGTCTCCCTAAAGTTACACTGTCAAACATCGATAATAATGTAATCGGGTTTTAGCGGCCCCAAGCGCCAGGCAAATAAACAATGACATCTGCGAGCAAACAAACCATCACCCGTTGCCCCAAGTGTGGGACCGCATTCCGAGTGACGCCAACCCAGCTGCAATCCGCTAAAGGTGCGGTGCGCTGCGGCTCATGTTTGCATGTATTCAAAGCGCAGGAATATCTGGTTGCCAGCCCACAGCCGACAACCACTTCACCGATCATCACTCCCATTACCGCACCGGAAGATATTACTGCAGCAAAAAGCAGTGGCCCGGAACCAGTAGAGCGGATCAAAGCAACAGCACCGCCAGCCGCGGTAACCGCGCCACAAAAAAATAGCGCACCTTTACCATCCATGAACAAACCGGCAAGCCTTACTGAACCGGCGATTTTGAGTGCAATCAAACCACTTGGTGTTGATCTGCCTGCTCCAGCTCCCACTGCAAAAGCGGTCGCATCGCAGCCAGCAAAACCGGTGATGCGCGTAATTGATAAATCATCGCTCGCGCACACGGAGGATATCCTGATCAGCGATGACATGGATGATCACAAGGAAGACAACAGCAGTAAGAGTTACGAGTTCGATAGTTTTATGGATATCGACATGACTCCCAAATCTGAAGTGTCGCTGTTCGAACGCAAAATTCGCGACAAAGATGAGCAGAAAGATTCCGCTAACGATACCGATGAATCCTGGGCGGAAATGCTAATCGACGATGAAGACGATGACACGCCACAGCTCGGCATCCTCAAACCCAAAACCGAAGAACAGCTTGCCGATGAAGAGCTGACTGCCAGCAATGCAGTTAACACCACAAATATTGAAGACGAAATTGAAATTACCGCAGCACCATCGACCGTAACCACATCACCGGGATTGATGTTTAGCCTGATTGATGAACCGGAAGAAAAACCGCATACCGATGACAAAACCAATGATGAGCTTGTCATCAGCGATGAACTGGCAAAAATGCCGAGCCATCAGGGATTTACTCCATCCCCCGGATTTGGCGCGCCCGACCCGATGCTCGATCGCAGCATGTTTGAAACACCAGACGACACAACCGCCAATGAAAACATTTCTAAACGCCAAGTAAAAACCCAGCCCAAAATCCGCGCTTACGATGGCTCGCGCACAGCATTGCTGATGAACATAATGCCGGCGCCCATCGAATTTACCGCCAAGCGTATGCGCCGTTGGTATCAACGCAAACTTTGGCCAAGCCTGAGCTTGCTCGCGCTGATCGTATTAATTGTCCAGGTTGGCTGGTTCAAATTCGATTACTTCAGCCGCGCAGAACCCTATCGCACTGGCTATCTTTTCCTCTGCCCATACATTGGTTGCCAGGTGCCAACATTGGTCGATACCAGCCGCATAGTGGCGTCCAATCTGGTAGTGCGCGAGATTCCCGAAACACCTGGCGCATTGGCGGTCGATGTAATGATCATCAACAATGCCCCTTTCGAGCAACCCTACCCGGATCTGGTGTTGGTATTCACCGATATCGATGAAAAAACTGTTGCTTCACGTCGCTTTGTTCCCAAAGAGTATTTGGGTGGCGAAGTTGCAGGGCAACATCTGATGCCGCAAAACCAGAAGGTGCATATCAGTCTCGACATGATTGACCCGGGTCCGCACGCGGTTAATTACCACATCGATATTCCCCGCTAACACAACCGCAGTTAACAATAGGCTGGCTTGCAAACCGCAATGCCAGTCTGTGTCGCCAACCGAATCAATCCCGCCATAACCGTTCTAATCACCAATTCCCTGCAGACCTGCCCCAATTCACTTTTTTTTGCAACCCAAAACGACTAAAAAACGTGTTTTTATCGCTCAAAAAAACGCCATTTTTTCTGCTTTTTGCGTTCCAAACCAGTGCCCAAACGGGTATTATGGCGACCCTTTTACGCAGGGCACCCAACGCCGTAATGGCGCGGGAATACCCAAGTGAAACCGGCACTTTCGGCTCAACCGCAACTAAACGACTCAGTCACTACAAGCCAGTCACGTGTTTACTATCGGATCCTATTGCATCGACAGTCAGGTCATTCTCGCGCCTATGGCAGGCGTTACTGACCGGCCTTTTCGCCAATTGTGTCGATCACTGGATGCAGGCTTGGTGATATCAGAGATGCTTACCGCCGATTCTGCCTTGTGGAATAGCCGTAAAAGCAGTTTGAGAATGGATCACACCGGAGAAGCCGAGCCGATTGCCGTGCAGATCGCAGGTGGTGACCCGGAGATGATGGCTGAGGCAGCGCGGTTGAACGCAGCCAATGGCGCCCAGATTATTGATATCAATATGGGTTGCCCCGCCAAGAAAGTATGCAAAAAAGCCGCTGGTTCTGCGCTCTTGAAAGACGAGCAGCTTGTAACAGAGATATTGCAGGCAGTGGTCAGTTCAGTGGACATTCCCGTCACGCTGAAATTTCGCACTGGCTGGAGCACTGAAGAACGCAATGCTGTGCGTATTGCACGCATCGCGGAAGATGCCGGCATACAAGCGCTGGCTCTTCATGGTCGCACCCGCGCCGATGCCTTTTTAGGCCAAGCCGAGTACGACACCATCGCCAGTGTAGTCAATGCGGTGAAGATTCCCGTGTTTGCCAATGGCGATATTGATTCGCCGCAAAAAGCCAAAGCCGTGTTGGATCACACGGGTGCAGCCGCGGTGATGATTGGACGGGCCGCCCAAGGCCGCCCCTGGATCTTCCGGGAAATTGCGCATTACCTGCGTACCGGTGAGCAATTACCCGAACCGTCCCTGATTGAAATCAGGGACATTTTATGTACCCATCTGTGTGAGCTATACCGTTTTTATGGTGAGTTTATGGGCCCGCGTATCGCTCGCAAACATGCGAGTTGGTATTTGCAAACGGTTCCAGGCAGCGAAAATTTTCGCAAAACCTTTAACGCTATAGATAACGCGGAAGAACAACAAACCAGCATTCAAAATTTCTTTGAACAGCTGCTTACGAAAGAGGAAAAAGCCGCATGAACACCGCAACTTTCTTTGCTGAATCAACCCCAGCACAAGCTGCAAGCCCAAACCAACCAGTACAAGCTCAATCGCTGCGCGGCTGCGTAGAGCAAGCAATGGAAAATTATTTCAAGCACCTCGATGGCCAGGACGTAAGCAATGTTTACGAAATGGTTCAAGCAGAAGTTGAAGCGCCTATGCTTGAAATCGTATTGAAATACACCCGTCACAACCAAACCCGTGCTGCGCAAGTATTGGGTTTGAACCGTGGCACACTGCGTAAAAAATTGAAGCAATACGGCCTGCTGTAATTTTTCCAGCGCCGCATGGCAACCAAAAAGGGGTGGTAATTTATTTCCACCCCTTTTGCTTTTTAACAGTTTGAATTTTCACTTACATGGGAACTGCGTATGTCTAACACTTCCGATCTTGTTGCGGTAAAACGCGCGTTAATCAGCGTGTCTGATAAAACTGGCATTGTCGAATTTGCCCAAGCCCTGCACGCCCAAGGCGTAGAAATTTTATCAACCGGTGGCACCTTCAAATTGCTCACTGAAAACAAGATCCCTGCGATTGAAGTCTCTGACTACACCGGCTTCCCGGAAATGATGGACGGCCGCGTAAAAACCTTGCACCCGAAAGTACACGGCGGCATTTTAGGTCGTCGCGGTATTGACGAAGGCATAATGTCGCAACACGGCATCAATGCGATTGATATGGTAGTGGTAAACCTCTACCCATTTGAAAAAACCGTTGCTAACAAAGATTGTTCATTGGAAGACGCGGTAGAAAATATTGATATCGGCGGCCCAACCATGGTTCGCGCCGCTGCAAAAAACCACGCGCACGTAAACATCGTGGTTAACGCCTCCGACTATGCCAATATCCTTGCAGAACTTAAGGCTAACAACGGCAGCACTTCGTTGAAAACCCGTTTCGATTTAGCCATTAAAGCGTACGAACACACCGCTGCTTACGACGGTGCTATCGCTAATTATTTTGGTCGTTTGGTGGAAGGTGGCAGCGCCGATTTCCCGCGCACATTCAACACCCAATTTATCAAAGCACAAGAAATGCGCTACGGTGAAAACCCGCACCAGAAAGCCGCTTTCTATGTTGAAAAAAATCCACAAGAAGTAGGTGTTGCCTCTGCAAAACAATTGCAAGGTAAAGAGCTGTCGTACAACAACGTTGCCGATACCGACGCAGCATTGGAAACCGTAAAATCATTTAGCGAACCAGCATGCGTTATTGTTAAACACGCAAACCCGTGCGGTGTTGCAGTAGCAGAATCGATCAAACACGCCTACGACCTCGCCTACTCTACCGACAGCGAATCTGCATTCGGCGGCATCATTGCATTCAACCGCGAATTGGATGCAGAAACTGCCAAAGCAATTGTTGAACGTCAATTTGTAGAAGTGATTATTGCTCCGAGCGTTTCAGCAGAAGCTATCGAAGTAGTAAAAGCAAAACAAAATGTACGCCTGCTTGCTACTGGCGAATGGGATACAGTCCGTGTAAAAGGTTTGGATTACAAACGCGTCAACGGTGGCCTGCTGGTACAAGATCGCGATGACGGCATCATCACTGAAAGTGATTTGAAAATCGTCACCAAGCGCGCGCCTACAGCTGAAGAAATCAAAGATTTATTGTTCGCCTGGAAAGTCGCCAAGTTTGTAAAATCCAATGCAATTATTTACGCAAAACACCAACACACCATTGGTGTAGGCGCAGGCCAGATGAGCCGCGTAAACTCCGCGCGTATCGCCGCGATCAAAGCTGAACACGCCGGTTTGCAAGTCGCTGGCTCAGTGATGGCCTCAGACGCATTCTTCCCATTCCGCGATGGCATCGACAACGCCGCTAAAGTGGGCATTGCCGCAGTAATTCAACCCGGTGGCTCAATGCGCGATGCAGAAGTTATCGCCGCTGCCGACGAGCACGGTATGGCGATGGTATTCACCGGCATGCGTCACTTCCGCCATTAAGTTTCGTTTTGAAATAAAGGGATAGATTGGGCAGCAATGCCCAATCACTTTTTGAATAGTGCTGATAAAAGGAAATACGCCATGAGAAGAGTGAAGCTTTTCGGTTTAGGTTTACTTTTTTTACTGGCAAGTTGTGAAAAAAGTCATTTGCTCCAGCAACAATGCATGCCGATAGTCGCCGTGTATCCCAGCTGGAAACAACAGCAAATGCCTATAGCTGAAATACCCTGGGATCGATTTACGCATCTGGCTTTGATTTTTGCCTTACCGCAAGCAGATGGAAGTTTGCTCACCAGCGAAGTGGATTCATTAGTTGGTCCATTAGGTGATGCAGCGCGCGCTAACAGGAAAAAACTGTTTTTATCCATTGGCGGAGCCGCCGGTTATAAAGATGCATTCCAACAAATTGCACAATCGCCGGAAAAGCGGCAAAAGTTTACGCAAGCTGTTGCTGATTACGCGCGTAAACACCAGCTGGATGGCATCGATATTGATTGGGAATATTGGACTAAACAAGCCGAGCTTAAACAAGGTGGCAATGATCCAATAGAAAGCAAATTACTGGTGAACCTGCTCGCGGAATTGCGCAAGCAACTTCCTGAAAGCGTGGCCTTAACCACGTCAGTGTTTGCGGGCTATTGGTCGGGTGAACAATATTTAAGTGAAATCCAGCAACATGTGAATTATGTTGCATTGATGTCTTATGACTTTACCGGCAGCTGGCTCGATTCACCGATTAAACATCATGCTGATTTTTCTACTTTCAAAGCCAGCATTGATTTTTTAACGGACAGAGGCTTTAAGCGCGAAAAAATATTGGTTGGAATTCCCTTTTACGGCAAGGAATTTGTCGGCGGAAAAAAACAGCAGGTTGTCGATAGAAGTTATCGCGATCTTGTACCGCAGCTGATTGCAAATAAGCAGTCCATTAATAGCGGTAGGCTAGGTCACATTTACTACGAAACACCGGAGCTGGTTACAAAAAAATCCCACTACATTGTGGATGAAGGAATGGCAGGTGTGATGTTTTTTGAAATTACACAAGATGCGCAGGACTCATCCGATAGTTTGACTCTCGCTAGCAATCGCGTGATCTCACCGGATTTTTGCACCAGCCAATCGGCACAATGAATTCATCAACCCCGTTAAAATGGAAATGAATATGAACGTATTAATTATTGGTAGCGGCGGCCGTGAACACGCACTTGCGTGGAAAGCAGCGCAGAGTGCGCAAGTCGAAAAAGTATTTGTTGCACCGGGTAATGCCGGTACGGCGCTGGAAGCAAAATTGGAAAACGTTGCTATCGACGTTTTGAATTTTGAAGCGCTTGCTAATTTTGCTGAGCAAAATAATGTTGGCTTGACGATTGTCGGCCCGGAAGTTCCGCTGGTTGCCGGTGTGGTTAATTATTTCCAGTCGCGCGATTTACTGTGCTTTGGTCCAAGTAAAGGCGCTGCGCAGCTTGAGGGTTCGAAGGCATTCACTAAAGATTTTCTGGCGCGCCATAAAATCCCGACCGCTGATTATCAAAACTTTATCGAAGTAGAACCCGCACTCGCTTACCTGCGTGAAAAAGGTGCACCGATTGTTATCAAAGCCGACGGCCTTGCGGCAGGTAAAGGTGTAATCGTTGCCGAGACTTTGCAACAAGCTGAAGATGCAGTGCGCGATATGTTATCGGGCAATGCCTTTGGTGATGCAGGTTGTCGCGTAGTGATTGAAGAATTCCTCGCCGGTGAAGAAGCTAGTTTCATCGTGATGGTTGATGGTAAAAATGTGTTGCCCATGGCAACCAGCCAGGATCACAAACGTGTTGGCGATGGCGATACCGGCCCGAACACCGGCGGCATGGGCGCTTACTCACCAGCACCGGTTGTGACGCAAGCAGTACACGACCGTGTAATGAAAGAAATTATTTATCCAACCGTAAATGGCATGGCGGCGGAAGGTAATACCTACGTTGGATTTTTGTATGCCGGTTTGATGATTGATGCCGCAGGCAATTCCAAAGTGATCGAATATAACTGCCGTTTCGGTGATCCAGAAACCCAGCCGATCATGCTGCGCCTGCAATCTGATTTGGTTGAGCTTTGCCTTGCTGCACTCAAAGGTGATTTGGATACAACAACGGCTGATTGGGATTCGCGCGCATCGGTTGGCGTAGTACTCGCAGCAGGTGGCTATCCTGATGCCTACGACAAGGGTGATGTTATCTCCGGTTTACCAACCACCGAAGTAGCAGGCGAGAAAGTTTTCCACGCGGGTACATCGACAAAAGACGGTAATGCAGTCACCAATGGCGGCCGTGTACTCTGCGCAACTGCATTGGGCAATACAGTGCTGGAAGCGCAGCAACGTGCTTATCAACTGGCGAAAAAAATCAGCTGGAAAGGTATGTTCTATCGCAATGACATCGCGTATCGCGCAATTGATCGTAAGTAATAAGCGCCTGTTGTTTAATCTCTAACAACAATACCTCTGCGCAGTAACGCACATACGCCCCCTGAGTTTGGGAGCTACACTCAAAATGAATTAATTGAGAAGCTGACAAAGCTCAGGGGGATTTATGTCAATCCACACACACGCAGCAACACCTCTATCTACTCGCGTTATCTCATCCTTTACTCCACAGCGCACACTGATTTCGTCCACCGCACTTTTGCTTTCTCTCGCATTGCTACCTGCGCCCTCAATGGCGGCTTCATTCCAGATTCTTGAGCAAAGCCCTGCGCATCTCGGAAAAGCATTTGCGGGAACGGCCTCTGATATCACTGATGCCAGCAGCGTATTTTTCAATCCCGCCGGCATCACCGAATTGGATCAACCGACCCTCACTGTGGGCGCCAATGCGATTTTCACCCGTTCCAAGTTCCATGACGAAAACTCCAACACTAACGGTGGCCCCGGTAAAACCGAGGAAACAGGTTATGTGCCTAACATCTATTACGTGCATCCGGTCTCGGAGCGGCTGGCATTCGGATTCGGTATCAACGCACCTTACGGACTTGCGAGCAAATACGATGATGATTGGGATGGTCGCTATCTCGCGACCCATAGTGAGCTGGAAGTCGTCAATATTAATGCAGTTGCCGCCTATGCATTGACCGATAAATTGTCTTTAGGCTTGGGCGTTAACTATCAACGCGCTGACGTCACTCTCGAAAGCCAATTTGATTCAACACTCGGCGTTAATCCTTCGCCCGCGACAGATAGCAGCGCAAAAATTCAAGGCGATGATGACAGCGTCGCAGCTGATGTGAGCTTGTATTTCAAACCATCGGACAGAACCAGTATCGGTTTGATCTGGCGTCAAGGCGGCGAATTTGATTTGGAAGGCGATGCGCGTTTCTCACTAAACTCATTGTGCAGCCCAGGCCAGGGTTATCCGACTGGTGCACCGCCTGCACCAACCACCGGCACTATTTGTGCAGTATCGCTGAATGCGGTTGCAGGGGATGCGCAGGCGAGCTTCCAATTGCCCGACACTATTACACTGAGTGGTTCGCAACAACTGAGTGATTACTGGTGGATTCACGCCGATATCGCCTGGACCGAATGGAGCAACATTCAGGAAATTGGGGTAATCAATAGCGGCAACAATCTCACTATCAACACGCTGGAATTGCATTACAAAGATACCATGCGCTACGCCTTGGGCTTTACCCACAATTCTGATTGCCCTTGGACCTGGCGCTTCGGGATTGCGTTTGACGAGGCACCACAAACCGATCCTACATTGGTAAACCCACGTATTCCTGATCAGGATCGTATTTGGTTCAGCGCCGGTTTCAATTACGAATTCTCGCCTAATACTTCGTTAGACTTTGCCTACAGTTACATCAAGGTAGATGAAGCGAGCATCAGTAATATCAATACCCAAACCGGCCACAGAGTTGAAGGAAACTTTGATGCAGGGGTAAATATTGTTGGTTTGCAAGCTAACTTTAAATTCTAGTTTTTGTTAGTCAGCATTAACGTAATAAAAAAAGCGGAAACAATTGTTTCCGCTTTTTTTATTTTCAAAGCACCAAAATTTATCTTACCAACCGAGCTGTGGCTCTTGGT